>Ga0209488_10001442_pt1 | contig 20339 bp, 21 predicted proteins | sample Rivendell_Oct201_8_FD_188349 | JGI IMG/M metagenome (GOLD analysis project Ga0209488, IMG submission 188349) | Vadose zone soil microbial communities from the Eel River Critical Zone Observatory, Northern California, USA -... | ecosystem: Environmental > Terrestrial > Soil > Vadose zone >...
GCCCGCCCGACGCCGATGCTCCGCCTGCTACAGGGCGACGTCGGCTCCGGCAAGACGGCGGTCGCCGCGTGGGCTCTCGCGGCGGCCGCACGGGCCGGGCTCCAGGGCGCACTCCTCGCGCCGACGGACCTCCTGGCCCGGCAACACCACGCGACGGTCGCGTCGCTCCTCGAGGATGCGGGGATCCCGGTCGAGATCCTGACTGGCTCGATGTCGGCCGCGGCGGCCCGCCATACGCTCGACCTCCTGGCCAGCGGCATGGCGCCTGTCGTCGTCGGGACGCATGCCCTGATCCAGGACCGCGTCTCGTTCGCCGCGCTCGGCGTCGTCGTCATCGACGAGCAGCACCGCTTCGGGGTCGAGCAGCGCGGTCAGCTCGAGGCAAAGGCGGGCGGCCACGCGCCACACGTGCTGCTGATGACGGCGACACCGATCCCGCGAACGCTCGGCCAGGTCCTCTATGCGGACCTGGACGTCTCCGACCTGCGGACCCCGCCCGAAGGCAGGATCCCGATCCGGACGGGGATCCGTCGCCCGGACGAGCTCGGGCCGACGTGGGAGCGGGTCCGGGCCGAGGCGGCACTCGGCCACCGAACCTTCGTCGTCGTCCCGCTCATCGACGAGGCCGAGGCGGACGCGGAGTCGGGCGAGCTGTTCGCCGACACGTCGGCGGTTGCCGCCGAGGCTGAAGCCGTTCGCCTGCGGTCGCTCCTCGCGCCGCTCCGGGTCGGGCTGGTCCATGGCCGGATGAAGGCAGCCGACCGCGACGCCGAGATGGCGCGGTTCCGCGACGGCGAGCTCGATGTCCTCGTCGGGACGACCGTGGTCGAGGTCGGCGTGGACGTGGCCGAGGCGACGATGATGATCGTCGAGGGCGCCGATCGGTTCGGGCTCGCCCAGCTCCACCAGCTCCGTGGCAGGGTCGGTCGCGGGACCGCCGAATCGTTCTGCGTCCTCGTCTCGGACACGACCGACGAGGTCGCCCAGGCTCGCCTGAAGGCGGTCGCCGAGCTCCGTGACGGCTTCGAGCTCGCGGAGCGCGACTTCGAGCTGCGCCGCGAGGGCGACGTCCTCGGTCTCGCCCAGAGCGGTCTGCCGCGGCTGCGGGTCGCGTCGCTCCAGGACAAGGCCCACGTCGCGCTGGCGCGGCGCGCCCGCGAGCACGCGGAGACCCTCCTGGACGAGGGCGGGCGGCTCCATGGCGAGCACGGGCCCCTCGCCCGTGAGCTCGAACGAGGCTGGCTCGAGCGGGTCTGGGCGGGCGATCCGGCAAGCGGCGCCTGACGTGGCACGAGTCCTGCCGATCGCGCTCGGCCTCCGGGCGAACGCCGGCCAGTTCGCCCTGCTGGTCGGCGTCCAGACGCTGATCGGTGCGATGGTCGGCCAGGAGCGGACCGTCCTGCCGCTGATGGCGACCCGGATCTTCGGGCTCGAGGGTGTCGCCTCCGTGCTGACGTTCCTCGTCGCGTTCGGGATCACCAAGGCGCTGACGAACCTGGCGGCCGGCCTGCTCGCGGACCGCTTCGGGCGGCATCCGGTGCTCGTCGCGGGCTGGTTGATTGGCGTCCCCGTGCCGGTCCTCCTCATCTGGGCACCGAGCTGGGAGTGGGTCGTGGCGGCTAACGTCCTCCTCGGGATCAACCAGGGCCTGACGTGGTCGGTGGCGGTGATGATGAAAGTGGATCTCGTCGGACCGCGGCGGCGCGGGCTCGCCCTCGGACTGAACGAGGCCGCCGGCTACAGCTCGGTCGCCGTGACGGCCCTCGTGACCGGGTTCATCGCGGATCGGGCCGGCCTCCGACCCGCGCCGTTCGTTCTCGGGCTCGTCGTCGCCGTGGCGGGTCTCGCGCTGTCGGCGTTCGCCATTCGCGAGACGCGCGACCACGTAAGCCTTGAGCACGCCCTCGAGGATCGCGTCGCGCGGCCTTCGTGGCGAACCGTGATCCTGCGGACGAGCTTCTTCGATCGGTCCCTGTCGGCGGCCTGCCAGGCGGGCCTCGTCAACAACCTCAACGACGGGATGGCGTGGGGCCTGCTTCCGCTCTTCTACGCCGCGGCCGGGCTGTCGCTCACCGAGATCGCAACGCTCGCCGCCGCCTACCCGCTGACGTGGGGGACCTCCCAGCTCGCGACCGGAGCCCTGTCCGACCGGATCGGGCGGAAGGGACTGATCGTCGGTGGGTTGCTCCTGCAGGGCGCGGCGATCGCGGCAATTGCGGGGACCTCCGGCTTCTTGCCCTGGTTCCTTGCGAGCATCGCGCTCGGGATCGGGACCGGCATGGTCTACCCGACGCTCCTCGCCGCCGTCGCCGACGTTGCCGATCCGGCCTGGCGGGGTTCGGCGCTCGGCGTCTACCGGATGTGGCGCGACCTCGGTTTCGCCGCCGGGGCGATCCTCGTTGGCGTCGTGGCAGACCGGGCAGGGATGACGACGGCCATTGCAGCGGTCGCGGCGATCACCGCAGGATCGGGGGTCGTCGTCGCCGTGAGAATGAGCGAGACACACCCCGGCCGCCGGAGCGCCGGGGCGTGACCAAAACGGCGCCGGCGTGAGCGACGCTGGTCGGGTGATCGCCGGGTCGGCGCGCGGGGTGCGGTTGCGTGCCCCCGGCGCCGGCACGCGCCCCCTGGCGGACCGGGTGAAGCAGACGCTGTTCGCGATCCTCGAGCCGGACCTCCCTGGCGCGCGCGTTCTGGACATGTTCGCGGGCAGCGGCGCCGCCGGGATCGAGGCACTGTCGCGCGGCGCCGCCTTGGCGGTCTTCGTGGAGAAGGACGCCGGCGCCGCCGCGGTGATCGAGGCGAACCTCCGGGCAACGTCGCTCGCCGGTCCAGGGGCCAGAGTCGTGCGCACGGACGCGGTCACGTGGCTCGGTCGGCCGTCGCCGCCGGACGCGCCATTCGACCTCGTGATCGTCGATCCGCCCTACGCCGAGACGGACCTCCTCACGCGGGCGCTCGAAGCCCTCGGCACCGCGGACGCGCCGCTGAAGCCCGGTGCCCGTGTCATTGCCAAGCACTTCTGGCGCGACCGCCCGCCGGACCGGATCGGGCTGCTAGCATCCGAGCGCGACCGGCGGTTCGGGGAAACGGCCCTGACCTTCTACCGGCGCGAGGAGGACCGATGAGCGTCGCGGTCTATCCGGGCTCGTTCGACCCGATCACCAACGGCCATCTCGACGTCATCCGGCGCGCCTCGGGCGTCTTCGAGCGGATCGTCGTCGGCGTCCTCGCCAACCCTCGCAAACAGCCCCTCCTGTCGGTCGAGGACCGGATCGACATCATCCGCGAGGCGCTTGCCGCCGACGCCGCCTCTGCCGACGGGATCGAGGTTGACTCCTTCGACGGGTTGACCGTCGACTTCTGCCGTGCCCGCGGCGCCAGGTTCATCGTCCGCGGCCTGCGGGCGATCAGCGACTTCGAGACCGAGATGCAGCTTGCCCACAACAACCGCAAGCTGGCCCCCGAGGTCGACACTGTGTTCTTCATGACGGCCGTCGAGCACGGCTACGTGTCCTCCTCGCTGGTCAAGGAGATCGCGGCGTTCGGCGGCGACGTTACGGAGATGATCCCGGCCGTGGCGGCGGGTCGACTGAACGGAGCGCTTGCCCGCCGCTGACTGTCGTTGAAAGCGGCTGGGTGCAACCTGCCACGCCCACCCTGTCTCGGCCACGTTGGCGCCGTGCGATAATCCAGCCCAACGACCCGCCGAGCCGAGCCGACCGCCACGGAGGGAACTTCAATCGACATCATCTTCCTTGTCGAGCGCCTCGAATCGATCATCGCCAACGGTCGGAAGCTGCCACTGACGAGCAATGTCGTCATCGACCAGGCAGCGGCCCTCGGCCTCATCGACGAGCTCCGCGTCGCCGTGCCCGAGGAGGTCCGCGCCGCGAAACGGATCAATTCCGAGGGCGAGCGCATCATCGAGAAGGCCCAGGAGGAGGCCGAGCGGATCGTCGCCCGGGCCCAGGAGCAGGCGGCCTTCCTCATCGACGAGCGGGGTCTCACGCAGCTGGCCGAGGTGGAGAGTCGGCGGATCGTCGGCGAGGCCCAGGACGACGCGGACGACGTCCGCCGCGGCGCCGACGAATACGCGGTCGGGGTCCTGGTCGGGCTCGAGGGGGAGGTCGTGAAGACTCTCCAGAGCATCAAGAAGGGAATCACGCTCCTCGACGAGCGCCGGGCCGACGACCAGCAGCCCGCCGAAGCCCTGCCCGATGACGCCTACGAAGCGGACGACGAGCTGGACGACGATGCCGAGGAGGATGCATCGCTGCCGGTGCGGCGGTGAGGCCAACCCGGCCGGTGGTCGAGCCGCTGGTCTGGAACGTTGCCGGCCTCCTCGACGACGCGCCCGGCGCCACCCGTGACTACGTCGTCGCGGGCGCCACGATCGACCTCGGCGACGATCTCCGCCTCGCGGACCCGATCGAGGGTCACGTCCGGCTCGCCCGCACGAACCGCGGCCTCCTCGTCATCGCCGAGCTCGACACCAGCCTGGCCGCCGAGTGCAGCCGCTGCGTGCGCGACATCGAGGTCCCGATCCACATCTCGATCGAGGAGGAAGTCCTGCCATCGATCGACCTTCACTCGGGTCATGCGGTCGTGGCACGAGAGGAAGGCGACGATGAGCTCCTCCGCCTGACGGACCATCACGAGCTCGATCTCGAGACGCCGGTCCGCGAGGCGATCCAGCTGGCCGAACCGATCGCCCCGCTCTGCCGGCCGGACTGCCCCGGGCTCTGCCTCGTGTGTGGCGAACGGCTCGACGACGGCGCCCACGATCACCCCGACGAGGAGCTGGATCCCCGCCTCGAGGCCCTCCGGAACTTCAAGGCCGACGACGGCTGACGCTGGCGTCCAATGGCGGCTCGCGGTACACTCCGCGATCGGCTCCGCTGACAGGTCGGGGCGTCTGGCGCGCCACATGGCGCCCGCAATCTCAGACTGACCCGAACGAAGGAGACCACGAACCGTGGGTGTTCCGAAGCGACGCGTCTCGCACGCCCGAAAGGGCGAGCGCCGCGCGCACCTCGCCCTGAGCGTGCCGAGGCTCGAAGAGTGCGACCACTGCCACGAGCAGAAGCTGCCGCACCACGTCTGCCCGAACTGCGGCTGGTACCAGGGCCGCCAGGCGATCGAGATCAAGCAGCCGACGAACGAATCCGCCTCCTGATCGATGGTCGACCAGATCGGCCACCCATTCGGACAGCGGAACGACCCGGGTGGACCGGGGGTCACGATCGCGGTCGATGCGATGGGCGGCGACTACGGCCCGATGGAGGTCGTTCCCGGCGCTCTCGATCATGCCAGGAGCCACCCGACTGACAGTCTGCTCCTCGTCGGTGACGAGACGACCATCCGATCGATCGGCGGCGAGCTGCCGGCCAATGTCGAGATCGTCCACGCCAGCGAGGTGATCGGCATGGACGAGCACCCGGCTCTCGCGCTGCGCGAGAAGAAGGATTCGACGATCCTCGTTGCCACGGACCTGGTCAGGCGCGGGCGTGCGGATGCGGTGGTGACAGCCGGGCACACCGGCGCAGGGATGGCCGCGGCCGTCCTCCGGCTCGGACGCCTGCCCGGCGTCGATCGGCCCGCCCTGGCGGTACAGATGACCACGGACGCCGGACCCATGGTCCTGCTCGACATCGGGGCGAATCCCGACTCGACACCCGAGAACCTCGCCCAGTTCGCGCGGATGGGCGCGATCTTCGCCGAACAGGTCCTTCGCGTCAGCGGCCCGCGGGTCGCGCTCCTCTCGATCGGCGAGGAGAAGGGCAAGGGCGACGCCCGGATCCAGCGGGCGACCGAGCTGCTCGACGAGACCGACCTCAACTTCGTCGGGAACGTCGAGGGCAAGGACCTGACCAGGCACATGGCCGACGTCGTCGTCTGCGACGCCGTGCTTGGCAACGTCGTGATCAAGTTCTTCGAGGGCCTGTCGACCTTCATCTTCGACCTGTTCCGAAGGGAGTTTCGTGGCTCGCTGCGTGGCCGCCTGGCGTATCTCCTCATGGCTCCCGGCGTCGCAAGGATCCGGAACGTCTTCGACTATGAGCGGGCCGGCGGGTCGCCACTCCTCGGTGTCCGGGGCACCGTGATCATCACCCACGGTCGGGCGCGTCGGCGGATGATCGCCTATGGCGTCGGCGTCGCGGCGACGATGGCCCGGACAAAGGTCCCGGACCTCATCGGCGCGGCGTTCGCGCCCCCGGCCAGGGTCGGGACGACGACGCCCGTCGACGTGCCGCCGAGCGACGTGCCGCCAGTCGACGTGCCGAGCGACGTGCCGCCGAGCGACGTGCCCGCCCCGACGCTGGAATCGGCCTCGTGAGGAGTCCGGAGCTGAAGGTCGGCAAGGGCGTCGTCACCGAGATGGTCCGACTCGCTGCGTTCGAGGTCCCCGGCGTCGCCCGCGTCGGCCGGCGCGGACCGGCGTGGCGCTCGATGATCGCAGGCCCCGCGATCGCGACGCAGCTGTCCGACGACGCCGTCCGGGTCCACGTGTGGGTGGTCGCCAGGCCAGGTCAGGCCCTCCTGCCACTCACCCGTCACGTCCGGGCCGCCGTCGCCGCGACCGTCGAGCGGATGCTCGGGTTGCGGCTCGAATCGGTCACCGTCACGGTCGACGGTGTCGGAGGCTGATAAGGGCTCCGACCGTATCCGCGCGTTGCGGACGGGACGGCGCCTGGCCCTAGCGGCTGTCTTCGAGGCGGAGTTCGGGCAGCGGACTGCCGAAGCGATCCTCGAGCGGCACCTCGCGGAGATCGAAGGCAGTCCGCTGGCCGCCTCGTTGGCCCGCTCGCTCGTCGCCGCTGTCGTCTCGCATCGTGACACGATCGATGCAACGATCGAACGAGTCGCGCCGCAGTATCCGGTGGTCACCCTCGCCCGGATGGACCGCGCTTTGCTCCGTTGCGCCATCGGTGAGGTGCTACACTCGCCGACGCCGGCCCGGGTGGCTATCGCCGAGTGGGTCGAGCTGGCACGGATCTACAGTGGAGACCCGATGCGACGCCTCATGAATGGTGTCCTCGGGCGCATCGCAGCCGGATCGAACGGCCCGTAGCCGTCGGCAACCCCAACTCCGAGGAGGGAGTCAGTTGGCCACCACGTACGAGCGCCTCAAGAAGATCGTCGTCGAGCAGCTCGGCGTCGAGGAGGATGAGGTCAAGCCCGAGGCTTCGTTCGTCGACGACCTGAACGCGGACTCGCTCGATCTCGTCGAGCTCATCATGAGCCTCGAGGAGGAGTTCGGGACGGAGATCTCGGACGAGGATGCCGAAAAGATCCGCACCGTCGGGGACGCGGTCGAGTACATCGACGAGCGAGCTTCCTAGGGGCGCCACCGAGCGGGACGAAGCGAAGGGCTCGGTGGGACCCGCGACCGCCCTGGCAGAACGCCTCGGCCTTCCGGTACGCGATCTCGAACTACTCGAACAGGCACTCGTCCACAGCAGCTGGTTGCACGAGCACCGCGACGCCGCTCGCGGCCACAACGAGCGCCTCGAGTTCCTCGGCGACGTGGTCGTCAACCTCGCGATCTCGGAGGCCCTCTACGAGGCGCATCCGAGCGACGACGAGGGCCTTCTTTCGACGCGACGGGCATCGATCGTGAGCACGACCGGTCTCGCCCGTCTCGCCGGGAGGATCGATCTCGGGGCCCTGATCCTGCTCGGCGAGGGTGAGTCCGCGCGGGGCGGCAGGCGTCGTCCGTCCCTCCTGGCCTCGGCGTTCGAGGCGGTGGCAGGCGCGCTCTATCTCGATCTCGGCTGGGAGCGGACGCGGCTCTGGCTCGTGGAGCTGGCGGAGCCCGAGCTGTCGAACGACAGCCCCGGCATCTCCCTCAAGAGCCCGAAGAGCCGGCTGCAGGAACACACCCAGCGTCGGACCGGCCTGCGGCCGGAATACCGAATCATCGCGGCGAGCGGGCCGGATCACGAGAAGCTCTTTCGAATCGAGGTCTGGATCGAGGGCCGACCGCTCGGGGTGGGCGAGGGGCCATCGCGGCGCACCGCCGAGACCGCGGCGGCAACCCGCGCCCTCGAGGCGCTTCGGCGGGAACGGGCCGCGGCGAGCGGGCTCTCGGGCACGGTCGGCGGCGACGGGGCTGACGCCGAAAACGAGGTGACCGACGGGCGAACCGCCGCGACCGACGGCGAGACCCGTGAGAACTCGACGTCGGAGGCAGCCGCCGCGAGGGGGACCCGCGCGACGTCCAGACGGACGGCGGGATGACCGCGCCGGCGCGACTGCTCGCCCTTCGTCTCCAGGGCTTCAAGTCGTTCGCCGAGCGGACCGTCGTCGAGTTCGGCGGCGGGATCAGCGCAATCGTCGGGCCGAACGGGTCGGGCAAGAGCAACCTCGCCGACGCCCTCCGCTGGTCGCTCGGCGAGCAGGGCCGGGCGCTCCGCAGCCGGAAGTCAGAGGATGTCATCTTCGCCGGCTCGGACAAGCGTGCTGCGCTCGGCATGGCCGACGTGACCCTCGTCCTCGACAACGCCGACGGCCTCCTGCCGGTCGAGTACTCCGTCCTGGAGCTCGGTCGTCGGCTCTACCGCAGCGGCGAGAACGACTACCTGCTCAACAAGCAGCGCGTCCGCCTGCGCGACCTGGTCGACCTGCTCGACGCGGCTCATCTGGCCGACAACGCGTTCCTGTTCATCGGCCAGGGCATGGTCGATCAGGCCCTCGCTCTTCGCCCGGAGGAGCGCCGACCGCTTTTCGAGGAGGTCGCCGGGGTCCGTCGTCACGAGCGGCGGCGCCGCAAGGCGGAGGACCAGCTCGTGGAGTCGGAGGCGAACCTGGCTCGCGTCGAGGACATCCTCGGTGAGCTGCGGCCGCAGGCCCGCCGGCTCGCGGCCCAGGCGGAGCAGCAGGCGACACGGCTCACGGCAGGCGACGAGCTGGCCGAGGCGCTCATCCTCGCTGCCCACGTCCGCTGGCACGAAGCCGCGGGTCGGGCGGCCGAGACGGGCGCGCGACGAGACCACGAACGAGCCGAGGCCGACCAGGCCATGACGGCCCTCCAGGCAGCGGAGGAGGCGGCTGCAGCGATCGCCGCCGAGCTGGGTGAACGGGCAGAGGCCGAACGGCGTCGGCGGGAGGCCCACGATGCCGCACGGTCTGCGCTGACCGAGCTCCGTCTCCGCGAGGCTCGTCTCGGCGGCGATCTCGAGGCGATCGGTCGTGACCGGTCGCGACTCGGCGATGAGCGGGCGGCGGCCGAGGCGGATCTCGCCGTTCAGCGCCGGGCCCTCGCCCAGCCGGTCCCGCCTCGCGATCTCGAGCTTGACGCCGCGGTCGGCGACGCCGAGCGTGCCCTCGCCGACGCGCTGGCCGAGCTCGGCTCGCTGAGGGTGGCCCGCCGGGCACGGGGCGAGGAGGCGGCCGCCCTTCGTCGGGCGACCGCGGCGCGCCAGGCGGAAGGAGAAACCGCCCGGCGACGGCTCGCCGACGCGGAACGGCGGGCTGCCACCGAACGCGAGGCCATGGCCCAGGCGACGATCCAGCGTGGCGCGCTGGACGAGCGGGTCGCGGCGGCCCGTGGCGCGCTCGAGGCGGCGATCTCGCGGGAGGTGGACGCGGCCACCGCCAGGGAGGCGGCACGGGCCGCCGCCGACCACGCCGACGCCGCCCGCCAGGCGGCCACGGAGCGAGCCTCAGCCGCCGGGACGTCGCTTGCGGAGCAGCAGGGCCGGCTGGGCGCCATCGACGCCCGCCTGGCCGAAGAGGAATCGCGCGGCATTGCCCGCGCCGCTCGTCGCCGCGGAGGCCGGCGCGTGGACGAGGAGCTCGTCGTCGAGCCCGCGTACCGGTCGGCGGTCGAAGCCGTTCTCGACGAGGTCGCCCGGGCCTATCTCGTCGATCGTTCGGCTGCGCCGGACCTGGCCAGCGAGCGAGGCCTGCTGGTCCTGCGCGAGGTCGCCGTCGCCCGGTCGGCGTCGGGCGGCGGCCCAGCCGAGGCCCGCGAGCGCCGGCTGCTCGAGCGGGTTGCCGATCTGGGCGGCGGGCCCCTAGCATCGGCCATCCGACGCGATCCCGGCGGCGTCGTCTCGCGCATCCTCGCCCGGGCCGTCGTCGTCCCTGATCTTGGGACGGCGATCGCCATCCAGGAGGAGTTGCCGGTCGGCTGGCTGGCGGTCGTCCGGGACGGTTCCGCCGTCGTCGGCGAGCTGACGGTTCGCCTGGGGCGGAGCGACGCGCCGCTCGAGCGTCGGGCCGAGGCAGAACGCCTGCGCGGCGAGGTGGAGCGGCTGGCCGCCGAGGCCGCCACGGCGGCCGCAGCGGTCGCAACAACGACAGCCGAGGCCCTCGAGGCGCGGCGGATCCTCGATGCGGCGCGTGCCGAGGAGTCGCGGTCGGCCGGCGTGCGCCGGGCGGCAGAGGAAGAGGATCGTGCGGCCGCTCGGGCGCTCGAGTCGGCCGTTCGCGAAGCCGGCTGGCAGGCGGCCCAGGCCGACCGCCTTGCCGCGGAGCTGGAGAGACTCCGCGAGGCTGTCGCGGCGCACCATGTCGCCCCCGGGACGGCCGCCGCCGGCGAGCGAGGCGATCCCGACGACGGCGACGCGCTCGCGGCCTGGGAGGCGCGGGCGAGCGAGCTTCGCGCCAGCCGGGACCGGCTTGCCGCCCAGGGGGCCGAGGTCGAGGCCGCACGACGCGATGGGGAGGCCCGTCGGGCCCGAGCCGAGGCGACGGTGGCGATGAACGAGGAGCGGATCGCGCGCGCCGAAGCGGACGCCGTGACGCTGGCGACCCGCGAGGGGGCGCTCCTTACCGAGCGCGAGCAACTCGGTGCCGAAAGCGCGCTCGCGGCACGACGCGAGGGGGAAGCGGCAAGCGCGCTCAGCGAGCTACGGCTGGCGGACGCCGCGGCGCGCGAGCGCCTGGCAACGGCCGAGCGCGACGCGGTGGCGGCCCGGGACAGACTGCGTGCCGCGGACGAACGGTTGCGTGCCGCCGATCGGGCCGATCTCGAGGCACGCCTCGGCCGCGACGCCCTTCGCGAGCAACTCCTCGTCGAGCTGGCGGGCCTCGGCGAGCTTGGACTGGGGCGATTGATCGCCGAGGCATCCGTCGGGGGCGTCCAGGTCGGCCCGGGCCATGCGAGCGACGGCGCCAATCCGAGGCCATCAAGCGGGCGGAGCTCCGTCGACCGGGCCAACGACGATGACGGCGATGACGGCGATCGCGGCCAGTCCGACGACAGTGACGACGCAGCCGCGCTCGAAGCGGCCCTGACCGCGGTCGTCATTCGCTGGGCCGCCAGCCCACCGCCGGCCGATCCGCCGACTCCCGGTCGCCTCGCAACGCTGCGCCGCCGCTATCACGAGCTCGGGGCGGCCAACCCGTTCGCGGTCGACGAGTACGCGACCGTGAAAGCCCGGCTCGAGAGCCTCGACACGCAGCAATCGGACCTTCGCCAGGCGATCGAGCGGACGCGCGAGCTCATCGGCGAGCTGAACCGGATGATCGCCGAGCAGTTCGCGACGACGTTCCAGGCACTCGAGACGGCGTTCGATCGGCGCTTCCAACAGCTGTTCGGCGGCGGGTTCGCCCGGCTGTCGCTGACCGACCCGGCCGACCTGTCCGCAACAGGGATCGAGATCGTGGCGCGGCCGCCGGGCAAGAAGGCCCAGGCGCTCGCGATGCTGTCGGGCGGGGAGCGGGCCCTGACCGCGGTCGCCCTCCTCTTCGCGATGCTCGAGGTCCGACCTGTTCCGTTCTGCGTCCTCGACGAGGTCGACGCGGCGCTGGACGAGGCAAACGTCGGGCGGTTCACCGAGGCGTTGACGGACCTCGCCGCGCGGACCCAGTTCATCGTCATCACCCACAACCGCGGAACGATCGAGGCCGCCGACGCGCTGTACGGCGTCACCGTCGGCGACGATTCGGTCAGCCGGGTCATCAGCCTCCGGCTCGACGAGGCCCAGGCGCTCGCGGAGCGGGCCGGCTCCGCGGATGGCGCCCTCGCCGGCGTGTCCTGATGTTCTGGCGGCGGAAGAGGGACGACGAGGCGGCGACCGACGCCGGCGCTGCCGACACCGAGATCCCCGAAATCGACCTCGAAGCGCCCGAACCGGATCCGTCCGACTTCGACATCGAGCCCGAGGGCGAGGCGAATACCGTTGCCGACCCGGAGAATCTGGCGGCTCTCGTGGCCGCGGTCGAGGCACTACCAGAACCCGGTGGCGCGGCGATCCCCATCCCCGAACCCGACACGGCCCTCCAGCGAGTCGAGCCCGAAGGCGACCTCGACGCGGGGCTGGCCAGGACGCGCGGCGGCTTCATGTCGCGCCTGCGCGGGTTCCTCGGGAGCGGCGGCCCGGACGACGCGTCGTGGGACGACGTCGAGGAGACGCTGATCGGGGGCGACGTCGGCGCGTCGCTGGCGATGGAGGTCGTCGAGCGCGCGCGGCGCCGGCGCGAACCGGGCGGGGCTGAGGCCGCCGTCCGGGCAGAGCTCGCGGCGCTGCTCGTCACGCGCGACCCAGACTGGTCGCCTCGCTCGTCGGTCGCGGGGGCCCCCGCGGTCATCCTCGTGGTCGGTGTCAACGGCACGGGCAAGACGACGACGATCGGGAAGTTGGCGGCCCGTTACGCCGGCGAGGGCCGCAGCGTCCTGCTCGCCGCCGCGGACACGTTCCGGGCAGCAGCCATCGACCAGCTCCGGATCTGGGCCGAGCGCGCGAAGGTTCCGGTCGTCGCCCACGCCCCGCACGCGGATCCCGGCGCGGTCGTGTACGACGCCCTCGACGCAGCCGTCGCTCGCGGCGCCGACCTCGTCATCGCCGATACGGCCGGCCGGCTCCACACGAAGTCGAACCTCATGGACGAGCTGGCAAAGATCCGCCGGATCATCGACAAGCGCCTGCCCGGCGCCGAACCGGAGACGATCTTCGTCCTCGACGCCACCACGGGCCAGAACGGGCTGGCCCAGGCGAAGGCCTTCCACGAGTCGGTCGGGCTCACCGGGATCGTCCTGACCAAGCTCGACTCGACCGCCAAGGGCGGGATCGTCTTCGCCATCGAGCACGACCTGGGCGTGCCCGTCCGGTTCGTCGGGGTGGGGGAGAAGGTCGGCGACCTGCTGCCATTCGATCCGGACGCCTTCGTGGCCGCCCTCTTCGCCTGACACGGCCGCGGCGGCTGGGACGCGACCCACAGCCGGCCGTACTATCGCCCTGCGGTCGACCTTCCGGTAGACTGCCAACGCCTCGGTGCGTCAGAACCCGCGCACCACCCGGCCGAGGGCGCCCGTCGCGCCACCGGCCGGCTCTCATCCACACGGAGTCACACCCGAACTGTGTTCGACAGCCTGAGCGATCGCCTTCGCAAGACACTCGGCGACCTGACCGGCCGCGGCCGAGTGAGCGAGGCGGACGTCGACGCCGCCGTCCGCGAGATCCGCCTGGCGCTCCTCGAAGCCGACGTCAACTTCAAGGTCGTCAAGGACTTCGTCGCGCGCGTCCGCGAGCGGGCGGTCGGGGCGGAGATCCTCGGCAGCCTGACGGCCGGGCAGCAGGTCGTGAAGATCGTCAACGAGGAGCTTGTCGCGCTCCTGGGCGCCGGCGATAGGACGTTCCATCTCCAGGGCAACCCGGCCGTCATCGCCCTTGTCGGCCTCCAGGGCTCCGGCAAGACGACGTCGGCGGCGAAGCTCGCCCGGTACCTCGTCAAGCAGGGTCGCCGGCCCCTCCTCGTCGCCGCGGACCCCTATCGCCCGGCCGCGGCGGATCAGCTCGAGACGCTCGCCAAATCCCTCGACCTGCCGATTCACCGTGCGCCGGTCGGGACGTCGGTCGTCGACATTGCCAAAGGTGGCGTCGACGCCGCCCGCCGGCTCGTCCGCGACGTCGTCATCCTCGACACCGCCGGTCGCCTGACGATCGACACGGAGCTGATGGCCGAGATCGGCGTCGTGAGCGCCGCCGTCAAGCCGGTCGAGATCCTGCTCGTCGTCGATGCGATGACCGGCCAGGAAGCGGTCGCGGTCGCCCAGGCCTTCAAGGAAGCGGTCCCACTGACCGGACTGATCCTGACGAAGATCGACGGCGACGCTCGCGGCGGCGCCGCGCTCTCGATCAGTGCGGTGACTGGCCTCGCCGTCAAGTTCATGGGCACCGGCGAAAAGACCGATGCCCTCGAGGTCTTCCATCCGGACCGGTTGGCCGGCCGGATCCTTGGGATGGGCGACGTGATGACGCTCGTCGAGCGGGCGCAGGAGCACGTCGACGCGACCCAGGCCGCCAAGATGGAGGAGAAGCTCCGCAAGGCCCAGTTCACCCTCGAGGATTTCCTCGAGCAGATCCAGCAGGTCCAGAAGATGGGACCGCTCGGCAACCTCGTGTCGATGATCCCGGGCATGGGCGGGATGGCCAACGACGCCCAGGCCGCGGTGGATCGGGGCGATCTCAAGCGGGTCGAGGCAATGATCCGATCCATGACGCCCCGCGAGCGGCGCGACCCGGCGGTCCTCAACGGCTCGCGGCGGCGACGGATCGCGGCGGGTTCCGGGGCGGGCCTGACGGACGTCAATCGACTCATCAAGCAGCACGCCGAGCTCCAGAAGATGATGAAGCAGTTCGCCGGTGGTGGGCGCCGCGCCGCGATGGCCGGGCTCATCGGTCGCCGGTAGGGAGGGAACGAGATGACCGATCAACCGAACCCCGCGACCCCGCCGCCCGGACCCGATCCCGCCACCGGGGCACCGGATGTCGGTCCCGGTCCGACGGAGACGACGCCGGAGCCGACACCGACACCGACTCCGACGCCTGCCTGGGCGCAGCCGGGACCGACACCGACGCCGACGCCGACCTGGGCGCAGCCGGGACCCACCTGGGCCGAGCCGAGCCTGCCGGCAGTCGAGCCGGCCGACGAGACGGCCCCGGCCCAGACGGTGGCGCGCGACGGAGGCACTTCTGGCGACGGCACCACCACGCGCCGCTCGTCGGGCGTGCGCTGGGCGATCGCGATCGGCGGGATCGCCATCGTCGTCGGGATCACCATCGCGATCCTCGCCCTGACCAGCGGTAGCCGTCCGACACCGTCGATCGCGGTCGGCTACATGCCGAGTGACACCGTCCAGTACGGCGAGTACCGGCTCGACCTCCCGGGCGACCAGCGCCAGAAGCTGGCCGCGTACCTGTCGAAGCTGCCCGGTTTTGCCGACCAGTCCGCGATCCAGCCGAAGCTGAACGAGGTCTTCGACCGGATCGTCGCGGCAGCATCGAACAACAGTCAGACCTTCACGACCGACATCCAGCCGTGGTTCGGTGGCCAGATCGGCATCGGCAGCGGTCCCCCCAACCTGAGCCCAGCCACCGGCGACGCGCAGAGTGGCCCGGTCATGGGCATGGGCGGGCTCGGGAACCAGCTCCTCGTCGTCACGATCACCGACCCGGCCAAGGCGAAGGCGTGGGTCGAAAAGGTCGTCGGGACCAGCGCGACCGCCTCGGACTACGGCGGGGCACGTCTCTACACGGCGGGTGGGCATTCCGCTGCCGTGACCGACAAGGTCCTCATCGGTGGCAGCGAGGCAGCGGTCAAAGCCGCGATCGACACGAAGGGCCAGGGGACCCTGGCGTCCGACCCGGAGTTCAAGGCCGCCTTCTCATCGGTCTCGCGCGACTATGTCGCGTTCAGCTTCGTCGACTATCGCTCGGCCGTCACGTCCGTCGTCAACCTCGCCGCGCCGTCGGCGGGCCTGCAGCGGACCATGACCGACACCTTCCTCGGATTCATCCCGGCCTGGCTGGCGACGGACGCTCGATTCGAGGACGACGCACTCGTCGCCGAGACGGCCTTTCCGTCGGTCGACATCGGCTTCAGCGCGAAGAACCGGGCGGGCACGCTGTCGGGGCATGTGCCCGCGTCAACGCTCTTCTACGCCGAGTCGCACGACGTCGGGGCCGCTCTCACAGCGTTCCTCGACAAGCTCCGGGCGATCCCGGAGCTGAGTTCCACGTTCGGCCAGATCGACCAGTCCGCCGGACTGATCGGCGGCCTTGACGGCCTGTTCGGCTGGTGGGGCGACTTCGCGGTCGCGATCGGCCCGAACCCGGATGGCTCGATCGGCGGCGGCCTGCTGATTGCGCCGACGGACGCCACGGCGGCAAGGAAGACGTTCGCGACGCTCCGCAGCTTCGTCGTCCTCGGCGGCGGGCAGGCCGGGATCCAGCTGCGCGACGAGACGCACGGCGACGCGACGGTCACGATCATCGACTTCAGCGGGGCGCTGGCAGCGTCGGGCGGCGTGCCGCCAGGCGTGAAGGCGGAGATTGCCTACACGGTCACTGACAGCATCGTCGTCGTCGGCTACGGCGCCGCGTTCGTCGATGCGGTTCTGGACGCCGGTCCGGGCAAGTCCCTCGCGGACGATGCCCGCTTCAAGAACCTGATCGGACGGGTCGGGACGGAGAACCTCGGCCTGACGTTCGTCGACGTGCAGGCGATCCGGAATCTCGTCGAGCCGGTCGTCAAGCCCCTCGTCTCGGACGAGGAGTGGGCGACGTACCAGAGGGAGATCGTGCCCTACGTGAGCCACCTGGATGCGCTCGTCTCGAGCTCCAAGCTCGACGGCGGGATCAACCGCCTGCCGATGTCATTCACCGTCAAGTAGCCGGCGCGCCGGCAGCCCACGCCACACCACATCACGCCAAGGAGGCACAGGAGAGATGGCAGTCAGAATCCGGTTGACCCGAGTCGGGGCGACCAAGCAGCCGACCTACCGGGTCGTCGTCGCCGACAGCCGCAGCGCACGCGACAGTCGGGCGATCGAGACGATCGGCCACTACAACCCGCGGACGGAGCCGATCGAGGTCAACATCGACGCCGAGAAGGCGAAGGCCTGGTTGGCCAAGGGCGCGCAGCCCTCGGACACCGTCGTCCGACTGTTTCGAAACGCGGGCATCCTGCCCGCGGCCAAGTAGGAGCCGCGTCGATGGCAGCCGCCGAACTCGTCGAATACGTCGCAAAGTCGCTCGTCGACGACCCTGACGCCGTCAAGGTCGAGGTCGTCCGCGACCAGGGCGGGACGGTCATCGAGCTCCACGTCGCCGAGGATGACATGGGCAAGGTGATCGGTCGCAACGGCAGCGTCGCGAAGGCGCTCCGGACGCTCCTCAAGGTCACGGCCGCCCGCGACGGCGAGCCGGTGTCGCTAGAGATCCTCTGACGGACGACGAAACGTCAGGCGCGGCGAACGCTGCGCCAGCTTCGACCGCAACGGGATCCTCGGTCGCGCCCGTCGCCGCGCAGCGCCTCGTCGTCGCCCTGGTGCGCGGGGTCCATGGGCTTCGCGGCGACGTTCGGATCGAGATCCTGACCGACCTCCCCGAGCTGCGGTACGCGGCCGGGGCGATCCTTCATCGCGAAGGGAGCGACGAGCCGCTGACGGTGGCATGGTCGTCGCCTATCGCCGACGGGCCGGGCTGGCGGATCCGTTTCGAAGAAGTTCGCTCTCGCGGTGAGGCGGAGCAGCTGAAGGGCGTCTATCTGGAGGCGATCGTCGGGCCGGAGGCCGAACCCGCTCGCGGGTCGTACTTCTGGCACGAGATCATCGGGACCCCGGTGACCGGGATCGACGGCGTGGTGCTGGGGACGGTTCGCGAGGTCTACCGCTCCGGTGGCGCCGAGGTCTTCGTGGTTGCGGGTGGCGATTACGGCGAATTCGACGTTCCGGCCGTTCGCGACTTCGTCCGCGTGCTCGCGCCGCGGCGCGGCGAGATCGTCATCGACGCCGAGGCGCTCGACCTGAAGCCGCCGCGCAGGCGTGGTGAGGGCGAGCCGCGACCGAAGGCGCCGCGGCGCCGGACGAGGCGGCCGAAGAAGGCCGTAACGGCCGAAGGCGCTTCCGACGCGACTGCGAGCGACGTCGGGGCCGCCGCCGACAACGCCGCCGACACGGCGGCAGCCGACGCTGCCTCAGCCGAGTCCTGACGGCCGATGGCCCTCGAGATCGACGTCCTGACGCTCTTCCCGGAGATGATCTCCGGGCCGCTCGGGGCCAGCATCCCCGGAAGGATCCAGGAGCGGGGCCTCGTCACGATCCGGACCCACGACCTCCGCGAGTGGGGACTCGGGCGGCATCGCAGCGTCGACGACGCGCCGTACGGCGGCGGAGCCGGGATGGTCATGCGACCCGAACCGATCGCCGCCGCTCTCGACCAGGTTCGTCGCCCGGATTCGCTCGTCGTCCTGCTCGACCCGGGAGGAGAGACCTTTCGCCATGAGCGGGCCCACGATCTCGCGGCGCGACCTCACCTGATCCTCGTGTGTCCGCGATACGAGGGCGTCGACGACCGCATCCGCGACCTCGTCGATCTCGAACTGTCGATCGGCGACTACGTCCTGACCGGTGGGGAGCCGGCCGCCCTCGTCGTCATCGATGCCGTCATCCGCCTGCTGCCGGGCGCGATCGACGACGCCTCGACGGACGAGGAATCGTTCGCCGACGGACTCCTCGAGTATCCGCAGTACACCCGGCCGCCGTCGTTTCGGGGCCGCGACGTTCCCGCAATCCTGGCCGGTGGCGACCACGGCGCCGTTCGTCGCTGGCGACTTCGCGAGTCGCTCCGTCGGACGCTCGAGCGTCGGCCGGACCTGCTGGCGAACCGCTCGCACGACGCTGAAGAAGAGGGCCTGCTGGCGGAGATCGAACTCGAAGAGCCGAGGGACCAGAGCCGGTAGCACCCGCCCGGCCACGCTCGGAGCCCATGCTATACTCCGCCGTCGGTCGTCCCGAACGGCCCCTCCCCCGAGCCTCCCGCGGCCACACGCTGCGTCGACGAAAGAACAGGACCGCCCGTGAACGTGCTCGACGAGATCGTCTCCGATCAGCTCCGAACCGACCTGCCGGAGATCGCGTCCGGCGACACCGTCAAGGTCTCGGCCAAGGTCGTCGAGGGCAATCGCGAGCGCATCCAGGTCTTCGAGGGTGTCGTGATGCGCCTCCGTGGTGGCGGCATCACCCGCTCGATCACCGTCCGCCGGATCGCGAGCGGCGTCGGCGTCGAGCGGACATTCAAGATCCACAGCCCGCGCATCGACAAGATCGAGGTCGTCCGCCACGGCCAGGTCCGTCGGGCCCAGCTGTACTTCCTGCGGAAGCGCGTCGGCAAGGCCGCGACCCTCCGCGAGCGCCGCCCCAAGGGCTGATCTCGGCCGGCGCGAGGCGCCGCCAGGGTCGGGCGCCTCTCTACATCTTCGGCGACGAACTCGCCTGCTCGTGCGGCGAGCCGCAGCGTATGCAGCGTGCGCATCAAATCTGCCCCGGTCACGCTCGACCCTTTGCGGCCCCACGCTGGATTCACGCTCGCGCGCAGGACCGCTCGTGGAAGGTCAAGCGTGATTGGGGCGATTCTCATGCGCCACGGGAATATCGAGCTCGCGAACGCAGCTCGCGGCCAGGTGGTTCGCGCATAGCGCCGACGGACGCGATACGCTGTCGCCCGATGACGGTCATCGTCCCGACGCTCCGCTTCGAGCGCTCACTGTGGCGCGATGGCCTGACCCGCGTTGTCGGCGTCGACGAGGTCGGCGTCGCCCCGACCTGTGGCGCCGTCGTCGCCGCCGCGGTCGTGATGCGGCCCGGCTGCCACCGAATACCGGGCGTTCGTGACTCGAAGACGCTTTCGATGGCCCAACGCGACCGACTCGCCCCGCTCATTCGTGCCCGGGCGGTCGCCGTCGGGGTCGGGGCCGCCTCGGTCGCCGAGATCGACCGCCTCAACATCTACCACGCGACCCATCTGGCCATGCGCCGGGCGATCGCCCGGATCGGCGGTCACGAGCACGTGCTCGTCGACGGCAACCGGATCGTGGGCTTCGAGCAGCATGTCGGCCCGTACACCGCGATCGTCGACGGCGATGCGCTGTCGTACTCGATTGCCTGCGCGTCGGTCGTCGCCAAGGTCGTCCGGGACCGGATGATGATCCGCCTCGCCGCCCGCTACCCGGGTTATGGCTGGGAGCACAACCAGGGCTACGCGACGCGCGATCATCGCGATGCGATCCGGCGGCAGGGCCTGACGCCCTTCCACCGTCGCAGCTTCCTGGCCCTTCAACGGACCCTTGCCGGCGATCAGCTCGACCTCGACCTGCTGGGCGATCCGTCGGCATCACCGTCGACCCACGACCTCCTCGAGCGCGAGCTCGTGCCGGTGATGGCCGACGACGCGACGCTCGACCTCGTCGATCTCGAACGCCTCGAGCTCGCGGCCACGTAATCCGTGGTGAAGTCGCCGTAACGTCGCGGGAGAGGACGCGGTGATCGTCCGGTGAGGGTCGGCTGCGATCATCGGCCGATGGATGGTCGGCACTCCGCATCCGGT
>Ga0209488_10001443_pt1 | contig 20339 bp, 20 predicted proteins | sample Rivendell_Oct201_8_FD_188349 | JGI IMG/M metagenome (GOLD analysis project Ga0209488, IMG submission 188349) | Vadose zone soil microbial communities from the Eel River Critical Zone Observatory, Northern California, USA -... | ecosystem: Environmental > Terrestrial > Soil > Vadose zone >...
GTCCCATCCGCAAGTCAGACAAAGTGCTGTGCCACCCCTACACGCCATGCGCCTATCCCAGGTAATCACGCACGCGTATATGCACCCTGGACCCTTCTATTGCTCGCCATCTGGCTTGAGTGAGCTTCTTCCGGCACGCAGAATCTCATCCGTGGACAAGAGATTGATGGCGATCACGGAGCTATGGATTGTGCGCAAGGCAACGGGTGGAGGGTTTGGGTTTATTTGATCTGTCACCTAACCGAAATGGAAGACAAGTGGGTGAAGTTGCACGTACCTCGAGTGCAGCATTTGTCGCTTGACCCGATAGTTGTCCCACACGCCCTCCACGGTCGGATCAAAGGGCTCCCCAGACTGAAGATCAAGGCCCACAACGTTCCCATCCGCGTGCTCGTCTTGCAGCGCGACGAGCGTGTCCTGCACATCAAACCCGCCGTTCGCAGCAAGCGTCTTGGGAATCACAAGAATCGCATCCGCAAACGCCTGGACCCCCATTTTGACACGACCTTTAGCGGCTTTCTTCGCATTATCGATCAGATGGGCTGCGCATGCAACCTCGAAAGCACCTGCGCCAGGAACGAGCGCCTCATCTTCGAGGGCATTCTTGACCGCGCGTAGACCATCACGCAGCGCATCCTGAATCTGCTGTGTCGTGTGCGCGTTTGGGCCCTTAATGAGTAACGTCACGCTCTTGGGGTCCTTCACTTCGTCTACGAACGTGAACTTCTCTTCCCCAAGCGTGTGTTCGTACACAAGCCCAGCCCAGCCGAGGACGTCCGGTGTTAGCCCCTCCACCGAGTTTTGCGCGATACCTCCGCAAATTAATTGCAGCCTATGATGGGCCACGCGTCCACGTACAAAGATGACATGTCTGTTGGCCGGTGACAGAAACTCCGAGGAACAAGCACGCACCGTTCCATGTTGCGCCGTTTCGCACGGCGTAGGGCGAGAATGCCGTTTTTTGCAAGGATGTCGAGGGAGAGCGGATCAATTCCTTTTTGGTTAATCACAACAAAGCTCTTCCGCTTCTCTTTGGAGTCTACCGCCTGATCGCACACCAGATTCTTAAGCTCGACAATCTTCTTCACCCTCTCATCTGTGAATTTGCGCTCAGATTCGACGAGTTTCTCACGTTGCTCTGCTGAAGAATAGAAGAACCCCGAGTTCACTTCGCTGTCATAATCCATTTGTCAACGCCGCGTTCGAGGGGACTAGGCGCACACGACTCACGTCTTCTCATACTCTAGGCTGACGTTAAGCGTCAAAATGTATGCGTTCTCGACGCGCTTGGGCATGTCCGGATGCCGCGCACCGTGGTCGAGAACGAGCCCTCGAATCAGCTGGGTCTCGGAGGCGGTACGATGTTGCATTTTCATAATCTCGACCATGTGAAGATCGATCGGTTCCCGCCACTGGTCCTCCGCGTCTGCGAAAGGCCCGGTGAGCCATTTCCACCGTGGGACGCCATCAGGTAAATCGCGTACCTTTCGGCGGGGAAGGTGGTCGGATGCTAATCACGGCATCGACGACAGACTCGGCAAGCTGCTGCGCCAAAGCGGCATTGAGTTTCGTGGCGAGGGACGTCTTCGCCAGGCTGACAAGAGTGGGGCGGTCTAGGCTCGAAGGTTGCTTGAACGTGTCCAAGAACTGGGGTACAATCGTGTAGGTCGAGATCGGTAGAAAAGTCTACGTAGAACTCACTTTGAGGGCCTCTTTCTTCCCAATGTCAAACCCTGCCGCGATCACTGATGGGTGTACGCCCTCAGAGATGAAACGATCTGCCTGCTTTAGTAATTCCCCAACGAGTAATACTACAGATGTAGTCCCGTCCCCGACTTGGTCATCTTGAGCGACGGCCGTTCGGGCGATCATAGCGGCGGTGGGGTTTTGTATCTGCATCTCTGAGAGCAAGACTTTGCCATCCTTGGTCATTTTAATTTGTCCGGCGCCGTCTACGAGCATCTTTAATGTACCCCGTGGACCTGAAATGGTGTCGGTAATTAAAAATCAGATAAAACCACCACCCACGCACCTAGATTTCCTCTCACGACATTCGCTAAGCCCATCGCGCCTGTCGTATTGACCTTGAAGTCAGATATCGCAATCAGATTGCTGCGTGCAATGAATTTGAGAAGTCATACCTGCAGCGCGGCGGCTCTCCTGACGCTCTCCGCTTTCGGGTTGATGAGTTCGATACTTGACATGATGAAGAGGTAAGAAAAGATGTCGCACACTCAGGCCGAGTCAGGCTGGTCTCGCTGTGTCACAAAATGTGACGGAGGTGCGTGACGATCGTTGTTGCCCAAGTCTGTCTACTGCTAACTAGATACTCAACGACGACAAACCCTGCCCTTTCCTTCGCGTAGTTGCACCAGCACGCCTTTCTTTAGGTATATGAGAGTTCACCACTGAAGCCTCACTCGAGCTATCACTCTCCTCGTCTTCCCCGTCGTCATTGGCTTCAAGCCTCGGCTGCACCTTGACGCTTGGCGTATTGTTGAGTCGTTGCCGTGCCAGTTTCGATGTAGAGAAGAGTACATCATTGTTCGCGAAATCCGTGAATCGTCTGAACTCGGAACCACTACGCGGCGTTGACTTGGCCGGTGTCTGCCTTGGCAACAAGGGCATACCTACGTCGGACTCGTCTTCTGATCCGGCGGGTGACGGGGCCGGGGGAACCTGGCTACTCCCTGGGAAGAAGAGAGGTTTCACGCCACCTTTTTTTCCCCGTGAGGGAGGTATAATGCCACGTCGAGGGGATGCAGGCGTTTTTTTCTCGGTGTTTAATGTAGACGGTCCATCAACACCTGGGGCTAGCGCTAGCTTCGCGGAAGAACCTTGGCTACTTGTACGGTGTCCATCGATGACGGAGGAAGCATCGGTATGTGTCTGCTCCGATTGAGGTAGAGTTGTCCACTTTGGCTGAGAAGGATTGGGCGTTCGTGGCGAGCCATCTTCCCGTGCCACTGATGGAGAGGTCTCGTGCCCGGACTCGCCGGAATGCTGCGTTGTTGGGCGTTTCCAAGATTTCCCTACCTGCTTCCGAGAACTCTTCTCTCGAGTAGCTTCCTCTGCATCATCACGTATCCGCTTGTTTTCCTCTTTCGCAATAGAGGTTTCGAGCGCCTCGGTCATTTTACGGCGAACCTGCGAGAGTGGGACAAGTGTAGCTTCTGATGTACTCGCAGAGGAGCGACGGTTGGCTAGTCTGCCAGATCGACGGGATGGCAGTTCCGAAACGGGCGGAGGTTTCAACACGCTAGATGATGCGCGTCTGCGGGGGGCGCGCGGGGTTGGGCCAATGCTTCGCCTAGACCGATTAGCAGGAGGTTGAGTAGGTTCTGGTTCGATGGGATCGCTTTCCTCGCCGCCACTGGGAAGCTCCACTGCGGATTCCACGTCACCATTCGTTTGAAATTGGGGCATCTCCTCAGCGCTTGCGGCAGTTCCATCGATGACGGACGAGGACGCCGGTACAAGTACGCTGCCAGCCTGATCAAGAGCAAGAATAAGGGACTTAGGGGGCTCTGTATTGATGGCAGTGACATTTGGGGATGCTGGCCTGGGAATTAATGTATTGGATTGCGATGGCGGGGCAGTGGCGTCAACTTCGCTGGGCGCAATCGGTGGGCGGATCGAACGATCCTGGTTCTGGGCTTCTGGTGACCCTGCTGGATACGTGTCGCCTTCTGGCTGTTTCGGTGCTCCCACTTCGACAGTAGTGGACACATCATCCCCGGCAGGAAGCGTCTACGGGTGTTCGTCAATCTCCGCGCAAGATGACAAGGTGAAGGATACGCACTTCTGGGCGATCGGGCACCTCATGTGACGTATCCATATAAACCGGCACCGAAGCATCGTCCTCATCCTCCGAGGTCTGCTCTGGTTCTGACGAGGGCGCGCGAGTTTTTGAAAGTGTCCTACTCTGCTTGTGCGATGGTTGCCGTGATAGGTCTTCCTCCTCGTCGAGGACAAGGTCCTCAGCGTTCGATTCGCTTCCTGTCTCGCTGCTCGATGGAATCTCATCCAAGACGCTCGAGCGTGGGCCACGTTTCACAGTGCCGCGAATCAACGCGGCCAGCTGATCAGCGAGAGGGAGTACAGGCACGGGAGGGGCATCGACAGAGCCCATTGTTGCTCCAGTTGATCCGTCCCATTCAGTATCACCCTCAGTAGAACTCTCATCACTGCTGCCTTTGCGATGGGCTTCGACGGGCACCTCCGAGATCTTTATGCCCTTCGAACTCCCCTTGGAGCCAGCCGTTGGCATTGAAGTGAGGACGGAAGATTCTCTGTCAGAGGAATCTCTACTCGGATCCAAAGGAATTGGTCGAACTTTCTGGCGGGCGACTGCTGTGGGAGATACGTGCCCAGGGCTCTTTTCAATTTGGGCAGCGCGCACCTCGATCGACTCAAGTCCTTCTTGGACATCAGGACCATCTGTTAGCGGATGTTCACGGTTCGTCAAGGACACATGGCAAGAGCCCTGCTTTGCAGAGCCTAGGTTTGAGCCCAAGTCAGTTTCAGGGGGTTCCGAAGAAGTAAAGGGACGTTCGGAGTTAGGGTCCCGACTATTTCCCAGTGTTTCCTCGACATTGGCGACCGTAACGACAGGCGTATTACGCTCGACATTGTTCCGTTCAGTCGATGGTCTCCTTGATTTTGATGTTCCGCGAGTCACCTTTCGAACGATGCGGCCCTCGGCACTGTTGGTTTCTGGGATCTCCACACTGCTCGCTGAAGGCTTTTGAGCAACCGCAGGTATTGTATCATCCGCCCCAGCACGTAATTTCACTTTACTGCCTTTCTGTTTTGTCTTGGGAGGTGGATCCTCGACCTCAGCAGCAAGTTGGCTAGCGGTAACCAGAGCCAAGAAGCTGCTCGGATCAGCTTGCAGTCTTCTGGCGAGAAATGCAGAAATTGTCTTGTCGATATCGGCACCAGAATTGGACACTTCGGGGTCTGCTTTCTTTTTCAAACCCCCCCTTTTACGGGACTTCGTAGGCTCTAGAAACTCAGTCAGCTGTCGCACGGTCGTCGACGTCTTGCCTACTTCTGGCTAAGACTGACCGGGCATCTCATCCGTGGCAGGATCTATCGACCTCGTTTTGGACTTCGCCCCGCTAGTTTCTGCTTAATACATTTTATTAAAATAAGGCGAATGCTGTGGCATAGTGATCACACACTAGTATCCGCCACTCTAGATAGTTGCTTGCCCTTCTTCCGGGTGTCGGATGGCACGCCCAGATTCGCGGGATTCGAAGCTTCGTGTTCGGATGGGATTTCCTTTCGTAGAGGGGCACCATTTATCTTCTTTTGCTTTTTGCGCGAAGACCCAGCGGTGGCTTCAGGGGGATCGACGTCAGCGTCCGAGGGCGTAATCTTAGCAGCTTTCCGCTTGAGCGTTCCTGAGTCCGCCATCGGGATTTGAGAATGTGGCGTCGAAGGTGGCAGAGGCACAGCTCCCAAGGTGGAGTCGTGAACTACGGTGGGAGGCACTGTACGGGACAATGAGGGTGGCTGGTGGGAGTGTTGAGGGTCCGGGGAAGTTACAATGTCGTCATCGAATGCGACCTTCCGCTTTTTTCGGGGGAAAGCTGTTCCCGTGGCATGAGTTGGGGGTGACTGCAACGGACTCTCTGTGATAGGTGCAACCGCACTAGATTGGGTTGCTTCCTGTGCGTGAGGCTCTGAATGAGGATCATTAGGATGTGTTTTCCCTTCCTGTGGGGCATTCATAACCTGCTCTGCATCGTTAGAAATTTCAAAGCGAGAAACGCAATCACATACAACGGAATTGGATGACGAATCGTTCTCCCGGATGACCACGGCCACGGTCGCGTGCAACAAAGTCTTTGTGAGAGCCTCGAAGGCTTCAAAGTCATCGTCTATAACCACTTTGAGAATTTCTACTTGGACTGCTTGGACGGACACACCATCTTCCAAATCAACTTTTCTCCCGTCACGCATTTGCACCAGCTCGATCGGGGCATCGTGACTGAGCCCAAGCTTTCTGCGCACCACTACTTTCGTTTCGTCCAGAGATCGTTCTACGCCACAAGCGCAGTCAGCACAAACCAAGTCTGGCGGCCCGTAGAAGTTTCGTACCTTTAAAAAGCCGATCGAAAGCTCTTCCTGAACACTGATATGTGATCCTTGGATACTCAGACATGATTGTATGTGCCCTGTTCACCGGCGACAACCGCAGTGAAATGAGAGGAAGTCGCTGCCCGGCCCGGGTAGTACGGCAGTAACCGGAGGTGGTCCGTGGGGTGAACGACGTAACTCTCAGTCGTTCCTCATTCTCACTTCCGAATGGCGGGCCCAACTGGTACGAGTATCCAGAATGACAATTATGTATCTTGTTCTGAGGACTAACAACCTTCAAAAGGTTCTGGATTCCATCCCCACTTGCCTGGTTTCAAACACAAGTTCCTCGCCAAAGCCCTTGGCGCTACCATGTGGTTCTTCATATTCTACCGTGCCAGGTTCGTCCCACGTCTAATCCACTACGCCCTCGAAAATCACCTCTATTTTCAGAGAGGATGGTCCGAAACTTTTGGTACGTCACCGTTTCATCGCACAGGACTGGCACCTACTGAATACTGAACAGGGTTTGAAGCATCCATGGGAGGGCCATGCGCACGGGCATCATGGAGAAGGAACATCGGGTCACTGATCTCGCCTGCAAACCCAGCATATATGAATCCCCAAATAGAATTTAAAAATGTTTATCACCTGTGGGTACGCTCACTATAAGGATGTTTATTACCTGCGGGCACGCGCACCATGATTGATCGCTTTTCCCGAACTCCACTCCACTATGCTGGCCATGTGTTATCTGACGAATCGCCGCAAAGTCTCGGCGTAACTAAGCCCGGTTGAGCTACTGACTGACAATGCTGCATCAAAATGTACTATGAAGACATATGACTGAGATGAAAATTCACATGCGCTGGTACAGCGGGGATGCACCGTTTGCAACGAAGTCATCCTCATCTCAAATTGTTTCTATTCTACAATCACAACTCTGAAGACAAGTGCCTTTGCTGCACGGCGGGACCTTGATCCTCGAAAGCCCTTGCTGCCATTGAAATTCTCGAGCATGGTAGGTCATTATGCATCCATATTAACATGGCGGTCATGGGTTGTGGCCGCATGCACGAATCGTAGTTCCCATCAATCATATGGCCCCACCGCCGCGGGGTGTACAGTTATAAAAGCCCTGTCGTTTCCCAACGTCTTCTCCTCTAGCTCCTTTCGCTCACTTCGACGTTCCTGGTACTGGATAGTGCGTGTGCCTTTTCCATCTTACCAACTGGCTAATCCTAATCCCTCAAATCGTAACCTTCTTTCTTCGTTCCAGCCTCTGAATCTGTTCTTTTCCGACTTGACGATCGCACCCTTACTTTGCTTTCTCAAACGACCAACTAACCACTTCGTCTGACCTACTCTACATATCACATCTCAACGAAATGCGTACATACGTGACACTCGCACAAATCGTCCTCCTCACTTCGCTCGTCAACTCCGCGTTCGCGGTTCCTGCTCCAGCACCCCAGGTGCACGACAAGCGCGCTGTTTCTGGGAAAGGTGTTGGGATATATAAACAAGATGTGAAGGAAAATGCCCTGGCGGGTCTAGTCACCGGCATTTTGTCCGCTTTTGGTATCATGGGCCAGAAGCAGCTCATCAATGGCGTCAGCAACAGCAGGTGCATTTCTACTCCTTTCCACACCCTCCCCTCCCAATGTTCTAGCCACCCGGGTGACAAACCTTCTGATTTTTTATCTCAGTCGCAGGGGTCTTGACGCTGGCACTCCCGTTTTTCCCCTGAAGGGTCTGGCTTCTCCCCCACACAAACCGGCATCACGTGGTCTCATTGATCTGAGTGATAGGGACCTCCGATGGCTGAGTGCGATTACGCGCAGGGAAATTGAGGAGCTTGATTAGGCCACGTTCCTCTGATGTGGACCAGTAGTTGGCCACCCTCGTATAGTTTGTAGTAGTGCCTCGCTAGCAGATCGCGACCCCTCGGGATCACCGATAGGAAATCATCTGAAGCAGTCACAAACCACACCTTGCCAACAGGGATCGAGAATGAGGATTACAATCTGGCAGGTCAAAGATACGGACCAGGTTAATATCTAATGGGCGGTACATGTACGAGGCTATCTATGCATTGCCACCCCGCGCGAAGAACGACTTTTGCTGCGCACACGTCGCATTCGAGCAACCAGGACAGCGTAGGCCCATTTGCACCGACGTCGGCGGGGCACCGGCACTATTTTCCTTCAAATGCTGCGCAACGATATCCGCGAGCGCACGGATGAACACCGGCGAATCGTTCAGTGACTCTGCACGATGGACCTCCATACCGAGCTGTGAGTCATCGCCCAGACATCCTCCATCAGCAAACCCCCATCGCGGAATGAGATGTGACGGAGGGGAGGGGGAGGAAGAATCGACGATCGCACGCACCTCATATGCCTCCTTCCCATACTCGAGATCGAGCTCGTACAGCGTTTCTATGTGGTCGCTCGTGAACGCGATGGGCACGAGCACGACGCGCTTCTTTCCGAGGCGCGCGAGGCCTTTGAGCGCGTCCCTCGTCTGTGGTCCGATCCACGCGCTCGGACCCACCTGGGACTGCCACGCGAGGCGGTAGGGATTTTTGTGGCCCAGGCGGTCCATCACTGCCGCGACCGTCGCGGACACTTCGAGCACGTACGGGTCTCCACGGTTGACGACGGACATTGGGAGTGAGTGGGCGGAGAAGAGGAGTACAACGTCGCCGCGCTTCTCTTCCGAGAACTTTTGGAGAGCAGCTTCGATGTTCTGGGATACGGCCTAGTGTGTGTGGGTGTGTGTGGAGAGACGTAAGTAGATATTAGAAGGGAGGAGAGAGAAGGGGTGCTCACCTCGATGAAGCCAGGGTGTGTGCCCCATCGATCAATGACGCTCCAATTTATACCAGAAAAAAGCCCAGCTCGGCTCTTTCGGTACACATCATTGAGACTGCTTCCTGTCGTACTGCAGCTGTACTGAGGATATTGCGTAAAGGCTATCGCGCGATTCACCCCATCCTCTTTCATACGTCTCGCGGTCTCGTCCGCCAGGGGACGCGCATAGCGGAACGCGACGTAACTCTTGTGAGGTGCCGTTGCTGGGTGGAGCTCGTCCAGTAACACCGACAGGCCCTCCCCCTGAGCTTCGGTCCAGCGTAGAATGGGAGAACCGCCGCCAATGTCAGCATATTGTTTCTCAATATGCGGCGTTCGCCTTCTGGCAATCCATGGTGCCAAGAGGGACTGAAATGGGAGGGGAATAAGGTCCCCGTCTAAGAAGAGGTTTCTTAGAAAGTCGTGCGTTTCAGAGACCTGTGACGACGGGTGATACAGTTTGCGATGGAATGAAGGTTCGAAGCGAGGAGACATACCGTGGATGGTCCGCCCATGTTGAGCATCACAATTGCTAAACCCACTGTTATGAGGCCGAGTCAAGGCGATAAAAGCAGGACAACTGACAGACCTGTCGGACTGGGGCGTGTGAGAAGCCTTGTTAGTAAAGCGAAGAAGAAGCATACCTCTTTCCCTTGGACGAGTTGGGGACAGTCGCATACGACCGAGCGAGGGCGCGCATAAGCACGGAAGGTTTTGCGGCCATCGCAACAGTGAAGGAGTGTTGACGCCTAAAGGCCTAGAGGTAAGGGGATGAATCTAAGTCGGACCAGATGAGTTCGTCATCAACCGAATCGTGAGAAGAGAGCTGTCGTTGAAACCGAGGCTGCACTGCCACCATCACACCCACGCTTAAATTCGTATTTCCTTCAATTAGCAAGTTGATCCAAAGAGAGAGTAATCATATCGACAAAATATTCTAGTAACAACCTTCCTGAAAGCCACCTCAAGTCAACTACAAGGCTCCGGATTGCATCCCATAAGAGCCCCAAATTTCTATGAACGTGGTTTGGCCGATGGCGTCAGCGACTCAGTAGACGGAGCAATTTCCACTTCATACGCGCGAATCGCCTGACGCCTTTTGACATATTGGAATAGAGTCAGCGTGCACCACGACACGAATGACCACGCGATCAGCACCCCAAAATTGAGCCCCACTGTTGTAAATTGACGCCGAGGTCCACATCGTCAGATTCTCGCTAAAATATCGGGAGCACAAAGCAAGAACGCACGCCGATCACGAGTGCCGAAAATGATGGCCCGGACGGCTTGCTGTGTGTTATAGAACGGCATGGCGTAGCCATAACGGTGGATCTTAGGGAGGAGTACGGGTGGGAAGAGACACACACAGACATTCACTGCGGCAAATAAATGCGAATGCATCAGCACATGTGGGGGGACAGTGGCTCAAGAGAAACATAGCGAGAGAGCGCACCAATAATCCAAGGGAGGAGACAGAAAGGGACCAAACGCGGTGTCAAGACCGTTATCACGGACTCAACCACACCACCGAGCGCGCACATCGTCAACCACGACAGCATCCAGTAGATTAAAAATCCAGAACTACCGTAACTGGAGAGACGGTAGTCAGCCGAGGCAGTACAGTCTGTATGCCATCGAGAGGGAGCATACAATCGATTAAAGGGGACTTGGAAGGCCACACTCAGCAGACTATAAAAGCACTGTGCAAAGCAATTAAGGGAGAGAAAGTTCCCAAGGACATGCTGGACATACTGAGACGAAAAAGTACATGACAATGGGATTGATGATACGCATTATGACAAGCCATTTAAATGTGAGACGGTCTTCGAGATGCGTGACGTCCACACGAGCTCCGTAATGTGCCAATGTTATAACGAACTGTAGGCCTTGAGTAAACTCACAGCTTTAGACGCGGGGTTGCAAGGGCGTACGGAAAGAATGAGCAGGACGATGAGCCCGACAAGGTCTAGAGCAATCACGACGGGCACGTCGAACGGTCGCGTGTTTATCACAGTGTACGAGACGGGCTGCGAGACGAGCTTCGGCGCATTCACGAGAAGGGCGGTCAAGTTTGGCGACTGCGCAGGAATTTGTGACACATATCGTGCATTGAAGGCCTCTGTGATGCCATCAAGCAGAACGACGATCTATGGGGGAGGCAACTACCTCAGGTACAATTCCAACAAATTTCCGAGGAAGAGGCATACGTTCGGATAGAGAACAAGGCGGCTTGGAACAAAGGCAAAAGTTTACATCCAGATTAGGTGGGGGAAACATCAACAGCAAACGTACTATGCGTTCTCGTTCCGAGCCTCCGTGGCATACACGCTAATGGTGCGGTTCGCGACATAGGTGTCATCTGCAGCGACGACGGCAGCGCTCAACATTTCTGTCGCATTTTGGCTAACTAAAATGAAAAATGTAATAATTCTCCGTTGTCAAAAAAAATCATTTCACAATGACGAAACGTACTGGCGACGATGGCCCAGGCTTTCTCCCTTGTGACCGCACCATCTAAGTCATGCGGTCCATTCGGAAACAGATCCGTGGAGACTACGCTCCACGTAATTGCAGTTGGTTTCCCACTGCTCGCGACCAAGGCGCGCGAGACGAACTGGCCCACCTCACCGCCATCAAAGTCCTGAGTACCAGTCGAAGCGACACCAAATGCCATCACACATCAAGCATGTGACTGCCTTGGACTGAGACTTACCACGACCCAACCATTGAGATTATGAACGTGGCTTGGCGTCCGCCAAAGCGCCCCCCAATATATGGACAGCACGGAGAGGAGGATCGTGATGGCGAGGAGGATTCTCGGGGCGAGGGTCATGATGTAGATCTTCCGTGCCTTTGCAGTCGCGGGCTCATTTGACAAGTAGCTCTCGGTAAACCATGGTAGAGGCGGATTGAGTCTCGAAGAAGAGACAACCGTGTCACTTCCCCCCCGGCCGGGTGACTTGAACGGAGAGCGAGAGCGAGATCGAAAGGGAAAGTCACGGTTGTCGCTTGTCTCCATAGAAAGAGTGGACGCGGGGGTGTCATGGTTGGAACTTTTCAATGCAAAAGAGGGTCCGAGGATTCCACGACGTGTACAGTTGTAGAACGGAAGGAACTCGTTTCGCGTAAAGTGACAGAGGAGTACGAGAAATCGGAAGCATGCGCGGCTAGTTCTTGCTATGGGTTATCGAGTAAGTCTGCCTGTGAGCTTCAGAACTCCCTCGGAGGTCTGGGAAGGCCAGGGGAGGACGACCCTAGACGAACAGGGACTGTGACTGTAAGAAACGGTGAGGCCAAGACAAGAAGCCTGTTCCCGGGACTATCAGCTTCGGGATTGTAGTGACTAGACCGACCCATCTGGTGAGCAGGGGCAATACCCCAGGCGCATAACCCCGGTGGGTTCAAAGACGCCGTCAGTCAAGTTCGAAAATCAGTCCGCGCAAGGAAATTTATCTTTTCGATTCATTATTTTGATACAGACATGGAGGGGATTTTGAGGTTGTACCCTGCTGCGTAAACGCTAAAGGTTGATCGGTAAGCAAAGCCGAGCTAATCTGCCGCCGGACAAATCCCGCTCAACCCACATTCACTCTGGCCCGCGGCTTGGTCACGGTCATGACCTACAAGAATGATTCGCAAAAATTCATCATATTCATTGGCATGACACAAGCGCAAGTTAGCGATAGTATATTTACAACACATACATTTTACACCACAAATGAACCAGGTCCCAGCCTTTTAAAAACAATATCCCCAATTCCCAATTATTAATACACGCTTACGCAGGTCCTCTCCGCCTGCTTCTTCGGAACCAACGCCTCCGCGCTGGGCGTGCATCCACCTCAGTTCCTATCACATCCGCCTGCTCGCGGACAGGTCGCTGGCATACTGGACAGCGGCCAGATACATCGAGCAGCCACGGATCCACACAAGTTTTCTGTATATAGATAGACAATGATGGTGAGGGGTGTCAGTGATGAATACCTGCGCGGGTAAGGAGGGACTGACATGGAAGACGTGACCACATTTTAGTAACCTTAACGGCTGTGCCCCCTGGCCGGCGTCTTGAAGCCGTAGGGCGTCACCAGTAGGTGAAGCTGGAGCATCCACCTGCTCGGTCACATCACCCTCGACCTCCTGCTGAGCTTCGGGCGCATCCTCCACCACCTCGGCCCCTGCTGTTGTTCTTGCGGCATCCGGCTCCGGAGCGACTACGTCCACGCGCTTCGGCTCTTCAAAGTCGAGCAAGCAGATCGCGCACGAGGCACGATGACTATCGAGCTGCACGAACGGGTACTCGCCTTTCTCCCAATTATCTTCCCAAGTACGAGGACGATTCGGATCCCCCTTCTCCTTCCTTGAGCCACCCTTTACTGTATCGCCCGTAGACGCAGCCCGCCGTCTAAACGGCAAGAAACGCAAGCGGCGACGCGAAGTAGGTGACTTTGGTGGATACGTATGCAAGTCTGATGGGACCGTGACTGGTTTCGGCGGCCGGCCGGGTGGCGGAGGAATATAGAATACTAGTGGCAGTTTATCGACGACGGCCCGCGGGACTTGCCCAATGTCAGGTGTGAAATGATGTGGATTTTGCGAGGGGTGTCGACCGAGACAGAGTAGGAGGATACTCCAGAATAGCTGTGCAAAGTCAGCCTAAGCCCAGGGTCCGGGGGTGAATCGAAACGCACAAATAGAATCGGCCCGACCACAAAGACTAAAATCGCAACCAGGATAACTTCGAGGATCATGACGTACATCACGCTCAGCACTCCGAAGGTTAACCACCAGAGATGCGGTGACGTTCGTCGGCACGTGCTTGCCGAGCCATACAGGAGGATCTGAACAAGCACGAACCAAACAAGAGTAAAGGTAGAACCCATTAACGATAACCTAATGGGGGGAGCTTAGAATATAGCAAACAGAGAGAAGTGGACAAATGGACCTAGCGTAGATTCTTGGGTACGTCACAGGGCCAGCCGGTGACTGCCCATCGGTTGAAGCATTTGCATTTCTTTGGGGGGCGATGTTATGTGTCCTTCCACTAGGAGGAGGGGCAGTTGCACGATTGCGTGACTGGCTCTCGGCGTCATTAGACGCGCGACCGTTGCTGTGCACCAACCACGTGTAAAAGGGACGTCTCACATGAGAGCGAGCTGGATGTGCCCCACCTTTCGTCCTGAAGGCGCTTCGTGCGTTCGCGAGACCAACGCCAAACACTAAGCCAGATATCGAGGGAAACGCGGATGGCCCAAAGGGCATCCCACGTCCCCAGCGGCTTTCCGCATGCATCCCACTCGTTTTTTGTCGAGTCCAAAGGACTCTTGCGGTGTGTCGAGATAATCAAGAGAGTGATGATCGCGACGATCTATTCTCCAAAACGAACAATTCAGCGCCGAATCACAATCAGGGGCATAGGATCCGGAAAGTCAACTGAATGCTTACCTGGGAGACGTCAATCACCACAGAGAAGATAACAGATACGAGCTCCTTGCGCGCTCTATTACCCCGGCCATACCCGAGGAAAACGAGTATACGACCTGGGATGGATAAACTCTGTTGATTTTGATTCTGAGTGCCAGTCTGTCCAGGCCTAGGTGGATCGGGTACGATACGGATGGGGTGGCGACCAGAACCAGGTCGAGCCTGGGTATTGGCTGTGCGAGGGGCGGGCGATGATGGGCCATTGCGGGTGGCGTTTTCTGGCATGGGGCCACTGTCAAAGGCGTCGGGTAACGATTCGATGGTAGCAGACGGCTGCAAACCTCCTGGCATGGGGGAGTCCGGGAGAGTTCCTCCTTGGGGTTGTTCCGGCGTTTCTGCTGCTGTCACTATAAGCGGATGGTCATTTGTGGTTTCAGTGACTGGAGATTGTGGAGGAGATATATGTGGGCTTGTTGGCATCGCAAAGAATGAGTCAGGGGGGCTTTGTAGGCGGAAGACAATGGGCACGGCTGTGCTCAAAAATAAATATATCAGAGATTACCGATGACACCAGGGGTATTAGCGGCGCGAGTGATGGATGAAAAGAACGCAATGGACTGAACTCGGTTCGGATATGGCACTGATAGACAAATATCCAAAGGGGGACAGGTTTTGCTCGTCAGTCAGGGTAGGTTACTCGTAGTAGGTCGGTCTGAGTGGTGTGCCGTAGTACACGCGCCGAGGGCACCAATGGGGTGTACCGCGTCACGAATGAGGCTGTGCCCACTTGGCAAAAATCAGAGAACGGTTTTCGCTGCTGGCGTTGGCACTGGCACCTGCGGATGAAAAGGGCTGCTCAACCCCACCACTCTAAAATTTATTTTGTACCAAAAGTCAGTGGAGTTGGCAGTGGGGAGCAGCTAAAATCCAATTGTCAATGATGAATGTGACGACGACAACATCACACGCTTACATAATCAAACGATCACTCTTTTCTCAACCACCACCACAATGTCCTCCGCTGCATATCAACCCCTCCCGAGCGACGAATACGACGAGGAGCGGTCTCCCCTCCGTCATAGATATGCCTTGGAGCACCAGCAACTCAGGCAGGATCCGCGCTTCAGCCCACCCAGCCCCCCTTGGTGGAAGCGCGCGCTGCTCATCCTATTCGTCGTATTTTTGTTTTGGCTGTCCTTTACCCTTAGCGCGTCGACGCGGAAGGGAGCAGAGCCACAGGTTGTACATGCCCACAGGTGTGTGCACAATTTACTCTATTGGGGTGGTGCGAGGCACTGACTTCGTGCTATAAAGATACTCGGCGCAACACAAGTATCGCCCTGCGGCTAGCCCCGTCCTTTATGAGCAGCTCAAGGGTGGCAAGATACGCGTACGGGGTGCAGCGCCATCCGTTAGATCTTGATAGACACTCTTTCCGTAATCATTTCGGTGATCACGTCGGTCCCTTCCATTGACAGCAGCTGTTTGGACTGTTGGGTACAGCATACTTGCCATTTTAAGTGTTATGCTGTTTTCGTCCTTGTCGGAATGATACTCCTTCATGGACCATCATTACTATTTCCACCTGCTGTTCTGTCCTTTTCAATTGTCCATATACCTCATTTTGGGATAGTGGGAGGGTATACCAGATTGTTAACCGAGACTAGTGAGGGCAAGCTTAGCTTAAGAACTCCCGTGCATACACGAGTCTAAGAATCATGTCCAACTGCAATCCGTCCGCAATTCTATCAAAAGCCCCCCCCCAGGAAAAGTCACCGCGAAAGCAGACTTGATAAACTGGGACGTTTGCTCCCTCTCGCACTGGCGGTACTCAAGCGATGCGATGACATGGCGTCTTCCGTCTGGTGTACTGCCTCCGCATACCTGCAAGTAATAATGGACATCGGCAAGAAGAACCAGATCACAGAAAAAGTACAGACGCACAGGAGCTTGTAACGCACGAGTTCGCCTTCAAGCTCCTCGTTTTGTAGCCGAGCTCGGACGAGTTCATTCTGCCATTGAAGCATCGCTCAGCACTGCCGCCGGAAACTGGAGTGATGTGTGACGCACTAGAATACCGACATGCTCCTGATTTAGCGCCGCTAAACTGGTCTCCAATGTATTGCTGTATCGCAAGACGTAACCCTCAGACCGTCCGGACTCCCAAATGATGTGATGAACTTACATCTGCGCTGACAATTGACGATTATGATTTCGCAACGCATCCATCTCCGCCGCATGCGCGTCCCGCGCGCGTATCATCTCGTGATACTCGTGGCTATACGAGTCAAGCATGAACGGTGTGATCCGCATGGACATTCCCCCATTCACAAAATTGTCGACGAGATACACGGGTTTCCCGCCCTCTTCCGCGGCGGTCTGCTATTGCCGTTATCAAAGAGCAGAGGATAGTCAGACATCATAACAGACCTTGTACACGTCTGTGATGCCACCATTGAGAAATGCAACTAGCTCATCGAACTTTAGTGATAGTAACTTTGCTTCGTTCTTCTGCAAGAGAGAAAGCGCAAATCCAAAGATTGCCTCAATCCCACTTGCAAGACAGTTGTCGTATATTCGGAAGACGAACTCCAGCGGGAAACTACGTTGCGCGTAAGAGTAAGCCATTTCGCAATGAAGTAGAATATACCGGTAGGAAAATATTGTGAGAAACCACTGTGAGCAGAACATACTTGACTTTACGCCCTGCCGAAGAAAGTGAACATGTAGGACTGGAAGTAATTCTTCTATCAGTCGATCGAACTGAGAGGGTAAGTTCTTTTATGAGGACAAGTCGTTATGAAACGCGCGTCCTCACTTGAAACTTGACACGATTCCAAGGGCGTGAACACCCAATGCGGTAGAGCAGAAGTTAACAACTCACAAGGCGTAATTGCAGCTTGGGCATCTCGGGTAGGAAATGGCCCCGTAAGTCATACGAGTACATAAGTCGGACTAGCAGGCAAAATGCTTCTTCGTCGGGCATCTAGAATAGCTCGGATATTTAGTGAACGAAAAGTCAACTAACCAGAATAACGAATCGCGTACATTGAGCAGCAAGACTGCCACGACGAACGGCAGCCCTTGGCAGTACCCCACATGTGGGTCATATCTTCCTAATCAGGTGAAGCAGTTGAATGTAGGCATTCTAAACAACGCACAAGGAGTACGCCTTTAGGACATTGAAAAGATTTTCCTGCCCAATACCGTGTCCGTTCGTGAAGAATTCATGCTGCGGGAAGGTCCTACTTTGCTCAGTGCAGATCTGGCGCAGGCACAGTCAAAGGGCTCACCGGCCAAGGTCTCGTGTGATAGCCTTCTCATGTGGGCTCGTCTCCTTCAACAACTTCAAGTACGTTGCCTCCATTTGTGGGTCCTTTGAAGCTGACCTGCGTGGGGATAAGCCACAGGACAAGCGAAAGAGAAATCCAATAGTACATAAGCTGCCAAACCATCCCGCGAAGGTTACTCGGTATCCCTTTTTCAATCGCGCGAGCAAGCTGCTCCGGATTCTCCGAAGCGAATCCTTGGTAATCTAACTCGCCCATCACTAAATGAAGGAAGTAACACATTGAAGAGACGAACCTGAAATGACCGAACCCCAAAATGCTGCACACACATCAGCAAAACAGTATATATATATCGAAGAGGCCGGAGGAACACGCACCCCAGTCAACACTGGCTACGTCCCCTTCCAACTCTTTGCTTTCCCGCTGCGCACGTTCAAACACGTCCTGCAACTTCTGCTGTCCATCCTGACTCCTCCTTGTCCCTGGCGCGACGTCGTTCCCGAGCCTCTGCAGCATAAACGACGCGCGGATAGCGGTGCCGGAAATTTCGGAAGGAGCGGGCGCGGGCTCATCTTCCGTCCACGGCTTTGGGACACTCTCGTCGGTGGGAGACTTGATCGCAACGGTGCTGTCGCGAGCCGCGGCGGCATTGAGAGAGACGGTGGAGAAGCGCTCGTCGTCGTTGAGGCCGACCTCGCCAAAATCAGACTCCGCGACAGAGCTTCGCGGAAAGGACTGAGCCGAAGTGGTGGGTGGCTGCGTCGTTGTTGGTGAAAGGAGTTCGTCGAGGGGAGAGGCGTGTTGGTCCTTCGAGCCGTCTGCTGCTGGGTTGGAAAGGGTGTTGTTAGTGGGCAGCTGGGGGACGGTCTCAAGTTGCAAGCAAAGGCATCGCACATGGTGGCTCGCTCCCCTTTGGCATTTCCGGTGATCCTCCATCTGGGAGCTCCCCTTTGGCTTGTTCAGAGTCTTGTTTGGAGAGAACTTCAGACTCGATTTTTAGGGTACTTAGAGAATTCTGCGATGTCAGTGACGCGCCCCGATTGTGTTTTGGACTGAACTCAGTATCAGGCTATGATTGACGCAGTGAGTCGTGTAATGAGCCGGATACAGACCGTGGAGGCTCCGTTGCGGTTGCCCCGAGTGTTGGCATCAGTTTGTCCTGCTTGGCGTGTTGCTGTTGAAAAATGTCGGCAACTTGAGTGATCATGGCAACAAAGCAACGATGGTCTCGTGCTTAGACGGGATGATCGAAGGTCATGTGGCTGCACACGGTATTATACGATCACATTCACAACTTAAAACCTCGGGTCAAGCGACAACCCAGTGGTATAACTAACCCTGCTCATCCAGGGATGGCAGAACTGCCAACCCCGAAAATGGTATTAATAGACACGGACCTTTGAGCGATCAATTGTGCCGTAGAGCTGAGCTTCAGTGACTGACTGAACGTCGACCAAACCCGGTTTAAAATCAGTGGAGGTGCCAGGATATACGAGCAAAGTAGCAATTGACGTGTGCCAAGGACTGAACTGCCTTGGCACGACCAAAAAAGTATATCCCTACGGCACTCGGCACCCTCGTCTTGATGTAACGAGACGATTGTTGCAGCCCCTTCTGTAGCTACATACAAGACTTGCCAGTGAATCTTCCTTTGATGTTCCTCAATTCGTTCAAAGACTCTACTTGTACGCAGATGCACTGACACCAGTCCTGTGAAGAATCAATGCTGCACACGGTGCATGAGCAAGCTGCGCGTCTGCTCAATGCGGTTCTTCGGGTCTAAGTACAACAAATCTATTCTCGGTACCGCTTTGGCCTTGAATATTCTCATTGCTGTTCGGTACCACTTCACGCTTCTTCAGCATCATTCTCAACCAGCCGCCCGCAGATGATATACTTGTTCGTGAAGTGTTCACTCCAGCCCTTCATGTTCTCGCTTCAGCAACAAACCGAACAATACCAAAGTCAGCATTTTCAACTTGGAGAATATCAAAACAGCACTGACATCTCTTCGGGCGTGAGATCCTCCAGCTTGTCGAGTGGCTGGTCTATCGACGTTAACATCTCTGTGCCATCGGGATCGAGTCAGCAATAGATAGCAATGGGACAAGCAAGAACGAGAACGTGCCGAGATCAAACGACTGCTTCGCCATACCCCTTGATGCGTCCCGCCCCGCAAAGTTCCCATACATCCCGTCTTGAAACAATAGTACTCGGTCAACACAACGAAAAGGGCGCGAACGACTTGATGGGGGAGTGAGTACTCACCTGGGCCATAGAACCCCCTGCCGGCGGTGACGTCAAACACAGTCCTGGCGATGGCCAGTAAGATCCTGCCGCCGTCTTGGCCGTTGAACTTTGTAAGGGAGCGCGGGGTATACGTCGTAAAGAGTAGCGCAGGAGCGTGGTTGCGAGGCATCCACGAGTAACCGGCCTTGAACTCCGTGGGTGGAGTGCGCGGGACGGAAGTGGAGGGGAAGACGATACGCTGGAGGAGATAAAGGATGTAGAGAAGCAGAGCGGTGTTGACTGGGTGTGAGAGCGAAAACGACATTTTGCTTGGTTTCTCCTGATCCTTTGTTGAGGTTGCGTTGGGAGATGAAGAGGGAGATGGAGAACGTCAAATGCTGCCCGAGTCGCATGTGGACCCTAACCCTACGTGATGACACGGAGCCTCCAGCACACA
>Ga0209488_10001444_pt1 | contig 20337 bp, 28 predicted proteins | sample Rivendell_Oct201_8_FD_188349 | JGI IMG/M metagenome (GOLD analysis project Ga0209488, IMG submission 188349) | Vadose zone soil microbial communities from the Eel River Critical Zone Observatory, Northern California, USA -... | ecosystem: Environmental > Terrestrial > Soil > Vadose zone >...
CCCTTTCCTCATGTAGATAACTGACGCTGGCCGCCCGTTGCAAGGAGCAAGGAGAGCGAGGGGTGGCACCTGGATCATGGTAGCTGCGTGTCACGTAACCTCGGAACCACTTGGAGCGTTGTTGGACAAGGTTCAAGTTCAAAGTCATCATCATGGCCACCAATGCACAATATTGCTACTGTTGGTTGTGCGTTACCACGGGATCCAGTCATGGGATTGAAGAGATATCCCAGACGGGCGATGGTGATCCAGGATCCAGGACCTTGCGTGGATCCCGTAGAGAATTTTTCAACTTGCGAATTTTCAACTGCCAAATGTCTCCTGCTTGGTTCCTTCCAGATCGACCGATTTCCCATGGTTCACCCCTAAAACACGATGCGCTATTTTCTGATGAGGACTTTTGACCTGGCCCCCTTTCTGGCGTTTTTGGAAGGGAAGTGATGGGGTGGGCATCTTCGTGGGGCTGGTGCTCCAGATTTTATCACTTGTCGATCCACAGCCCCAGCCCTCGTTTCTCTGCATCTCTAGGCTTTCACATTCATCAAATTATTTGCCTTAATCAGATACCCCATATCCAGAGGAGCGAGCTCATGATCTCTGATCGACCGTGTGTCCTATCTACTATCTGGTTCTATCTGACCGCATATCTCATGTGATTTTTGTCGTATTTCGAAATCACCCATAGTGGGAACCGAGCCTGCCATGCACGTACGCAAACCATTTCTCGCCTCTCTCGCTTCATATTCGTCCTCTTTCTCAGTGTGCGTGCACATGGGCGCGATGAGCGCCAACGCGACTGAGAACCAAAATTCGGAAAGCAATTACGAAACGGCGCTAGTGCCATGCCATAAGCGCCTCAAGCACCTGCCAGTCACGTAATGTATGCACTGCTTGGTTGGCCTGAACTTAACACCCTGACGGATCTCATGGTCATCTGAAAGCTGCACCCCTGCATGTTCGGCTCCGCTTGGACACTGCACACACGCCTCATGTGCCCACGCGGCCACGCCTCTCCACCCCTACCCACTTGCACTGGCAAGAGCCAGCTAATCGGCTCATGGAGCGAGTACTTCGCGCTTAACCACGCCCCGTCCCGTCCTTCCGAAACGAAAGTACAAGCAAGCACCCCAAGTAGACGTGTTCGTCCATGGGACGTCGCTGCTACCCCGACTTTCTTTGACAGCCACCCCATCAGCCCGAAGATGTCGGAACAAGGCTTTGCAACGATTCGCTCACCTCCTCCCTGTTTCCGATTGCGAGTTCGTTGATGGGCTGAACTGAGGAGGGACAAACAACCGTGGAACTGCGCTGGTGACGCCAGCGTGGCGAGCCCGAGTCTGGTTGCGGGAGTGGCAGCGTGAGAGCGAACGCCGCATGACTGATGGACTCATGCCGTGGAGAGTCACCCTTTTGTGAGGTCATCAGGCGATACTTGTCCGGATTTCGATAGTTGGCACTTGGCAGCTTGCCTGGACGCACATCACCTGTGGCAGGGGCTAGGGCCCGGGAAGGTCACGTAGTATGACAGCTGCACAGGTGAGCACGAGCACATACGTACGTGGCTGTACAACACACCCTGTGGTTGTATGATCGTCGCGTCGTGGGTGATACGGTACACCATTGATCGGGGTTGTTCGGAACTGCGAGTGTACGATGAATGACATAAATTTCGAGACGGACTCGAGTCTTCGAAGCAACGAATGATGCCTCGATTTCGTTTACGCAAATCCTTAGCAAATCCTTGACAGGCGGACGTCCGAGATGCATCTACGTGTGTATTAATCGCGTACTAAACTGTGGGTTGGCGCTTGTGTGCAGGGAACCATCACCAGAATTCCATATCAAGAAAATTCTGGTCATCGAGGCGTCGATCAATGATTGTTGTCTGCGGTTGTAGTGCCACACTGAGAGACCTGGGACGATGTGAGGTGGGTCGGAGTGGAAAACTGGAAGAAGGGGGCTTCGTAAGCATCATCAGTTGCAGTTGGCAAAAAACAAATAATGATCGCGCTCATGGAGTCAGTAGACATGGGGTGTGATCGAGCTGTTGGATGGCGCCTGCTTCCAGGGGACGTTCGTATATGATGATGTGAAATGTAATGTAATGTACGGGGTGGACGGGACACTAAGGTTTGTTCATGCTGCAGTTGGAACGATCGTGGGTCAGTCAAGAGAAAACAATAAACGTCGGGCGCTCTGCAAGAAGCTACTCGGATCCCATCACGAAAGTACCCCCGCTTGTATAAGCAAGAGGCCCACGAATCATAGAGTACTCATTTCGCAGTGTACGTTGTTTCGGGGTTGTGTACGAGTAATATTCCTGATCCGACACGGGAACAGCATCGCCCAATGCTTGTTTTGATGCGGGTGCTACAGCGCGTTGATGTGCGTAATGTCATCATAAACACTGAAACCCGAATGCCAGGCGTCACACGCTGCAAGCACAGTATAGCATGATCGAGGGGCCAGGCTCTCAAAGTGCGCAGCCCCGCCGTTTGAGCGCAGTGATACAATCTTGGGTGCAGCCGCTATCTCCACTTTTACATGAAGCTCGACTTGAGTGTCATCCTGGCAGCCCATCAAAGCTAATTATTAGTCGGAGTGCACACGACAATCATAGTTTGCGCATCTGGTCCTCCGAATTCAGCCATGGATGAGGCGCCCAGACTGTGTTATTGGATCACAAGGGGTGACAACGGGCACCCTGGGAACTTGAAAGTTCGGCTCGCTGGGGTAACATTTGCAGTTGAGTAATGTAGGGTTCTTTCTTTGACATACGCCCTCCCAAGAGAGGGATGCAGATAACGGAAGGCATGCGTAATGCGTCAAGGCGAACCGTTGGAGGACAGATAGTGGCCCAGTCGGCTCAGGTACGCCGTCCCGGAATGCCAGGCATATTAGTTCCGTCAGTGCCGTGTCGACATATCGATATTTCAGGGCGCAGGCTCAGGCACGGGTGAGCCCGCCACTGTCGGATACACAAGTAGCGATCAACTTTTGGTCGAGACGGCGCTCTTTTCACCACTTGGCCGCAAGTCAAGTGCCAAGCGGGCTTGGGGTCAAACGGCTTGGTTGATTTGCAGACTAATTCCGGTGTTCTTTTTAAAAGAGAAATAATAATAATAATAATCAGGATAAGACGTAATTTAACAGTAAATTCCCATCTATGACGTAGAACCTGACCACGAGGAGCGCAGCAATCATCGAGTCGAGTGGTGCTGCTACGTCGAGGGACCTCACGATGCCTCTCGTAGATATCCCAGTTGAAGTGTTTCTTGATAACCTGCTACCCTTGGCAGATGTGCGCGATGTCCTAAGCCTTGGATCTACGAACAACTTTTTCGCTGCCCTCTGCGCGGACGAGACATTCTGGAGGAGGAAGTGCCTGGAGGATTTCAACTTCACCGGCCAAGAGACAGCTCGGCAATCCGGATGGAAGAACTTGTACAGAGGTCTGAGTCACCCGAGAATCTTTGTCTGGGGGTTCGTCATTGTCACCCTTGTCCACTTCCATCTCACTCAGATCGTGATACGATCTCCACTCGCAGCCAGCGCAGCAATTGCAGACTCGGCTTGAGAAACTTACCGAAGGATGTTGGACAAGGCGTCCCGTACCCGATAGAAGTGAAGATCCCTGGATCCGGGATCGTGAGCCTCGTCGCGGGTGGCATGTGAGTTCTGTATCCGTTCATGCTACACCAAAGGAGTTCTCAAATCGACATAGGTCATTCCACGCCATTGACTCTGAAGGTTCAATGTTTGTTTGGGGTATGAACTCGATGCAATTATACGATCGCGGGTCTTAACGTGCTCCAAGGAACCTTGAATGGCGAAAGCCAAGCCCTCCGTAGTGAGGGGTTTTCTATAAAGTATAAACCAGCACCTGAACCTCACAGGCTTCTCATGCCGAATCCCATTCGCACAGTCAGGTACGTCTGTATGCGCATCCGTGACATAGGATCTGCGCCCTGAAGGGACTCGTTCCTAGCTGTGGCAGGCTGCACACCATGGCACTCGATTCGAAGAACCAGATCTGGACGTTCGTTAACTGGGGTCGACCATTCAGGCTTGACAGCCCTATGCTAGATTGCTCGTCACCGGAAACTACACCCGTGCAAGCGGAGAGTGGCTGGTCGTTTTCTTCCATACTGACTCAGTCAGGCGATGTCCTTGTCTTCTGGCCGGACTCGGGCGAGGTCGGCCGCCTTTGCGAGGAAGAGAATCGTGCTATGGATGAAAGGGGAGATAGTCACGCCTATCCCACCGACCACCACATCCCCTGTGTCGCCTGGGCCCTACGAGCTGACCCTCTGAGGATACCCCATATACCTCAGCTGCCGGAGCTCTACGATACAGAGTTGTCACAGGAAGAGAGGTCGAAGGACACGACCTTGATCAAGATAGCAGCATTTGATAATCATATCATCGGTCTCACCAATAAAGGACACGTGTTAAAATTCGGAGATTTGTCGAATGAAGATAGCTTCGACAGGACGACGCGCTGGCAATACGTTAGGTCACCCTTCATCTTTACGATGCACAAGCTGACATATAGTACAGTTGGAGAATTTCAGTGAACTTTCCAAAGTCGGATCGCACTCTGCTTTCCGGGACGAGAAAACCGGATTGACGGCTCCAACATCTCTGCACATCACGCATGTAATGCATGGAACATTTCTGCTAAGACCCTTTAGCTGACACAATACCTCAGGTCACTGCACATTTTGAGACCTTCGTCGCGTATTCAACCGGTGCAAACTCGATAATTTTGATGGGTGACGTGAATACCAACCAGGAGTCCCAGCCAAAAGTTATTCCCGAATTACAGAATCGCTCGGTCATATCTATCGTGCTTGGCGACTACCATCACGGCGCTCTCACCGCTGACGGCCAGCTACTGACGTGGGGACAGTACTCCCATGGAGCTCTGGGACTCGGAATGCCTACTGAGCTCCCCTTGGGCACCCCCGGTGGATATCTGTCTGAGGCGCAACTTAGTCAATCGCGGCGGTCACAGTGGGGCCCTCTTGTGCCTCCGGTCGTTACTTTGCCCTCCGCTGTGCATTTTAATCATGGACCGAACCCTGGTGGCCGAAGGTTCTGCTTCGCTGCCACTGCCGCGGGATGGCACACGGGCGCGTTGGTTGTTTGCTTGGAGGTCAGCTTTCCCCTTTTGGGGTTTGGGTATAATGTAGCACCACTGACGTACGCGAGATTCTCTAGCCGGAGAAAGAGGTATACGATGCCGGTACCAAAGACGATGAACTTCCCTCGGGTTTCGGCAGGCTTGGACTGTTCGGCCGTGGCGACGATGACGTGCCATCTGGGAGCCGGAATGCACCATCCCTACCTTCAGACGCCAGCGCGTTCGGACTTGGCAGTATATTCAGGATCGGTCTTGCAGGGCGTGGCAGGGGTGCACCGGGAACGTAAGATCAACGACGATTGTCTGTACATGTACAGTACTGTGCTACATTACGAAAACGAAACACGGAGGACACACGCCAAGTGGGGCGAGTTACCTTATTCTGTAAAAAAATCGCCCTTTGATTAGATTGAGTTACCGACCGATGCGCGGCCGGGAATAATAGGGCTCCGTATACTTTCGGACATACAAAGAAAACGTGTTGGACACAGAGTTCCCAGAGCTCGCTTCTTTACGACAAGAGCGCCGAACAAGAACAAAAACGTGTTTGAGCGCTGGCTGGGTTTTCATCATTCGACGACGTGAGATATGAATTTTATTTAACCGCCCTAAATCCAAAAAACCGAGGTTGGAAAGATAAAAGGGGGCAAAAGGGGTCGGTTAGGAAACTTGAAAGTCAGCCTGAAGAGGATGTGCGCTGCTCAATAGCTATATCGGGAGGTCGATCCGTTCGAGGATGTGGGTTATCAGGTCTTTAATTGGATCCGAACACTAAGGCCTGGTGGTCTAGTAGTATGATTCCTTCTTAGGGATGCAAGTTGGAGGAGGTCCCGGGTTCAATTCCCGGTCAGGCCCAAGTTTAGGCCTGATGGTCTAGTCGCATGATTCCTTCTTCGGGCAGAATTTGGAGGAGGTCCCGGGTTCAATTCCCGGCCAGGCCCTGCTTTTTCTACCGTGCTGCCATTCATTGTTCTTTCTCGGCACTTTTCTGTCCTGTTTCCGACCAGCTTTAGTGGAATTACTTTTATTGTGTACACATAATTGGAAATACAGGACAAGAAAGCGAAAGCGAGTCTGAGAAATAATCTAGATAGCAGATAACAGATGGACCGAGATATAGTGTACATCTCAACTAAGGCCAAGAAGTCCACTGAGGCATGCAGTCTCCGCGACGAGGATACGCAGTTTACCAGAACGCGCACCTAATGGGGGTAAGTACCAACGCGGAAAACTAGAACATGGATCGTACCATCCCGAGAAGCACTGGCAGAGGTTCTCCAGTGAAGTCGCTTGTAAGATCAGTTTATCGACCTGAGCTTGCACGTTGAGTACAACGTTGGGGTTGAAGTCGCGACCTAAAGACACGTTATCCCTATATCTTATCGCAGGATGGGGGGCTCCGGACCTGTGAGTTTGTGTTGTACACGATTCAACACTGCCAGTGCACGATCATTGCGCTCTTGGGCCTCTGTAAAGTACGAGAGCAAGGATGAGGAGGATGACATAATCCAATGGACCACATCTAGCGTACCGTTGAGGATGGTGTTCTCGTCGGCCTTCAACTTACGAAGGGGTTCTTGCACGTATGCATTGACGCGAGACAAGTCGGACGTCCGCGACGTGTCACCACCTGGCTCTCATGTAAGGAAAGTAAGATTTCCGGTGCACTGAGAGCTGCTCACCAGGGCGCCGGTTGTCACCCTTCGTTGGCATCAACCTCCAGTTGATCAGAGGGTCATACACGAATGCTTCGAGGACCGCCATCAAGGATTCTTTGTTGTCGCGCAGGACTCGCATAGAGATCTCGCAAGTGTGTCTATAGCTGCCTTCTATTCCGCTGACCTGTGGGTAGAAGACTCAGATGTGCCCTTGTTACCTGGCAGAAGGGTTGGTTCAACTTGCCTCCATTGCATGTGTGAGCATACGTGTCAGTCGGAAAGGTATCTTTTCAGGGAACTTCTCGCGGTGCATCGCCACCTCGAAGCAATCGCCGAAGTCAATATGCACCACCTTTCCCGTCTTGCGCTCCAGCATAAGGTTCGATGGATGACGGTCACCAAGTCCTAGAATGTGGCCGACCATGCTGTTGACTGCGAGAGACCGGGTGAACGTCGCACGACGCTCGAGCCAGTGTTCGGAGTTGATACTCTTCAGCCACAAGACTCGATACAAATCTTGACCGGTAGTATTCTCAAGGGCGTACTCGAACACTTCGATCTTCTGCAAGAGCATGAGGTTTTCATAGTCTGGTGCCATCTATAAAGGGATTATATATTTAGATTTGTGACGAGCGCAAAGAAATTGACTTGCCTGTAGCATCAGCCGGTACTCGATATTCAAGAGCACCTTGCGCGATTCACGGTAGTCTCGGACTAGGACGTGAAGTGTGTCGCTATCGTGGACCCAACCGAGAAGGCCAGCATGTGGCCCAAGCGGGATGACAGGATACCGTTGGATATGGAGATGACGCTTGAAGCTGTCCGTATCCTCTGATAAGAGCGTATTAACAAGACTGAACAGTTGCATGACACGCTCGTCCTGACGAAGATCTTCGTGACCTGTATGACACGTCAATGGCGTGGATCGGGGTCACTTCACGAATGCGCGTACCCTTCAAAACGTATTGATATTCCTTTCCATCGCTGCCTTTGAGATAGAGGCGACGGGGTCGCTGCTTCGATATGATGATCGACAATTTAGGGGCGAAGTTTGCGATCTTGATGGTCTCCCTTCCACTCTGGTATGTCCCTAAACTCCAGGATAAGGACGGCGAACGAAGAACTGCATCCACTTAGAAGCACTTACCCGGCACAGCAAGTTCCAGATTACGTGCCTTCAGGAGCTCCGGTGAGACATACTGCAAGTCGAGTGTGGTCAACTGTGGCAGTTGTTTCTCAACCTTTTTGAAGACCTTGAGGGAATGTAAATGAAGGTGTTACACAGCGGTGGATGATCGGTTTCTCACCGCGAAATAGATGTCCCAGGCATTGTCGAGATCTTTGATCTCACCATATTTCTGGTATCGACGAGTTGCTTCTCTGGCCTCATGAAGCTCACGACCAAACGCTTGGATGAACGACGTTTCTCGCGCAGTTTGAGGTCCCTGGAACATTGTGAATATTCAATCAAAAAATGTATCCAGGCGAGGACCAACCCTCTCCAGCTCTTCATGAAGTGGCTCGAGCGCGGCAATCATACCCTCTGGGTTGTGTTCGGTATAGTACTGACGAGATGCCTCTTCTAGCTTCTCATGCCATTGCTCATGCCAAAGAATAGCGACACGTATCAACTCGTGACTGACGACCAGAGCCTATGCGAAAGAAGTCTATAGATTCCTCCACTGAAGTGCGTGAACCCACCTGCTCGACAATAACTGGACTATGTTGCTTCATACGGTCCATGATGGCGAGGGCAGCGTCCTTTCGTAAAGTGCTTGGGGATTTCGACGCCACGGTGAGAGGATAAACCAGAGCCTGCGGGTGATGCTTGCCGACATCTGTCAGTAAACTTGTGATGTTCCTCCGGATATTTGGGTTAGGGGTCTGGATGCGCGCAATGATCTGTACAAAGAGTGAGCAGAATCCAGAGGTAAAATCGTGTATGACATACCTGGGGAATCACTTCAAGCCATGTGTCTACTTCGACTGTGCTGAACCCGCTGGCGATCGCATGGCTAACCTCGTCTTGGGCCCCGAATTTGAACCAAAGTGTTAACAGTCGGAGCGTGTCTTGGAGGGAATTCTCGCTGCGAAGGGCGATAGAACGGAAGAATCCTTGGATCATGCGTTTGTCAGGGTGACATGAACACACAGATGAAAGTTACCTTGAACTGCAGGGATGATGTGTGGAACCAAAGTGGTACCCATGACGTCCGCAGCCTTTACTTCGGCTTGGTTGAGGAGGTGGTTGACAACTTCGAAGTTTGCTAAGGCCCAGGTATGCCATGCCTTGTACCAATTAGGGTCGAATTGTGTGGCAAGGAGGTATGAATAAAGAATGTCTTTCACATTCCGCTGTGAGTGCGTATGAGTTAACGCTGGAACAAAAGTGCGTCCACACGAACCGTAGCCCAGTTGTCCGAAAGCTCCATTTGCCACTCGCCTTGCTTGAAATAGCAACGGGCCAAAAGCCGTGCGAGCTCGTCGAGCTTTTGCTTGGATACGCCCCCCCGTTGTCCTCGCTGCGCCGTCTCGGCCTCTAAGTCCCTTGATAGATTGGCCGCAAACGAGCGGAGGAAATCCAGACTTTCCTCTTTGGAACCTGATGCCCACATAAATTTGAGCTGGGCGTAAACTACGTTCGGAGGGGCTTTCTGGTTCTGAGGATAGACAGGCAAGTCAGCAAAGTTATTAATAGCATATGAAAATACGTTACCCTTTCTTGAGATAGCAGTGAGTTGATTGTCTTTTCGGCAAGCAACATGCGCTCAGACTTCCGACAGAGGTTGGCGAATTTGATCCACATAGCTGGATCATCATCTGGACTTAGAACTAGAGTCCGAACTTGCAGAATTCTCTGCCAGACCTCTACGTCGGGCTGACATCCCTGCAGTCTGGGCTACTTAAGCAAATGGACAGGTGCGAATGAGAGGGGGCAAACCTCTTGACCCAGGTTTTCCGTATGGTTTGCTGGCGCTCTGGCTGGTCGGCGAACTGCTTGTAGGCGATAATCTCCTCCAACTCAGAGAGCATCTGAGCCCTGACCATCACGCTAAAACAACGTCAGATGCAGAAATCATACTTTAGTATTGTCAATCTCACGTGTACGACCGTCCATAACTTTCGCCAATAAGGCCACTGAGTTCCGGATCGAGCAGGTCGCGCGCCTTCGTGATATGCGCTAGCGCTTTCGGGAACTGATTCTGATGCACCGACAGAATAGCACGATAGAATGCACGATCCGTCGACTCGGCCTTCATGGTGGCGATGTAGTTGTCCATGGCATCCCAATCATTCAGCGACCATGCGGCAGCCGCCGCCATTGGAGCAATTTCACGGCGCTCTTCGGGCGTCGCACCCGCCCAGTATTCCTCAACATGTCCGGCAAGTTGGTCCCACTCGCCAAGCGCATGGAGGCATCTCATCCGGCCGGTCGCGATATCCGGGTTCCCTGGGTCTTCTTGTTCCCTGCGTTCGTATGTCCGGAGGGCTTCCTGCCACCGCCCGAGTCGTTCGTACCATTGGTCGTGCTTTGTGATATCGTATTGTTCGCGCGCGACGAGGAGCGTACCCCACGCCGCGTCTGACTGCTGTAGCTTCGTGTTGATACCGATTAGTGCCTCGATGATCGATGGAGATGTTTCCGTGAAAAACTCAAGTTCCTTGTAATGTAGCGCCTTGGCGTAGGCATGGTACTTGAGTGCATACTCTCCAAGGATGCTGTTCTCGATCGGGAGCCGCTGGTCTTCGTGTTCCATGAACTCGCACAGGTTTAACAACCTATGTATTAGTTCTGATGGTGCGGTCGGCGACGTAATCGCATAGTCGATCGCGCGAACGAGATCTTCCTGTAGCCTTGTTAATGTCGCACTTCCGGGACCATAAATAGCTACGTACCTGGTACTGTTCGTAGAGATCCCGCCAACACGAGATAAACGCCGCATTGAACAGCTCCTTGGCCAAAGGCGGATGAACATCGACAAGGCTCATGCAAGCACGCAAAGCATGAGATGGCGACTCCTTCATAAACTCTACTGAAAGGCGATGCATCCATCCTAGCCAATCTTCTCTGGTTGAGACCTGCGATGTGTCCCATGCCTGCTTCAGATGTTGCTGATTAACAGTCATCTTGGCGGCCTCTGCAGGTGCAGAGAACTCTGGTGCTTTGTTGCTCTCGTTCATGCTGTGGTGAGTGTCAATGAGAAGTCTTTAGCCAGTACATGTCACGTACATGTACTCGAGCGTTCCTAGCTCTTGCGGCAAGCGCTCTCCGTTTAGCAACTTGGATACAAGACTTTCGTACTTAGGGTGAGGGATTCTGTGGCGTAGCAGGGCCTGTTCTCCCTGTCAGCACGTACAATATGAGCAGAGTGGCATAGAAAAGTTACCTTGTTAATAGTAGGTACAAATATGGCGAAGTCTGATCCCAGTTGGACAAGCAATGAACACAGCGTGTCGAGCACGGCCATCCTCAATTCATTGTTTGAAGAGGTCAGCACTCGCACAAGCGGATGAATGATACGCGACGCGTGATCCGAGAAGTTAACACGACTCGAAAGCCCGTCTATCGTGACGATTGCGCGCTTACGCAGCGCTGTCGACGCGTCAGATCGCTCATACGTCCTCACGATGATGGGAATGACAAGATGCAGATATTCCTCGATGTTCGAGCCGAACGTTAAGAACGCGTCAAATACCTTGATTTGTGTCGCCGAGCGCTTGTCGTTCAATTCCCCGTCAAATACCTTCAAAATAAGCGGCAGAATCGTTGGCAGGAACGGTCTGAACTCTGCGTCAAGGGCTTTGCCGAGCGATTCGATAAGTGACACAAGCGGAAGCTGCAACGACTGGTTTTCCCAGAGGTCCGTCACGAGCGCAAAGATGTCAGGCATATATTTGCGGACATGCTGCTTGATGATGCCAATAAGGATGGCGAGTTGTTGTAGGTGGAACTCTTGCAAGCGCGCGGCAGAACTGCGGGTCACAGCTGCAAACGCTGGGATGATCTGGAGAAGTCATGAGGGGATAGCCTTTTGTTGCATACTGTACCCTTACCTGAGGCAAGAACATCACGCATTTGAGGCCTTGAGTCTTGAATATCGACATGATCGCCTCAATGACGGTGTGGTGCTGGCTACTCAGTGACTGGTCTTTCAGAATACCGAGCAGTGCATTGATGACCACGGTCTGAAAGTAGTCATCCGAAGCCGAGGACGTCGTATACGTGAGATTAATCGCCGCTGCAGCAGGCGTTTGGGACTCGTTCGATTCCTCGTCAGGCTTAGTCTGTTTTATATCGTTAAATACCGAGTCCTAGATTGGGTAATCCTGACGTACCTTGCGTCTGTAAGGATCGAGTGCGCCTATGATCCCAAGTACCTTGATGACTTCCCGGCGCACAGACGAATTTGACTCGCTCTTTAATATTCGCCCAAAGATCTGCAACAGCTGCGGATATTCCACCAACGGTTGTATAACAAATCCCGTGCTCGAGCAAACCTGGCCAAGAGCATGTAGGGCGGCATCGCGTTTTGCGATGCTCGGGTCGGCGAGCTTCGCGAGGATAATCTCCATTAATTCGGGAACGTGCGGGGTCACATCCTCTCCGCCAACGCAAGCCAGCTCACCGAGACACATCAATACGTTGGCGGCGACAGTGGAGTTGGGGTCGTTAGCTTTGAGCAGGAGCACGCGTAGCATCGGAAGTGCATAGGGCTTGATTAAGCGCTGCGTTGCGCTTACGAGGAGTGTCAACAACCTCGTGCATTCCTCGCGATTGCGCCTGTGTATCGCGTTCTCCATCAAGGCCGACAATCGGGAAGAGACGATACTCACGTAACAGTTGAGTATTCGAGTTCTGTGAGTAGTTGTATAAGGGATTTGCGTAGTGAAGGCATGACATAAGCCGGGTTGTGCAGCGCGAGGCGCCCAATGAGGCCGACGACCGTTTCGCGGTTCTCGAAGACCTCGTCGTTCAGAGCTATAAAAAGGGAGCGGACATTCTCCGCCTGAGCTAAGTGCTTGTCAAACTGTTCATGTAGATTTGCTAGGACAGCCTGCCGGATGCTTGCATCTGAATGCAGGCGAATCAGCTCACCTCCGGCGCCATCGCAAGGGGTGACAAACCTGGATCAGCGATGCCCACTGTGAGCAGCTTATCGATGACGTCGCTGATAATCTCAATGGAATTATTGCTGCCCTGAAAACCGATGGGATCACGCCTGAAGACGCTGCAGCATGTAAGGGCGGCCGCCTTCCGCACTTCTAGATGGTCTTCTTCGAGATACGGGAGCGCACAATTACGCACAAACTCGTTGAGAACATGCCCTGGGACTCGAGTAAACGTCCCGAAAACTGATGGCTTACTAGAAATATACCGCTGAAATCGAATTCGCCGAGAATGGTGAGAGCCAAGGTAATCAACTCGGGGCTCTTTGTTGTCCCAGCGCTCTAACAGACATTTTAGCTCGTCCTCAATATTGCAAAAAGCCCATCCTACCTGAGAGGCATTGAGATCCCGGGAGATCGTAGAAACGTTTCCTCGTATGAGCACTGGTGGTGCACCAAGGGGTTTATATGGCGTATCGCTGAGGATCATCGACAGCATATCGAGGAGACGATCTGTGGCATGAAATTAGATCGCAGCAGACAAGAATGTACTACAACATGCCTTGTATGGTTTTCAAGAGGGGAGGAATGTTCTTCGCAATTTCTATCAGCGCATGATGAAGGGGTTCACTCAGTCCGCACGCGAACATCAAGTCAAGCTGGTCGTGCAGGAGCTTTGTTAAGTTCGGGCCGACAGCAGAAGCCAGCATTCCGACGCATTGAAACATGGGTTCTTCGGATGGTGCTTTCTTCCTAGAACATAATGAGGGAAGACCGAGATTAACGCAATACCTGTAGCCTACCCTCGGTTCTGCAGACCAAGCTTGACCTGCTGCATGATAGAGTCCAGGAATGGCTTCATGTCACTGCCAACAGCCTTTGCGATGTGTCCAATGGCGATGAATGCTTCAACAACAGATGTAGTCAGGGTAGAAAACGCTGGAGCGACGGATCAGACGCACCGAACGCGCGCTCATGAGATTTGCTGAGAAGAGTTAGGAGATGGCCCATCGCTTTGTGGAGAAAGTGTTCACTAAAGGTCTGCGTGTCGTATACGGCAAGGGTGGGAATAAGTGTGATGACCATTTTCCGAACTAAGGGGTCCCGGGACGTCCGGAAGCGCAAGATGCTTTCCGCTGTATCCATGAAGTTCTCGCGCATGAACTGAGGGTCCTAAGAATTGGAAGGGATCTCATAAAGCATTAAACCTCACCATGCCACCATGAATGAGTAGCTCCCGGTATGTAAGCAATGAACCGTGAATGATCTCGGGTTGATTCGTCTTGAGTCCAGCCTGAGCATCAACAAGGATTTTGGAGAGGTGGGCACTCCTTCCCTGACGTTCCCTTTCAGATATAATTTCAAGACACGCGGCGAGGAGCTCCGCGGCACCCTCTCGGACAATCACGCGCGAATCTCGAAGGGGCATAAGGATCTTGTCAAAGACGAGGTCAATGTGTGAATGAAAGTAGACTGGACTGTTTCTGGCCAGTTCCTTCAAAATGAGCACGCCGGCATAGCGACCAGGCTCCTGTTTGTCTCCTTGCAACAAGCCAATGGCAGCAGGTACTTCGTAGTCCATGAAATGTTCCCCAAATGCTGCGCCACCGATCTCGGCTATCTGTCCGAGAGTCTTGGAAGCAGCGAGCATGACGTTGAGATCGTTATTAGGCAAAAGAGACTTGACATAATTGTAGAAGCGGAAAAGATTTTGTTTGAATTCAATTGTCTCTTCTCCATCCACATCAAGGAGATGGTCTGGGACGATCAGCATTACAAGTCGAACCACGATCTAAGACGCGTACCGATGGCTAGAATTCCTCCCAACTTGTCGTGATTGTGAGGGCTATGTACGAGATCGAACAGCCTTTGGTTGATAGAATCTTCCCATAGTTTGGCTGCAGCATCTGAAGACATTTCGACGACCTTTGTGGCGACCTAACGAGAGTGGCTATTGAGCACCACCGGAGCATGCAGTACGGGAAGACGTACATATCGGCGCAAGTCAAGAGCGGATTGAAGACGAGTCTCAGGACTTTTGCTTCTCAGACCGAGAAAAATGAAGTTAAGAATGTCCGCCTGTTGTGAGACAGACGGAGTCGCCATTGTGGACCACGAATTGGAGGGAGAAGGGGAGAGAGGCACGGAATGAGTTAACGCGGCGGATAAGGCCGGGCCGGGAAATGAAAATAGTTCACACGCGCGCTACTATGCAATCGCTCATCATGTCCTCCAACTTAAATGGAGAAGCCTCCCGTCCCCGTGCGGTTCCCAACGGTACTTCATCCAGGACATTGATCCCAACAAACAGCGTTGTAACCAAGGATGGCGTCGTCAAAGTCAGGATTGACCCAACGTTGATGGTAACGGACGTCGTTAAGCAGCTTGTGGCGAACTTGCACATCAAGCAGCCCCCTTCCGACTTTGCGCTCCGAGACGAAGATGATGAGCTAGTCACAAATGAAAACTTGAGAGATATGATAAGGTCGAAGGCCAAGTTGAAGTACGTGGTTAATGTCTCAGAACCTGACCTGTGCTTGACACCCTTTCTCACCAGGCTTGTCAATTCAGCGGCTGTGGAGGCGCAAGAGATTTACAACAAACTTCTCCTTCGCGATGACAAGAGCTTTCGGATGGCTCTTTTCTCCCTTCAACGCTACCTTCGCGTATGCTACTATCACCTCCCTACTCCAGTTTATCATTTTGAAAAGACTTCCAGGAAGAGGATTTTGCTAACGAGTTTCTCAAGCTCGATGGTGTTCGTGTATTAGTTGACGTCATCACATCCAGTCATGGGAACACCCTGGCGGTACGTACTTTATCCCTGGCTGCCGCTGAATCAGCCTCATTTCGGCAATAGTACGCGCTCACATCGATGAAAAATTTGATGGATCATGAGTTCGGCTGGGCCACACTCGATAGCAACTTTATCTTCAAGGTGGTACAGATCATAGCAGCGCCCCAGTCACTTATCAATGTCTGTCGTCCCGCTACTGCCATCCTCAAACGTCTTGTCGAAGCAGACCCCGCGAGCGCACCGGGTCCACTTCTCGCAAGTTCCAGTCGTGCGCCACCAACGGCACCCCCCGGCTCCGTCTATCGCTATGGGTTTGACGTAGTCTTTGAGGAGATGCGCAAAGAACCGGGTCTCCTCGAAACTGTCGTCAACCGGCTAGGCACTGCAGACACCGCGCTTGCATTGAATAGGTGCGCGCCTGCGGTTTGCGTGATGTCCTCAACGATAGGCTAACCATCCGAGTTGCCTAGCGTCATGCTAATTAATTCCCTCCTGGCGCATGCCACGGATACCTGGTGGGAAGACTTCATTTCGCAACTAGAGCGGCTTAATACCCGCAAAGCGATCATCGTAGGTCCCGTCGTGCCTTGTGGCGCGACGTTTCCTAATGGCATCCGTTTTTTTAGCGCCTTATGAGCTCGCACACCGTCGAAGATTTGACTTCCTGCGTCCTAGACTTTCAAGGTAACATGGCACGCGTAATCTATCGCAAGAAGACGACACTTGTTGAACCAGACGTCGAGAAGAACCATGCCACAGCCCTCGATTATATCTGGACAAACTCTTGCTTGGAAGTTAAGACAGCGCCTGATGGCACAACGTTGAAATGGCGCCAGCTCGGGTTTGCTTCAGAGAACCTCAGTCACGAGTTTTCCGAAGCAGGAGTGCTCGGGCTCGACTGTCTTGTGAGTTTCGCGCTCTAGCACGAACGAGCACTCTTAACATTCCCACAACAGAAAAACTTTGTGCAGAGTGACCCAGATTTCTTTTCGAAAGTCGTACAGGAGCAAAATTCCCGGCCGCCACAGCGGCGGTGTCCACTCACACGAGCCTCGAATGAGGTTGTCGAACTTCTATCAGAGCACTGGGGTGTCTTGGCTCCTGGTTGTATGTTTTCCACGTCGTTGCGACTCTGAAGATGTCTTGATAGCGTTGTGACCCTACAGATGCGACTTCTCCTGTTTTTCAGCCTTTCTTCCTCAACTTTTACAAGGTCCATGCACTTGCTACCAACTTCTTGCTTCAGATGTGGAATGAGAGTGGTGCTGCAATCGGAGACTTCACGAGGGTAGTCGCCCTTGTTCGGAGCCAGTGCGTCTCCCTTCCTGGCGCAAAGAAGTTCCGTTGACGCAGGCCATGAACGCAGAATGAAGGTCGCACTGCGCCAGGAACACTTGCGCCCCTGGCACGAGATGGTGCAAGACTTCTCGGATTGCGAGTATCGCGGCGTGCGCGATCGACAGATGAAGGAACTCGAGGAAGAGGACGATCTGCTGAGTAAAGTACCCGTGCGCAACTTGCGCGCGAAACTTTACAAGGAATCAAAAGAGTTTGTGCGCCAGCAACGCATACACTGCCTCCTCCAGGGCGCATGGTTCCTCAACGCAGTCCCTGTCTCCTCGCCAGCACCACGACGGCCTGCGCGTATGTGGCGGTTCATGCGTCTCGTGCGTGTCTTTCCTCCCCCTCCGTCCCGACAAGCAAATTAATGCGACGTTCCCTTTTACGTCGCGTCGCACACCACAATAGGACAACAGCCTGAAGCACCTACACTACGTCGACAGCGAATCCAAGTTCCCCGTGCGCAGCGGTCTAGAAGACCTACCGGACCGCTTCGACCTCGCGCTCATCACCGAAATCGCCACGGCGAACTGCGCCTCTCCACCATCGGACGGTGCGGGTGCAGGTGGCGGCTCGGGCTCGGGCACTGGCTCGTCCGGCGGCCACGGCGCGCAGCCGCTCGTCGCTTCGCCCCTGTCCTTCTCGCTCATCACCCCCGAGGGCTCGCTCGCAGACGCGATCGCGCCAGACAGCTCGCGCTGGGCGGACTGGACTGACGGGCTGAATATGCTCCGGAGGGACAGCGGGCACGTCGCGTCGAAGGAGACGGCGGATTTCATCCAGGCGTTGACGGAGATCGGCCTCAAGATCAAATTACTCGGTGCGTGTCATTGGTTTTGTCGAGCACACGGGGAGCTCACCCAATCAAACCCCTTGTTCCTTCTTAGACCTCTCGGGAGACAAAGTGGAGATACCTAGCGGGCTGGCAGCAGGACCCCCGCCATCCAACAGCGATTTTTTCTTTTCGGATTTGTATGACCCTCAATAATCTGTGCACGTCTTCTGAGGTGTTGCGTGCCTGCATATATAAGTCGTTTATAGACAAGGTTGTGATTACGCTATCATGTCTTTTTTGGTTTTCTTGAATTCTTCTTTTTGTTAAAGTGTCCTGCAGGGACCGCAAGCGGAGAGTACGCAGGGATTGGATCGCGACATCATCTCTGTTGGCTCTCTAGAGATCGCCCGAAGAGGGCGTCGAGTAATGGGTAGCTAAAGATACAACAAGCATTTGGGGCGGAAAGCAGTTGATGCAGGGGGAAGGGAGATAAGGGATTACGGCGTGTGACGATGCAAAAGAGCAGCGGGAAGGTGTGTTGTGTTGAACTAACGGGGGTTGAACCCGATGGTGCGTACTAGTAAGTAGCAAGTAGCAAGTAGCAAGTAGCAGTGCAGTCCCAAGAAATATGAAAGGTAACAATAACTGTTAGTAAGAACTGCATGCAGGCAAAGTCAGTTTAGTTTGCATGGCCGTTTTGGGCGGACGCAGTGGCTGCTTTTCCGCCGAGTTCTTCCTCCAGCTTGAAGAAGGGCTCAAAGATCTTGTCCGAGTCATGGAAGTCGTTGTGAACGATGTTGACGAGCAGCGCATTGTCCATTATGTCAGAAATGAGCTTGCGTGACGGCGACCCCCCCTCGTACACCTTCGCCCACTGATAGCCGAGCTCATACGCCTCGTCCTGTACGTGATCATCGTCAATGACCGGATACCGCGGTTGACGTGTGGAGTTTAAGCTGGCGCACCTTCCATGCCATGAAGCTGATGGCCTCGACTATCGTGGGCTGAATAACCTCCTTCCCTGGGAAAACGCCCCATGTGACAGCATTTGGGCCGTCGCTTGTCGTGTTCGTACGCAGATCCCCGCGCCTGTTGATCACGTAATATGTGATCCCCGGGTCGCGCTCGATATGGGGGATGAGGGCATCCAACAGCTCGGGTGACGTGAAAAACTCCAAGTACGCTTTCTGGTACACGTACCCGTTACTTGGACCCCAACCGAACGTCTTATCGTTGCTGCGTATGCCGTTCACCGCTGGTTGTGAGTTGATCGTGAGGAACCCAAGGCCGTTGATCCTCGCGAGTTGCCCAGCTATGACGGACGTTTCGCTCAGCACGGGCTGGTCCGACCAGGGTAATGCGGAGAGTTGGCTCAAACAGAACTTCTGGAAAAGGGACGTGACCTCTTTGAAGGTCGATGGGTGGTCCCATAGTTTGATTGCGTCCTCTTTCTGCATGATGTAAGTTAGTAAAAGCGCAGCAGCGTGGGGGGGAAAAAAGGCCATACAGTTTGTTTAAGCGAGACGCCGTAGCCGTCCAGCTCCCCGTAGGCGGGACTACGCGAGTCCCCAAATCGTCCGTTAGGGTATTCATCCCAGTTTTCTGTGCGAGAGAGGTATGACTTTGTACGATTCGCCCAAAAGATCGGGCGAATGGTTTCCGACCGCCGCGCAGGCGTGAGAGACTGGATTTGCACGTCAGATATAAGGAAAGCGGGACAATATGAAAGGTGATCTGACTTGACGCCAAGGAAGGGGCTTGAGCGTCTCAATGCGAGGAACAAGGTTCAGTTCTTCAAGGAGGAGGCGTGATCCACGCTCTAAATTCATCGTGTAAAAGTGGAGGCCCTGGAGCCCTATGGGAGCCGCCAGGATTTTTCGACACATATCTGCGACGAGTTTGGTACCAATCTCGCGGACCTTCTCGTCGTTGTTTTTGTATGGCTCGAGAGCATCTAGATATGATTGGGGGATGATGGTTTTTGCGATGGCGGTGGCCGCACGCAGGAATCCGTTCCACGTCTGAATGGGCATGATGCCAGGCACGACGGGGACGGTGATGCCTGCAGCACGGACTTCGTGGACCCAGTCGATGAACATGTCAGCGTCGTAAAACATCTGGGTAAAGATAAAGTTTGCGCCTGCATCGACCTTCTCCTTTAGCCAGGTCATCTCCTGGGCGTGCTCGTCAGGAGGGAGCGTTTGGGTTTGTGGGTAGCCGGCTACGGCGATGTCGAAATAGTCACCGTACTCCTTCCGAATGTACCGCACAAGATCAACCCCATGCTCGAAACCGCGCTCACCGCGTTCACCACCTTTTTTGCGGTCATCGGCCCGATCGATACAGCGGTTCTGCTCGCCTCGCTGACGCCGAACATGACGCGGTCAGAGCGGCGCGCAATCGCCATCAAGGCGGTGTTCAACTCGTGGATGGGCCGTCGCGCGGTCGATTACCGCAACCAGTTCAAGATCCCGCACGACCTGGGTACCGCGGTGAGTGTCGTGACGATGGT
>Ga0209488_10001447_pt1 | contig 20328 bp, 16 predicted proteins | sample Rivendell_Oct201_8_FD_188349 | JGI IMG/M metagenome (GOLD analysis project Ga0209488, IMG submission 188349) | Vadose zone soil microbial communities from the Eel River Critical Zone Observatory, Northern California, USA -... | ecosystem: Environmental > Terrestrial > Soil > Vadose zone >...
TCGGGGTCTCCTTGCGCCTCTTGCAAAAAGTCTTCGCTGAACGCGGCGAGACCGTGATGGGACGGCTCTGGGAGGAGCGCGTGAGCCGCGCCGGAGGCGGCGGATCGCTCCATCACCGACATCGCGTTCGCATGCGGCTTCAACGACAGCTCGCATTTCGGCCGCGTATTCGCGTCCCAGATGGGAATGGCGCCATCGCGGTGGCGAAAGCAGGCGCGCGATTGATCAGCGACGCCAGCTTGCACGGATCACGGCGTAGATTCCGTAGATGCCCGGCACCATTGGCAGCACCGCGGTATAGAGGCCGGGGAAATAGTATTGACCGGTCGTGCCGATGAAATAGTTGCGCATGTTCTCGACCAGATTGCCGTTGCTGACCACCTGGGTGACCGCCTGCGGATCATCGGGCAGGATCGCCGGCGTGATCAGCGGAAAGATGAAATGCGTGAATTCGGCGACGCCCGGACCGACAAAAATGAAGCAGGCCACGAATCCGGCGAGCGGAACGCGCCAAAAGAGGCCGAGCGCGGTGAGGGAATAAATAATCGGACCGATGAAGGCGAAGACCAACAGGAAACCACGTTCGGTCCAGCTGATGTCGAACAGCCGGCTCATCGCCGGGCCGAAACCCGTGACATATTCCTCGATCATATGCGCCTCGAGGCAGGCGACCGTGAGAAGAAATGGCGGCAGGATGACCGCAGTGTCGATCGGGCCGCCACGGAAGGTCCAAAGCCAAAGCATAAGAGCAATGACGCCCGAGCCGCCGACGATGATCACAGGCGGCAGCCCGATCGAGCGATAGCCCGCTCCCATCGCTACGGCGACGAACGCGACCGCGGCCCCTATCGACCAGGCCGGAATATTCTGGCGGAGGGCGATCGGCTGCATGGTCCTTACTCCTCATCTCGGAGCGAAGTGAGCCGAACGCCGGGAAACGTCCGTTGTTCCTTATGGGCTCGCGTGAATCGCGCGTGGCGCAGGGAACGCTTTTCGGGTCGTCGGCCTCTTTGGGCCCGCTACAGCAGTTTGCTGCCGCAGCGGAATCTTCAACCTCCGGTGCTTTGATTATGTTCTCTATTTGTTCTAGATTGAGTCCGCAACCCGAGCTCAATCGCAGACTGCCAGCATGGCCCATCAGCCCAGCCATCACGCTGAAATCGTTTACGAATTACGGCGCCTGCTGGCCCAGCAAGGCGTCGCCGCCGAGGCACGCCCCCTGCCCTTCGGCCTGCCGGCCATCGATGGCCACCTGCCGCAAGGCGGTCTTGCCGGAGGCGCCCTGCACGAGGTTGTGCCGGAAGCGAGAGGCGACATCCCCGCAGCCTTCGGCTTCGTGGCGGCGACGCTGAGCCGGGTCCGCCCGGGCGCGCCGCTCTTTCTCGTCACCTCACCCTGCGGCCTCGCCACCTTTGGCCGTCCTTATGGCCACGGCCTCAACAGCCTTGGTCTTGATCCCGCCCGTGTGATTGTGGTCGCGGCCCCCAACGCCACGCAGGCGCTCTGGGCAATGGAAGAGGCGCTGCGCTCGGCCGTGCCTGCCGCTGTCGCGGGCGTGATCGGAAAGCTCGATTTCAGAGCCAGCCAGCGACTGCATATCGCGGCCGGAGAAACCGGCCGCCTGCTGTTGCTGCTGCGCCCGCCCGGCATGGCCAGCGTCGCCGTGACGCGCTGGCGCGTCGCCGCCGAGCGAGCCGCACGCGACCGCTTCGGCCTGATCGCGCGCTGGCGCTGGCAACTCAAGCTCGAACGCTGCCGCAACGGACGACCAGGCCAATGGATAGTGGAGTTTGATCATGCCACGCATCATTTCAGTCTGGCTGCCGCGCTGGCCGATTCGACGCTTTCTCGCAGCACAGTCGCGCACGCCCGCGCCCACGCCGGTTGATCCCGATCGCCCGTTCGTTCTCATGGTCGAGGCCGCCGGTGGGCCGCGCATCGCGGCGCTGAACGAAGCCGCCTATGCGGAAGGCCTCGCGGTGCACGATCTGCTTGCCGATGCGCGCGCGAAAGTCACGACGCTGCAGGTCCGCCCGGCCGATCCTGCAGCGGACGACGCCGCGCTCAGGCGTCTGGCGCTGTGGGCGACGCGCTACACCCCCACCGTCTCGCCCTGGGGCGAGCAGAATGGCGCCGATGGCTTCTTTCTTGATGTTGCCGGCGCGTCGCATCTCTTCGGCGGAGAAGAGACCTTGCTCGCCGATCTCATCAATAGGCTCGATCATTTTGGTCTGCCGGCGCGGCTCGCGATCGCCGACACGGCAGGAGCGGCCTGGGCGCTGGCGCGCTTTCACCCCGATGATGTCGCGATCCTGCCATCCGGGCAGGAGGCCGAAGCGCTGGCGCCGCTGCCGGTCGCGGCGCTGCGAGTCTCGCCCGATACGAGCGCGACGCTGCGGCGGCTCGGCTTCAAGCGTATCGGTTCGCTCATCGACAAGCCGCGCGCGCCGTTTGCGGCGCGCTTCGAGAGCGAGCTGCTCACGCGCCTTGACCAGGCGCTCGGCCATGCGGCGGAGCCGCTCGCGCTGATCGCACCACCGCCGGTCTATCACAGCCTGCGCTATCTCATGGAGCCGATCTTCAGCCAGGACGCCATCGTGGCGGTCGCGACCCGGCTGATGAAAGACCTCGTGCATGCGCTGGTGCGCCACGGCGTCGGCGCGCGCGCCTTGCGGCTCGCGCTCTACCGTGTCGACGGCGAGGTCACGATTATCGACGTCAGTCTCACCATGCCGACGCGCGACCCCGCGCATGTCACGCGTCTGTTCGACCTCAAGCTTGAACGCAGCACGGAAGCGGTCGATTTCGGTTTCGGCTTCGAGGCGCTCGGGCTCGCCGCCACCATGGTCGAGCCGATGGAGCCGACGCAGACCGACCTTGCTCCCGCGGCCGATGACCACAACGCGGAAGATTGCGCGGCGCTGGTCGATCGCCTGCAGCAACGGCTTGGTCCGCGCAGCGTTCGCAAGCTTGCGCCGGTCGCGAGCCATCTGCCGGAACGCGCCGAGATGGCCGTCAGTGGCCTCGCACCGGTATGGCCGGTGCCGCAGGCCACACGCCCGCTGTTCCTGCTGTCGCACGCGGAGCCCGCCGACGTGCTCGCGCTCGTTCCCGAAGGACCGCCGCAGCGCTTCCGCTGGCGCGGCGTGATGCATGACGTCGCCCGCGCCCAGGGACCCGAGCGCATCGCCAGCGAATGGTGGCGCTCACCGCAGCCGACCCGCGACTACTACCTGGTGGAAGACGGTGGTGGCCGCCGCTTCTGGCTTTACCGCGAGGGGCTCTACGAGCGCGAGACCAATGCGCCGCGCTGGTTCGTGCAGGGGCTGTTTGCATGAGGAATATTGCGCATTCGAATTGTAGGGTGGGCCACCAGGGCGTTTACGCCCGTCTTCGACAGGCTATGGGCGCTGGCACTGCTTTTCCGCACGGTGATTCCTATCGTGCGCCGTGCCCACCATCTGAATCTCCACGCGATGGCCGAAGATGGTGGGCACGGCGCACGAGAGACTGTGCTGCGAGGAATGGCAGTGCCACCGCCTTTGCCCACCCTACAGCGCTGTGTGCGTGAGGAGCACGGCGCATGACCGCCTATGCCGAGCTTGCCGTCACCACTAATTTCTCCTTCCTGCGCGGGGGCTCGCATCCGGCCGAGATGGTGGCGACCGCCGAGGCGCTTGGCCTCGCTGCGATCGGGATTGCCGACCGCAACAGCTTTGCGGGCGTCGTGCGCGCCTATGAGGAGTGGCGCAAGCGCAAGACCATCAAGCTGATCGTCGGCACTCGTCTAGTGACGATCGATGGCTTTGAGGCGATCACCTATCCGACCGATCGCGCCGCCTATGGCCGGCTGTGCCGGCTCTTGAGCGACTGCAATCTCAAAGTGAGAAAAGGCGAGAAGGGCGAATGCCAGCTCACCTTCGAGGATATTCTCGCGGTCAGCGCCGGGGCGATGCTGATCGTGCTGCCGCCGGAGGAGCTGTCATCGGCTTTTGAAGAGCGGCTGACCACGCTCGCGCGGACAGCGTCCGGCCGCACATTCCTCGCCGGCGTGCATCGCTATAGCGGCGACGAGCCGCGCCGCCTTGGTCTCCTTGATGCGCTCGGCGCGCGCACGGGCGCGCCGCTCGTCGCCGTCAACGATGTGCATTATCACGTGCCGGAGCGCCGGCCGCTCGCCGATGTCCTCACCTGCATCCGCGAGAAATGCACCATCGCGGAAGCAGGCTTCCGGCTCGCCACCAATGCCGAGTGTCACCTCAAGCCGCCGGACGAGATGGCACGGCTGTTCGCGGCTTTTCCGGACGCGATCGAGCGCAGCGTGACGATCGCGCAGGCCTGCGGCTTTTTATTGGATGAACTCAAAAACGAATATCCCGATGAGCCGGTGCCGCCGGGCAAGACCGCGCAGCAGCATCTCGCCGACCTCACCTGGCAAGGCGCGAAAGGACGTTATCCCAAGCACCTCTATCCGGAAGGGATTCCCGCCGACGTCATCCGCCGGCTCGACGAGGAGCTCGCGATCATCGCCAGGCTCGACTATGCGCGCTATTTCCTGACCGTCCACGACGTTGTCGCCTACGCCCGCAGTCAGGAGATCCTCTGCCAGGGGCGCGGCTCGGCGGCGAACAGCGCCGTCTGTTATTGCCTCGGCATCACCTCGATCAATCCGGACAAGAGCGGGCTCCTGTTCGCGCGCTTCATCTCGGAAAACCGCGGCGAGCCGCCCGACATCGACGTCGACTTCGAGCACGAGCGGCGCGAGGAGGTGATCCAATATATCTATAGGCGCTACGACCGCGACCATGCGGCGATCTGCGCGACCGTCATCCACTATCGCTCCCGTCGCGCCATCCGCGAGGTGGGCAAGGCTTTGGGGCTGACGCCCGACGTGACAGCCGCGCTTGCCAAGACCGTGTGGGGCTATGGCGACGGCCTGCCCGACAATCACATCCGCCAGGCCGGACTCGATCCGGCCAATCCGGCGGTCCGGCAAGCGGTCGCGCTGGCGAGCGAGCTCATTGGCTTTCCGCGCCACCTCTCCCAGCACGTCGGCGGTTTCATCCTCACGCGCGAGCGGCTCGACTTTACGGTGCCGATCGGCAATGCCGCCATGGACGATCGCACCTTCATCGAGTGGGACAAAGACGACATCGACACGCTCGGCCTCATGAAGGTGGATGTGCTCGCGCTCGGCATGCTGAGCTGCATCCGGCGCGGGCTCGATCTTTTGAAAGCTCATTACGGCAAGGACTATTCGCTCGCCACGCTGCCCGAGGAAGACGAGGCGGTTTATGAGATGCTCTCGCGCGCCGACTCGATCGGCGTGTTCCAGGTCGAGAGCCGCGCGCAGATGTCGATGCTGCCGCGCCTGAAGCCGCGATGCTTCTACGATCTCGTCATTGAAGTTGCGATTGTACGCCCCGGCCCGATCCAGGGCGACATGGTGCATCCCTATCTGCGCCGGCGCGACAAGATCGAAAAGGAGCACTATCCCTCGCCCGATCCCGCCCACGGCCCCGCCGACGAGCTCGAAGCTGTGCTGAAACGAACGCTGGGCGTGCCGCTGTTCCAGGAACAGGCGATGCAGATCGCGATCACGGCCGCGGAATTCACGCCGGACGAGGCGGATGGACTGCGGCGCGCCATGGCGACCTTCCGCCACAACGGCAATGTGCATCTGTTCCGCGACAAGTTCATCGGCGGCATGACCCGCCGCGGCTATGCGCGCGACTTCGCCGAACGCTGCTTCAGCCAGATCGAAGGCTTCGGCGAATACGGCTTTCCCGAGAGTCACGCGGCAAGCTTTGCGCTCCTGGTCTACGCGTCTGCCTGGATCAAGTGCCACTATCCGGATGTCTTCTGCGCCGCCATTCTCAACAGCCAGCCGATGGGCTTCTATCAGCCCGCGCAGCTCGTGCGCGATGCGCGCCAGCATGGCGCCGAGGTGCGGGAAGCCGACGTCAACTACAGCACATGGGACTGCACACTGGAGCAGGCCGTCGACGACCGGCACGCCGTGCGCCTCGGCTTCCGCCAGATTCAGGGTTTGAACAAAGACGAGATCGAAAAGCTCATCGCGGCGCGCGGCAACGGCTACGCCAGCATCGAGCGGCTCGCCGCGGTCGCGGGCGTCTCCCGCTTCACCATCGAGCGGCTGGCCGAGGCGGATGCGTTTCGCTCGCTGGGGCTCGACCGGCGCGCGGCGCTCTGGGCGGTGCGTCGGCTCGATGCGATCGGGCTGCGCAAATCGGGCGGCGACAGAAAGCCTGGCCGGCCGCTGCCGCTGCTTGCTCCGCACATGAGCGACGAGCTGTTCCCGGAGGCGGAGGTTGCGCTGCCGGCGATGCCGCTGAGCGAGCATGTGGTGGAGGACTACGCGACGACCGGCCTGTCGCTGAAGGCGCATCCGGTGCGCTTCTTTCGCGACCGGCTCACGCGCCGTGGCGTCATCAGCAATGCCGAACATCGCGCTGCAGATATCCCGCCAAACAGCCTCGTCACCGTCGCCGGCCTCGTGCTGGTGCGGCAGATGCCGGGGACCGCGAAAGGCGTCGTGTTCATGACCATCGAGGACGAGACCGACACTGCCAACATCATCGTCTGGCCAAAGGCATTCGCAAAGAACCGCCGCACGGTGATGACTGCGCGCTTTCTTGCCGTGCATGGCCGCGTGCAGCGCGCCGGCCTCGTCGTCCATGTGGTGGCGGAACGCTTCACTGATTTGAGCGCGGAGCTGCACAAGCTGCGCGACGGCAATCTGCTGGCGCCGGACGAGCCCAGCCTGCCGGCACAGCAAGGCGATCTGTTCCTGCCCAAGAGCCGCGACTTCCACTGAAGCGAGAAACTCAAAGAAAAGCAAAGAAAAAAGAAAGGTGTCATCATGTGCGGACGCGCCAGCCTCCCCAACGACGTCTCGGAGCTCAAGCAGGACCTGCGGATCGAATGGGACAAGCTCGGCGACTACAAGCCGCGCTGGAACGCGGCGCCCACCTCCGACCTGCCGGTCGTAACGTCCTCATCCGGTCACCGCACGCTCACGCTCATGCGCTGGGGGCTCATTCCGTCATGGGCCAAAGACAGCAAGATCGCCCGCACGACCTTCAACGCGCGCGCGGAAAGCATCGATAGCAAGCCAGCCTTCCGCGGCGCCTGGAAGGCGGGACAACGTTGCCTCATCGTTGCGGATGGCTATTACGAATGGCGGCAGACTGACCGGCAACCGTTCGCGATGGCGCTTGGCAATCGCGGGCTCATGACTTTCGCCGGCCTCTGGGACATCTGGCGTGCGCCCGAGGGCACGACCATCAAGTCCTTCGCGATCATCACCACGCGCGCCAATGCGCTCGCCGCCACCATCCACGATCGCATGCCGGTCATCCTGCCGCCCGCCTGCTGGCCGGAATGGCTCGGCGAGACCGACGCCACGCCCGATCAGCTGAAAGCCATGCTGCGGCCCTATCCGTCCGAGGGCATGGCGCTATGGCCGGTCGACAAGCGTGTCGGCAATGTACGCAACGACAGCCCCGACCTGTTCGAGCCTATCCAAGTGGCAGGCTGACCGCCTCAGCGCTGCGCACGAGCGAACAGCGGCAGCGTGAGCGCGTCCGCAATCGAGGCTGCGCTTCGGACATCAAAGCGCGGACCGGACAGTGCCAGTGCCGCCGCTCGCTCGGCCTGCCCATAGCCGGTGAGAACGTGCAACGCGCCGGCAAGCCCTGCCCGCTTGGCCGCCTCGACGTCGCCAGCGCGGTCGCCGACGAGCCACGAGCGCGACATATCAATGTTGAGCGCGGCCGCCGCACGCTGCAACATTCCGGGATTGGGCTTGCGGGCCGGATGGTCGGGATGCGCGAAAGCGCCATGACCGTCGCGATGGTGCGGACAGGCATAGACGGCGTCAAAATGCGCGCCTGCCTCTGCGATCGCCGACTGGATTGCCTCCTGCACGGCACAGAATTCCGCCCAGCCGTAATACCCTCGTCCAATGCCTGCCTGGTTGGTGACCAGCACGACCGGGACCGCATTCGCATTGGCGGCAGAGATCACCGCCGCCGCGCCCGCGCAGATCGCGATGTCCTCGACGCCGTGGAGATAGTCCACCTCCTCGACAACCACTCCGTCCCGATCGAGGAACAGCGCCGGGCCACCTCGATTGCAGCTCGGTGACACTTCACACCACACACCGTCCGCATCGAGCGGATAAGTCATCACAGTCCCCGCAACCAATTTCACAGCCCTCCCATACATCATGCCGTTGGCCTATGGCGCAACGTGACGGCCGTTTGCGTTATCCCTCTTCATTCACCTGGATCAAGCAGCCGCCGCATGCTTCAAACAAGCAACACACCCGCTATGATGCCGGCGGGCCTTACCAGGCACACTCCAAGGACCAAACACATGGCGGCAACCGCCGGATCACGCCAAGACAGCATCACCGACAGCATCGCCGAGCATTTTCGCCGGTCGTGCGAAACCCTCGACCGCGCCGCCAGCGACGGCGCGATGATGCAAGCCATGATCCGCGCCACCGAGACAATGGCGGCCGCGCTGCGCAGCGGAAACAAGATCCTCGTTGCCGGCAATGGCGGAAGCGCCGCCGATGCCCAGCATATTGCGGGCGAATTCCTGTCGCGGCTCAACTTTGACCGTAACCCGCTGCCGGCCATTGCGCTGACCACCGATACCTCTGTGTTGACCGCGATCGGCAACGACTACGGCTTCGAGCACGTCTTCGAGCGCCAGGTCCGCGGGCTCGCGCACAAGGGCGACGTGCTGTTGGCGATCTCGACCTCGGGCCGCTCGCCCAATATCCTGGCGGGGCTGCGGGCCGCGCGGGCGGCCGGGGCGACCACGGTCGGCTTCACCGGCATGGGTGATTCGCCCATAGTCGCCCTGTGCGATATCTGCCTGCAGGCGCCCTCCGATTCGACCCCCCTGATCCAGCAGGTCCATATCGTTGCGGCGCATGCGATCTGCGGCCGGATCGAGCAGGAGCTGTTCGGCCCAACAAGCCCCCTGAGGGCTGTCCCCTGAAAGCCCCACTGATGCCCTCCCTTTGGCCTTGATTCCAGCGGATTCCGAGGTCGAGACGCCCTGGCTTACCGCAGGTTCTTGCCGCGTGTGGCAATCTTGCACCGGTTCTGGAACGGTGGAGAAAGCCCGGAAAATCGTATTAGCCTTCCCGGCCTCCTATGCTAAATTGCTCCAGGGACTAGCCAAAACGACGGTACTATCGCAGAGGATCTTCAATGGGGTGGGGTGAAGGCCGCGCGTCCGTCAAACGGTTTTGCCATGTGCCTATCGTGCTGCTGTCGGCAGCATTGCTGGGCGGATGCTTCCAGCCGCTTTACGGGACGAGCACCGAAAGTGGCCGTCCGGCGGTGCGCGACGCACTCTCGGCGATCGATGTCCAGCAGATCGACGCCGCCGCCAATTCCTCGGAAGCACGCTTGGCCGTGCAGATCCGCAACGACCTTCTCTTTAACTTCACGGGTGGCGGATATTCGGCCCCGCCGACCCACAAGCTCAAGGTCCAGATCAACGGCAACCGGGCGGTGGTGGCCATCGACCAAGCCACGGCACTGCCGAATATCGAGACCTACACGCTGAAGACCACCTACTCCTTGACCGAAATTGCGACCGGCAAGGTCGTGGTCACCGGCAACGCCTCCACCGCCGTATCCTACGACACGCTCGGGCAGCAGCGCTTCGCCAGGCTGAGCGGCATGCACGACGCCGAGCGTCGCGCCGCCAAGGTCCTTTCCGACAACGTCACGACGCGCCTCGCATCGTATTTCATCAGCGGAAGCTGATGCGCTTCCTCGTTACCGGAACGGCAGGCTTCATCGGTTTTCACCTGGCGCAGCGCCTGCTCGCGGATGGACACAGCGTCCTCGGCGTCGACGGCGTCACGCCGTACTACGATCCCAATCTCAAGCGTCGCCGCCACCAGGAGCTCGCGCGGTCTTCCGCCTTTGTGGCCCGTGAAGGCATGATCGAGGACGCGCGGCTGCTCGCCGACCTCGTCACCGAGGCCAGCGCCGACGTGGTGTTCCACCTCGCGGCGCAAGCGGGCGTGCGCTACAGCGCCGAGAACCCGCGCGCCTATATCGAGTCGAACATCGTCGGTACGTTCAATCTGCTCGAAGCGCTGCGGCAGCGCCCGCCGCGCCACCTGCTGATCGCATCCACAAGCTCGGTCTATGGCGCTGGCCGTCAGCAGCCGTTCGAGGAGGCGCAAGACACCGATCATCCGGTGTCGCTCTATGCCGCTACCAAGAAGTCGATCGAGACCATCGCCTACAGCTACGCGAACCTGAATGGGCTGCCGACCACAGTGATGCGACTGTTCACGGTGTATGGACCCTGGGGCCGGCCCGACATGGCGCTGTTCAAGTTCACCAGAAACATCATTGCGGGCGAGCCGATCGAGGTCTACGCCGCCGGCAAGCAGACGCGCGATTTCACCTATGTGGGAGACGTGGTGGAGGCCATGGTTCGGCTCGCCGCCAAAACTCCGGAAGCCAAGACTCCGGAACAAGGCCCGCCCTATCGGGTTGTGAATGTCGGCGGCGGCCGTCCCGTCGGGCTCGACGACTTCATCGCCATCATCGAGGAGGTCATCGGCCGCAAGGCGCTGCGCCGCGAACTGCCGATGCAGCCTGGCGACGTACCGGCGACCTGGGCGAGCACGACCTTGCTGGAACAGATCACGGGCTTTCGGCCCGCCGTGCCGCTGTCCGAAGGCGTGCGCGCCTTCGTGGCCTGGTATCGCGAGTACTATGGAGCCTGATCGTCGATTGATTCGCGTCATCGTCAGCCGGCACCCTGCCCGACCGACCTGATCAACATGGCAAGCGCGCAGAACGGCGTCCTCGCAGTGGTGGCCATCCTGGCAGGGCTCTTCAGCGGGGGCCTGATCATCGCGCTCATGCCGTGGCTCAAGGCGTACGCGCTGGCGCGCCCCAATGCGCGCTCCTCACACCGGGAGCCTACACCGCAAGGCGGCGGCATCGCTGTCATTGCGGCCAGCTTGCTGGCCGCCTGGCTCGGCCTCTCTCTTGCTGGCATGACTGCCGCCGGCGCACCGGGCAACGTCCTGGCTCTCACCATTGCAGCCCTCGCGCTGGCCGCAACCGGCGCGGTCGACGACATTCGCCCACTCCCGGTCAGGCTCCGCCTGGCGCTCCAGTGCGCCGCCGTCGGACTTGTGCTCGCATTCATCCCGGCGGAAGCGAGGGTCATCCCGGAGTTGCCGTGGTGGGTCGAGCGCGCGGGCCTTCTCCTTGGCGGCGTCTGGTTCGTCAATCTCACCAACTTCATGGACGGGATCGACTGGATGACGGTCGCAGAGGCCGTCCCGGTCGCGGCCGCGATCATCCTGCTTGGCCTTCTGGGCGCCGTGCCGACGCCGCCGCTCACGGTGGCCGTGGCGCTGTTCGGCGCAATGATCGGATTTGCACCGTTCAACAAGCCGGTCGCGCGCCTGTTTCTCGGTGATGTCGGCAGCCTGCCGATCGGCCTCCTGCTGGCCTGGCTGCTTTTCCAAGTGGCGGCGAACGGCCATCTGGCGGCAGCGATCCTGCTCCCGCTCTACTATCTCGCCGACACCGCGCTCACCCTTCTGCGCCGGGCGCTTGTGCGCGAACCGATCTGGCAGGCCCATCGCAGCCATTTCTATCAGCGCGCAACGGACGGCGGCTTCAGCGTCCACGCCATCGTGTTGCGCGTATTTCTGGTCAATCTTGCGCTCGGTGCGCTCGCCGTGATCACGGTTGTCCGCCCGCATGGCAGCGTGTCAGCCGCCGCACTGGGCGTTGGCGCCGCCATGGTCGGCATGCTGCTCGAAAGCTTCGCGCGCGGAAGGAAGGCCTGATGCGGATCCTGGTGACAGGGGCTTCCGGATTTGTCGGGCGTGCCCTGGTCGAGGATCTGGCGGCACAAGGCCATCGTGTGCGCGCCGCCATGCGGCAACCCGCCGACATCTTTTCGCGTGCGGTCGAGGTCGTCGCGGTCTCCGATCTCGCCCGCCCGTTGGAGTGGCGCCCGCTGCTTTCCGACATCAACGTGGTGGTGCATCTCGCCGGGATCGCGCACATCACGTCGGGCATCGCCGAGGATCTCTACGATCGCGTCAACCGCGCCGCAACCGCGGCGCTGGCGGCGGCTGCAGCCCGCGATCGCATTGAGCGCCTCATCTTCGTGTCCTCGATCCGCGCCCAGTCCGGGCCGGCATGCGATCATCCGCTCACGGAAGCGGACGCGCCGCATCCGGTTGACGCCTACGGCCGCTCCAAGCTTGCCGCCGAGGATGCCATTCGCGCCGCGCAGCTTCCGTTCACCATTCTGCGTCCGGCACTGATCTATGGCCCCGGGGTCAAAGGCAACCTCGCGGATCTGATCCGGCTTGCCCGCTCGCCGTGGCCGCTGCCGCTCGGCGCGCTGCGCAATCGCCGCTCACTGCTGGCACGGAGCAATCTGCTCTCCGCCATTCACCTCGCGCTCGTGGCGCCTGCAATGCTCAATGAGAGCTATGTGGTCGCCGATCCCGAGCCTCTCACAATAGGGGACATCGTCGCCGCCCTGCGGGCTGGTCTCGGTCGCGGCCCCCGACTGATCCCGGTGCCGCCATCGCTGCTGGCGCTTGCATTGAGAGCGACAGGCCGCGCGCATCTGTGGGATCGCATCGGCGGCAACTGCATCGTCGATCCGGCCAAGCTATTGGCAGCGGGCTGGCGCCCGCTCACCGATACGCCCGCCGGCCTTGGCGCAACGGCTCAGGCAGCCTGACCGCCGAAATCGGGCACCGCGTCGCGCAGGATGCCGAAGATCGCCGAGCGCTCGCCGCGCGCCAGGCCCTGCTCCAGGGCCACGAGCCAGCCCCGCATCGCGTCGAGCGAAGGACTGATGGGCTGGGCGGCCACGATCCCATCGATGCCGATCGGCGCGGTCGGCTCCTCGCGCGCAAACAAAATCTCGTGCAACCGCTCACCGGGCCTGATCCCGATGAACTTGATCTCGATGTCGCGGCCGGGCTCCAGGCCGGACAGGCGGATCATGCGCTCTGCAAGATCCACGATCCGCACTGGCTGGCCCATATTGAGCACATAGACCGCGACATCGGAGCGGTCGGGCCCCAGCGCATGGCTCGACGCCGTCACAACCAGATCGCAGGCCTCCCGAATGGTCATAAAGTAACGCACCATCTCGGGATGCGTCACCGTCACCGGCCCGCCGGCCTCGATCTGCGCCTTGAATTTCGGCACCACGGAGCCGTTCGACGCCAGCACGTTGCCGAAACGCACCGCGATCAGGCGCATCCCGGATCGCAGGCCAGTGGGCCGTCTGGCAAATTCGTGATCGAGCGCCTGGCAGTACATCTCCGCGAAACGCTTGGATGCTCCGAGCACGGACACCGGCTCGATCGCCTTGTCGGTGGAGATCATCACCATGGCAGCGGCGCCGGCAGCGGCGGCAGCGTCCGCGACATTGACCGAGCCGAAGACGTTGGTCTTGACGCCCTCTTCCCAGTCCCGTTCCAGCAAGGGCACGTGCTTGAGCGCGGCAGCGTGGAACACGATGTTGGGCTTGAATTCGCCAATCAGCTTGGAGATACGCGCACGGTCGCGTACGTCGGCGAGGCGGCCTTCGATCATGGCGCTCGATTGCTTGGTTGCCAGCGCCTCCAGGACCGAATGCAGCGCAGGCTCGGAATTCTCAATGACCAGCACACGCGCGGCGCCGAACGTGACGATGCGGTCGCAGATCTCGCCACCGATCGAGCCGCCGCCGCCGGTGACCACGATGGACTTGCCCGCCACGAAGCGCTCGAGGCGCCGGTAGTCGATGCTCACGCTCGGTCGAAGCAGCAGGTCCTCGACCTTCACCGGCGAAAGGCGCAACGCCTCGCCACCCTCGTCAAGCGCCGGCAAGCGGCTCGCCGTGAGGCCCAGCCGCTTGGCCTTCATCACAATCGTTTCCGGGGTCACTGTCGGATCGAGCGCCGACGACGTCAGCACGATGCGCGCGAGCGGCCGTCCGCGAGCCGCAAAATCGCCGACCACCGATTCCAGATCGTCGAGCGTTCCCAACACCGAGACGCCACGCACCGACTGGCCTTGATCAGCAGGTGACGGCGACAATATTCCGGCCGGCCAGATCTTCCTGACAGCCCCGCTCTCGACGGCACGCAGCAGCACTTCCGCATCGGCGGCGCGGCCGAGTACCAGGATCGGCGCCGAGTCGGCAGCCATCGCATGCAGGCGTGTCCGCGAAAAGCGGAAATAGCGATAGGCTACGCGAGGTCCGCCCAGAAAGAACATCTGGAGGAACCAATAGAGGATGATGGTGAGCTTGCCGAAGAAGAACGCGCCGAGAAAATTCGGGGCAACCAGGACATAGTCAAGCACAAGCAGCGAAATCGCCAGGACGCTCACTGCGCGCAAGATACTGAAGAGATCGGGCAACGATGCAAATCGCCACTTGCCCTTGTAGAGCTGAAACAGCCGATAGACGCCCGCCGCGTAGAGAAGGAAGCCGGGCAGAAACCATAACAGCGCGTCGAGGCGCTCCTCGAGCCCCTGGGTATCAAATCGCAGCCAGAAGCTCATGACTGTTGCGACGGCAGTCGCCGCAACATCGTGCATAATGACTAGCGTTTGGCGCGACGTCAGCTTCGCCACGCGGCCCCTCGCATCCCTCGCCAACACCTGGCGGCAGCCAGCGCCTCTTTCACCCCAACTCCGTCCATGGAAGCCCAGCTAGGCCGTCTCGCCTGCGCACCGACCAAGCCGCACGCAGATACCAATAGACCCAACCCAGTGTGAACTCAAACCGACAGGACTTAAAAATACTTATGACGACATTCCAGCCACACTAATTTAGTGACGGGGCACCTGGCGGCTCCGAACCAAGTCGCCCGTTTCGGGCTCCGAAAACGTAGGGAATAGACGGACTACGGCGCCGACAAGGCCGATCCGGATGCACGCTGCCGAAACATCATGGCACCAAGCACGCCGACACCGAAGACGTAGATCCAGCCCAGCGTGAACTCCAGAAGATACGTGTTGAATATGCACGACACGATGTTTTGGACAACCACCCCGACCCCCAGCCAAGCTGCCAATCCCCCGCCCCTGAACAAGAAAAGATGAGATATCCACACGCCAAATAGCAACGCTGCGCCCACTAATCCCAGTTGGATAGCGATTTGGAAGGTCTGGTTGTGCGGCTGATCAGTTACGGTCGCGGAAGCCCCGCTGCCCTCGCTGGCAAGCTTGCGAAATAAGTCAAGGACAGTACCCGTGCCATGCCCGAACACCGGAGCGGCCGCGATCAGCTGGAGCGACTTTCGCCAGAACTCGAGCCGCAACCCCGCGGGGGTTGCCTCATCCTGGAAGCGATACTCTCGAATTTCCTGCACAGCCGAGTAGACGCGTGTCCGCATATGCGAGGAGGCGACCCAGGCCAAGCCGGCAAAAACCGCGCCCGCAACCAATAAGACCAACGCCCCCTTCCAGGCAAAACGCTGCACCGCGATGACAACGAGCAGCACCACAAAAACGATCAGCGTGCTGCGGGCCAGAGCGACAAAAGCGATGTTGAGCAGAAACACGATCGCCAAAGCGGCAAGCGCCAAAGCCACCCGCCTGCGGTACTCGCGCCAGGCGCTGATGGAAAGGTGCGCCAGCGCGAAGGCACAGATCAAAAACTCGCCACTCTGGATGATATAGTCCCTGAGTGGAACGCCCGGATAAGGTCCTGCGTAGACAGGCCACGCCATCAGCAGCCAAGAGACGGCCAGCAGTACGGTGCAGGAGACGAGAAATCCGCCCAGCACCCACATCCCGCGCTCCGATCGGCGAAACTGGATGAACAGCAGCGGGATTGCCAGGAACCGCAAGGTCGGCTTGATCGATCCCCATTGATCTTCAAAGCTCGCACCACCCCAAGCCATGCCGATCACGCCATACGCCAGCAGCGCCAGCGGTATGGCAGCGGCCTGAAGAGCGACGGCCCAACGTAGCGAGCGCAGGTCCAGTGTTGGAATGATGCAAAGCAACCAGATGCCGATGAGGATGCCGCTCACCGAGGTCGACCACGGCAACGACACCGCCACCGCGACGGCCAGCCAATCGGCAGCCAGCGCAAAACGGGCGCGGTGCGACATGCGATCCCAGAGGCTGCTGGCGGCAACAGGCTGCATTGTCATGCTTGCAATCGGGGGCGGCGTGCCGGGGCTTCATAGCGCCTACCCTATCTCCTCCCGTACAGCGAGTAAGGCTAGTGTGGCGGTTCAGAAGTCCGCATCATTGGTGCCGCGAGTCCGAGATGCGGACTTCTGAACCAAAGCCACACTAGATCAACAAGTTGCTAGTATCGTTCGATTCCGAAGTTCGCAAACGAGGGTGCCGCGAAATGATGCGAACTTCGGAATCGGGACACTAGTGAATATCTGGCATAGTCTGCAGGCGGCTTCATGACAACAACAACACTTCCGGCCGGTCATGGAGCGACGCGATCGGCCCGCCGGACGCTGGCAAGCCATGGATCCGCAGCAACGAGGGCTGAAAGGCCGACCATCGATCGCACGCGATCCGCCGCCGCAATGGCATCGAGCCGGCGCTGATTGTCCGGAAGCAGCGAGCGGTCGTTCTCCGGATGCCACAGGTGCAAGACACCCGTGGCAAAGTTCCCGTCCTTGCGCCGGATGCCGGCACGCAACAGTCTAATCAGCAGATCGGAATCCTCCAGGCCCCAGCCGCTGTAGGTGGCGTCGAATCCATCCACCGCATCAAAATCGCGACGCCAGACGGCGAGATTGCAGGATCGCGCCCCACGCCAGGCGCGCGACCGCAGCTTGCGCAGCGGCCCGAGCGGCAACGACAACAGCGGCGCCAGCCGGTTGATCTTGCGGTGACGGCGCAGCGCCGTAAAGGCCGACAGACTCCATCGCTCGACCTCGGCCGCCTCGGCGAGAATGCGCTCGGTCAGCTCACGTGACAGCAGAACGCGGTTGCCCGTCACGAACCATCCCGGCTCCGCCAGGGTGCGGTGGGCGGCGACGAAATCCGGCCGTGGAATGCAATCACCGTCGAGAAAGATGCAGTGGCCGCCCCGGCTCGCCAGCACGGCGCGATTTCGCGCCTCGCCGGCGCGGAAGCCGCGGTCCTCCTGCCAGACATGCTCGAGGCGAACACCGATGTCCGCCGCCCGGCGTCCGATCAGCTCGCGCGTCTGCGGTCCTGAGCCATCATCCGCAACCATAATCTCGAAGTCGCGGTCGGTTTGTCGGGCCAAGCCGCGCAAGACAGCGTCAAGCGCATCCTCGCGCTGATAGGTGGTGAGAATGACGGAGATCAGCCCGGTCACCGGCGCCTCTGGGGCTCGTCACTACCGCCCGCGGCGCAGGTGTAGCGCATTGGCCGGCGTTGGCAAGTCTAGGGCGACGGCTCGGTTCCCGAAACGCTTCCCGTCGGGGCGGTGCGAGTGATAGCACCGCTGTTGGCGCCTGAGCCTGCGTGCTTGCGGCGGTGAGCCAGTAGCCACGCCTTCATGTAGCGATAGTAAGACCCCTCCGCAGTGGCGATCGCGAGCAGGAGGCCCTCGCGCCCATCGAGAAACCCGGCCCGGAGCACATAGGTGCGAACAAAAGTCCAGAAGCCGTGCAGAAAACCGCTGGCGAACGTCACCCGTCGTCCCGACGCCACCATCTGCTCGGCACCCGCGCTCGAATAGCGATCCATGCGCGACAGCGCGTCCTCGATGCGATCGACCGGGACATGCAGAAGCGGCTCTCGCAAGCGCCGCACCGGTCCCGCACAGACCACACGCTCGTGCACGATGTCATCGCTGAACCGGGCGCGGCCGCGGCGAAACACGCGCAGTACACGGTCGGGATACCAGCCGGAATGCCGCATCGTTCGTCCCAGAAAGCTCGATGAGCGAGGCATCTCGTAGCCGTCGGCTCCGCTCTCGCCGATGGCGGCCGTGATCTCGGCGGCAAGCGCTGGCGATACCCGCTCATCGGCATCGACCGACAGCACCCACTCACCGCTTGCGAGCGACAGCGCAAAGTTCTTTTGAGCGCCAAACCCTTCGAAAGCGTGGTGCTCGACGCGTGCGCCATGCTCGCGCACAATCCGGACTGTGTCATCCTCGCTGCCACAATCCACCACGATCCGCTCATCACAGAATGCAAGGGAATCGAGACAGTCCGCGATCTTGGCCGCTTCGTTCCGGGTGATGACAATAGCGGACAGCCGCGGCACCAGTATTCTCCTGTCGACAACAGAAATGGGCATCCCATAATCCCGGCAATCACGCTAGAGAGAATCTCAAATTGTCCGCCTAGCCATCCGCGTTGTTGTATCGCCGAGCTGCCCTCTCCCGAGCGCTTACGCCCGTCTGCGCGGGCTTTGGGGAAGAGGGCGCAGCGACAGCCACATCATGCTTAGTGACGCAGTAGTACTAGGTCTTCGGTGGACAGTATGGGAAGCGTTCAATGAGTTTGACATAGTGTGATACCCATTCACATGTCCTCTCAGGGCTGCGCCGGAGCAAAAACGATGTTCTAATTGCCTGGGCCTGTCCAAACACGAGTTGGGTGGCAAGAAGGGTCACGCCGATCGGAAAAGCTAACCGGTGAGCCGTAAGCTCAAGCATGTTGCCGAACAGCCATGCGGCAGCAACAACTATGACGGAATCTCCAAAGATAATGTAGTCGATTTTTGCGCCACGAAAAGTCGCGGCCAGATCGATGAACCACGCTGCTGCCAATAACATCGCGACCTGACCCACAAGGAGCCGGTGGCCGCGCTTCCATGCTACATACATGCCGGCGATGACAAGCCATTGCAGAAACATCGATGCTCTTGAGGAGGGATGAAGCACGAACGTGGCATGGGCAAACACTTCATACAGACCCGCCGCGACGGACTGTAAGAACCTCATGCTGAAGATTCCACCCGCGGAGCCGAGGCCAGGGTCAGAGTTCGTTGCCCAGACAAGCATCTGCTCAAGAAAATTAATGACAGTAAGCGCGTTTTGCGGGTGGTAACGTATATCAACAAAGAGCAGGCCAACCATAACAGCAAGCGCAACCATCTCCAACGTTGCCACGGTTTCCAACAAGGAAACGCGCCAAATCCTCGCATAGACAATCACTGCCGCACCGACGTAGCCGGCAAGAAGCGTTTGATAAAGACCAATGACGCCGAACGGCGGAGGGGGAAAGTTAGAGATCGATGTGGATCGCTCAAAAAAAGCAATTCTAAATAATTCAGCGGCAGGTCCTACTGCCAAAAGAATTGGCGCAGCAGAGGCCACAATCGCTATAATGGCCAGCTTTGGATCTCGCCACACCCACGCCGGATTCTCTACTCGCGACCCGAAAAACAGGATGACCGCGGGCCAGCAGGCTACCATAAAAATCCCCTGTACCTTGTTGACGACTCCGAGTGTACACAGCAGTGCTGCGATCCCGATGATGACGGGGCGAAAAGACGACGCGCGTGACCGAGCCGCGATCAGTAGCAAGAGCAATCCAAGGATTTCCAGGCCGCCTGATAAAAGCTCCGTACGCATGATCCGCGCTTGATACATGACGCCCGTTGAAAACGCGAGCATGAACGTTGCGAATGCTGCGATGCGCCAGTCGCTGATGAGACTGCGAATAAGAGCGGCGAATACGCCGACGAAAGAGAGCGCAATCAACAGCGACAAAAGGCGACCAGCTCGAACCGCGGCAGTCCAGGCACGCTCGAATCCAACTGCATCCGATGCGTTCGGAATATCTGAAAGTGCCACAACATCGAGCAACCCGAATGAATGGAGAAGCCTGAACCAAGTATCAATGAGGAGGATATTAAGGTGGCCGGGATGATCGAAGAAATCTTGCGGACGTCCGTCATTCAAAAGGAAGGCCTGATACGTCATCATGAAATCCATATCAGCGTTGCGCCAATACGGGTTCCAGTAGCCAAATAGAAAGAAAGAAATTATCAGGCCAAGAAAAATGAAGCACAGAGACCTGTTCCATGTCTCCACATTGAAGAAATGTTGGAGGCCTCTGAATGTCTTCACTTCATCCCTCCCAACCCTAAGCGACATCGGTGCCTCCGATCCAAGCTGCAATTTCATAGAAGTGAAGCCATCACGGTTCTTCGATTCCGAAGAGCTCCATCAAATACCCCACAGTTGCCAAAGGCCAAAGGATCATGGCCGGATCGCGTGAGGTCGACCCAAATCTTGGCAACCTCAGTCTAACGTTCAGCGTTGGTCGCAACGCCGACGGAAAACGCACGCGGTATCTTTTGTGCCGCGGTC
>Ga0209488_10001448_pt1 | contig 20326 bp, 16 predicted proteins | sample Rivendell_Oct201_8_FD_188349 | JGI IMG/M metagenome (GOLD analysis project Ga0209488, IMG submission 188349) | Vadose zone soil microbial communities from the Eel River Critical Zone Observatory, Northern California, USA -... | ecosystem: Environmental > Terrestrial > Soil > Vadose zone >...
CACCGACGGCGACGGCGACGCCCGATCCGACAGCCACGCCCGATCCGACACCGACGCCAACACCCGATCCGACACCGACGCCAACACCCGATCCGACCCCGACGCCAACACCCGATCCGACACCGACGCCGGCGCCCATTGTCCCCGCGTCGTTGGACCTCTACACGACGAGCGGGTTCCGCTACCAGGATCCCAACTACGTCGCGTGCACCTCGACGTCCGCCATGAACATGCTCAACTTCGTCCTCGCCGCCGGCTCGGGTGGTCCTGACTTCCGCTGGGCTCGCGCGGTGTCGGGGAGTACCCGCGACGCGATGCTCCGCTGGGAGCGCAACCACGACACGTTGCCGTACGGGACGGGATCCGACCCTCACGGCTGGCGAAATGCCCTGAACTACTACGGCTGGGGCAGCGCCGCGCTGACAGCCGACGGGCGGGTCTACGACGACGTCGCCTACGCGTCATACGGAGCGGCGATCAAGGCCGCAGTCCGGGCGATCGTCGCCACCCACAAGCCCGCCGGCATCCTCGGCTGGCAGGGCCATCACTCCCAGGTCATCACCGGTTACTACGGTCTCGTCGGCGATCCGTTCGCGACCGACAGCACCGGCGCGTTCACGGATGCGTTCACGATCGGCGGGGTGTACTTCTCGGATTCGCTCAGCTCCGATCGGATGCATCACATCCGAGTCAGCTACTACGGGCTGCAGCACACGACGAACTACAAGCTTCGCTTTCGGCCGTTCATGCAAACCGACAGCACCCGGGACGATCCCTACACGATCGGCTGGCGGCGGGCCCGCGACGAGTGGTATCGCCGCTACGTCGTGCTCCTGCCTCTCCGCTGATTCTCCGGGCTATCGCCCGCCCCGCCGCGGGACGGCGACCGTGCGGCGCGGCTACGATGCAAGGCGGGCCGGAGTGGCGGAACTGGCAGACGCGGCGGACTTAAAATCCGCTGCCCGCAAGGGCGTCAGGGTTCGAACCCCTGCTCCGGCACCAGCATTCGAGGGGATGCGATAGACCTCTATCGATCGAAGTGCGCCATCGTGCGCGGGCTGGAACCCGTCGTGGAGCGGCTCGCCCGCGCCGGGGTCAGCCCGGATGCGGTTACTTTAGTGGCCGTTCCGATCGGGGTTGTCGCCGGCGCATTGGCGCGCCGGATTGGGAGGATGCATCCACCGCGGCGAGCTCTACAACGAGCTCGGGGACCGGTTCGTCGTAACGCGGCTCATCGGTCTGGCGCTGCCGATAGTCCGAAAGCGAACGCCGGCGAAAGTAACTTCCGATCCACCCGATCCTCCGAATCCGGAAGCTGGAATCGGACGGGCGCGCGCGCCAGAAGTGATTTCCGGCGCCGTTCGATTCCGGATCATCTGGCGCTCGAGCTGTCTGGCCGCTGACTGCCGCTTGGCTTCCGGTGACGAGCGGCGGCAGGCGAAGACGGGAAGGGTGAACTTGCCTGCCTTGATCGCTGACGCGATTCGCGGGCGACGCCCTTGGTCAGCGGCGGCGGAACGCGAAGCGGCCGGCCTTCCGGTTTTCGGTTGCGGCCGGAACCTGGACCGTGTCGACACCGAACGTGGCCGTCGCGAGCTTCGCGAACAGCTCGGCCGGGATCGACCGCGGTGCGCCGATGACGATCGGGACCCCCTCGTTGACGGCCTTCAGGTAGAGGAACGCGTCGTACGGGAGCTCCATCGCGACGCGCGCTCCCAGCGCGCTCTCGACGTCGCGCAGGCGGAGGATCTCGCGCGCGAACTGGTTGTTGAGGACGAAGCTCGATTTGGCCGACACGGAGCCCGCCTCGTTGAGATAGTCCAGGAGTGAGTGGAGGGCCTTCAGCGCGCCGATCTCGGGGCAGACCGCGAACAGGACCGTTTCGGCGTGCTCGAATGCCGTCATGGTCCGCTCGTCGAGCCACGACCCCGTGTCGATGACGACCGAGTCGTAGGTCTGGAGCATCGTCGTCAGGATCCGGTCGACGTGCTTGGCCGTGATGCCCTCGGCAAGCTCCGGGGAGGTGGGTGCGGCGAAGACGTGGAGGCCGCTGTCGTGACGCTGCGCGTACGTTCGCAGGAGCTCCGGCTCGCGCATGGCGGAGTCGTCGCGGGCGATGTCGGCGAGTGACTGCTTGACATCGAGATTGAGGTGGGTCGCCACCTGGCCGAACTGAAGATGGAGGTCGACGAGGGCGACGCGTTCCGGCCTCTGACCGGCGGCCACCATCGCCAGGTTCGTGGCGATGGTCGTCGTCCCGACGCCGCCCTTCGGGCTGTGGACCGCCACGCTCTGGCGCCGGTGACTCATCGTCAGGCCGTCGGCCGAAACGACCGCGGACATGTCCCTCGAGCGCTGGAAGCGGAGCACGAGCGCCTCGACCCGGGCCTCGAGCTCGCGGGCGTCGAACGGCTTGGCCATGACATCGTCCGCCCCGGCCTCGAGGAAGTGGATTCGCTCCTCGACGTCGTCAGACTGCCCGACGCACAGGACCGGCAGCAGTGAGGACGCCGCGTTCGAGCGGATCTCGCGGCAGACGTCGAAGGCCGTCTTTGGTCCGCGGACGACGTCGATGATCGTCAGCTGGTGGTCGGCGACCTTCGGAATGGCTTCCTTCGGGTCGGCGATCGTGGTGACCGTGTAGCCGGCGCCGGTCAGGATCGCCGAGATCGTCTCGGCGGAGCCCGTGTCGGCATCGATGATCAGGATGGTGCTGGCGGGCACTGAGCCTCCCCGGCTTGGGTCGCTGGCGACGAGACGAGAACTGGCCGAGAGAATACAGGGTGCCAGCTCCAGCCTGCGTCTGGTGCTACACTCCGTCCCGTTTCCTTTCGGTTCCGCGCCGGCTTTGCCGTCAGCGGGGCAGATCCCATTGGAAGGAGTGTCCTGGCGCATGCGCCGATACGAACTCATGCTCATCCTGCGACCCGATGTCGCGGACGACAAGGCCCAGGCGGTCATCGACCGCACCACCCGACAGCTGCTCGCGGCCGGCGGCCAGATCATCAAGGTCGCCCCCTGGGGACGCCGTCGATTGGCCTACCAGATCGGCGCCTTTCGCGAGGGCTCCTACCACATCGTCCTCTTCGAGGCGCCGCCCGAGGCGATCGTCGAGGTGGAGCGCCTCCTGCTGATCACCGAGGAGGTCATCCGCCACCTGGTGACCCGCATCGAGCGGCCTGTCCGGGCCGCCCGTGCCGGTGCGGAGGGCGAGGACGAGGACGGCATCGAGGGTCCGGACCTGCCGTCCGCCGACGAGGACGAGGACGACTTCGACACCACGGAACGAATCGACGAGTCCGAGACCGAGGCGGCTCCGGCCGCGATTGATTGAGGCGCTGAGATGGCACTCTGCAAGGCGATGATCATCGGCAACCTGGGCGCTGACCCCGAGATGCGCTACACGCCGAACGGTCGACCGGTCACCCAGTTCAACGTCGCGGTGAACCAGAGCACGAAGAACCAGCAGACCGGCGAGTGGGTCGAGGCGACCGACTGGTTCCGGGTCAGCGTCTGGGGCGATCGTGCCGAGCGTGCCGCCGAGACCCTCCGCAAGGGCAACAAGGTCTTCGTCGAGGGTCGCTTCAAGACGAGGGAATTCGAGGGCCGGGACGGCCAGAAGCGGACCTCGCTCGAGATCACTGCCGACAGCGTCGTCAACCTCGAGAAGCGACCGCGCGAGGACGGCGAGGGCCAGTTCGCCGCTCCGGCGGCCGCGGCTGCGGGCGCCAGTTCCGCCGGTGGTTCGTCGGCCGGCCCGTCCCGCGGCGGGGGCGGCGGCGGCGGAAACTTCGACGACACCGAGCTCGACGACCTTCCGTTCTGACCTTCCGTTCTGATACTGATTACCACGCGCCGCGGTCGACGAGACCGGCGGCGCCCGAGGAGATAGACACATGCCGCCAGCAGCACGAGCCAAGAAACGAGACGACTACTACCGGGATCGCCGGCGCCGGAAGGTCTGTGCCTTCTGCGCCGACAAGACCGAGGGGATCGACTACAAGGAAGTGAACCGGCTCCGGCGCTACCTGTCGGAGCGGGCGAAGATCGAGCCCCGCCGCAAGACCGGGACGTGCGCCGCCCACCAGCGCGAGCTGGCGATCGCCCTCAAGCGAGCCCGGATCGTCGCCCTCCTGCCGTACGCGCCGCAGCACCTTCGCCCCTAGGAACCGGCACCCTCGGCGCTGATCTGATGCCCGTCCCACGAGGGCGGAGCTCAATCGACGCCATCCGGCCGAGGATCGGGCCGAGGTGCTGATCGTCCTCCTGCTCATCGGCGGCGGAGTTGCGGCCGGACTGTTCGGCTCGCTCCTCGGTCTGGGCGGTGGCATCCTCATCGTCCCCCTCCTGACGCTCGGATTCGGGTTGCCGCTCATCACCGCGATCGGCGTCAGCCTCGTCTGCGTGATCGTGACGAGCGGGGCGGCGGCCGGTGTCTACCTCGAGCGACGGGTCGCGAACCTCCGCCTTGGGATGACCCTCGAGCTGTTCACGGCGATCGGTGCCATGACCGGCGGCCTCATTGCGTTCCTGGTTCCGGAACGGTTCCTCGCGCTGCTCTTCGCGGGGCTCCTGATCTACGTCGCACTGACGATGGCCCGTCGCCGCGACCCCGCCCTCGATACCGGCCTCGCGCCTGAGGATCCCGAAGTCGAAGATGACGATGACCAGTCGACCGTCGAGCGCCTGTCGGGCCCCGGCTACCGGGTGAGGCGGCTCGGTTTCGGCGTCATCGGAAGCCTCGGGGCCGGCGTCGTGTCCGCCCTGCTCGGCATCGGTGGCGGCCTCATCAAGGTGCCGGTCATGCACGTCGTCATGGGCGTGCCCCTCCGGGTCGCCACGGCGACGAGCAACCTGATGATCGGCATCACGGCGTCCGCCGGCGCGATCATCTACCTGCTGCGCGGCGGGATCGATCCGTACGTCGCGGCGCCGACGGCCATCGGCGTCTTCCTGGGCGCGACCCTCGGATCGCGGACGGCCCAGCGGATCGACATCCGGGTCCTGCGAGGCCTCTTCGTCGCGATCCTCCTTTACACTGCTTGGCAGATGCTGCAGCGGGGCCTGATGTGAACGGCGACGCCGGACCGCCCCCCGTGGCGTCCGCGAACGTTGCCGTGGCGGACCCTCTCGAGCGTGCCATCGCGCGGGTCCTGACCGTCGGGACCTACGTCTCCGTGGCCGTCCTTGCTGTCGGGACCGCGATGATGCTCGCCAGCGGCGTCCAGCCGCTCTCCGGCGGACCGCGTTTCGATCTCGGCCAGATCGGTGACGACCTCGTCCACCTCCGGGCGACGGGCTTCCTGTGGCTGGGCCTGGTTGCCGTCGTCGCGACACCCGCAAGCCGGGTCGTGGCCTCACTGGTCGGTTACCTGCGCGACGGCGAGCGGCTGATGGCCACCATCGCGGTCCTTATCCTCGCGGTCATCGTCCTGAGCGTCGGGCTGGCGATCGGCCTGGAGGGCTGACCGTGGACATCCTCATCCTCGCCGGGGCATTCCTCATCATCCTCTTCGGCGCCGAGCTGTTCACGAACGGCATCGAGTGGTTCGGGCGGAAGCTGGAGCTTGCGGAGGGCGCCGTCGGATCGGTCCTTGCCGCGGTCGGGACGGCGCTGCCTGAGACGATGATCCCGATCATCGCGATCCTGTTCGGCGGCGGCAGCGCTGCGGCGGACGGCGTCGGTATCGGGGCCATCCTCGGTGCGCCGTTCATGCTTTCGACGCTCGCGATGTTCGTTACCGGTGTCGCCGTCATCGTCGTCACTCGCGGGCGTCCTGAACGCACGTCGATGCCGGTCGACACGACGGTCCTCGCCCACGACATGCGCTACTTCGCGATCGCCTACGCGCTCGCCGTCGGGGCCGCGTTCCTGCCGCTCGATCCGGTCTGGCTCAAGTGGACCGTGGCAGCCGGGCTGATCGGCATCTACGCCTGGTACGTCAAGGGCCATTTCGAGGCCGATCCGACCGTCGACGCAGAGGATCTCGCACCGCTCCGCTTCCGCCGGCTCGACCCGGCCGGCCACGCGGAGAATCCGGCGGTCCCGCGGCTGCGCGCCGTCAACCTCCAGGTTGTCGCGGCGCTCGCGCTGATCGTCGGCGGGGCCTACTTCTTCGTCGGCTCCGTCGAGCATCTCGCGAGCTCGCTGGGGCTCGACCCGGCGCTTCTCGCCCTCGTCATCGCCCCGATCGCGACGGAGTTGCCCGAGAAGTTCAACTCGGTCATCTGGATCCGCCAGGGCAAGGACACGCTGGCGATGGGCAACATCACCGGGGCGATGGTCTTCCAGTCGACGATCCCGACGGTTGTCGCCCTTCTGTTCGCCTCGACCGCCTGGCATTTCACCGACGACAGCCGGCTCGCGTTCGCCTCGGCCGGGATCGCGTTCCTGTCGTCGGCCCTGATCTTCATTCCGATGGCTCGAGCCGGTCGGCTGACGGGCCGGCGGCTGCTGGTCGGCGGCGCCTTCTACCTTGTCTATCTCGGGGTCGTCATCGCCGCCCTGGCGGGCGCCTTGTAGGGGCCGAGGCCGACGGCCGGCGTTCGTCACCCGGCACGCGCACTGCCCTATGTGCACCCCGTGCTCCTTAGGCCGAGGAATGGAGCCCAAGGAGCCTCTCCGGAGTCGATTTCGTCGGCCTGGTCGCATGATTCGTGCGGGGAAGGCGTTTCCTGGGGTCGGCTGGCCACCAGGCTGACCTCGCGGCCTGCCCAGCGAGCAACCGGTGCACAGAGGGCACAAGTCCGGCGTTGATCGATGGGGCTCGCTCAGGGCCGCTGATATACTCGGCCGAACGTCCGACGACCTCTCGCGCGGCGTCTCGCGCCGCCGCATCCAGCCAGGAGCGCCGCTCGCATGCTGACCCAGAAGACGTCCCAGGCGCCCGCCGCGAAACCGGCGGGAAGCGCCGCCGAAGCCGATGTCGCGCCCGCGGCGCCCGGCCCCGCAGCCGACCTTGACGATCTGGTCTGCTATTTCGAGGGCAACTTCGTCGCGATGCGCGACGCCAAGGTCAGCATCATGACCCACGCCTTCATGTACGGAACGGCGACCTTCGAGGGGATCCGGGCCTACTGGAACGCCGAGCAGGGCAAGCTCTACGGGCTGAAGCTGCGCGAGCACGTCGAGCGCCTTCGCCAGTCGTGTCGAATCATGCTGATGACGAACGTCCCGTCCGTCGACGAGCTGACCGGGCTCATCGTCGAGACGATTCGCCGGAACAACTTCCGCGAGGACGTCTATGTCCGGCCGTCGTTCTACAAGTCGACCAGGGCGATCGGCGTCCGGCTCCACCACCTCGACAACGAGCTCTACATCATCACGATCCCGTTCGGGAACTACATCGACACCGAGGCTGGCGTCCGGGTGATGTCGTCGTCCTGGCGGCGGAACGCCGACGAGGCCCTGCCGGCCCGCGGCAAGATCGTCGGCGGCTACGTCAACATGGCGTTCCAGAAGTCGGAGGCCGAGCTCAACGGCTTCGACGAGGCGATCGTCCTGACGGCCGATGGGCACGTCAACGAGGCGTCGGCCGCGAACCTGTGGATGGTCCGCGACGGGGTCGCGATCACTCCGCCGGTGACCGACGACATCCTCGAGGGCGTCACCCGCAAGGCGATGGTCGAGCTCCTCGGGAACGAGGGGGTTCCGGTCGAGATCCGCTCGATTGACCGCTCCGAGCTGTACATCGCCGACGAGATGTTCCTGTGCGGGACCGGCGTCCAGATCTCGCCGGTCATCGAGATCGACCACCGGCCGATCGGCTCCGGCGGGATCGGCCCGATCGGGCGAATGGTCCGCGACCGCTACTTCGACGCCGTCCGCGGCCGGCTGCCGGCGTATCGGCACTGGCTGACGGAGATCGAGCCCGCCTGACAAGAAGCGGGGCGGCTGGCGCTATGGCGTCACGGGCGGCGCGCCCGCTTCGGATCAGCGCTCTCAGGGCGTCGCGGGCGGGACGAGGATTGGCGTCGATCTCGTCGTCGTGATGACGATGTCGGCCCTCGCCGCCGGATCGTTGACCAGGACGACCTTCGTCTTGAACGTGGATTCGAGGAAGGCGATCGTGGCGGTCAGGTTGGTCTCGGCGCCGTTGTAGACGACGACCCGGGTGTCGGCCGGGACGTTGACGGGCGCCTGCTTCGGGGCCGAGGCGGTCAGGCCGTAGTACTCGAGGTAGGCCGCGACGTCGCTTCCCTCGCCGTCGCGATGCGAGCCGTTGAGGACCCAGATCGAGGCGTTTTCCTGGCTGAGGGCGTTGCGGGTGTCCTCGAGCTTCGGATCCACCTTGAACGCACTCGCGACCGCGGCCCGGATCCTGGCGGCGTTCGGCAGGTACGCGTAGGGCGACACGCCGGGCGGCGTCTGCGTGCCGTAGCGCGGATACGAGAAGACATACGAGCGGATGTCCTTCGTGTCGACGGTGCTGGCGAGGCCGGCCAGCTTGGCCAGCTCTGACTGAGGAATGTCCGTCTTGACCGTGGCCTTGAGCGCGTCGATCAGCTGCGGGATGCGCGGGATGATCGTCGCCACGTCGGCCTGCTCGCGCATCGAGGTGATGACCCGCTGCTGGCGGGCGCCGCGGTCGAAGTCGTCGGAGCCATGCCGCGAGCGGGCGTAGACGAGGGCCTGGGCGCCGGTCATGTGCTGGATCCCGGCGGGGATGTACACCCGGGCGGTCCGCCCGGAATCGGACGGGTACAGGTTGTCGACGACCGGGACCTGGACGTTGATCGTCACGCCGCCCAGTGCATCCACGACCTGCCTGAAGCCCTCGAAGTTGACCTCGACGAAGTACTTGATGTCGAGCCCGTAGAGGTTGCCGAGGACGAGCTTGAGGCCGTTGAAGCCGCGGGTCCGACTCGTACCGGAAACGAGGTCGGCGCGGTTGCGGACGGTCGTGAACAGCGAGTTGATCTTCTTGGGGTAGACGCCGCCATAGGAGGCGTAGGCGTTGCGGAGCGGGCCGGGCGGCAGCGGGATGTTCGTCGAGTCACGCGGCAGGCTGAACATCGCGACCTGCCTGGTCGTGGGATCGATCGAGGCCACGATCAGGGTGTCGGTGTTGAACGTCCCTTCCTGCGGTCGCTGGTCGCTGCCGATGAGCAGGATGTTGAGGCGCTCGGTGCCATTCCACGGCGGGATCGAGGCGGCCGGGAGGTCGGAGCCCTGGGGCGCCGGCCCGCTGTCCGACGGCTCGGGCGAGCTCGTGTCGACCGGCGCGTCGGTCGGCCCGCTGGCAGCGGACGGGGACGGCAAGGTGTCGCACTGCGACGTGTCGGCCGTGTTCGTGTTGTCGATGAAGATGCAGTTGCTGGTCAGGAGGTCCTGCGCCTCGAGGTCGTAGCGAGCGACCACGACATGAGCACCGGACATGACGAGGATGACGGCCACGAGGCCGGCGACGGACAACGGTTCCAGGCGAACCCGCGGCCGGCCCAGCCGTCCGCCGCCACTCACGGCCGCGGCGTTGAGGAACGCCGCCACGCGATATGCATCGACGATCGCCGCCACCCGGTAAAGCAGGGCGATGATGTTGATGACGAAGACCGACGGCAGGAGCCACGGCGCGAGGAGGAGGCCGAGGAGGTCCGCCTGGCTCGCTCGCAGGACGATTCCAGCCAGCAGGGCGACGAGGAAGATCGGCGCGGCGGCGAAGCCCAGGGCGCGCTGGTACGCGCCCGCGTAGGCGTGTCCCAAACCGGGAAAGATGAGGGAGAGAACCGCCGCGACGAACGGCGAACGCGCCCGCCGACGCGTCTCCTGCGGTGATTGCATCGCGGGTAGGATACTCGGACGCCCGATCACCGTTGCCCATGGCCACCGCCGCAGCCGAGGCCCGATGTTCCGACCCGTCAACGCGAAGCCCGACCTCGTCAGCCAGGAGCACGAGATCCTCGCCCTGTGGCGCGATCGGCAGACGTTCGCCCGCCTTCGAGCCCAGAATGCCGACGGTCAGCGGTGGAGCTTCCTCGACGGTCCGATCACCGCCAACAACCCGATGGGCGTCCACCACGCCTGGGGTCGGACGTACAAGGACGTCTTCCAGCGATTTCACGCCATGCAGGGCGAGGCCCAGCGCTGGCAGAACGGGTTCGACTGCCAGGGGCTCTGGGTCGAGGTCAACGTCGAGCGCGATCTCGGGTTCACGAACAAGCGCGACATCGAGGCCTACGGCATCGCCGAGTTCGTCTCGCTCTGCAAGCAGCGTGTCCTGACCTACGCCGCGCGTCAGACCGAGCAGTCGATTCGGCTCGGGATGTGGATGGACTGGAACGATCCCGACGAGCTGCGCCGGCTGCGCGACCTGCTCGCCGAGAATCCCGCCCAGCCGGCGACGATCCACGGTGTCGACGGGCCTGTCAGTGACAGCGCCGAGATGCTCGTCGGGCGGCTCGGGATGCCGGACGTCGGCGGTAGCTACTTCACGTTCAGCAACGAGAACAACGACCTGATCTGGGGGTTCCTCGCCGAGTGTCATCGGCGGGGCTGGATCTACAAGGGTCACGACACGATGCCGTGGTGCGCGCGCTGCGGGACGGGCCTCTCCGAGATGGAGATGAACGAGGGCTACGCCGACCGCGAGGACCCCGGCCTGACGGTCCGCTTCCCCCTCGTCGAGCGGCCCGGCGAATCCCTGCTCGTGTGGACGACCACGCCGTGGACGCTGACCTCCAACGTGGCGGCGGCCGTCGGCCGAGACCTGACATACGTCCGGGTCCGCCAGGGAGACGACATCTTCTGGCTGGCGAAGGGGACGCTCAAGACCGCCCTCAAGGGTCCGTTCGAGGTCCTCGACGAACATCCGGGATCGGACCTCGTGGGCTGGCACTACGGCGGGCCGTATGACGACCTGCCGGCGGTCCGCAAGGCGTTCGCCGCCGGGACGCGCGACGAGCCGGGCGCCCCGTACCGGCACACGATCGTCGCCTGGGACGAGGTCGGCGAGGACGAGGGGACGGGCATCGTCCACATCGCGCCCGGTTGCGGCTCCGAGGACTTCAAGCTGGGCTCGGAGCTCGGCCTGCCGGTGATCGCCCCGCTCGACGAGAGCGGCATCGTCGTCGACGGCTTCGGGTCGCTGACCGGTCGCGACGTCCGTGACGTCAGCGAGCCGATCATCGAGCACCTCAAGCGGGAGGACCGCTTCTACCGGCTCGAGCCGTACGTCCACCGCTACCCACACTGCTGGCGCTGCCAGACGCCGCTGGTCTTCCGGCTCGTCGACGAGTGGTTCATCAGCATGGGCCCGGTGTATGACAGGCCCCGGAGGGAGCTCACGAAGGAGGAGGTCGACGCCAGCCTCCGCTACCAGATCATGGAGGTCGTCGACCAGATCCGCTGGATCCCGGGCTTCGGCTACGAGCGGGAGCTCGACTGGCTGATCAACATGCGCGACTGGATGATCAGCAAGAAGCGCTACTGGGGCCTGGCGCTGCCGATCTACAACTGCCAGGCGTGCGGCTCGTTCGACGTCGTCGGTGGCCGCGAGGAGCTCAAGGAACGAGCGCTCGCCGGTTGGGAGACCTTTGAGGGCCATACCCCGCACCGCCCGTATGTCGATGCGGTCACGATTGCCTGTTCGTCGTGCGGCGCGCCGGTCTCGCGGATCGCCGACGTCGGCAACCCGTGGCTGGACGCGGGCATCGTGCCCTTCTCCACGCTCCACTATCGCGAGGATCCGGACTACTGGGCGAAGTGGTACCCGGCCGACTTCATCACCGAGAGCTTCCCGGGCCAGTTCCGCAACTGGTTCTACTCGATGCTGGCGATGGGAACGGTGCTCCGCCGCGAGCCGCCATTCATGGCGATCTTCGGCTATGCCACGCTGCTCGCCGAGGACGGCCGGCCGATGCACAAGAGCTCCGGCAACGCGATCGACTTCGACGAGGCCGCCGAGCGGATGGGCGTCGACGTCATGCGCTGGCTCTACATGACGGCACGGCCCGAGGAGAACATCCGCTTCGGCTGGCACGCGGCCGACGAGGCCCGCCGCCGGCTGCTCCTCCTGTGGAACGTCTACTCGTTCTTCGTGACCTACGCGAGACTTGCCGGCTGGACGCCGCGGTGGGCGGGTGGAGCGGGGAGCGGGGCGGGCCCGGTCGGCGCCGCCACCGCGGCCGGCCGTGCCGTCGACGCCCGGCCGCCCCTCGATCGCTGGATCCTGTCGCGAGTGGCCGGCCTGGCAGAGACGGCCGGCCGGGAGATCGCCGATTACGACGTCCTCGAGGCCATGCGGGCGGTCGACGGCTTCATCGACGACCTCTCGACCTGGTATCTCCGTCGCTCGCGCGACCGGATGCGGACAGGCGCCGAGCCGACGGACCGCGAGGCGGCGTTCGCCACGCTCCATGCCGTCCTTGTCGTTCTCGCCCGGATCGTCGCCCCCGTGCTGCCGTTCCTGTCCGAGACGATCTACCAGAACCTCATCGTGGCCGTCGAGCCGAGCCTGCCGGACAGCGTCCACCTGACCAGCTGGCCGTCGGCCGACACCGCGGGCTTCCGCGACGAGCCACTCGAGGCCTCCATGAGCGTGGCGATGCGAGCGGTCGAGCTCGTCCGAACCCTTCGGGCCCAGGCGGGCCTCAGGACGCGCCAGCCGATCGCCACGCTCTGGCTCGCCCTGCCCGGCGGCGACATCGTCGAGCGCGAGGCGCTCCTGTCGCTCGTCGCCGACGAAGTCAACGTCAAGACGATCGAACTGATCGGCGACGAGTCGGAGCTCGTCGAGCGACGGGTGAAGGTCCTCCTGCCCAAGGTCGGGAAGCGCCTCGGGCAGAAGATCCCGGAGGTCATGGCCGCCGCCCGGGATGGCCGCTTCGAGATCCACCCTGATGGATCCGTGACGCTGGCGGGCGTCACGGTCGCCGCCGACGAGGTGGAGATCCAGGCCTCGCCGAAGCCCGGCACGGCCGTCGCCCACGATCAGGGCCTCGTCGCGGTCATCGACACGAAGCTCACGCCGGAGCTCATCGCAGAGGGCGACGCCCGGGAGCTGCAGCGGGCAATCCAGGACCTTCGCAAGGACGCGGGTCTCGCCCTCGACGACCGAATCGAGGTCTGGGTCGACGGCCTGCCCAGCGCGGTGGAGGCACATCTCGCCCAGGTGGCGGTCGAGACGCTCGCCGACACCATCGTCACCGACGGGCCGGCCGACGACGATCCGGCGATCGCCCGGTCCTCCGTGGAGCTGTCGGCCGGCTCCGTGCAGCTCGCGCTCCGACGGACGACAGGCGTCCCGGCGTGAACAACCGTCCGATCTGGCCGATCTTCCTCGGCCTGGCGGCCGTCATCGTCGTGGTCGATCAACTGACCAAATCGTGGATCGTGGCGACGCTGGCGCCCGGCACCTCGATGTCGGTCGTCGGCGACTCGCTCCGGCTCGTCAATGGCCAGAACAACGGGGCGCTGTTCGGGCTGTTCCGCGACAACGCCGCGATCTTCGGGCTCATCTCGATCGTCGTGGTCGGGCTCATCGTCGCGTATCACGCGCGGGCCGGGCGCAGCCCGTACCTGTCGGTGGCCCTCGGCCTGCTGCTCGGTGGGGCGCTCGGCAACATGACGGACCGGCTGCGTCTCGGCTATGTCGTCGACTTCGTCGACGCCGGCATCGGCGGCGTTCGCTGGTACACGTTCAACGTCGCCGACGCGGCGATCAGCGGGGCGATCCTCATGCTGATCCTGCTGGCCATCCGACCGTCGCTCGGCGATCCGCGACCGACGGGGAGGGATGCCGTCGATGATGGCTGACATCGACGCCGGCGCGGCCGCGGGACCGGGGGCCGCGACGCCCGGGACGCGGATCCTGCGCGTGCCGGACGACGCCTCCAGGGAGCGGGTCGATCGGTTCGTCGCCGACGTCACGGGGTTGTCGCGGAGCCACGTCCAGAAGCTCATCTCGGCCGGCCACCTGACGACCGATGGGCTGCCGCTCAAGGCGAACGCGATCGTCGGGCCGGGGTCGACGCTCGAGCTCATCGTCCCGGAGGCGATCCCGCTCGACCTCGCGCCCGCGCCGGAAATCGAGATCAAGATCGTCTACGAGGACGCCGACCTGCTCATCGTCGACAAGCCTGCCGGCCTCGTCGTCCATCCGTCGGCCGGCCACAACAGCGGGACACTCGTGAACGCGCTCCTGGCCCGCGGGGGCGCCGAGGCGTTCGGCGGAATCGCCGGCGTCCAGCGGCCCGGCATCGTCCATCGCCTCGACCGCGACACGAGTGGTCTCCTGATGGTCGCCCGACACGACACGGCCCAGGCGTCGCTGATGGCCCAGCTCAAGGCCCGGCGGGTGAAGAAGACGTACCTCGCTCTCGTCCTCGGCGAGGTTGCGGCGGCCGTCGGGCGGATCGAGGCGCCGATCGGGCGGGATCCGAAGCACCGCACCCGGATGGGCGTCGTCGCCGATGGGCGCCCCTCGACCACGGGCTACCGCGTCCGGGAACGGTTCGCGGGCTGGACGCTCCTCGAGCTCGACCTGGTCACCGGCCGGACGCACCAGATCCGGGTCCACCTCGAGGCCATCGGTCATCCGATCGCGGGAGACCCGGTCTACGGGACCGGCACCTCGCGGCGCGGCCCAGACGTCCGCGGCCGGGACGTTCGCGCCGGCCTCGACCGGCTGTTCCTGCACGCCTGGCGGCTCGAGCTGACCTCGCCGACGGACGGCCATCTCATCCGGGCCGAGGCTCCGTTGCCCGTCGAGCTCGAGGCGGTCCTCGACGGCCTCCGGGCGACGGCAGCGGGATCGCGGTGATGGACGAGTCGCTCGGATCGCTCGACCGGGCCGACGACGGGATCCGTGTCTGGGAGGACCCGGGCCGGCCGGACGGCGTCATCGAGGGCGCCCCGGGGGCGATGCTCATCATCATCTCGGGGCCATCGGGCGTCGGCAAGGACACGATCATCGACGCGCTGCGCGAACGCGAACGGGCGCGTGGTCAGGAGGGGGAGCGCCACTACGTAGTGACCTGCACCACCCGCGGCCCCCGCGACGGCGAGGTGGACGGCGTGGACTACTTCTTCGTGGATCGCGAGGAGTTCCTCATGATCCGCGCTGCCCGGGGGTTTCTCGAGGCGAACGAGGTCCACGGCAACTGGTACGGCTCGCCGCGCGACCAGGTCCGGGCGGCCCTCTCCGCCGGTCGCGACGTCATCCTCAAGATCGACGTCCAGGGGGCCCAGGTCGTCAAGGAGCAGGTCTCCGAGGCGCTCCTGATCTTCGTGATCCCGCCGTCCCTCGAGACGCTCTTCCAGCGGCTTCGCTCGCGGGCAACGGAGACGGCCGACGAGCTCGAGCTGCGGCAGGGCAACGCCGCCCTCGAACTCGCCCGCCAGCACGACTACGACTACGTCGTGACAAACGAGACGGGCCAGGTCGACCGGACGGCCGACCGGATCGAGCAGATCATCGCCGACGAGCACCTCCGCGAGCCGGATCGCCGCGTCCGCGTCTGAGGCTGCCTCTGGCAGGTCGTCAGGTTCGCTTACGTCCCCCCGCCCTGCAAACGAACCGATCGTCCGGAATCGTACGTCGTTGGAATGCTTTCCTTCGCCGCGTCGATTCCTCGGGTAGTTCCAGTTATGCGGAACGACCGCAGCAAACGAACAACTTGTGCCCAGGCTCTGACTCGTCGATCGGCGTGCTCTTCTCTATGGCATCGAGCCGTGCGGGGATCGAGCCAGTTCGGGATCGAGCGTCGCCGGCACGGGCCGATCACCGCGTAGCCGCCCGGCTCGACGTCGGGCGCCCGATCGCGCTGGCGATCGACGCCGAGGTCGGATCCGTCCGGGTTGGTACGTTCCTTGACTCGGCCCATCACTCACGATCATTCCGCTTGGGCGGAACGATGTCGGTTGGGGCACATGGCGAACCAGACGTCGCGGCGGGCGTACGAAATCGGCACTTCTTATGGGGGAAGGGGCGGGCGGGGGAAGGGGGCAGGTGGGGCGGAAGGAGCCAGGGACCGATCGCCGGTCGCGCTGACCCGCCATGCCACAATCCCGGGATGGCGTTGGAGGAGAAGCTGTTCGGGCCGGACGAGGCCGCCGGCGGCCGCGAGCTCGCGGAACGGGTCGTCGAGGTTGCCATCGACGCCGCGGGCGGCGGTGGCAGCAGGACGTACACATACAGCGTCCCGGGGTCACTCACCGATCTCGTGCCCGGCGAGGCCGTCCTCGTCGAGTTCGGGCGCCGCCAGGCGCTGGCCGTCGTCCTCGGCGACACCTCACCGCCCGACGGGATCAGCCTGAAGCCGATTGCGGCGCGCGTCAGGACGGACGGGCCACTCCTGCCGCCGCTCGGGCTGTCGCTCGCTCGCTGGATCGCCGACCACTACCTCGCCCCGCCGGCCGTCGTCATCCGGGCGATGCTTCCGCCGGGCCTCCTCGAACGGCTCGATCTCGTCGCCGAGCGGAGCCCGAATGCCCCGGTCGTCGACCTCCCGCCCGCGGATGCGGACCTCCTGGTCCAGCTGGAGCGGGGACCGCGGGCGGTCCGCGCGATGGTCGCCCCGGACGGTCGGGCTGGCCTCATGCGGCGCCTCCACGCCCTCGCCGAGACGGGCCAGCTGACGCTCGACTGGACGCTCTCGGTCGCCGGCGCAGGACCCCGATTCGAACGCTGGATTGCGGCGACGGCGGAGGGACGCGCGACAGCGGCACTGCTCGCGGCCGGCGAACACCCCCGTGGCCGACAACTCGGCCCCCGCCAGGTTGCCGCCCTCACGGAGCTTGCGGACGTCGGCAAGGGCGACCTCGTTGCGGGCGACCTCGTTGCGGACGTCGGCAACGGCGATCTCGTTGCGAGCGATCTCGCCGAGCGCCACGGCCACGGGGCACTCGCCGGCCTGGTCAGACGAGGCCTTGCCACCGTCGACGTTCGCGAGCGGCCGCGAATCCCGCTGGCGACGCGACCCGTCGGCCTGCGCGGAAGCCGCCCGCCGGACGCTGCATTGACCGGGCCCCAGCGGGAGGCGGTCGCCTTGGCCACGGCGGCGATCGCGGCCGGCGACCCGACGCCACTCCTCCTCGACGGCGTCACCGGCGGCGGCAAGACTGCGATCTACGTCGAGGCGATCACGGCGAGCCTCGAGCGCGGCCGGCGAGCTCTGGTCCTCGTCCCCGAGATTGCCATGGCGATGCCGCTCGTCGACCGCCTCCGTGCCGACCTCGCCGCGCGTGTCGCCCTCGTTCACTCGGGGCTGGGCGATGGCGAGCGAGCCGACGAGTGGCGTCGAATCCGGTCGGGCGATATCGACATCGTCGTCGGGACACGGCTGGCCGTCCTGGCCCCGCTCGACGACGTCGGCCTGGTCATCGTGGACGAGGAGCACGAGGGCGCCTACAAGAGCGATCGGACGCCCCGGCTACAAGCCCGGGACACGGCCCTCCGCCTCGCCGAGCTGGCCGGCGCGGCGGCGATCCTCGGCAGCGCCACGCCTGCCGTGGATAGCATCGGCCGCGCCCGCGCCGGGACGTACCGGCGCGTCGCCCTTCCGTCGCGCCCGGTCGGCAGCCGGCCGACGATCGAGGTCGTCGACCTCCGGGCCGAGCTCAGAGACGGCAATCGCGGCCTCCTGTCCTTGGAGCTGACCCGGGCGCTCGCCGCGCTCGACCTCGACGCCGGCGACCAGGCCATCCTCGTGATCAATCGGCGGGGGACCGCGTCGGTGGTCCTCTGCCGCGACTGCGGTCACGTCCAGGCCTGTCCGGACTGCGAGCGACCGCTCGTCTATCACCAGGCCGGCGCGACCCTCCGCTGCCACCACTGCGGGCGGGCGACGCCGATCGCCTCGCGCTGTCCTGCCTGCGGCTCGCCGCGGATTCGCTACCTCGGCGGTGGCACGGAGCGTGTCGAGCGCGAGGTTCGCGAGCGGTTCCCGGCGCTGCGGGTCGGTCGTCTCGATCGCGACGTCGTCGAGCATCGCGGCGCGGCGGAGCGCGTCATCGACGCCTTTGCCGAGCGCCACCTCGACGTCCTGGTCGGAACGAGCCTGGTTGCCAAGGGGATCGACGTCCCGAACGTCACCCTCGTCGGCGTCGTCTCGGCGGACGTGGCACTCAACCTGCCGGACGAGCGAGCTGCGGAGCGGACGTACCAGCTGCTTGCCCAGGCCGCAGGGCGCGCCGGTCGCGGCGAGCGGCCGGGGAGGGCCATCATCCAGTCCTACCAGCCGGATCATCCGGCGATTCGGGCCGTCGCCGAGGACGACGCCGAAACCTTCTACGACGCGGAGCTCGAGCTGCGCCGACGGTTCGGGTCACCGCCGTTCGGGCGCCTCGTGAAATTGACCGTCGGGCTGGTCGATCGGGACCACGCCGAACGAGCCGCCGTCGCGATGGCCGACGAACTTCGCCGCCGGGCGGCGGACCGCGGCCTTCCGGTCGCGGTCATCGGACCGGCTCCGGCGTATGTCGCCAGGCGATCGGACCGCTGGCGCTGGAACGTCGTCCTACGCGGCGAGGACCCCGTCGCCATTCTCGACGGCGGCCTCGATGCCCCGTGGTCGGTCGACGTCGATCCTGAATCGCTCCTGTGATGAACCGGCCTGAACCCGGGGGATGCGCCCGGCGCCGATCGGGCGGACAATGGCAACCCAGTAGGAGCGGAGGTACACCATGACCGATCAACAGTCGCCATCGACCGGCGGCGATTCCTCTCCCAAACCAGGCGGCAAGGCGGACCGCGCCGATGAGACGTTTGGCTGGACCGCCCCCGAGGGCGAGTCCGGCGGTCAGGCCACCGGTACGCCGGCCGAGCGAATGCTCGCTCAGCTCCAGTCGATGATCGATTCGATCGCGACCCAGGCGTCTCCCGTCGTCAAGCAGATCGGCGCGAAGGCCGCCGAGCTGGCGGCTGCTGCAGCCGATCGAGCCGGTCCCATCGCCCACAAGGCTGCCGACGCGACCGCCGGAGCGAGCGTCAGGATCGCATCTCGCTCGCGCGAATTCGCGGCCGATCTCCGGCGCGACAGCAACGGCCACGGTGCGACCGCGACGGCCGAGAAGACGACCGACATCGCCGGCGAGCTCAAGCACGAGACGGCGAGCGCCGAAGGCGATGCGACGAGCGCGGTCAATACCGTTCTCGACGACGCGACGGGGCCAGACGACGCCGTCTGAACCGAGCCGAGAACGCCCCGGCGCTACTACGCTGACGCCGACGGGGCGTCGGCGAGGTCGCTCTGGATATACTCCCGGCCATGAGCGTCCGCCCAATCGTCCTTCTCGGTGACCCCCGTCTTCGGCTGGAGGGGCTGCCCGTCGACAGCTTCGGCAAGTTCCTCCACGAGCTGCTCGACGACCTGACCGAAACGATGCGGAAGGCGCCGGGCGTCGGTTTGGCCGCGCCGCAGGTTGGCGAGGCGCTGCAGGCCTGCGTCATCGAGGTCGGCGATCACCTCTACGAGCTGGTCAACCCACGGATCGTCCGGGCGAGCGGCGAGGATCGCGACCTCGAGGGCTGCCTGTCGCTGCCGGGCTACTACGCCTACGTGACTCGCAACGAGAAGGTCTGGGTCGCCGCCCAGAACAGGTTCGGCAAGAAGATCAAGGTTTCCGGCTCCGGGCTTCTCGGGCGCGCCCTCCAGCACGAGCTGGACCATCTGAAGGGCAAGCTGTTCATCGACTATCTCGAGTCGATGGACGAGCTCATCCCTGTCGGCCAGGGCGACGACGAGGAAGCCGAGGAGGCCGCGAAGGCCCTCGCGTGACCGCTGCGGCGGGGGACGGCCGACCGCATACGGTCTTCTTCGGCAGTGGCCCGTTCGGCGTCGAATCCCTCAGGCGCCTCAGGAGCGCTCCGGAGGTCGAGCTGGTCGGGGTGGTCACCGCTCCGCCACGTCCTGCCGGGCACGGGGGGAAGTTGACTGTCACGACGATCGCCTCGACCGCTCATGAGCTCGGGATCGGCACGGTCCTGACGCCGGAGCGGCTTCGAAGCCCGGATTCCATTGCGGCAATCCTCGCGCTCGAGCCGGAGCTGCTTGTCCTGGCCGACTATGGGCGCATCGTCCCGCAGGACCTTCTCGAGCTGCCGTTCGGGGCCCTCAACCTGCACCCATCGCTCCTGCCCCGCCACCGGGGAGCGTCGCCGATACCGGCCACGATCCTGGCCGGCGACACCGAGACCGGCGTCACGCTGATGAAGATGGATGCCGGCCTCGACACCGGCCCGATCATCGCCCAGACGCACTTCGCACTGGCTGGCCGCGGAACCACGCCGATTCTCGAAGAAAGGCTCGCGGTCCTCGCTGCTGGACTTCTGGCTCGATCGCTTGGGCCCTGGCTACAGGGCGAACTCCGCGCTGTTCCGCAACCGCA
>Ga0209488_10001449_pt1 | contig 20310 bp, 15 predicted proteins | sample Rivendell_Oct201_8_FD_188349 | JGI IMG/M metagenome (GOLD analysis project Ga0209488, IMG submission 188349) | Vadose zone soil microbial communities from the Eel River Critical Zone Observatory, Northern California, USA -... | ecosystem: Environmental > Terrestrial > Soil > Vadose zone >...
CGCGCACCCGCCACCTGGGCGCCATTGCCGTCGAGGCAGCGGAACGTCACCGTGCTGGTCTTGTCGAGGATCGCCTCGGGCGCGAGCACGAAATCCACCTTCTCCTGCCCGGGCGCCACCCCTTGCTGCGCAAGCAGCGTGCTGCCGAGGAGCAGCGCCACGTGCACCGGCTGGTCGGGCGGCAGCGTCAGGACGCCGAGGGTCTCCTTCGGCAAACGCTTGCTGTCGTCGCGGCCGAAGATCGGGTCGTTGGCGCGGAACGGGCCCAGCCCCGCATCGAGCTCGCTGCTCCGACTGCTCACCAGGTCGCCGGTGAGCGCTGCTGCGAATGCCAGGGCGCGCAGTTCGCGCAGGCCGAGGCTGCCGAACGCCGGCACCGCCTCGCGCAACGGCTTGCCCTCGGCGGTCGCGGCGTTCACCGTCAACAGCCACCTGGCTGCCAAGTCGATGTCGACGCGGGTATGCGGCGCGACCACCGCGATCTCGCGATCGATCGGCAGTTCATCGGGGATCCTCGACAGGAGCCGGTGCACGCCCGGCTGCAGGCCGGGGAACGCGAACCCGCCGCGACGCAGGCCCGCGCTGCCGACCTGCTTGCCGTCGCGGTAGAGCCAGCAGTAGCCGTCGGCGACCGGGGTGCCGTCGGCGCGTTTCACCGTGCCGAACAGCACCGCGGCGGCGGCGTTGCTCGGGCTCGCCGTCTCGTCGCCCTGCGTGACCGCTGGCGTGGCTTCGCGTGTCGCGTTCGCGTCGCCGCGCGCGGCCGCCGGCATCGCCGCAGCGGCGCCATCGTGCAGCATGGGCGCGGGCGCGGAGTCGTCGGGAGGTGGCGGCTCGAGCCGTACCCAAGCGATGAACAGCCCGGCGATCGCGACGCCCAGGACCACCGCGAGCAACGGCAGGAAACGCGACGCGGCGGAGGGCGTGCTCATCGGATCTCCAGCGTGCACGGCGTCGCACCGAACTCGAGCGCGCCGGTCTGCACCAGCCGGAACTGCTCGTCGTGCACCTCGAACGGGTAGCGGCCCGCAGGCATCTTGATCGACTGCGTGGTCAGGCGCGGTCCGATCTCGAAGCCGGCGATCGCGCGCCGCGAGTCGTCGAACAGCGTCACCGTGAACGAGCGCGACGGATCCGGCGGACGTGTGACCGTGGCCTCGCACGCTGGCAGGAGGCGCAGCACGATCGGGATCGCCGGCGGGTTGTCGAACACGCCGCGGGCCATGTTGCCGCGCCGGTCGCCCGCCGCCATGGCGATCGCACCGGCACCCGTGTGCCACAGGGTGAACGTGCCGTCAGCCTCGGTCCTCGCGCCGCGGTTGGTCGCAAAGGCGATCGGGTTGAGGCGCCATTTCAGCTCGGCCCAGGTGAGGTTAGCGTTCGCCGGCTGGCCGTCGGCGTCCAGCACCGTGCCCTTGCAATTCACTTCGGCACCGAGACGCACGTCGCCGAGATCGAGACGCTGACCGGCGTCGACCTTCACCGTCGTGTACATCTCCTCGTGGTCCTTCGCGTAGATGCTGCAGCGCAAGAATCCCGGCGACAGCCCGGTCAGCTCGGCGCGACCCTGGGCATCGACCGGCTGGCCGGGCCCGCCGCGGCTCGACGTGTTCATGGACACGTGGGCCGCCGTCAGTGGTTCGCCGCTTGCCGCGTCGAGCACGCGCACCGTCGCCGATCCCGCCAGCTGCTTCAGTGCCTCGATGTCGACGACGAACTTCACCTCGCTCTGGCCGGACTGGACCACCTGCTGTTCGAGCACCAGGTGGCGCTGCAGCAACGCGGCGTGCGCGGGTAGCGATCTGCAGTGCAGCGTGCCCGCGAATCCGTCCTTCGGGTTCATCTGTGGGTCCCACTTCGCGTCGCCGACGAACACCGCACCGTAGTCGGTCGGAGCCAGCCGGTCGGGGAAAGGATCGCGCTGCCCGGCGACGAAGAAGTCGCCCATTCCGAACATCGTCTTGCGCAGCATCATGGTCGCGTCGGCGCCGTCAGGCGTCACGATCAGCACCTTCACGGCAAACGACGCATCGACCACGAAGTCGCGATGCTGCACGGCATCGTCGGTGATCGTCAGCTGGGCCGACTGCTCGACGAAGCCAGTGCCGCGCAGGTCGATCTTCCATTCGCCCGGCTGCAGTCCGAGCATCGCGTAGCTGCCGTCCTCGCCTGCCGACGCATCACAGCGAGCCTTGTCGAGCGAGGCGTTGAGCGACGCGTCCGCGGGCCTGCCGTCGCGCAGGCGCACCGTGCCGGTCAGCAACACGCCGACCGGATCGCCGGCTGCGAACTTCGCCGCGACCTCGCTGCGCAAGGATTGGTTCGAGGCCGGCTGCGGCGTCGCGCTCGGCGCGGGAGCCGGCGCCGTCACCGTGGACGTCGTTGAGCTCGCGGGCGCCGTGTCCCGCAGCGGCGCTTGCAGCTTCTGCCCGGACGGCGTCGCCGACGACGCGCCGAACACCTGGACGGCGAAAGCGACGACGATCGCGGCTTCGATCGCGCACACGACAGCGAGCCTCTTGACCACCGAGCCTCCTTCGCGCGACGCGTCCGTGGCCCGCGCCTGGATTCACAGGAGGATCGCGATGCTCACGCGAGCCGTCAAGGCTCGCACCGCCGGGCCCTCAAAGCTGTAGGAGAAGCAAGCTGCCTCCCAGACCGTCCGGGATGCCCGCGGGCACGTAGCGCATCAGCCGGTCGAACCGCGCGGCAGGGTCGGCGTCGCTCGCGACGCTGTGGCAGGCCGCAGAGGCCAGCATGGTGATCGTCACCGCAGCTACTGCCGTTCGCATGGTTTGTCAGCGTGCGCTGCAAGCCATGGCAATGCAAACCGACGTATACTCACCTCCGGAAAACCAACATGCACCACCCACCGCGCCCACCTGCGCCGCACATCGAGCCTGCAGCAGGTTGACGGCGAGTGCGGACCCAGCGACCCGAGCCCAGGAGCATGTGCGGAGCCCGCCATCGGGCCGCAGCGACGGCACGCGCGGCCGATGACGAACTGCCGGCCGGACTGATACGGTGACCGGACGCCAATGCACATCGCCTGCGCACCCATGGGTCTCGTTCTCGCAGCAGCGCTCGCCGCGCAGCTGGCTCTGCCAAGTCTTGCGCCGGCCGAACAAGAAGCGGCGCTCGCTCTCGCGCTGCAACTCTTCACCGCGAAGAGTGTCGACGCAGCCAAGGTCAAGGAAGTGGAGAGCCTGCTGCAGCGGCGGCGCGAAGCCGGCGAGTTCTCCAAGCCCCAAGCTCTGGCTGCTTTCTGCGACAAGCTGCAGAGCGATCTGCAGACGGTGACCCACGATCCCCACGGCATGGTCGCGCCGCGGGCTCAGGCTCGACCCATCGCCGACCCGGCTCGGCCGCCGGAACCTCTGCAACAGGCCGAGGCCGGCGAAGCCAGGCAACGCCAACAGATGGTGGCAGATGGCGGCGCCCAGAACTTCGGCTTCGTGAAGGTGGAGCGCCTGGATGGCAACATCGGCTATCTGCGCCTCGATGGGTGCTATCCGGGCTGCGGTGAGGCGCTCGCTTCGGCCTTGGGCTTCCTGAGCAGGACCAAGGCGCTGATCATCGATCTCCGCGAGAACGGCGGCGGCGACCCGGATGCCGGGATGCAGATGGCGAGATGCTTCGTGGACAAGGGCAGTCAGCTGTTGGCGACGGAGCGACACCGCAATGGTCGCGTCGTGGAGTGGCGAACGCCGGAGAAGGCGGCCGCGCGCTATCTCGACTTGCCGGTGTTCGTGCTCATGAGTTCACGGACCTTCTCGGCGGCGGAAGCGCTGGCCTACGATCTTCAGGCCTTGAAGGTCGCCACGATCGTCGGCGAGCGCACGCGCGGCGGAGCGGGCACCGTGACCGGCTATCGCATCCATCCGAACATCCTCATGGGCATCACGGTCAGCGAGTGCCGATCGGACATCACGGACGAGAGTTTCCAAGGCATCGGGGTGAAGCCCGACTTGCCCTGCAAAGCCGACGCGGCCCTGAACGTCGCCCACGTTCGCGCGCTCGAGCAGGCGCTCACCAGGTCGCCGACGGATCCCGAGCGCGAAGAGCTGCAGCAGACACTCGACGCGCTGAAAGCCGCGAAGTGACCTCGGAAGGGGCACGGAAGACCCGTTCTACCTGCCGGCACCGTTCGGTGTGGCCCGGATCACCGTCTTCGATGCCGACACTTTGTCGGCGTCGGTATCGCGATGCCGCTGGCGCAACAGTTCGGCGAGGGCGTCGAGCTGATGGTCCTCGAAGCGTTCGTGCGTCGAGACCCGTGACCTTCTCCGCGCGCCAGCGCGCACCCAGCTTCAGCTTCGACGGCGCCGCCGTCGATCACCGCAAGATGCCGTTCATGCCAACACCGGACTCTTCGGCGGCGCGTTGCCTTGGGCGCTGGCTCGCTGCCGGCGCCCTGCTGGCCCTGATCGCCTGCAGTCGCGGCGACTCGGTCGACGAGCGGATCCGGCAGGCGATCGTCGACGACTATCGCGCGCAGCTTGCCAAGGCGCTGCCGGCTGACAAGCGGGCGACGCTGGAACGCCAGTTGGAGCGGCTCGAGCGCGGCGAACCGGCGCTGGACGAAGAGGAGTCGCTGCGCCTCGCCGGCTACCAGATCACCAAGACGGAGGCATCCTTCGTTTACCGCAACAGGGTGCACGGTTACCAGATCAACCTGCCGGAGGGCGTCGAGCTGCAGGTGCATCGCAACGGCCAGTATGTGATCGTCAAGTCGCACGGCTCGCTGTTCGGCATCTGGGTGCACGCCGACGATCCGATCGCGGTGGCGGAGGCGAAGCTGCTCGGGGAGTTCGAGCGCTGGTGCGGCGAGCATCCCGACAGCGCAAAGGAGCGGGCGAGCAACGGCGGCGCGCTCCGCCTCGTGCCGGTCAGCAAGGGACCATTCGTCGGCTACCGCGCGGTCGCCAAGGACATGCCGGACACGGCCGCGTCGCGCTTCTACGCCTTCCGTTCGCCGCAGGAGGACGGCTACTTCGGCTTCGACCTGCCGCCCGACATGGCCACCAAGGCCTTCGCGTCGCTGCAGCCGATGCCGGCCGCGCCGCCCGCCCCGAAGTAGCGTCGGTCACCTGATTGACTGACGTCTGTTCGCGAGCAGTCGCGCACGGAGCTAGCTAGCCGACCAGGGGGCGCTCATCCGGCGCTTTCGAATGTTGCTGGCGGAGCGCGATCAAAGGCTCGAGAGAGAAGCAACACGGCGCCGAGTATCTGAGTGCGCATGAGCGCTTCGCGCACAATGCCGACCAGCAGCGTGGCGCCGAGCGATGCCAGCTCGCTGGCAGGTAACCCGGCCATCTCGGCGGCCTCGACCGCCGGTGCCGGCGCCGCGAGCTTGAGTGCCGCGACGAGAAGGGCCGCGAGAATCCGAAGGACGCGGGTGGACCAGGGCACCGCGTATCCGCGGGCCCCGCACGGCATGGTCGTCGTCGTCTTGGTCGGCATCGGTGTTCTCCGGTAGTGGGAGGACCTGCGGCCCTCGGCCACCGAGACGTCGAACAGGACGTGCACGGATCGACAGGGGTGTGCGCTTTCTCCGGCAGCGACCGAGCGGCACCTCGACGAGTGTCGCGAAGGTCCTGAGCCCGTCGGCCGCACACCCGAGACCAGCCGAACGCCGGTTACGCGGCAGGCGCCGTTTCGTAAGCAGCTCCCCCACGACACAGCCCGCTGCCAGAGCTGGCGGCAACACCAGGCCACTCGCGTATCATCCGCGCCCCGGTCGTTCCCCACCACCAGCCGCGCGCAGCGCAACACCTCCAGCCCTCCCACCCGTGACCGACCCCCAGCCAACCCAGCCCGAGATGCTGTCGCCAGCCCAGGCCAGCACGCCGGCGATGGCGCAGTACCTGGCGGCAAAGCAGCAGCACCCCGACGCGCTGCTGTTCTTCAGGATGGGCGACTTCTACGAGCTGTTCTTCGACGACGCCAGGACCGCGAGCAAGGCGCTCGGCCTGACGCTGACGAGCCGCAGCAAGGGCGAAGGCGCGATCCCGATGGCCGGCGTGCCGGTGCGAGCGCTCGACGCCTACCTGAAGAAACTCGTGCAGCAGGGCTTCAAGGTGGCGATCTGCGAACAGACGCAAGACCCGAAGCTCGCCAAGGGGCTGGTCGAACGCCAGGTCGTGCGCGTGGTCACGCCGGGCACGCTGACCGAAGACGATCTGCTCGAGGACAAGCGGCCCAACCACCTGGTCGCCGCCAGCGTGCAGAAGGACCGCGCCGGCATCGCCTGGGTCGAGCTGTCGACCGGCGCGTTCCGCGTGCACGAGGTGCCGCTGGCCCGCCTCGGCGAGGAACTGGCGCGCATCGAGGCGGCGGAGCTGCTGCTGGCCGAGGACCTGCGCGGTGACGAGCGGCCCTTCCTCGCCGGCATCGACGTGCCAATCACCTTCCGCGCCGGCTACGACTTCGGCCTCGACACCGCCACGCGCGCGCTGCAGCAGTTCTTCCGCACGGCGACGCTGGCGGGCTTCGGCATCGGCGACCTGCCGCTCGCGGTCGGCGCCGCCGGCGCGCTGCTCACGTACCTGCAGGCGACGCAGCTCGGCGCGCTGCCGCACCTGCGCGGCATCGAGCCGTGGCAGGAAGGCCGCTACATGCGGCTCGACCGCGCGACGCGGCAGAGCCTCGAACTGGTGTCGACGATGCGCGGCGAAGGCGAGGGCACGCCGCTGCTCACGATCCTCGATCGCACGCGCACGCCGATGGGCGCGCGCCTCTTGCGCAGCTTCCTGCTGGCGCCGCTGGTCGATCTGCCGGCGATCCAGGCCCGGCAGGAGGCGGTCGCCGACCTGCACGACCAGCCGGCGCTGCTGGCCGCGGTCACAGGCCAGCTGGCGCCGGTGCTCGACCTCGAACGCCTGACCGCGCGCATCGCCTTCGGCCGCGCCAACGCGCGCGACATGATCGGCCTGAAGCAGAGCCTCGAACGGTTGCCGGCGGTGGTGAATGCCCTCGGCAGCGCGCGCGCCGACACGCTGCAGCGGCTCGCCCAGGCGATCGACCCGCTGGCCGATGTCGTGGCACGGATCGGCAGCAGCCTGGTCGACGAACCGCCGCTGCCGCTGCGCGAAGGCGGGCTGATCCGGGAAGGCTGCAACAGGGAACTCGACGAACTGCGGCTGCTGAGCCGCGACAGCAACGCCTGGCTGGCGCGCTACCAGCAGCAGCTGGTGTCCTTGACCGGCGTGTCGACGCTCAAGGTCGGCTTCAACCAGGTGTTCGGCTACTACATCGAGATCACGCACGCCAACAAGGACGCGGCGCTGCCACCCGACTTCGTGCGCAAGCAGACCACCAAGAACGCCGAGCGCTACATCACCGCCGAGCTGCGCACGTTCGAGGACAAGGTGCTCAAGGCCGACGAACGCGCCCGCGCGCTCGAGTACGAACTGTTCACCGCCCTGCGCGAACAGGTCGCCGCCGAGGTCGCGCGGCTGCAGGCGACCGCGGCGCTGGTGGCCGAGATCGACGTCTACGCCGGACTCGCGACCGTCGCCAAGGACCGCGGCTACTGCCGCCCGCAGGTCGACGATTCGCGCGCGCTGAAGATCACCGACGGCCGCCATCCGGTGCTCGAAGCGACGCACGCCGCCGGCACCTTCGTGCCGAACGACACCGACCTGCTGCCGCCGCAGCGCTCCTTGGTGCTGCTGACCGGCCCGAACATGGCCGGCAAGTCGACCTGGATCCGGCAGAACGCGCTGCTGGTGCTGATGGCGCAGATCGGCAGCTTCGTCCCGGCGAAGCAGGCGCACATCGGTCTCGTCGATCGCGTGTTCACGCGCGTCGGCGGCGCCGACGACATCAGCCGCGGCGCCTCGACGTTCATGGTGGAGATGACCGAGACGGCCAACATCCTCAACAACGCGACCGCGCGCAGCCTGGTGATCCTCGACGAGGTCGGCCGCGGCACCAGCACCTACGACGGCCTGTCGCTGGCGTGGGCGATCGCCGAGGACCTGCACGATCGCATCGGCTGCCGCGCGCTGTTCGCGACCCACTACCACCAGTTGATGGACCTCGCCACGCCCGGCAAGGGCCTCGTCAACCAGCGCGTCGCCGTGCGCGAGTGGGGCGACGAGATCGTGTTCCTGCACCGCATCGAACCGGGCGGCACCGACAAGAGCTACGGCCTGCACGTCGCGCGGCTGGCCGGCATCCCGCGGCCGGTGATCGAGCGCGCCAGGGCCGTGCTGCTGCGGCTCGAGCAGGAAGGCGACGAGACGCGCGAGCTGCTGGTGGCGGCGCGCGACCGCGACCGGCCCGGGCCGAAGCAGCGGGAACTGTTCGCGCCGCCGCCCGACCCGCTGATCGAGGAGCTGCGGCAGCTCGACGTCGACGATCTCACGCCGCGGCAGGCGCTCGAACTGCTGGCGAAGTTCAAGCAGCGCGCCGGCGGCTGACGCGCGGGCCGCGGTCACCTGCCGTGGACTCCGCGGCGCACGCGCGCGTCGTCGACCGGGTCGCTGGCGGTCGGAGGATCGCCGGAGCAGCGTCGGCTACACGCCGACCACGCCGTGGCCGGCGTTGCTGAACACCACGCCGCCGGGGTTGAAGCCGGGCACCAGCACGGCGCCCTGCAGATAGAAGTCGGCGCCGAGCAGGTCGAGGTCGAGCGGCACGAAGATGTTCCAGTCGGCGACGCCGGCACCGTTGTTCAGCGTGACGCTGTTCGCCGGCGCGATCCACGCCTGACAGCCGGTGAAGCCGAACGGATCGAGCGCCACCGGCAGCGGCATGCCGTTCCAGCTCGTGGCGTCGTAGCCGATGACGCCGAACGGCAGGTTGAACGGCGACGTCGGCAGGCTCGCGAGTCGGACGACGAACGTCGCGCCGAGCCGCGGCAACGCACTGCCGACGGCGGCCAGCGACGGCACGCCGGCGGGGCCGGTGCAGCCCTGGCCGAACAGCGTGAAGCTGGCGATGGACGGGCCGCTCACCACGTACTCCCAGGTCGTGGTCGTCGCCGCGCCGTCGTAGAGCACGCACACGCCGCGTGCGAGGTCGAACGCGAGCGCGCCGCTGCCCGGAGTCGACGGCGACACCAGCGGCGTGCGCACCTGCCAGCTCGTGCCGTCCCATTCCCACGTATCCAGGAACGCGTTGTTGTCGCTACCGCCATAGAGCACGGTGCGCTGCCGGCGGCTGTCGAATGCCAGCGCCGCATAGTGCCGCGCGGCCGGCCCGGCGATGCCGAAGTGCTCATGCCAGTAGCTGCCGTTCCATTCCCAGGTGTCCGCGAGGTTCGCCGGGTTGCCGAACGGAGTACCCATTCCGCCGAACAAGACCACCTCGCCGCGCTGCGAATCGAAGGTCATCGCGTGCCCCCAGCGCGGCAGCGGCCCGCCGGAACCGACCTGCTGCCAGCCCGAACCGTCCCACACCCAGGTGTCGGCGAGGCCACCGTTGCCCAGCGTGCCGCCGAACAACACGCTCTCGCCGCGCAGCGAATCGAACGCCATCGCCGCGCCGCTGCGCGGCCGCGGCCCGCCGCTGCTGCGCTGGGTCCAGTCGCTGCCATCCCATTCCCAGGTCTCCAGATTGCTGCTGCTCTGATTGCCGACCACGATCACCAGCCGGTGGCGCAGCGAATCGAAGCAGCCGACGACCCCGGTGTTGGAGGTCGGGACATGCGCGGATGCCTGCAGGCTCCAGGCGATCCCGTCGTACCGCCAGGTCTGCTGCAGGGTGCTCAGGTAGGCGACGGACACCGCGCGGGCGCTGTCGAACGCCAGCACGAACGAGTTGGCCTGCGGTGGCGCCGTGACCGGACGCTGCGACCACGTGCTGGTCTGTGCGAACAGCGAGGCAGTGAACAGGACACCGGTGATCTGGATGTGCATGGTGAGCGCGGGTGCGCGCGCGGGCCGCAGGATACCCGACATTTGCCGCCGTTGGTGATGCGCACCCCGACGGCTGCGCCTTCACCTGGATGTGCCGCGCGCGGCCCGGATACGACGCAGCTGCGGCAGATCACACGGCGGCGGCGGCGCGCTGCGGCACTCGCATGCGCGGCTATTTGCCGTCCCCGACCGCGTGCTCGAACTCGGCGGTGCCGCCGACCAGCGGCAGCACGAGCTGCGTGTGGTCGAGGTCGACCGTCAGCTCGGTGCCGGGCGCCGGCCACAGCGTGAAGTCGCGGTCGCTCGAGAAGATCATCAGGCCGATGCGCTTGCCGGCCGGCACGATCTGGTCGTCGGGCTCGAGGTCGAACTTCAGCGTGTAGAACGTGCCCGGCACCAGCGGTTCGCCCTTCTGCAGCGAGTCGTGATTCTGCGGATCGGCCCAACCGCGCGTGATCAGGTTGGTGTTGAGGCCCTTCGCCTGCGGCGTCCACGGCAGTTCGACGAGCCACACCGACAGGTTGGCCGCGGGCTTGCTGGCGGCGAGCCTGATCTCGAGCCGCGGCGTGCCGGAGACGTGCAGCGGCAGCTTCAGCTCCGGCGTCGCGAACAGCAACCGATGCGGCGAGGCCTCGGCCGCCGCCAGGCTGGCGCCGGCCAGCGCCACGTCGTCGACCAGCTTCTCGGGCTTCTGGTCCTTGGTCGCCGCGGTGCCGAGGCCGCCGATCTCGGCGCCGCCGGCGAGCGGATGCAGCGCCACCGGCTTGGCTTCGGGATTGGGATAGTCGGCGTACGGCGTCGGCTCGGAGGGCTTGTCGTCCTCGCGCACGATCCACGCGCGCGGATCCTTGTCGACGCCGTTGTCGATGCCGCACAGGAAGTGCGTGAACCAGCGGTTGCGCATCGCCAGCGGCGGCGGCCCGCCGTGGACGCCCTGGTGGAAGTAGGCCATGCACGGCACGCCTTTCTGCTTCAACGCCGCGTAGATCCTGACACTGTGCTCGGGCATCACGTTCCAGTCGTTGAACCCGTGCGCCATCAGCGTCGCCGCCTTCCACTTGCCGAGCTGGTTGCCGTAGTCGCGCGCCGCCCACCAGTCGCTGAAGTCGCCGGTGATGCGATCGATGTGCATCATCAGCTCGATGTCGCGCACCGTCTTGTCGCAGTAGTCGCGGCGCTCGGGATTGCCGCTGTTGATGAAGTCGTAGAGCACGTCCATGTCCTCGCCCATGTAGCCGCCCGGGTGCCGCACCAGGCCGTTGGCGCGGTAGTAGAGGTAGTACGAGGTGTTCGGCGAGATCGGGATGATCGCCGCGAGGCCGTCGACGCCGGTCGTCGCCGCGGCGATCGGCAGCGTGCCGTTGTACGAAGTGCCGGTCATGCCGACCTTGCCGGTGCACCAGCTCGCCTTGACCTCCTTGGTGCCGTCGATGGTCGTGAAGCCGTGCGCGCGGCCGTTGAGCCAGTCGATGACTGCCTTCGGCGCCAGCGCTTCGTTGGTGCCACCGACCGTCGGGCAGCCCTGTGACAGGCCGGTGCCCGGCGACTCGGAGTGCACGACCGCGAACCCGCGCGGCACCCAGGTCCGTATCTCCGTGGGCGAGATGACCGAGTGCTGCGCCATGAACGGGATCGGCGGCGGCGTCTCGTGCGCCGGCGGCTTGGCGCCGAGCTCGTGCTTCGGATCCCAGTCGAACCGCTTCAGGTCCATCATGGCGGTGCCCGAGAAGTACGGGCTCGTCTCGTAGACCACCGGCACCTTGAGGCCTTCGGTCTCGGTCTGCTGCGGCCGCGTCACGTCGACGTGCATGCGGTCCTTCTTGCCGTCGCCATCGGAGTCGAACTCGGTCTCGACCCAGAGCTCCTGATGGATCCAGAGCTTCGCGTCGTTGAACCCCTCGACCACCTGCGCCTGGCCGTTGGTGAACACCGGCAGGGTCTTGGTCGCCGTCTTCGCCGGTGTCTGCGTCGACGGCTGCTTCGGCGCAGCTTCCTGCGCGCGCACGGTCGCTGGAACGAGCAGCGCGGCGAGGGCGGACAGGCGGAACGCGGCGCGAGCGAGGGACGGGAATCGAAGGTTCATCCGGATCACCGTGGGTCAGGGGACGCGGAACGATACGCAACGACCTCGCGGCTGTCAGCGCGAACGTGCGCCGCGCTGCCGCCTACGTCGACCGCCGGCGGGCGCCGCGTGCAGCGCCACGGCAGGTTTCCTGGGCGCGGCCGCCAGTTGCCACGCGCGCACTTCCACACGGGCGAATGCGCTCCAGAACAGTCCAAACACCATCATGCTGAGCCAGCGGTCGGCCTGCTGCGGCTGGCTGATGGTCGCCGGCATGATGCGGCCACCGGTCCACGGCACGATCGCGGTGTCGAGGGCATGCACGCAATCCAAAGCCGTGCCGAAGTCCCGGAAGCCTTGATTCTCCTGGCCTGGGAGGCAGCGGTCATTTTGTATCCGAAGCGTGGGCCGCGTGCCGGCGGAATCCATCACTGCGCGCTCGTGTGGCGCAGGTGCGCGATGCTGTTCCACAGCTCGTCATGCTCGCGCGGCGCAGGCCCGCGCGGCAACCTACGCGCACGTCGGCGGGCGTCAACCGCAACGCCACGGTAGGTTGCCTACCGCGTCACGCCCGACACGGCGTGGGACAGGATGCAAACCATGGCTGATGCCACATCGAAGCCGAAACCGCACCCGTACATCACGCGCACGCCCGGCACGTGCGGCGGCCGGGCGCGCATCGAAGGGACTCGGATCCCGGTGTGGCTCGTGGTGTCCTTCGTGCTACGCGGCGGCGCTTCGCCCGAGGAGTTCGTCGAGGCCTATCCACACGCAACGCTCGCGCAGGTGTACGACGCGCTCTCCTACTCGTACGACCACCGCAGCGAAGTCGATCGTGATCTGTGCGACCAGGAGGATGCGTGGCTGCGGCAGTCAAGGCGCGCGTCGCGCTAGGTCCGCCATCTCACTGCGCGCGTTCGTAGCGCAGCTCGACGATGCCGTTCGACAGCGTCTTGGTGCCGGCGAGACGCAGGCGCCGCACGCCGCCACTGTGGCGCGGGAACAGTGGAATCCCGTCACCGAGGGTGATCGGCATCACCGAGATCTCCCAGCGGTCGACGAGGTCGGCTTGGTGGAAAGCCGCCAGGAACTCGCCGCCGCCCATCAGCCACACGTCCTTGTTCGCCTTCGCCAGTCGCTGCCGCAGCCGTGCCGCGAGTTCGCGCAGGTCGCCGGCGAACGCCTCGGCGCCGGCCTTGATCGCCGCGGCCGGCAGCGGCCGATGCGTCAGCACGACGCCACCGCCGGCGCCGCCACCGCGCGGCGAGCGCTGCAGCGCCTCGTCGAGCGTCCGCCGCCCCATCACCGTCAATCCGATCCCCTTCATGAAGCCGGCGAAGTCAATCTCCTTGCTGAAGAACGGATTCAGCCAGTCCACGCCACCGTCCTTCGTGGCGATGTAGCCGTCGAGACTCGTAGCGAGGGCGGCGCGGAGCAGCGTCATTTCCTGGCCGGCATGATCGACCAAAGGATCTGTGTCCGCCACTCCCGATGGATCGCTCGAAGCGGGAGGCGCTGCCGGCTCAGCGCCCGCCGCCTTTGCCGTTCTGCCCGCTGCCCTGCTGGCCGCCCGCCTTGGGCGGCTCGTCCTTGGGCTTCTCCTGCTTGGGTTTCTCTTCCTTGGGTTTCTCCGCCGGCTTCTCGGTCTCCGCCGGTGTCGGGGCCACCTCGATCTGTACCGCCTGGGCCGGCGCCTCGAAGCCACCCCGTGCGACCATCAGCATCGGTGCCAGCATCGTGACCAGCGCGCCGGTGGCATCGCGCGGCTTGCCGAGCGGCAGCCGCACCTGCAGGTCGCGGCCGTCGACCTTCAGCTCGACCTTGTTCCACCACTTCTTCATCGCGCCGAAGCGCGGGTGCTGCTTGAGCCAGGCGAGCGCTTCGCGCAGCTTGCCTTCGACCATCGCCGGCCCGTCCTTGCCGGTCCGGTGCCGCAGCACCGCCTCGGCCACCACCGTCATGTCGTCGCCCTCGGCGGCGCGGTCCTGGCGCAGGCGCAGCAGCAGGAACTGCGGCTGGTCGTCCTCGGACCACTGCAGCTCGCTGAGCTCCGATGGCCCGTTTGCGAGCATCCGCTTCGACAGCGCCATCACGACGTAGGCGAGATTGCCGCGGCCGGCCGTCAGCGTCAGGAACTCGCCGCTCGGCACGCCCGGCGTGGCCTTGCCGTCGAGCAGCGGTTGCACGAGGTGGCGCGTGGCGTAGACCAGCAGCCCGGGCTTCGGCGACACGAACAGGTCCGGATCCTCGCGATTCCAATCCTGGTCCTGCACCAGCAGCACGAGGTCGCCGACCTTCTCCTGCTTGTAGCCTTCCATCTGGTCAGCAGGTGGCAGCACGATCTTGTCGCTGCCCTCGTAGATGGCCACGCCGCCATGCCGTTGCGGTCCGGCATCGTCGCTCGGCAGCTCGGGGTAGGCCCGGATGCGGGCCAGCTCGGCGAGCTCGACCCCGAGCACCCGCTCGCCGATGCCGAACACCGGCTGCAGCAGCGACTGCCGGAAGCCGTCGTACATGCCGTTGTCCTTGACCGCCGTGAAGTCGACGAACACCTCACAGCGGTAATCCTTCGGCACGAACGTGCGGGCCTCGAGCTTCTGCTGGGCGGCGAGCGGAACGGCGGCGAGTACGGCGGCGGCGAGGCAACGCATGGTCGAGGTCTCCGGGGAAGAGGGTGAGAGTATCGGCAGCGGGTCGACGCGGGTCAGCGCCCGCCGTCCTTCTTCGGCGGCGGCGGTGCCGGCAGCGGTGGTTGCTACGGTCGTTGCTGGGCCGGCAGCAGTGCTGCCGCAAACCACGGGATCAGGGCGAGATGCCGGTGCACGACCACCTCCAGGGGGCCGCCATTGCGGCCAGCTCGACGGTTCATGGCCAAGACCTCACCGCCTGGCACCGAGCACGATCACCAGGCCGACGGCGGCGACGAACACCACGATCACCAGCAGGATCATCCAACCGGGCACGCGCCGGGCTTCGCTCACGGAATCCTCATGTGCGGATCGCGCCGAACATGACGACGCCCAGCGAACCGAACAGGATCGTCGGGATCCAGGCCGCCATCACCGGATGCAGGAACTCGCGGTGGCCGAGGCTCTGGCAGATCAGGTCGACCACCAGGTAGGCGACACAGACGGCGATCGCCGACAGCACGCGTTCGATGCGGCTGCCGCGCTCGTAGTGCACCGCGAACGGCAGCGCCAGCAGCAGCAGGATCACGTTCGCCAGCGGGTAGGTGATGTGCCGGTGCAACGCCATCAGCACGTCGGCGCGGTTCGGCCGCAGCCGGTGCAGATCGAGCAGCTCGTCGTAGGTCAACGCGTCGGGCTCGATGCCTTCCTTGCCCTGCTGCCACACGCGTTCCGGCGTGAACTGACCGGCGCCGAGCACGCTGATCTCGCGCCCGGTGCCGGGCCGGCCGTCCTTGCCGGCGCGCTCGAGGTAGCCGCCGGTCAGCCGCCAGTCGCCGGCCGCCGGATCCCACACGCCGGTCGCGGCCTTGACCAACGTGGCGTCGTCCGGCTCCGGCCCTTCGACCAGCAGCATCAGGTCGCTCATCGTGCGCGTCCGGTGGTCGTATTTGCCGGCGTACAGCTGCTCGCGCCGCTCGCCGCGCTGCTCGATGACCACCGACTTGAGTTCGACGTTGCCGCCGGTGACGACGCTGGCGACGGTGGCCAGCGACTCGCGCATCGCCGGGATGCCCCACTGCCAGCAGGCGACCATCAGCAGCCCGGCCAGCGCCCCGGCGCACAGCGCCGGCTGCAGGATGCGCCGCATGCTGCGGCCGGTGAACAGCATCGGCGCCAGCTCGTTCTGCGCCATGAAGCGCGCCACCGCGAACATGCAGGCGATCACCGTCACGAACGGCGCCAGCATGGTGTAGAACGCCGGCACGGTCGCCAAGTAGTAGCGGCCAAGGAAGCCGAACATGCCGAACGCCGACACACCCTGCTTGTCGGCGCGGTCGAGGTACTCCGGCAGACCGTTGAGCAGGTCGAGCAGGATGCCGAGGAACAGGAAGAACAGCAGCGACGCCAGCCACGACGCCGCGACGCTGCGGCCGACGTAGCGATCGAGCGTCACCCTCATGCGCGCAGCGTCCTCCAGCAGAACGGCCCGCCGAGCAGCAGCAGCACGCCGACCGGCAGCAGACCGCACAGCGACCAGTTGGTGCTGAAGATCAACTTCGCGCCCATCACGTCGGTGGCGTAGAACAACAGCAGCGGCACCAGCGCGAACAGCAGCGCCACCGCGCGGCCGCGGTCGCGCGCCAGCATGGCGATGCAGAAACCGATCGGCGCCATCAGTGCCGGCATGATCGCGTAGCAGGTGCGGCGGTGCAGCGTGTAGAGCGCCAGCCACGGCATCGGGTGCACGCCGCGCAGATACTCTGCCAGCAGCTGGTCGCTGGTCAGGTCCGAATCGACCTCGTTGCGGCGGCCCTTCTCGGCCAGACCGCCGAGCGACAGCGACAGCCGCAGTTCGCCGCCAGAGTAGTTGTGGCTGATCGGATAGCGGATGCCCTGCAGCAGCACCTGCAGCGACGTGCTGTGCTCGTCCGGCGGCGGGATCGACACGCGGTCGATGTGCGCGACCTCCTCGGCGAGACCGAGGCCCTGCCGGTCGCGCGGACAATACAGCGTGCAGTCGAAGTAGCGGTCGGCGTCACGGCTGGCGAAGGTCATGACCACCCCCGAGTCCGGCACGACGATGCGGTCGCGGTTGAGCCCCATGTTGCGGATCAGGTTGCGCGCCACCTCGATGCCGATGCGGAACTTCTTGAAGTGCACCTCGGGCAGCACGTAGTGCATGCACAGCGACCCGAGGATCGACAGCAGCAGACCGAGCAGCAGCGCCGCCGTCATCGGCACGCGCAGGCTGATGCCGGCGCTGCGCACGGCGACCATCTCGCGGTCCTGCGCCGCGCGCGCGAACGTCATCACCGTCGCCAGCAGGAACGAGATCGTCAGCAGGTGCGGGAACGAGTCGAGCGCCCAGAACAGCGTGATCAGCGCGGCATCGATCAGGCCGCCGCCCTGGCCCATCTGCAGACCGCGCGCCACCAGCGACACCAGCACCACGACGAACAGCACCGTGAAGGTCAGCGCCGAGCTGATGCTCAGCTCCTTCAGGTAATACCGATGAAGTTTCCACATCGCCGCGTGCGCATGGTTCCGCAAGCCGTGACGCAGGGCAACCTTTCGCTGCCGCATTCCGCACGGTTCGCCGGCGGCGCGACCGCCGGCGCGCAGCGCGTGGGTGTTGCGGGCACCGCGGCCGCCGCCGTCACTTCCGCGTCAGCCACGCCCAGCTGCCGACCTGCTCGGCGATGCGGAAGTTCGCCGACGCGGCCGTCGGCAGGTCGGCGATGTCATCGGTCCGCACCAGCAGGTCGGCGATCGGATCGTCGGCGAGCAGGCTCGGATCGATGTGCGTGCAGCGGATCCGCGCACCGGTGGTGGCCAGGCCATAGAAGTACGCCGAGAACGGCCGCCCGAACACCAGACCGAGCTGGTAGCAGCCGGTCGGCCGCGCGGCTGTGAAGCGTTCGAAGATCGCGCCGGTCGAGCGGTTGCTGCTGGCGGACGGCCCACTGACGACCAGCGCGACCATGTAGGTGGCCGTGATCGCCAGCGCCCCGAGCGCCAGCAACGGCGACGCCTCGGTCGCGGCGCGCAGCCGCGGCACCAGCCACACGCAAGCCAGCAGCGCCAGCAGCAGCGCCAGCAGGCTGCGGGGGGTACCGGCTTCGAGCCGTACCACGCCGACGATCACCGCGACCGGCGCGAGCAGCAGGCAGACGGCGGCGATGCGGCGCAGAAGCCGCAGGCCGAGCCCCTGTGCATCGGCGGCCAGCCGCTCGCACAGGCGCGCGGTGAAGATCGCGAACGCGCCGAAACCCGGCAGCAGGTAGTTGGGCGTGAACTGCGGCGCCAGCGTGAACAAGGCCGCCGGCGCCACCGCCCACAGCAGCAGGAAGCTGTTGTCGCTGCGCAGCGCGGCCTTGGCGGCGCTGCGGTAGCGCGCCGTGCACAACACCACGAGCGGCACCACGTTCCACGGCAGCGTCCCGGCCAGCAGGAACAACCACGACGAACCGAGCGGATGTTCGCGACCCGAGCCATAGCGGTCGCCGTAGTCGGTCTCGGTGAAGCGCAGCAGGTTCTCGTTGACGAAGAAGTACCGCAGGAAGCCGGGGTTGCGCTGCTCGGCGACGACGAACCACGGTGCCGTGATGGCGAGGAACAGCAGCGGTCCGAGCAGCCACGGCAGGCCGGTGACGACGCGCTTGTCGCGGTACACCAGCAGGTGGGCGATGCCGACCAGACCGGTCAGCGCGATGGCGATCGGACCCTTGGTCAGGAAGCCGAGTCCGAGGCTGGCGAAGAACAGCAGACCCCAGAGCCGCTGCTGGCGTGGCTGCGGTTCAGCGACCCGGCAGCAGGCCACGACCGCCAGGTTCACGCAGGCCGCCAGCGTGACGTCGACGTTGACGGCGCCGCCGAGCAGGAAGTACAGCGCCGAGGTGGCGAGGATCAGGCCGCTGAGCCAGCCGGTGATGGCGCCGAAGCGGTGCGCGGCGAACGCCACGGTGGTCCAGACCATCGCCAGCGCCGCCAGGAAACTCGGCAGCCGCGCCGCCCATTCGTCGGCCCCGAACACGCCGAGCGACGCCGCCATCGCCCAGAAGTGCAGCGGCGGCTTGCCGAGGTACGGCTCGAAGTCCTGCTCGAGCGGGATCTGCGGCGTCACCCAGTCGCCGGAGGCCAGCATCTGCAGCGCCGTGGCGCCGTAGCGCCCCTCGGTGCTGTCGATCAACGCCGGCGTGCCGAGGCTGACGAGTCGCACCAGTCCAATGACGAGGAGTACGGCGAGGAGCTGGCGCTGCGGGCGCGAGACGGGCATCGGCACGGCGCACGTTAGTTGGCAGCGGAGCGCCGAAGCAAGCGACGGCTCCCGCGGGGTGCTCAGGCCGTGAGGCCGCCGTCGTCCCGGTCCGACTGCACGCCGTTCCGGCCCCGGGCGCGCAGCGCGCGCAGGTCGCCAGCGGCGCGCAGCAGCAGCGCGAGGGTCGCCACCAGCGCCGCGAACGGCAGGAAACAGCGCAGCCACTGCTGGCCTTCCCTGATCATCTTGTCGTTCGGTGCCACGGTCTCGGACAGCGGCACCATCAGGTTGGCCACGCCGAAGGCCAGCAACTGGCAGCGGTGCCGCTCCCGCCACGCCGCCAGCAGCGGCCAGGCCAGCGTCGGACCGAGCAGCGCATAGGTCGCCTTCTCGGTGGCCGGCCCGAGCAGCATGAACCAGCACATCGTCAGCGACAACGCGTAGTCGAGCACGCGAGCGAGCGAGGCGCCGCCGCGGCGGAGCAGCCCGCAGACCAGCACGATGCCGAAGCCGCACAGCAACTGCAGCGACCAGAACACCAGTTCCGACATCGGCAGTCCGGCGGAATCGGTCAGCAGCCGCAGGTCGCGGTAGGCGTTGACGAGGTCGCCGGTGCGATCCTCCTTGCGCAGCGTCTCGTACAGCGCGCGGTACTGGTCGAGCACGTAGCCCGGCGACTGCAGCGCGAACGGCAGCAGGCCGGCGACGGCCACGAACAGCAGCAGCCAGGGGATCAGCCGCGGCCGCAGCACCGCCAACACCAGCCCGTAGGCCAGCGGATAGACCTTGAGCGCCGTGCTGCCGCTGATCCACGCACCGGGGCCCGCGCACCGGCCGGCGAGCACGCCGGTCGTGGCCAGCAGCAGCAACCCGAGGATCATCGCGTTGGCCTGCCCGTTGTTGAGGCTGGTCGTGGTCGCCACCATCAGCAGCACCAGGAACAAAGCACGCTCGCGGCTGGTCATCGCGAACGGGAACCCGGCGCGGTCGGCGGCGCGCACAGAGAGCAGCAGCACGGCGAAGTTGCACAGGCGCCACAGGATGCTGCCGAGCACCGGGCCGCAGGCGGCGAACGGCAGCAGCAGCGTGCAGCAGACCGGCGGGTAGCGGAAGCCGCCGGCCGGCAGGTCGCCCGACAGGTACAGCTCGCGGCCGGCGAGGAACGACTGCGCCGCCGGCGCGAACACCTTGAGGTAGACGTTGTTGTGCGCCGGATCCTGGCCGAACACGAACCGCAGCGAGATGCCGAGCGCCAGCACCACCCACGCCCAGAGCGCGGCGATCTCCCAGACCGAGCGCCCGGGCGGCTGCGGGCTCGCGGACATGCTAGGACCGACCTCGGTACTCGACGGTGGCAGCAAGGCGGCCGGCAGCTGGAACGTGCCGCGGCCACGACCCCGCTGCCGTCGATCTCGCGTGCCACCCTTGCCTCATGCGCGCAGTGTCCTCCAGCAGAACGGCCCGCCGAACAGCAGCAGCACGCCGACCGGCCGC
>Ga0209488_10001450_pt1 | contig 20309 bp, 18 predicted proteins | sample Rivendell_Oct201_8_FD_188349 | JGI IMG/M metagenome (GOLD analysis project Ga0209488, IMG submission 188349) | Vadose zone soil microbial communities from the Eel River Critical Zone Observatory, Northern California, USA -... | ecosystem: Environmental > Terrestrial > Soil > Vadose zone >...
ATATCGGCTATGCGGACGGCGTCACTACGGTTCTTTCGGTTCCGGAGCGCGCAGTTCCGAATGGCACACGCGCCGGGTAACTTCCGCGACGAACCTTGTCCGAGGAAACTTCATTTCGCTCCTGAGAGTTTTTGAGCGGCGGAAGAAATGAGCGCCGCTTCATCCTGCAGCACGCGCGAGACGATAACGATCCCTTCGTCGGCTAGTTTCCATTGCTTGAGTTCAATGGCTTCGCGGACAGCGGGTACGGTCTTAACACCGTAGCCGGTGTAAAAACCGGGAGCGTAAAGTTGATGCTTGAACCACGGCCGGTTGGAAAGGCCTTCGGCGGTGGTGAGTTTACGTTCGCTTTCGATGAGCATTTTGTTGACCTCGGCGAGCGAGGCGGAGGCAAGCGACGCTCCGCCGTTGGCATTTGCTTGCTCGAGGGCCTTGCGGTAATCCGCCGCGCTGCGCGAGAGCGCGTCCACGGCGTTCTCGAAGGGCGCGAAATTCAAGTGCGGCGGAACGGCTTCCACGGACGGCGGGACAAGTGGCCGCCGGGGATCATCGGTGGCCTTGAAAACGCCTTCTTCGATTTCCTTGTTGCGTTCGCGAATGTCGTCCTGCATCTTTTGCGAAAGAGATTTCAGTTCCTTCAAGTAGGTCTGCACGGTGTCCGCGAAATCTCCGAACTCGAATGGCAGCAAATCCGCGTCGGCCAAGCGCATCACGGCCGTGCCGCCGGTCTGCGCCAGCGCGCGGCCGTAAACGAAATCCTTATCGCTGAAATTTGTATACCAGTAGAAATCGTCGTAGATGGAATGGTAGATGCCGCCGTCGTCTTCGCCGCCGAAACCGATGTTGAGCGAAGCCACGCCGTCATGCTGAAGAAATGCGGTGTAGTCCGATCCTGAGCCGAGCGCAGGAATGCGGAGATCAGTACGTTTGCGAATTTCTTCGCGTTGCTCCGCCGATTTGGCATTGGCAATTTCGTGGAGCTGCTGGCGCTTCCACGCACTTAATTTTGTTTCCGGGTCGGATATCTCGCGCGCGATATCGTTGCTGAATTTTTCAAGCGTGTGCGAGCCCTCGATTCCCAGATAGCCGCGGCCATTGCCGTCAGAATTGATGTACGCCACGCCGTGCGCGCGCAATTCGTCGTAGTGCTGCTCGGCAAATTCGGTTGAGCCCAGGAGGCCCGGCTCTTCTCCGTCCCACGCGCAATAAATAATCGTGCGCTTGGGCTTCCAGCCGGACTTGACCAACTCGCCGAGAGATCGCGCTTCTTCCAAAATGGCGACTTGTCCGGAGATGGGATCTTCCGCGCCGTTCACCCAGCCGTCGTGATGGTTGCCGCGAATCACCCACTCATCGGGAAATGTGGCGCCTTGGATTTTTCCGATGACGTCGTAAATCGGTTCGGTTCTCCAATTCGATTTCACTTTGAGGTGAACTTTCGCGGGGCCGGGGCCGACGTGATAGGTGATGGCGAGGCCGCCGCGCCACCCCTCCGGAGCCACCCGGCCGCTCAACGCAGCAAGAAGTGGCTGCGCGTCGGCATAGGAGATCGGCAGCACAGGGATTTTGGTAATCGTGGGAGCGTCTTCCACCTTCAGACGTTTGGCGTCTTTTGTGGCGCCGACTCCCGGCGTGAGCGGATCCCCTGGATAGAACGGCATGTCCGCGACGCTGCCGCGCTGGGCTCCATCGGGCGGACGAAACGCTCCGGCGGGAAATGTTTCACCGCGGACGAATCCATCCTCATGCGGGTCGGAGTAAATCAGGCAGCCAACGGCGCCGTGCTCGGCGGCAACCTTGGGCTTGATGCCGCGCCAGGAGTGGAAGTATCGCGCGATGACAATCTTTCCCTGGACGGAGATGCCCATGCGCTCGAGCTGCTCGTAGTCCTCGGGGATTCCGTAGTTGACGTAGACAAGAGGAGCGGTGACGTCGCCGTCGATCGAGTAAGCGTTATAGGTGGGCAGTTGCTCGGCTTGCTGATTTGAGGTGGGGTCCTGCGGAAGCGGGGGTTCCTGGAGCTTGGCGACGAACTTCGGGCCGCCTTCGACGAGCTCGACGACGCGTTCCTTTGGTGTTGGAAAGAGAACGTCAAACTGCTCGATGTGCGTGTCGAGACCGAACTCCTTGAACTTGGCGGCGATCCATTCGGCGTTGTCCTTGTCGGCGGGAGAGCCAACGTGGTGCGGGTGCGCGGAAAGTTTTTGCATATAAACGCGGAGGTTGTCGGGGCTGGGAATGGCGCGGAGCTTCTCTTCCCACTGGCGTTCGGTGCGCGAAGATTCGGCGGAGTAGCCGAAGAGAGGCTGCTCGTCGGCGGCGACGTGGCTGCCGACGGGCGCGAGCGAGAAGCCGACAAAAAGTATGGATGCAATTGCGGCGGTGCGATTCATTGTTCCCCCAGAATGGCGGGGGTATTTTGCCTGAAGGCGGAAGGATTGGAAATGAGGGAATCCAGGTTAACCATAACAGCCCCACCCCCCACTTTTTTTTGGAACTGCGCATTCTAAAGGGGTTAGCGGCGAAAATCACGGAACTGCGCATTCCAAGAGACTTAGCGCGAAGGCGATCAAGACTCGAGATTGATTCTAAAGGGTTTAGTGGACGGAATTTCGAGATCCTCATGGAACTGCGCATTCTAAAGGAGTTACGGGAGGATTTTCGGAAGAAGCAGATTCTGAAGAAGTTAGATCGTTCGCTTGGGAAGGGGGAGAAATCCGCGAGAGGACGATGTGAAGGTTCGTCATGGCCAAGCCGCACAATTCCAATATTAGCTCAACCACAAACACATGTCAATGCTAACTTTGCAGTTATTCACATGCCGACTGGCGACTGGCGGACAAAAGCTTACAATTCATGGTGTTGCGGGGATTTCAGACGATGGTTTTGGACATGAGGATGTAGTGGCAGGAGACTTTGGCGGGCACTTCTGGAGCGAAAGGGGCAGTGCCGGTTTCCAGGTAGCCGAGGTGGCGATAAAAGGAAGGGAGGGGAGTGCGCGCGCTGACAATGCGGAGGTCGACGGCCCGGCAACCCGCTTCGCGAAAGTAATTCTCGGCGGCATCCATTAATTTGCGGCCCAAGCCGGTGCCCTGGCACGGAGGATCCACGCCAAGGAGACCGAGGTAGCCACGGTCGGCCCGAATCTCAACATAGACGCATCCTGCGAGGCCTGCGGCATCCTCTGCCAGCAAGAATTTTCCTTTCTTCATGTAGGACCGGACGCCGTCATGGTTGGTGCGGTCGCCCTCAATGAAGGGTTGCTCGACGCGGAAAGCAGCGTTGATCAGGCGCGCGAGGGCTTCCGCGTCCGCTAGGGACGCCATGCGGAGACGCACAGAATCGTCTCGCAAAGCGGAATTGGCGGCCTCACTCATGCGGGCATTGGCATTCTAGCTTGTTCCTGGATTATTTCCAGCGTGAGAGCCAGCTATGGCTGTGGCTTCGAATCGGAGCTTTTCTGGCTCGGTGGCTTTCGTGGCGCGGACCGCTTGGGCGACCAGAATTCGGGATCGCCTTCGGCGAAGTCTTTGGAGACGTGCGACGTGTCCGGGCTGATGACATAGAGATTGCTTTCCGTGCTGGAGTAGGCTTCCCGGGCAATTTGTTCCGTTTGATGAGCCGCCTCTTCTCCTTCCGCTTCCCGAATGGTTGTCCTCCAATTGAGCAGGTCGTCGTTTTGCTTGAGCGCGCGCATGGGCACAAAAACCAGAAAGGCGGGCGAGGGCATGCCAACGTTTACCTGATACACGACCCACGGCGTGTCCGCTTTGATTTTCTCGTAGGCTCTGCCGAGGATTCTAAGCGCTTCAACAAAATCGCTTTCGTGGCCAGGAATCAAGCGCACCTCGAGAACGCGCAGGAAGCGGGCTTTCGAAAGGTCGATAGATTGCGGTCGGTAACCGAGGTCGTCGCGACGTTCGGCGATGATCGTTCGTTCGTTTGTGACGAGGGTCTTGAGTTCCTCCTGCATGCGGGCGAGCTCAGGATGAGTGCCAAAAATCCGCCCCCAGTCCGCGAAAGCTGTGTCCAAGTGCTCGAAGGAATCGAAAGGATCGAAGAAAAGAGCTTCCGGCGGACCGGAAAGGGATTCCAGATCGATCCAGTCGTTGGGAACGTTTAGATGATCGCAGGCGCGCGAAATGGCAACCTCCAACTTTTGACGTTCGCCCGCTTTCCCGAACCTGAATTCCTGGTGGACGAGGAGCAGCATTTTGGGCGGCTCAGCGGCGGGGTTCGGAGACTCATCTACCTGCGCCGATGTAGCTGGGACACACACCATGAAGAGAAATACGATTGCGACGAAGAACGGTTTAGTTTTCATGCAATGAAACTCCAATGCTTGAAGATAGGTTGGGCGTGCCAGGCCGTCGCAAGAGAAACTCCAAGGTTACCCGAGAGCCACCCTACCATTGAAACGTGCGGCGGAGCAGAGCTCTGATTCTATGCGGAGGAGCTGGTTGTACCTGGTGATGCGGTCGGTGCGGCCCAGCGTGCCCGGCCGGGTACGATTGTAATTGGACGAGGAACTTCTGCAAAGGCTGCGACATCTCTCCGATTACGAGGAAAGGCTATGCGCCAGCCCCGCGCGAGCGGACTCGAACTTCCTCGTGAATCGCCTTGCACACCATCGCCAATATCCCATCAGAAATATCAGCCATGCCGTGTACGGTCGCGATGTGATCCGCGATTTCGCCCAGAATTTCCTCGTCGGAGTCGCCGCGGGCCTCGAACTTGCACCCGGGGACGAGGTCGTTACAGTAAAGAACTCTTGCCATAGTGGACCTCCTAATGAAGTAGAGCACGAGAATTTTGGGTGGGAGCTACCTTCGATGCTAGGCAGGCCCGCGAGGCGTGTCAATAGTACTCGGACAAGTTCGCGGCTGCTCAAAATCCAATGTGGGAGAGCTCGATTATCAGGTACCGGCTGCGCCTGGAGCGCCGGGCTATCGAGAATCAAGACTTACTTTTATTAAGGGCAGCTTTGCCGTGGAAGCGTGCGGCGGGGCCGAGTTCCTCTTCGATGCGGAGGAGCTGATTGTATTTGGCGATGCGATCGGTGCGGCTGGCGGAGCCGGTTTTGATCTGGCCGGCGGCGGTGGCGACGGCGAGATCGGCGATGAAGGTGTCCTCGGTTTCGCCGGAGCGATGGGAAATGATGGAGTTGTAGCCGGCTTTGCGTGCCAGTTCGATGGCGTCGATGGTTTCGGAGACGCTGCCGATCTGGTTCAGCTTGATGAGAATGGCGTTGGCGATGCCTTCGTTGATGCCGCGGGAAAGGCGCTCGGTATTGGTGACGAAGAGGTCGTCGCCGACGAGTTGGATTCTTTTCTTGGATGATTTGCTGCCGATGCTCTGCGTCAAGGATTTCCAGCCGGCCCAATCATCTTCCGCCATGCCGTCTTCAATAGAAACGATGGGATATTTTTCGGCCCAGTTGGTCCAGTACGCGGACATCTGGAAGGAAGCGAAAGAGGATTTGTCGGACTTCTTGAAAATGTATTTGCCACTGGCTTTGTCGTAGAACTCGCTGGAGGCGGGGTCGAGAGCGATGCTCACCTGCGCTCCGGGCTTGTACCCGGCGGAGGCGATGGCTTCGAGAACAATCTGAATGGCCTCTTCGTTGGATTTGCAGCTCGGCGCAAAGCCGCCTTCGTCGCCGACGGCCGTGGAGTAACCGTGCTTCTTCAGCGCAGTTTTCAAAGCATGGAAAACTTCCACGCCCCAGCGCAGCGCTTCAGAAAAATTCGGAGCGCCAACGGGCATGACCATGAATTCCTGGAAGTCCACGGAGCTGTCGGCATGCGCGCCGCCGTTGAGAATGTTCATCATGGGGCAAGGGAGAAGATTCGCGGAGGTATCCGTGGAGTAGCGCGAAAGATATTTGTAGAGCGGCTGTTTGAGGGCCAAGGCGGCGGCCCGGGCGGCGGCCATGGAAACGGCGAGAATGGCGTTGGCGCCGAGGCGGGACTTCGAGGGGGTGCCGTCGAGGGAAATCATTTTGTGGTCGAGGGCGCGCTGGTCGGCGGCGTCGAGACCGGCGATGGATTTGGCGATTTCGGTGTTGGCGTTGGCTACAGCCTTGAGCACGCCCTTGCCGAGATATTTCGATTTGTCGCCGTCGCGGAGTTCGAGGGCTTCGTGTTCGCCGGTGGAAGCGCCGGAGGGTACGGCGGCGCGGCCGAGCGCTCCACCATGGAGGAGGACGTCGGCTTCGACGGTGGGATTGCCGCGGGAATCGATGACCTGGCGGGCATGCACTTTGGTGATCTTCGTGGACATTCCGATTCGTTCTCCTAGCTGCGAATGAAACACAAATTGTACCAGACGAACTAAATGATTGTGGACGGGTATGGGGCGCTCTTGAGAATGAAAATAATCGGTACAGGAAATGAATTAGCCGGCTTTGCGCTTGGTAAAGTGAAGGATTATTCTGGCGGCGTAAAAATAGGTGAAGGCATTCGCGAGAACAATCCCTGGGATAACCACTATTGGGCTGTCGATGGCGAAGCCCAAGAGCAAACCAAAAAGCACGCCGGGCATTGCGAGGTAAAACCGACCCGAAGGAGGGTAGCCTTGATGGAGCAGGGCTATGGCAGTAGTGGCAATTGCCGCTACTAAGGCGAGGATAAAGACTTTCTTGCGACGTTTTTCCACGTTGCTCTCAAAAAAACAAACGCTAAGCGGATTCGGGCTCTTCGATGAGGGATTCCTGGCGGACGACGACGACGATGCCGGAATCGCTGACGTGGAAGCGGCGGCGGTCGGCTTCGAGGTCGTAGCCGATCTCAGTGCGCTCGGGAAGGCTGACGTGGCGATCAATGATGGCGCGGCGGATACGCGAGTGGCGGCCGATATTCACGTGATTGTAGATGATGGAATCCGAGACTTCGCAGTAACTGTTGACGCGGACGTTGTTGCCGATGACGGATTTTTGAACGCGGCCGCCGGAGATGACGGAGCCACCGGCCACAATGGAATCGAGCGCGACGCCCATGCGCTCCGGATCGGCGAAGACAAATTTTGCAGGCGGATATTGATGCTGCCAAGTGCGCAGCGGCCAGGAGGTGTCGTACAAGTTGAAAACCGGCGACACGCTGACGAGATCCATGTTGGCTTCGTAGTAGGCGTCGAGGGTGCCGACGTCGCGCCAGTAGAGAGCGTCCTTGGCGTTCTCATCGACGAAGTTGTAGGCAAAGACGCGGTGCTTGGAAATGATGCGCGGAAGAATGTCCTTGCCGAAATCGTGGCTGGACTTGGGATCTTCGGAATCCGCGAGGAGGATGGGAATCAGGAGTTGTGTATTAAATATGTAGATCCCCATCGAGGCATTGCAGTGGCCCGCGTGATACGGCGACTCTTTCGGAACGGCAGGCTTTTCCTCGAAGCCGATGATGCGCCAATCTTTGTCGGTCTCAATCACACCGAACTGCTTGGCGGCCTGGGGGGCGGGAATTTCGATGGTCCCGACGGTGACGTCGGCGCCGGAGTCGCCGTGCTGCTGAAGCATGCGGCTGTAATTCATTTTATAGATGTGATCGCCGGAGAGGATGAAGACGAATTTGGAGCGTTCGCTGCCGATCGAATAGATGTTCTGGTAGACGGCGTCGGCGGTGCCTTGATACCACTGCTGCGAGACGCGCATCTGCGGCGGGAGGACTTCGATGTAATCGCCGAGGCCGGCGAGGGGGGACCAGCCGGCGCGGATGTGACGGTTAAGGCTAAGCGCCTTGTACTGAGTGAGGATGAAAATCCGGCGGAGATTCGAATTGATACAGTTGGAGAGGGTGATGTCAATGATGCGGTAGAGAGCGCCGAAAGGAACGGCAGGCTTGGCGCGGTCGCGAGTAAGTGGCCAGAGGCGTTCGCCCTGGCCCCCGGCAAGGAGTACTACGATGGCATCCCGCATGTCGGACATTGGTTGCCCCCGCGGCACGGATAGAGAAGCGGCTCATTCTAACAATAGTTGCAGGTAAAAAGACAAGCGAGGCCGCTTCGAAGGCGGTGAGGGGTAACCGGCGGGCGAGGAAGGCTCGAAGCGGAGAGCGTCCCGGCCCGAATCCAGGGGAATGGTTCTTGGTTATCCGGGAGTCAATAGGGTACACGGATGGTTATGGGGTGGGTTCAGTACCGCGGTAGGCGGATAGAAATTGCAAAGATTCCTTGACTTGCATGGCGGGAATTGATTAGAAGATGCCAGCGACCTTTCAGGGTGCATCCGCGAAGCGGACAATACATGCGATAATCAGTACCAGGGGCGGTGCCCGCAGAAGCACACAGCCGGCCGTAGCTTGGCCGGCGAGAGGCGCCGCAAGAAACCAATCCGAACCGGATTGGGGGTGAATTCATAACGTGGCTGAAGTCATCATCCAAGAGAGTGAATCCCTGGAGAATGCCCTGCGGCGTTTTAAGCGCAAGGTGCAACAGGAAGACATCATCAAGGAAATCAAGAAGCATAGCTTCTACATGAAACCCGGCGAGAAGCGCCGGGCAAAGGAAGCGCTTTCGCGGAAGCGACTGCGCAAGAAGCAGCGGCGGGAAGCGGATTAATTGAGCGGGCGGCTCCGACCCGGTCGGAGTCGCCCTTCCGTTTTCGTCGCAGCTCGGCGCCGCACTTCCGAGAATCAGGCCCCCGTAAGGCAGGGAAGTTTTGGGTTCGTGTTTCAGCTTCGTGCCCGCAAGCCCAAGGGATCTGCGCCCGGCGTCCCCGGATACTGGTCTCCTCAAGCATCTAGGCTCTCAGGTACAAAGTCCGCCCAACCTCCTGCCCGGCACGGGACCAGGGGAGAGCGGCTCATGGAATATCACGATCGAGTACTGAAGTGTTCGGAATGTAGTGCTGAGTTCGTTTTTACGGCCGGCGAACAGATGTTTTTCGCCGACAAAGGCTTCAAAAACGAACCCAAGCGTTGCAAAGCTTGCAAGGCTAAACGGGCCGAGGGCGGTGGTGGTGGCGGGGGTCACGCTTCCCCGATGCGCTCGGAAACGAAGACAAACTGCTCGCAGTGCGGGAAGGAAACCACGGTTCCCTTCCGTCCCACACAAGGGCGGCCGGTGTTTTGCCGGGAATGCTTCCAGCAGCGCAGGGCGATGGGCGCGGCGTAGAGCAGGAATTCGAAGTAGTCAGTCAGACGTCTAGAAGAATAGCTCGAACGATGGAATGCTTCGCGCGGGACGGATTGGCCTATCCGTCCCATTTTTTTATACGCTGAGGCGAAGCTGACGTGCCCAGGCTCCTCACGGAAATTCCCTGACAGCAAGACGCATGGATCGAGGCCGGCGAAGCCACGCAGCGGATGGGTGCATTTTTGAGGCGGCGAGGAGTATGATACATGGCTCAAAGTCCCCAACAAGGCCAAAAGACCCGGAAGGCCGCCTCATGGCTCACCGCTTCACCATCGGCGTCGAAGAAGAATTCCAGATCATTGATCCCGCGACGTGCGAGTTGCGTTCGCATGTCAGCCAGATCGTGTCCGCGGCTTCCCCGGACATCGCGGAACAGGTGAAGCACGAGTTGCACCAGTCCATCGTCGAGACGGGCACGCGGATCTGCGAAAACGTCAGCGAGTTGCGGATTGAAATGCACCGCACTCGCGGCGAGCTAGTCGCCGCTGCCGAACGCGCGGGACTTCAGGTGGCCGCCGCAGGGACGCACCCTTTTTCGAGCTGGATCGACCAGGTCATTTCTCCGGGAGAGCGCTATCAGCACATCATCGAAGAGATGGGCCAACTGGCGCGATCGCTGCTCATCTTCGGCATGCACGTTCACGTGGCCATGCCGGACAAGCAGACGACCATCGACATGATGAACGGGGTGCGCTACTTCCTGCCGCACTTGTTGGCGCTTTCGACCAGTTCGCCGTTTTGGATGGGCAGAAATACCGGCTTGAAGTCGTTTCGGACAACGGTGTTTCGGCGGTTCCCGCGAACGGGTGTGCCGGAGCAATTCGAATCGTGGAGCGCGTACGAGAATTTCGTGAACCTTCTCGTGAAGCTGAATTGCATCGACAACGGTAAGAAGATCTGGTGGGACGTTCGCCCGCATCCCATGTTCGGCACGCTGGAATTCCGCTTGTTCGATGTCTCGACGCGAGTCGAGGAGGCGGTGGCCATCGCAGCGCTCGCGCAGGCGATCATTGTGAAGCTGCACCGCCTGTACCAGGGTAATGTGAGCTGGCGGCTGTACCGGCGCGCGCTGATCGAGGAGAACAAGTGGCGCGCAGCCCGATACGGGATAGAAGGAAAGCTGATCGACTTCGGCAAAGAAGCCGAAGTGCCCATGCGGCAACTGGTTCCCGAATTGCTGGAATTGGTGGATGACGTCGTCGATGATCTTGGCAGCCGCAGCGCCGTCGAATACGTGCACACGATTATGAACGAAGGCACCAGCGCGGACCGGCAGTTGCGCGTCTATCAGGAGACCGGCGACTTGAAAGCGGTGGTCCGGCACCTGGTTGCAGAAACGCGCGGAGGCGTCACCGAGCCACGCACTTCCTCAGCACGCGCTGTGAATTGACGGCCATCGCAAACGAGGCAGTTCCTCAGGACACTGACAGGAGCACGAAAATGAAAAAGGTTGGCCTTCTCTGCGGGCGAGAATACAGCTTTCCACCGGCATTTATTGTGCGTGTGAACGAGCTCGGCAAGAAGGATGGTGTCGCCGCTGAGTTCGTGAAGCTGGGCGGCACACGGATGGGCGAGCCGGCAAGATACAGCGTCATCGTCGACCGCATCTCGCATGAAGTCGAGTATTACCGCGGTTACCTGAAACACGCTGTGCTTCAGGGAACGTACGTCATCAACAATCCGTTCTGGTGGACCGCCGACGACAAGTATTTCAACTACTCCATGGCTGCAAAACTAGGCGTCGCCATCCCCAAGACGGTGCTTCTTCCGCAGAAGGGCTATCCGAGCAACGTGGACATCACCGGGGAGTCGCTCCATAACCTGGAGTATCCATTGGATTGGGACGGGCTGCTCGACTTCGTTGGCAGGCCTGCCATCTTGAAGCCATTTTCGGGTGGGGGGTGGAAGCACGTCTACAAGGTGAACAACAAAGAAGAACTGCTCGCGGCCTATGACAAGACTTCGCCTTACTGCATGACGCTTCAGGAATTCATCGATTTCAATCATTACGTGCGCTGCTTCACTTTTGGCAAGACGGACATTGTTCCCGTTCGCTACGATCCCAAGGAACGCAAATACATCGTCGACCACCAATATCTGACGCCGGAGCTCGGCGCGCGCGTCGTGAAAGATGCGCAGACCATCAACCAGGCGCTGGGCTACGAAATGAACACCATTGAGTTTGCCGTCAAGGACGGGGTGCCCTACGCCATCGACTTCCTGAATCCGGCGCCGGATTTCGAACGTGACCGCATCACGGAATTCTATTTCGAGCACGTGGTGGAAAAAATGGCTCGGCTGGTGATTGACCGCGCGCTGAACGGCAAGGCTTCGAACCCATGGCCCCGTTGGGAAGAAATGCTCGGCATTGGCGCAGCCGCGGGATTTACGGGAGCGCCAAAGAGCGCTTCCGCCGGGCAGAGGCCGGCAGCCGCTCCGGCAGCCGGGTCCGCGCACGGATCGTAATGAAATGACCAGCGCTCCAACACCTTCGATTTTGCCGCCATCTCCAGCAGAAGAGTGGCACGCTATTTTGAAATCCACGCTTCTGCGTGTCCCTGCGCTCCCGGAAGATTTGTTCAAGCGCATGCGCAGAGCCCGGCTTACCTTTGGCGACCGCGTGCACTGCCCTTTCCTGCGTCCGTTTTTTCTTTCTCCGGAAGATGAAGCGCGCGTGAGAACCATCGCGGAAACCATCGCTGATTTCGGCGAACGCATTGCAACTACCGCGCTCGACGACCGGCATCTTTTTGCCCAATTGCATCTGCGGGAGGAAGAGGAACGCCTCGCCCGGATTCCCACGGGATATGGACGCGCATGCACGGCGTCGCGGCTGGATGCGTTTTTGCTCCCGGACTCGCTGAAATTTGCGGAATACAACGGCGAATCGCCGGCAGGTGCGGGCTACGCGGAAACGCTTGCGGAAATCTTCCGCGAACTCCCGGTAATGGGAAAGTTTGCGCAGTTGTATGAAGTACACAGTTACCCGCTCAGCGCCAAACTCCTCGATGCTCTGTTGATGAGCTACCTGGACTGGGGAGGATCTTCCACGAAGCCGCAGATTGCCGTTGTGGATTGGGAAGACGTGCCAACCGTGAGCGAGTTCGAAATTCTCCAGGAACGCTTCGAGAAAATGGGCATCCCCACGCTCATCGCCGATCCCCGCGAGCTCGAGTGGGACGGCAAATCGCTGGTGGCGCAGGACAAGAAGATCGATCTTGTCTACCGCCGTGTGCTCATCAACGACATCGTGGCCAGGCCCGCCGAGTGTTCGGCGCTGGTGAAAGCCTATTCGGCGAATGCCGTGTGCGTTGCGAATAATTTCCGTTGCAAGATTCCGCATGTGAAGGCGTTTTTCGCCGTGCTCACCGACGAACAAAACGGCGCGCTCTTTTCCCACGGCGAGCGCGAACTGATCCGGAAGCATATTCCCTGGACGCGAGTTGTCGCGGACGTCGGGACGGCACACTACGGCCAGCGTATCGAATTACTCGCATTTATTCGTAAAGAACGCGAGAACCTTGTCTTGAAGCCTAGCGATGAGTATGGCGGCTCCGGCGTCACCCTCGGCTGGGAAACTAGCGAAGCTGACTGGGACGCGGCGATCGAGCGCGCGCTTTCGGCGAAGAACGGTGTCTGGATCGCCCAGGAACGCATCCCCATCCGCCGTGAAGTCTTTCCTTATATCGCGGATGTCGGCAAAGTTGATTACCGCGACATGTTGGTGGATTTCGCTCCGTACTTGTTCCGCGGAAAGCTCTGTGGTTTTCTCACCCGCCTCAGCGCCACCGGGCTCGCCAATGTGACCAGCGGTGGCGGCCAGGTGCCGGCGTTTCGTGTGTCCCCGCGAAGCTCAGGGGCCAGTGAATCAGGAAGAATCTCTGCCTGAACGCGGCTTCGTGATGCTTGCCCTTCGATGCGGAATCCCGCCCGGCCGAATGGCCAGTTGAAAGAAAGACCCACCGGAACGCTTGCGCTAGAAAATCCGCGCAATTCAAGTAGAATTAATGAGGTGAAGTTTGGTTCTCCACGAGCGGACTTGATGCCCGGCGCACACAACGCCGTTGACACGTGCCTCGATGTGCGTCCTGGCGAACACGTGGCGTTGATTGCCGACGAGGCTAGCCGCGCGGTCGCCGCAAGCATCGCCGCAGCACTGGACGACCGGCACGCTCCGTATACCGGATTGCTCTTGGAGGATTTTGGACCGCGCCCGCTGCGCGCCGCGCCTGCGGACGTGTTAAACGCGCTCGAAACCTCGGATGTCGGCGTGCTTTGCATGACCCCACAGCCGGGCGAGCTCGGTGCGCGCATGGCTATCGTGAGAGTGGTCGAGCGCCGGCAGATTCGCTACGCGCACATGGTCGGCGTCACACCGCAAATTATGAAGCAGGGCATGCGCGCGGACTACAAGATGGTGGACCGCCTGAGCAACAGCTTGCGTGAACGCATGCTGCGCGCCGAAACGCTCACCGTAAAGACCGAGGCCGGCACGAAGATCGCGGCGCATTTCGACCGCGGCCTCGACTGGGTGAAGACCAGCGGGCTCATTAGCCCGCGCTACTGGTCGAATCTTCCAGCCGGTGAGGTTTTCACCACCCCCGCAACGGTCGACGGCACTTTCGTGTGCGACGCCACAGCCGGCGATCACTTCAACGGAAAATACGGCGACCTGCAGGCCACACCACTGACCCTAGAGATCAAGAGTGCGCGGCTCGTCGGCGTCAACTGTGCCCGCAAGGATTTGGAGCAGGAATTCTGGGATTACTGCCACACGGACGAAAACAGCGACCGGGTCGGCGAACTCGCTTTCGGTACCAACCTCGGCCTATCCGAAATGATCGGTGTTCTGCTTCAGGATGAAAAGTTTCCCGGCGTGCACATCGCGTTCGGAGATCCCTACGGCAGCCAGACGCACGCCAACTGGAAATCCAAGACTCACGTCGACGTTCTCACTCGCAAGTGCGACGTCTGGATCGACAACGATCAGGTCATCGAAAAAGGCCACTACCAGCTCGAACACCTCGGCCTCGCCTAAGGACCTTCTTTCAGGTCCCACCGAAAATCAGGTTCAGAAAAGCTGGGAGATGTACTCACGCATCTGGTGCTTCCAATACGGCCAATCGTGGCCGCCCTGCGGGCCCCAGTTGTCCAGCGAGTGGCGGATGCCTTTGCTGGAAAGAACTTCAGAGAGGCGGTAGGTAGGGCCGCTGTTCTCCCACGGACCCGTACCGGTGCTGAGGTGAATGTCACAACTTGCGATCTGCTGATAGAACCAGGGATCGCTGGCGTTCGAGAGGTAATCGACGGGATTGTTGAAATAAAAATTGTCGTCGTACAGGCCGTCCATGAAGTTCCGCAGGTCGTAGACGCCGGACATCGCGAAGCAGCGCTTGATGACGTCGGGGTGCTTGAAGAGGCTGTTGGCAGCGTGGTACGCGCCAAACGAAGCACCCATCGTCGAGATCGCAATGCCCTCTGTCTGGCAACTTTTCCAAATGAAGGGAACGACCTCCTTGCGCAAGTAAGAATCAAAAACGACCTGGACGTAGCTGCGGTGAAATGGGTGCGCGCCCTTGTTGTAAAAGCTGTGCCCGTTGATCGAATTCACGGTGAAGAGTTTGATTCTTCCGGCATCGATGAATTCCGCGAGCGCGCCAATCATGCTCTGGCCCTCGAGCTCCCACTCGTCGCCAGCGCTGGTCGGGAAGCCCAGAAGCGGCGGGCCCCAGTGCCCGAAGACGGCGACGCCCAGCTCCATGCCGAGCCGGTGAGAGTACCAGCGGTGATATTCACGTTTCATCGATTGCCTCTTGGTTGTTGCGGGGAAAAGAGAGTATGCCAGCCGGGCGGGATTCGGGCAATCCGTTTGCCTGTGAGGAGAAACATTTTGTGAGCCTCCGCGTATATAATCTGTGATGTCCACATCTCAGGACAGGAGATCTCATTCATGGCCACACCTACGGCAACAAGCCGCCCTACCCCGGAGAACATTTTCAATACACTCTGCGCCTTCCAACAAACCGCCGCGCTGAAAGCTGGAATCGAATTGGATATTTTCACGGCCATCGCGGACGGAGCGAACACCTCCGTTCTTCTTGCCGCGAAGACCGGTGCTGCGGAACGCGGGGTGCGGATTCTTTGCGATTATCTGACCATCCAGGGATTCTTGACCAAGGATGCGGAGCGTTACGCGCTTACACAGGAGTCGGCCATTTTTCTGAATCGCCATTCTCCGGCATGCCTGGCGTCGATGGCGGGTTTTCTTGGGAGTCCGTGGCACAAGAAAAACTTTGAAGCTTTGACAGAAGCAGTGAGGAAGGGCGGCACCGCCAATGCGGTTGGAGATAACACCAAGCCCAACGACGATGTTTGGATCAACTTTGCGCGCTCGATGGCGCCGCTAACGATTCCCGCGGCTGAATTCATCGCCGGATTGACGGGTGCTGCCGATGGAAAGCCCTGCAAGGTCCTGGACATCGCGGCGGGACACGGGATGTATGGAATCACCGTGGCGAAACGGAATCCTCATGCGCAAGTCGTGGCGCTGGATTGGCCCAGCGTGCTGGAAGTGGCGCAGGAAAATGCGAAGAAGTTTGGCGTTGCGGATCGCTTTATCGCGGTGCCCGGCAGCGCATTCGAAGCAGAGTTTGGCACCGGCTACGATTTCGCGCTGTTTACGAACATTTTTCACCATTTCGATGAAGCGACCTGCGAAAAACTGATGCGACGGGTGCATGCGGCGCTGAAGCCCGGTGGAAAAGCAATCACCTTAGAATTTGTGCCCAACGAAGATCGCGTTACGCCGCCTACGGCCGCATCTTTCAGCTTGGTGATGCTTGCCGGAACGGACTCGGGCGATGCCTACACTTTCTCGCAGTATGAGAAGATGTTCGGGAATGCCGGCTTCTTGAAGACAACGCAGCATGCGGTGCCGGATTCACCGCAGCAGCTGCTTCTCTCGGAGAAATAGGAAACCCTTGTGAAGAAAACAAGCAAACGGATCACGGACAAGAAAACCAAAGCAGGAAATCAGGATCAAGCGTTGCGCGAACAGCTCGTCTCACTCTTGAAAGGTGGGCAGGCGCACGTACACTTCATGGACGCGATCGATGGTTTCCCTGAAGCGAAACGGGGAACTTTCGTCGAAGGTTTGCCGCACACCGGATGGCAGTTGATGGAGCACGTGCGGATTGCGCAATGGGATATTCTGGAATTCAGCCGCAATCCAAAGCACGTCTCGCCGGGATTTCCCGAGGGTTACTGGCCGAAGACGCCCGTCCCGCCGGATGAAGCTGCGTGGGCAAAGAGCGTGCAAGGATTTCAGCACGATCTACAGGAAATGATCAAGCTGGTGAAAAACCCGAAAGCCGATTTGCATGCGGCGATTCCGCACGGAGACGGCCAGACGATTCTGCGCCAGGCGCTGCTGCTGGCCGATCATAATGCGTATCACCTTGGACAGTTGATCGATTTACGGCGTGCGCTAGGCGCCTGGCCGGAGTCCTAGCCACTCGTGAATCGCGGGTGAGGCTGGAAGATCCGGCATTTGCCTCAGTAGGGCGTTTTCTTTTCCTGGAGCTTCCAGGCCGAAAAAATAGCGAGAGAATCGTCGCGCAGAAGCTGCGTCATCGGAATGCGGCGCCCGGCCGGTGCGATCTTCAGCTCGTCATAGATGAAGGCGTCGTCAAAACCGGCGTCCGCGGCATCCGCCGCACTCGAAGCGTAGAAAATTCGCGCGGGGCGCGCCCAGTAAATCGCGCCGAGGCACATGGGGCAAGGCTCGCACGTGGTATAGAGATCGCAGCCGCTGAGTTGAAAATCGGCGAGAACGCGGCAGGCTTCGCGGATGGCCACCACTTCCGCATGCGCCGTGGGATCGTTCGAACGGGTGACGCGGTTCGTGCCTTCAGCGATGATGCGGTTTTCTTTCACGATCACGGCAGCGAAGGGCCCGCCGCTTCCCGAGCGGACATTTTCCAGCGCCATCGCGATGGCGCGCTTCATGAAGTCGGGGGACATGACTTGTCGTTTTATCGTATTTCAGATTGTACTGTCCGGTCTAAAATCGCAACTCGGCATTTGTTTGATGCGTGGAATCACTTAACTCCCGGGCCGCGCACACGGCATGCTTCGCCGCCGGGCTTGCAAGAAAACGAATTGGCGGTAGGATGTAGCATTGCACTACACGGTTTTGCATTCATTTTGTCCAGTGTCGGAGCGAGGGCGCATGATTCGAATCGAAAACATTTCCAGCCGCGATGGTGAGTTGCTGACCGGCCGGCGCGGATTCCTTAAGGGCATGCTCGGAGCCGGGGCGTTTGTGCTGAGCGTCCGGCTGATGCCGGAAGAGTTGTTTGGCGCGACCGCGAGCGCTGCTGCCTCGGAAGCGATGACCAAAGCGACGATGCAGCCAAACGTGTACCTGGCGATCGATACGGATGGAACAGCGTACATCATCGCGCATCGCACGGAAATGGGAAGCGGGAGCAGAACGGCGCTTCCGCGAATCGTGGCGGATGAGCTCGATGCGGACTGGGCGCGCGTGAAGCTAGTGCAGGCAACGGGTGATGAAAAATACGGCGACCAGGATACGGATGGATCACATTCGGTGCGGAGTTTTTTCGACACTTTGCGGGAGTCCGGGGCCACCGCCCGGCTGATGCTAATCAGGGCGGCCGCGGCGCAGTGGGGCGTACCGGCGACGGAATGCTCCACGGATTTACATACGGTCGTGCACAAAGCGTCAGGAAAAAAACTGGGTTACGGAGAGCTCGCTGCGGGAGCGGCGAAATTGGATGTTCCGAAAAAGGAAGATGTGAAGTTGAAGGCGCGGAGCGAGTGGCGCTACATCGGAAAAGGCACGGTGAGCTACGACCTGAAGGACATGTGCACCGGCAAAGCTACTTACGGGCAGGATACGCGAATGGAAGGGATGCTGTATGCGAGCGTGGCGCATCCGCCGGTGTTCGGAAGCGCTTTGAAGTCGGTGGACGACAAAGCGGCCCTAAGCGTCGCTGGCGTGAAGCGAACGGAAACGATCGATGCATTCAAACCACCGATTGGCTTCCAAGCACTCGGCGGCGTTGCGGTGCTGGGGGATAACACGTGGGCGGCGATGCAGGGAAGGAAAAAACTGAAGATCGAGTGGGAGAAGAGCCCGCATAGCGTTTGGAATTCGAACGAGTATAAAAAGGAGTTGCAGGAAACGGCGCGCAAGCCGGGGAAAGTTGTGCGTGAAAACGGCAACGTGGATGAGGCCTTCGCGAAGGGCGGAAAAATCGTCGAAGCGGAATATTACGCGCCGTTGCTGGCGCATGCCTCGATGGAACCTCCGGCTGCGCTGGCAGTTTACCGCGACGGCAAAGCCGAAGTGTGGGCGCCGACGCAAAGCCCGCAAGGCGCGCGGGATGCCATTGCGCAAGCGCTGGGATTGAAGAAGGAAGAGGTGACCGTTCATGTGACGCTGCTCGGCGGCGGATTTGGCCGGAAGTCGTTTCCGGACTTTGCAGTGGAAGCAGCCGTGCTCTCCAAAAAAACGGGAAAGCCAGTCAAGGTGGTCTGGAGCCGCGAAGACGACATCAAGTTCGACGTTTATCATTCCGTGGCGGCCATGTACATGAAGGCAGCGCTCGGACCCGATGGAAGACCCACGGCGTGGTTACAGAGAACAGTGTTTCCACCCATTGGATCGACATTCGACCCCAGCGCAAATTATTCCGATCCCGGCGAGCTTGGGCTGGGGTTCACGGATTTGCCTTTCGCCGTGGCAAACCTGCGCGCGGAGAACGGACCAGCAACGGCCCATACGCGGATCGGCTGGTTCCGGTCCGTGGCCAACGTCTATCATGCTTTCGGAATTCATTCGTTTGCGGATGAGCTGGCTCATTCGGCTGGGAGAGATTCGCTTGAGTACTTGCTGCAATTGCTCGGACCGGACCGCATCGTGCCGAGGACTGAGCTCCCGAATGAATTTCCGAATTACGGCGCGGAATACGAGCAGTATCCGATCGATACCTCAAGATTTCGCCGGGTGCTGACGCTGGCTGCGGAAAAGGCCGGCTGGGGAAAACAAAAGCCGGGCAACGGCTACGGAATCGGTTTGGCAATGCATCGCAGCTTCCTGACGTACGTGGCGACGGTAGTGCAGGTGCAAGTGGATGATGCCGGCCAGGTACACATCAAGCGCGTGGATACGGCTCTGGACGCCGGTACCGTTGTAAACCCGGAGATGGTGAAACAACAGTTTGAAGGCGCGGCCGTGATGGGAACGAGCCTGGCTCTCTACGGGGAGATCACAGCAACCAACGGCGTGATTGACCAATCCAATTTCGATACTTTCCAAATGGCGCGGATGAACAATGCGCCGCGGGAAACGCACGTCTACATCGTTCCGAGCGATGCGCCACCGGCGGGAATTGGTGAACCCGGGCTGCCGCCGTTTGCGCCCGCACTTTGCAACGCGATTTTTGCCGCCACAGGAAAGCGCATCCGAGAATTGCCCCTTTCCAAGGCCGGCCTCGCCTAGAGTCTTGCGCGGAAGAACCGTTTCTTCCACCGGCGGCTCGGCGCAGTTCTTGCGCAATTCTGGTTTTGTTAATGCTGCTTGGAATCGTTCGGGTATAGGATGACTCTATTGCTTGATGGAGGACTACGATGGCCAGAAAGAGTAAGCTCACGCGAGTTGCGGTGAGTATCGGAACTGCCATGGGCAAAGCGGATCGCAGGGTTCAAAAATTTGCGAGGGCGGGATCTCTGGCAAAAGAAGAGCTCGAAGATATATCCAAGCAAGTCGATGCTCTCAAGCGCCAATTGCAGAAAACAGCGAAGCGCCTGAAACGCGCCCTGAGTTAGATTGGAAAGCTATTCTTGGGATAGGAACGGCAGTCGGTTCAGCGCGTTGCACAAGCATCACAAAGTGGGGCGTCGGCGCATTTACTTTGTCAGCGATAAGCTCACGAAACTGCCCTCGATACGGATGGGAGGGTGTGGCATCGCAGTTTTCGCACCCCTCTTGACCACTGTCTTTTTCACGCTTGGTTCGCCATGGCATACCATCGAGTTGTCGAGCGTCGTTCCCATCGCTGGCACCGCTCCTGCCGTCACGTGAAGTGTGGTTTTGAATAACGGACGCCGGAAATGAGAAGCAAATCCGGCCAGGAAAATCACGACTTACGAAAAAA
>Ga0209488_10001451_pt1 | contig 20302 bp, 21 predicted proteins | sample Rivendell_Oct201_8_FD_188349 | JGI IMG/M metagenome (GOLD analysis project Ga0209488, IMG submission 188349) | Vadose zone soil microbial communities from the Eel River Critical Zone Observatory, Northern California, USA -... | ecosystem: Environmental > Terrestrial > Soil > Vadose zone >...
TATTTACGTCTCGGAGCTAGATGTCGTTTTTTTTTTCCTTTGGATCATAGGGTCAAGGAGAGATACCCATCTGGACTTGTAGATTCTCATAAAATTTATTTTGTTTGTTCTGCTGGAATTGACTGCTAAGGGCCATCGAACTCATGATAACGAAAGACATGCATTTCCACGAGCCACACGAGGGACGAAGGTAAAATCAATAAATAAAACGCTTCGATTACAAGACGTGGACCGGTCACGTCGTTCGTGCGTACAGATCGGGGATATAGTATCTATATACAAGGAAATAAAAGGATCGGAATGTCCACAAGTCCGCAAAATAAATAAATACATACAAGTCCACCTAACATTTGGGCTGGTCGGCAACCAAGGATTAGGTAGAGCAACCTAATATATGACGGGCACACAAAGTTCATGAGGGGGTCGTGAATGGAGCGAGTGTTGAGTCCGATCCGATAGATAGAAAAGCTAGACGCGGAAGACGGTGAGAATGGCGACGTGCCCGTCCTGCGAGATGCCATGGTTGAGGCCTGGGCAAAGAAAATAAGCAAGTGAAAAAGACAAAACAAGATGCAACGTACCCAAGTTTCCAGGTTCGAGGAGCCCCGTGCGCCACTCGACTTCAGCGCGCCATTCGACCTGATGTGCCTTTGAATAGCTGCCGGCCAGAGCGCGCTTCACGAACCAGTCGCGGCCGAGGTTGTATCCATTGTGGACGATCTTGTGCCGCCTACGCGAAGTCGCCTCCTTCGATGCTCTACATAACATGCAAAAAATTCATCCGTCAGTCCATGACAACAATAACCCCAAGGGGTGCACCCACCCGATGAACCAGGCGCCGCTGTCGGCGTGCGTGCCGTTCTGATGCCAGCCGCGAAAGTGATGTCCGCCTGCGAGGCTCTCCCAGCACGTCCCCGCGATGGGGAAGTAGGCCTGGCGGGCGAGGTAGTGCTCCGGTGTCCGGCCGTTTCCGTCGCCGAGGTCTGAGCGGTGTATGTTGCCAAAGTGCAGCCCTAGACACTCGTTCGAGTACCCGATCGACCTACATTACCGAACGCAACATAAAACGCAACAACAAAAGGTCGCACACGTGTGCGAGAAAAAAGTTTCATCACATTAGAGGAACAAAGGAAGGAAGGAGGGGGGGGCTGTGTTTACTTTGTGTATTCGTGGAAGCCTTCTTCGGTGAGTACAAGGGGATCAGATAGACCCGAAAGGATGACGTTGAGCGGTTCGCCGAGGAGCGGTATTGTGAACTGTAGGGGATCAGAGAGGACTTGATCAGCATCATCATGTTTGGGTGCGTTACTACGGGTGGCAGGGGAAGGCGACCAACGTCAAGGAAGCGACCGCCGTTGATGCGCGGATCGGCCCATCCCTGGGAGATGTCAACGTCTTCCCAGGTATCGGGTGGTTCAGTGGTGCTGTCGTTCGGCGACAGGACGACCTGCACAGCAGCGTTGTCACTGCGGAGCGTGAGGCCGAGGGCGGTGTGGGCCAGAAGAGCGCCGGCTACGGTGGGGACGAGAAGCATCGGACTACTTAGCGCGGACGGTGAATGGGAGCGGTGTGGTGGATGGTGGTGGAAGAGATAAAGGGGGGCGGCATGCCAGAGTGGACGATTGCAATGGATGACAGGCTGTTGCGTACGCGCGTGCAAGTGCAAGAACCCTTTAGGGAAATTTCCATCTTCCGTCCCTTCTCCTCATCCTGCCTGCACCTTGGCCCTGTGGTGTCGTCCACTATTTCGGGTTTATGGCACGCCTCACAACGATCAGAGGATCCAAACGAACAGCAAAATTGGCGCAGAGCGTCAAACCTGCGCCGGCTGTACCCACCAATGAGGATGAAGATGTCGATAAAACTGACGAGGAGGAGGATAGTGGAATCGACGAGGAGGGATTGGAAAAACTCATGAAAGCCTTGGGGGAGGATGGCCTGGACGAGTTTGATCTTGCGCAACTGCGCATGTTATCTGGCACGGCGGCTCCCGACGAGGAGGGGAGCAGCGAAGATGAGGAGCGTAGCGAGGAGGACGATGCGGACGAGAAATTTTTGTCAGAAGATGCGGAACCAATGGAGGGGGATGAGATGAGCGAGGCAGATGAGGAAATTGCGTTGGACGACGAGGACGTCGAGTCTGTCGATCAGGACGCCATCCCACGGAGGAAAGTTCAAGTGGACAACAAGGTACGTCCTTCCATGGCTCCCTCACTTTGCGAGCTGCCTCTATTCAATTCATGAAATAGATTGCGCTCGAACGCATACGTGACACCATTCAATTAGACCCCTCACTTCCATGGACGGAAACGTTGACAGTCTCGTTCCCCGAGACGATTGACGTCGACGTGGACGACGACTTGAACCGCGAGCTCGCATTGTAAGCATTTACCCTTTCCACTGCATCGTTTGATATTTCTGCTCCTCAACTCTAACTGACTGTCCCGTTGTCAATTTAACGTAGCTACAAACAAGCGTTACACGGTGCAAAGGCCGCGCGCGCCCTCGCCGCAGATCACCGCCTCCCCTTCACGCGACCGGACGACTTTTTCGCCGAAATGGTCAAGACGGACGCGCACATGGAGCGCATCCGACAGCGTCTGCTCGACGAGAGCGCAGCCATCGCGCAGAGCGAGGCGCGGCGACGCGAGCGCGAAGGCAAGAAGGTCGGCAAGCAAGTGCAGCTCGAGAAGCTCAAGGAGCGCGAGCGCAGCAAGAAAGACATGGAGGAGCGGCTCAAGGGGCTCAAACGCAGTGCGTTTTTTCACTTTTTGTCTTGGCTAATTTTTTTTTTCTAATTGGTATCGTAAAAAGAACACAAAGGCGCGCTGCATAACGCCCAGGCGGATGGCGATGATGCTTTTGACGTCGCGGTGGAGGACGCTATCACGGATCGGCCTGCGAAACGAGCGCGCGGAGGCAAGGCTGGCGGCGGTTTGCCGCGACATGCGCGCGATAAGAAGTTTGGGTTTGGGGGACATGGCAAGAGGGATAAGCAAAATACGCGCTCGTCGACGGATGACTTTGACGCGTCGGCGCGGAGAGGTGGGAGCGGGAGCACGCGGGGCAGGGGTCGAGGTCGAGGAGGAAAAAGCCAAACGAGGCCAGGCAAATCTCGTCGAATGGCAGCAAGGGGAAGCAAGTAGATGATAGTCATGTGACTACTACTTGTCTTTTGAGGAATAAATCTCCTTGGCCTGTGCCACTCGTGGATTCTAAGACCCGGAAGGCGCAGCATCTCACACGGTTATTAACACAAAACTCTCGCCCAATCCTTGTGCACGGACGACGCTGCCATGGCACCGAGCGTGTCCTACCACTGTCCTTGTTTCTCCGCGGACCCAGCACCCCCCCCTCCAAATTCACCCTCTTCCTCTTACTCCTTCCATCCCCTCCACGAGCTCTTCTTCTGCGAAGAATGCGATGCGGTTCGCTGCAATCGCTGTGTATCCGTCGAAGTCAGCGGCTACCACTGCCCGAACTGCCTCTTCGAAGTACCCAGCGCGAGCGTGCGCGCAGAGAAGAACAGGTTCGTACTGCCTTTGCTGGCTATTGCATCAAGGCTGGATGTCTCCTCCCTTTTTAGATGCGCGCGAAACTGCTTCATGTGTCCCAACTGTCGAAACACCCTTTCCGTCGTACCCTCGGACCCACCTGACACGGACGATGGGCGATCTTCCCTCGCCAATCTGAGCGCCGTCGGCGAGCCGCCATTCTTCCTTTACTGCAACTACTGTAGATGGGATTCCGCCCAAGTCGACATCACGTTCGAAAAGCCAACAGGCCTTGCTGGTGATTCATTGCTCACATTGTACCACCTCGTCCTTTACCTTACGTGCTTTTTTTCCTTCCGCAGCGCAATTACAAAAGTTTGAAGACTCTGCGCCCGACTCGCTCGAGTTTGAGCGCCTCAAAGAGCACTTTGAGCCTTTCCTACGTGCATCCTCTTCTTCCTCATCCGGCCTCACCGGCCACTCACACACGACCCACTCACACGCCACGCCGGTCAATCCCATCACAGCCGCAGCGTCGTCTGCGCTCGCACGTGACATTCCGGGCGTCGGGAAGTACACCCCTGCTCCGCGCGGGCGACGCGACAAGGGCGCGCGGGATGACATTTCCGAGTACCGCAGCCGGGTCGAGGTCGGGGGCTCCAAGGACACCGCGAACGTTGATTTCATGCGGCGGCTGGAGGAAGTATCGCAGGTCGCTGCGCTCGGCGGGCGATGGGCGAACAGCTGGACGTCGACGCTACGTGCCAGGTACGTTCCCTACTCTTTGTTTTTTGTTCTCTGCCATTGTCTCAGTGATACGGACATGTGCGTCGACCGTCGCGGGACGCAGCGAACTGAAGCCCCTGCGGATACCTCTCCACTCCAAAAAAACGAAGCGTTGTCCGACGTGTCGTCACATCCTCATCAAGCCTGAACAGAAGGCACAGTCGGTTCGCTTCAAGATCAAGTTAGTCGCCGCCAATTACCTACCGGCCATGACGGTCGCCTTTCCTCTCGGCAAGGACTCGGGACGGCAGCGCGGAGCAGCGGGCGGTAGGCAGGCGCCCGTTGAGGACACGAGCGGGGCGAGGGGTTTGCATCCGGGAGGGACATACTCGTTTCATCTCGCGCTTACGAATCCGTTGTATGACCCGATCCAGGTGCGACTGGCAGTGCAGCGGCAAGTGCCACCACGGTCCTCCTCCTCTGCCAGTGGGCCTGGTTGGAGTGGCAGCCCGGAGAAGGCGCGACGGCCGCCGTTTGCGGTCTCGTTGCCACAGGCTGCATTCCCGGTTGCTGCTTTTGCAGAAGCGTGGGAGTATGAGGATGACGAGGATATGTTTGGGGGTGACGATGAAATTGGTGGAATGGATCGTGAGCGAGGTAGTGGGGGCAGCAAGGGGAAGACCGTGGGTGTGTTGGAGAGACGGGCGAACATCACCGTTGTTGGTGGGGAGGTCATTGTTGGTAGGGACGCCAGGGGACCAGTCAAGGTGGGCGCCCTAGTTCTCGTTGATTGATGCGTTGCAATCGTTTTGACACCCTGTGCGCTTTTTAGTTCAATATGCTCGTTTCATACACCTATCGGTCGGATGACCCACTGGCGGAGGAGGATATGAGGGCGACGCCGTCACGCAAGGAGAAGGCTCCAGAAATGAAAACGTTTACGTTTTATACCGTTGTCGATCTTGGGGTAATCGTACTTGAGGAGTAGTGCCTTATGGAAACCCTAACCCATAGTGACCTCGACACAGCCGCAAAACTGATGATTGTTTCTACCCGACCAGCCTTTGTCCTTTTCTTCCCCTTTCTCTTTTCTTTATTCCTTTCCTTCATTCCAGTCCCTCTAGTTGATGCCGGCGTCCCTCCTATAATCCTTGCCAGGTGCAAGCTGCCAAGCTAGTCTCAAGCCCATCCCTTTCTCTTTCACCCTCCCTTTTTCTCTTCATCCACATTGCGTTCATTCTTTCCCCGATTTCCCCAACGAGTCAATGATGGCGTCAAGTGCTGCGGTTGCATCATCATCTTCCTCATCCCTGCCGCTTACGCCAAGGCCACAGGCAGACCGTCTGCCATTTAAACGTGGAGAGATAGGTTACGTCGAAGGGTCCCAGCAAGTCCAAGTGCAGCCCGTGGATGATCCAGATCCCTTGCCCGCGCGCCACCCTGCAGACTATCCCCCTCCTCCCGTGTCACAAGAACCCTTAAGTGGGCCACGGTCGCAGCCAGCAAATTCTGAGACACTCTCTGATGGAGCCTCCAGGAGCATCACCGGCAAACGCTCTTTCCTTCGGCACAGAACATTACCCAAAATGATGGGCGTCCATTTTACGACACTTATCCTATTATGTATTCAGCTCTTATTTTTCGTGGGAACGATAGTAGGATGGGTGTTCACGGCTCTGGCCATTTCCCGTGGCAAGCTCAAGCCACCGCAGGGCCAGGGGGATGATCCACTATCATCCGCTGATACGGGCTCATCAAACATCTTCGTGCACGTCGCATTCGCTGTCGTGGTGCTCGCCCAGATCGTCTTTCTCGAACGCCGCATCTTTCGTGCGCGCGCCGAACGCTACATGCACAAGCATCCAGGCGAAATGCTTCCGGTCTCGCTACGGCGTGGTTACTCGGGCCCAAGTCCCTCGGTGTCCATTGCCCCATGGAGCAGACCACCTTTACCGACTTATGCTGCTGCGCTTGCTGCTAGCGGCGTGGGTACGGGAGACGTCGAGGACGTGGAGATCGCGCAGCCTCCACCTCCTGCATACGGCAAAACACGAGGGAGCACGTTGCTCCAGTCTGGTTACCTGCGTGGCAGCCTGCGCTTGCAAGCCCGCGCATACGAGCAAGATCGACGTTTGAGCAGCACAACCGAGCGGAGTGATCGGCCGATCAGCTTCGTCAGCCAGGACGAGGAGTGGGAGGGGTGCCAGGATGCAGATCGTGCGCGCAGGATAGAGGAAGCACTTGCGGCATTGGAAGATGCACGGCCTGTGATACGAAGCACCTCTGAATCGATTTCGAGTCGAGAATGAGGGCAGAGTTCCTCCCAATCCCAACAATATGACCGGATCGGTCGCGTCCTATGGACAATTATAGGAGCGTGTTTAGAGTCTAGATTTGATGAAGCTGATTTTTGTTCGCGTGTCGTGTTTTACTTTTTCGCTTAGCGCTGTACCATCTGTCTCGTATCGAAATATCTGTACCTCATCCAACATTGTTTTTTTTCTTCGCCCCGGAAACTGTTGGACACTCTGAGATCGCCAAAACGTAATCAGGAACGGAAGATACGGCCGACGGTCCGAGGGACTGACGGGTCTGGCCACTGGCACGGGTCCAACCTGGCACGGGTCCAACTACTGTAGTCATTTTGGTTTAACTGGCCAAGCCGAGCGTCACCTAGTTCGTCACTTGCACCCTCATAATGCCCCTGTCCCTGTAATCGTACTGGTCGTGTGCTCACTATTTCCCCTCTCACGACGACCATGACACCCTTGCTTTCTTCCTCATCTTCACGACCCACAACGTCTGGTCTCCCACCGTCGCCCACATATGCGGATATAATGACGACGGCGACTCTACCACCACCACAGACGGTCGAGCAGCCCCCGACCTACTCCCCGTCCGCGGCTGTCCCAACATACTCAGTCGAGCCGCGGCCTGAGGAGCGCACGCTCGCCGCCACCGCGCACTCGCGCAGGAGGAGGCCGACGGGCGTGTTTGTGCGGTGCAATGACCTTATCAACGTCGCGCTGCGCGGGCAGGAGGGTGACGCAGAGTTGCCGGTTTATGGTCGTTCTGATGTGATACGCGGGGATCTCGGCCTCAGTTGCACGCGAGGGGTTCAGTCCGTCTATGTCAATGTACGTTACGGCTCTGTTAACCTACTACTCCACCGCCACCCCCTATCTCCCCTCTCTGACTGTGCTTTCATAGGTGGAGGGTCGATTGCACTTGGCCTGTCCGGAAGGCGCGAGCGCGGACGTTACGTTCTTTGTTATCTCGGATGAGCTCTGGAGGAGGCCGCCTGATGACGTCGACTCGGATGGATGCCCTTGCATGCTCGCGTTTGAGGTCGTGCTGCCGGAAATGTTCACGGATGAGAGGCAGAGGCGATCGTTCCTCCCCCCGTCGTTCAATGTCCCGTACTCGGATGCTGCGGACATACGCGCTCGGTGCAGCTATCAACTACGGGTCGTCGTTGAGCGCAAGGGATCCAGGCTGTCACTTTGGAACCTTTCTAAGAAGTGCGTGGACATCTCGTTCCCACCCCCTCTCTCCATTCCCTGTTTTTTTTTTCTATTTCTGGTCTCTGGTCTCCCAGGCGATTGGAAATGATCTGTCTTCTGACCTGAACCTATCTAATATTAGATTGATAATCCCATTCGCGTATCAGCCTCGAACACGAGCACCCCAGCCGATCCTATCATCGCCGTTCCCATTTTTATCAACCGTCAAAACTGTACCCGAGGAGTGGTTCCAGATAACAAGCACGATTGATCCAAAGGTCAACGACTCAGACATCGCGGCCATTGACGTTCAAGTAAGCAGGGCAAAGATCCCTCCCCCCCCCCGAGTCAACTGCACCGGTGTCCTGACATTGGGAAATGATGGATTTCCCAGTTGTTTATCCCAGTTGTCCAGACGTTTGCGTTGACCGATAAGGTCCCCTTCTACGTGCAGCTTATTGCGCCGTCCAAGTCGCTCCAGGCGTTCTTGTACCCTACCCTACCGGCCCACACGCAACTCAAGCGTTCGAAGAGTGCCGCTGCTGAGGTCACCACGCCGCCCACCGTGCGCGTGTATTTACTACGCCAGGTCATAATAGTCCTTAGGGGCCAGCTGTCGATACGCAAATATTCTATTGGCGAGGGCAAACTACGTTTCATTCCCCCCGGCGACTCACCGTCCTTGTTACAAGCTCAGTCGTTGGACGATGGGCTTAGTACACTTGACTATGAGGGGGAAGTGCAGCCGAATTGGGACATCACTTCGGGCCAGTTTGGTATGAGCCGGCTGCAAGTTCGGGTGCGTTCATGATCTTCCTGCTTTGTGCATGGCATGGCATGGCATGATAGCTGAAAGGACACTCTGGCTTGTAGGACTTTATAACGACGTATTTTGTCCCGCCGAATTCGTGGACGTCACCGCTGTGCATCCACCAACATTCGCATCCCATTCGATTGGTCACGGATCGTTTCACGCATAATTTCGAGTCTGAAGGCCAAACGTTATGAATGATTTTCCCTTACTTACGCGCCCCGGCCTCGTGCCGACTGATAAGAATTTCATATCTTATTGGTTCGCCTGAATTTGTCTGATCCTCACATCATGATGCTATCTCGTAATCTAATCTCGTCCTTTTTTGGTGTATCCTTACATAATTGCCGTTCATGTCGCGTTTCTAGGAAGTGGCACTATGTTACTTTCGTCTATTACAACTGGGATTCGGGTTGACGACCACAACATTGTCTGAGGTATTGCGTTGATGTTCAATGGTCGCAAAGCGACTCCCCTACCCTCTCAATCAAGGGGTCGAGACACTCGAATTAGGGTCCTCATTTGACAAATGTACAGGCAGAATCTGAAACCACTCACAGCATTATCCTTGAGAATAATATAATGTGGTTACATTTACACAACTCTCAGTGCTGATTAGACCAATCGCATTGAGATCCATCTCCTGATCCCGCAATTTCTGTCCAAAACAATATACTTTATTTTGTGTACAAACAAAGTAACAAACATTATAAAAAGCGAGGAAAACGGGGCAACATAACAGCGCAAGTGGGAGGACGGCACCCTGGTGAAAGCCCAGGGGTAGTGCGCCTTTCCTGAGTCTGGCATTGGAGGGGCGTGGTTGTAGTGGTGTGGGGGTGCGATGGTGGGTCGCAGCTGTGCGGGCTGGGAGCGGTGGTGGTGGTGGGGTTCCTGAAAGGTTGGAAGGAGAGGGGGGGGCCTCAACTCGACGTACCAGATGGGGCGTGCGCGCACATGCGCCCGAGGTGGCAGGAGCGGCAGGGGTAGAGCGAGGGTACGAACCGGGGGCGTGCACACGTGGCCAGGCGCAGTGGCGTAGGAGGGGCAGGTTAAGGTGTGAGGAGAGAAATAGCAAAGCAAGGGAGAGCCGGGAGTCAAGCGGGGAGTAAGCGGGGTTGAGGGTTTTGCACGTGACGTCGCTGACAGTGGGCTTTCATCTCTCATCTCATCTCCAAATTAATAATATCAAGAACATGAAGAAGGCCGTGCGCAGCACGGCCGCCTTCTAGTAAGGGTATATGGGCATTGTAGCAAAGGTGAAAATGATGCTCTGGCTATGAAAGGCAAACTATTAACGTATGAGATGACCGCGTTAACTTCGCTGGCTCCACTCCCACCCGAATCTTTCATTGTGCACCATTGTGCATCCTCAACTCTCTAGGGCCAGGTTTCCATGTCCCAGTGTATATGCTTTCTAGACAAACCAATTCCTGGGGAGATATCAGCGAATCTGAAAAATAGTGAGTTGAACGGCAGGAGGCACTCGAACGGGCTGGATACCTGCTTCGGTCTCGCTACCGACCTGGTTGGGAGCCAATGTGGGCTGGCACAACCGCTGCGAGGACGGAAGGGGTGTCGGAGTGGGTGGTAACTTTTATTCCTAGCTGTCTTTACCTACGATTTCAGCTCCGCCTATGCATAGACGCAACTCGCATTTCAGACGGCAAACTAGTGATGTTAAAATGCTCCCTTATGAAGAGGGTCCTTGACATCAACAAACTTTCTCCACCGAACCCCTTTCCTCCAACCCACGAAACCATTGCGTACAAACCCTTGATGTCATTCAGGTTGAAAATGATCCCCCAATTGTCGTGCAACCATTGTTACGTCCATTTTATGACCCCCGTCTTCAAACCGTGCGGAGAATTTGTCACGTTCTTCTCTCAAATATGCGATGTGCGTTCTATTCCTCGAATTTCATCATGCAGTTTTTCAACTGTTTAGGGCGTCCAATTCATGCATGAGAACAACGTCGCACATCGGTGTGTTGTCACTTTCTACGCATGTCGCTTTCTCATATGGCGTTCACCCAGGGACTGCACGTCCGAGAACATCATGCTTGACCCATCAAATACGTATCCTAAGTCTTTCCACCCTGTCGACAACGCGAGAAGTAAGGATTATCGCCGAAAGGCTAGGTGGTATTCGCGAACGCGGTGACCGACGAAGTATCTACTTATTGACTTTGGCTTGTCTCGTCGATATGAACCCGCCAATGGTACACCACTCGAAAGGCCCCTACGTGGTGGCGACAGTCCACTCCAGAGCACCGAGACATGAATACACGATGTAACCCATTTCCCACTGATGTATACTATCTCGGCAATTTGGTTCGAGAGCATTATATGCAGGTCAGGGCGTTTGTCCTTCTAAAGACGCACCGTACTATCCGAAGTGATGCAGAAATACAAAGGGTTCGAGTTTATGGAACGACTCGTCGTTGACATGGTGCAAGACGATCCCATGAAACGCCCTTCTATGGAGGTCGGTTTTCTGAGGTCCAGGGCAAGCTCAGTACGTGGAAGTTGCGGTCACGGATTGCTCGCAAAGACGAGCTTTCGCTAGTCATTGTCCGGAGGTCCGTTTATCATTGTTATTGCGCAATTGGCTATGTCCTTGGTTGCAAAGCCGCTATCCCTGAACTCAAGTGAATGGCCATCTCTCACATTTAGCGTACATTTCCATTTAGTAGTACCGCACGTTTACTACTCGCTGTCTCACCCGCTATCTAGTTTGATCCACTCATCCCAACTAGGCAACTCTTCAATTTATAGTTGATTTGGGAAAAGGTGCACAGACGGAAGCGAGCTCGGCGTTGGTCCCACGGGTCGGCCCGGAGTTGGCCATCGCAAGCGTGTCTGCATGACATTTGTGTGATGACGTGCGTGGGCTCCGAAACAGTCGTCCCGAGGGGAGGATCCTCCGGGGTGGCGGCATATGCGACGAGCAATTCCAGTTGCGTCATTTGGTCCGTTGCGCCCAACGCCAAAGAGAACTTGAACCCCAGCTTGCCTCGCTCGGATGAGGTCGGTTGTTCATCTCAACAGATGAGTGGATAAATCAAAGAAACAGGGGCTTTGTTTCCAGGGCCAGGTATATTTACACAAGGGAATATGAAGTCTTATGGACCTTTGGGCGAGCCGACTGAAGTGAGGTGAGTCCGCCGTGCATGCTCACAATGTGAGTTCGGATATACATGGCCTAGCCTTGGAAAATCGGACTGCTGTACAGCGATTCACGACTTTGTCATTTTGTTGAATGTAAAGACTTCGATACGGCGTCTATTGGAAGGCGTTAAAAAGAACTTTCTCAAACAAAGAGCATGTTGAGAGGAGATCTCACTTGATGCCAGATATTAGGGGCCATCGAATGCCCGTGAGTCTGAGAGCCCTGAGGGGGAAACGATTGGGGATGGTAAATTGTGGCCAGCTGGCATTGGTGAAAGCGTTCAAGAAAGAATGCTCAAGTTCCAAGGGGCAATAGCAATTTGATGTTCATCACGTGCGGTACTGATTACGTTGTATCATATCAAAGGCGGCAATCCCGCGTACCCTGGGTTTTCTATTTTGACATGGCACTGGGTTGTCTTACAGAACCGTATATCGTGTTTGACCTCTGCACAATTTCATGATGTAAAACGTGCCAGTCACGATCTCTGCCTCCGACAACACTGCATTACCATCTGCGGTTGTAGCAGCAGATTCGGTCACTCGGCCAAGCAATCCTCTCACCTTTTTTGTCATCACAGCAACTTGTCATCCCATCCCTCACAAAGGGCCTACCACCCCCCGCACAGAGTATGGCCGAGCTTCTCTGTATACATGGGTCTTGATGCCCGTGCACTGGCAATCAACGGAAGCGATGAGTTTTACCTCTTTATGCCAGTGGCCCTTCGCACGGAGCAGCGATGGGTTCGAGTCGCTTGAACTTGAACTCTTGGATATGGCTTGTTGCAACAAACTCGACTGGACAATGTGGAAATGAAGATCGCGACACGGATTGCATGCAAATGTGATCGTCTAGTGGTCTCAAGAATTCCTGACTCTGGGCAGTGACAGCGAGCACCGACATGTCGCTTTGTCGTCTCACTCGTGAAGTCGACTGGTGGGAACAACCTGGCTGGAGTGGATGCAAAGTCGGTGTGTCCACCCCAAAACTCCTTCACCTTCCCTTCCGTCTTATCTGATGTTTCTCGGCCACTCCCGGCACGAGACGGCCATTTGTAGCTTTTGCCGCATCGTGATGTGTCCTGGTAGCTCTGAGTATCATAATTGTGCGAATGGTGCCGCCAAGTGAAGATGAAGAGCGAGGATGACATCCCCGACTGGCCATGTGAAAGGGACAGACTTTCCTCCCATCGAATTTATGAAGACACGTACGAAAAGGTTGTTGTAGGAGCACCAATCTCCCCGTGGAGTACGAGGCTTAGGGGAAAGTGACGACTGACGCTCACGGTGGCTCGGGTGGTTCATGCAGGTTCGAGTCACACCTTGAAGGTTTGGGGCTGCAAGTGTTCCCCCTGTCTGCACTTTTCTTGATAGAATCGTGTACCGAGCAAAGGCGATGAGAAAAGCGATTTTTTGGATTGCTGTCCCGTTGTGTTCTCGCAGTCCCTCGTCCCTCGAACTTGACTGCGCCAGAGTCACGTGCATCACGTGCCCTCAAATCGGTCGCTTCGGTGTAAATCGGTCAAAATCGGTCTTAAGCCCCGGGTATGACGGAGTTGCCATCATCAACCACAACGATGTACTCTCCCATAGGCACGATGTGCTGCAAAATTAGTAGCGGCTGGTGCGCCCGTCCGCGCAACGCATACCCAGTGACTTCTTATGACGTTAGGTGTGCGGTTTTCCTCCCCGACCCGGATACATGGTCCCCTCTCATCCGCCTTGTGACTACCAAGTACACGACAGGAGAGCAAAAACCAAAATGCCGTACCCAGATGCGGCAGCAGAGATCAAGGCTCACCGTTACTTCACATGATATCTGAGGACCGGATCCGGGCATCAGCCGCATTACAGCCTGAGTCTTCAGTCTGAGGATGAGATCATCGCCGCGCCGGCGACCGAATGAAATGCTTTACGTCGAAAGCCTTGGCTTGTAGAATATGAGCTTTGGCAATCACCTCCGCACTCGGCTGCTCTACTAGTACGCAGGGACCACTCGCCTGTGACGACAGTTTATGGCAAGCGGTGCAGGCCAGCGTGTGGCACCACTGTCCAAGGCCTGAATGAGTCCGCGCAAGTGATATTCCTGAATACTAGGGGCTTGAGCGATTCAACATCTAAACTGCCTTTCCTTGGGCAAGTAGTTCTATGTGAACTTTGTGCCGGGTTCACTTGCGTAGTGATCCACGCATGTATGTTGCTCCCAATCTTTCCTCTATTTGCCGACCTTTTCCACCCCTTCGCAAATAGGGCCCGTAACAGTGACAGTGGATTTGGGGCATACGTTCAAACCTTCCATCCAGGCTCCAAGGACTTCTAACTGTATTGTCATTCTACATCAACTACCGAGGCAGTGACTGTTGGTTTTCTCGGAGTGACACGAGACCCTTAACCATTCTATTCCAAATCCTAGGAAATGATCCAGCCGATCAACCCGGAACGCCAGGCAACACACGTTTGTTCGTTTAACTTCAAAGTTCCATTTTTAGACCATAAAATAACTCGTTCTTCCCACTGCGCAAGATGCTGGATGGTGCATGGTTTATCCACGATCACATCTACCAAAAGGAGAAAACACAGGTAGTCATGCGGTGGTGCTCGGTAACACGGCAAGTTTGTTACTTGCCTATCACTGGCAATCCTGTTCTTAATTGCAACGTGGAATCGGACATTGGCGATCGCTTGGTTCATGGGCTCTCTTTGATTCGCCGTACATATGAAATGCCCCATTTAACTGAAGTCATAGGACCTCGGTGTCAAGGAAATTTCCCGCAACTCACACACTCAACCGACAGATTTGACACTCCCCGCGCATCCTGTTGACAGCGCCTCGCCCGGAAGCTATATCCTTACTATCTTAGCATCAAATTCAACAAACCTCGCCTGCTACATTGTTCGCCGATGGCTTCGATGGCTTAAAAAGGCTGCATCCCTGTCGCCTCACTTGCGGGCTCTGGGCGCGCCTCGGCCTCGCTGTGGATACACATTAAGGCGGGCATTCACGAAAATGGACTCGTGAACCCGTTCTGTTACCGCCTAGACTCTGTTTCGGTCGCGATCTTGGGAAATTGAGTATTCCATACTAATGCGTTTAGGACCGTGTCCTCTATTGTCGGTGAACGGTGAAAGACTTGGCAATACTCGAAGGTGGCCCCTCGACTTCCCTTGTATACTCAATGGACTGTAACATCTCATGAGAACACCTACCTGTTAGTCGGTATAGGATCTGGTCTCGTTTCTGGTCGTCGCGAGGCTGAGACATCTAAACGTGATGGCTCGATCAATCATATTTCGTCATTGGCGGCTTGCCACGCCCTAGCCTCCTCGAGATCACGGCACGCTTTCTAGTAATCGTAAACTCAAAGCCGCGTGGTTGACGCCACCTTGACATTTATTCTTGCGCCTGTACCCACATTTTTTTTCTATTTCTCAGGAGGAAGGCCGCCACAGTTCTCATTTACCAAAATATTGGGTTGCAATTTTTTATCATGTTTTTTTTTCGGTCGACGGCTCTGCATGATACAATGATATTTTGGTCACTGCCTACGACACGCGTTGCCTTAAAGCAACTTGGCGTTACTTTGCCAGGCTCGAATCGACCCTGGCCCTGTAACTGCTTCGTCGAATAGCCCGAGGCACCGATGGGCGGCTCTCGGAATCTCTTTTGATCGCCGTAAGTTTGCCTTACTCACGCTGCTGTTCTCCCGCAGGTCACACGCTCACTGGCTGACCCTACAACTCTCATCACAGCCACCTAAAGTAGACCAGGTATTAGGCTAGCAATGACAGCGGGAAATGCCGCGCTCATCTATCCTGGACAAACGATGCTCGAATTCTTCCACTTGAGCTAAGGATAATATGGCATAGGAAACAAATCGAATTTATGCCTGGCCATTGCCGTGGCTGGGAACATAAGCGACCCGACACCTTCCTCGATCGTCGAACATATCCGTACATTAGGATCCGAGTCCGAGTTCGAGTTCGAGTTTGTCGTCCATTCAGTTGGTCGATATGTGATACCTGGTGATGATGCTTCAACCCCTGTTTCATCCCCGCTACCACTAAGTAAGCTAATAAGTCCCAACAGCGAGAGGCACTCGGATCACGGGGTCGTGCTAATAATTGATGGTTTCCTCTCATGTAGGCAACGAACGTCCGTTCCTAGACTCGATCTGCGGATCTGGGACGTCTCAGGGCGTAAAACTAAGCATTTAACCCAACAACACCATGCTAGCTCCACGATCAAGGGCGCAATTCCGTGGAAAGCCCCAGGATTCTGGATTCGAAAATGTCGTTTTCTGTTTATATCTTCGTGGTTGATACTAGCGCATCAAGGAATACCTCCCGAGTCAATGGAAGGCATGATTCATTTCAAATTCCATCAATTACCTCTCGCTAGCACTCGCTAGCACTCGGTTGCGCGAGAGGTTTTCTTTCCCTGATGCCGCGCAGCCGCAGGCACGTCGCCACGTGGACCTACTGTTATGGCTTGATGGGGAATTGTCCCTTCTTTTTCTTATTTAGCGCCGTCCGTCCTCCCGTATTACGGTGATTCTCTACAAGAAAGCATGTCTTCGTGCGTTCCAGTGGCATCACAAACCTACCCACGGTCATAATCGACCCCCACCATTCCTTTCCAGAACCTGTCTGTCCGCGTGACAAATCTAATGACCCAAGTACGAGAGCACTCGTTCTATCCGCTGCATTGGCCCAGGCCCATTCACACTGCCTTTCCCTGACCACGCGCCCTGCCTGCTTTTTCATTCAATTATTTTCCCCCTTTATTTCTTTTCTTTTCTTTTTTGGCCATGAGGATGCCCTATCGAAGCCGGACAAAGTTACGCAAGAAGAAAGTCTGATGACAGCTGCGCATGGCCTGAGGGCCACGCACGGCGTTGCTGAGGCAGTTTTGGCGTTTATTCATAAACGACTGATGGTGTATATACCTACCAGCTCAGGGACTAGCCAAACGTTCGGCTGGATGTACTAGAATGCCGAGGAGGGACCAAGGGCCAGCGGGGAAATCGGATTCATTATTTATGACTGTGTATACAACAGTCAATTATTGAGTAGCGTTTTTTCTCTTCTCTTCCATTCTACCAAACGTCATGTGTCATGTCATACTCTGGTGCTGCGTAACCCACTATTCTAGAATGCCACGCACGGCAGTGTCCCTAGAATGATGAGTGCAGATACGGGGCTTGCCGTCACTCCTACATGCCACATGCCCTATCTTATTTACCAAAAGGACCTAGACCTGCTCGTGCTCGTGATCATGAATGCCGTACGTATTGTCCGATTTCCCCAAATATTTTAAGTAGTACACGTGCAAAAAGGTAGACAAATGTGCGGGTAGCAGAAATCATTCTCTAGTGCGCCAACTACCCAGCTTACCCAACTGCAATGCGCGGTTACGAAACAACGAGCGCGCCTTGCACATCACCTCCTCCACAGTGATCTCCTTGTTGAGGAGCTGCTTGATGAGCCGCTTGGCATCGTAGATAATGAATTCCCCCTGCTCAGGCTCGGGGATAGCAGCGCCTGTATGCCTCTTTTTCATGTGGTCCACTAGCGCGTACCGACGAGTCCCTGTCCAGCTACAACCTTGCTGTCTGCAGAAAATGCAACGTGGCAGGTGTTTACGGATGTGACGCTCGAGCTCTTGTAATCTGCCACACTTCTTCAAACATGTAGGAAATGGGCACGATTCCATCGCAGACATGGCCTCATTCGCTCCCGTTCCTTGGCAGTTGGAGGAAGCGCTAATGGACAATGGATCTTCAACGAACACTAAGGGGGTTGGTTGTGGAGATTGGGCTGTCGTGCTAGGATAAGTGGAAAGATCCTGCTATATAGGAACAAGAACAAAGTATGAACACAGAGTCATGAGTAGGTTTGACAGGCGTCTTACCCTATCAGGGGGCGGTCGCTGTGGCGGTGCAGCTGCCTGCCAGTTTGGTTGACAAGGTGGCGTCGTAGGGGAATGCCGACCCAGGATCCTTTGATGAGATGTCTGTGCTGCATGGAGATCTGCTGGCGTTGGATATGGAACCTCAGATCTATAAGTCACAGGTGTCTTTATGTACCCGTTGAATGAGTAAATATAACATAGTGAAGTGCCAACGTACACTACGATGATAGAGGAACGCGTGCGGTTCTCCGCGACGAGGTTGGTAAACCAACGCGTGGTTGAAGCGGTGAACGAGAGGATTGGTAGGTCTCCGACGGTGGAGGAAACCTCCACCGAACCGCGGGTCCACATGCGCAAGACCTACACCAAATGGATGGCTTTGTACATGGGTGCTCGGCCCCACTGAGGGCACCCCAAGAAAAACAAGGCCGGGGTGGTGATCGTGCAGTTTTCCTCTCTGCGGAGCGGTAGGGAACTAAGTTAATAGAGGTAAGGCCATGCGACTGAACAAGGGGTAGAATCACTTCTGCAAATGAGTCTCTCAAGGTCCAAGTTGGAAGTGGTTGGCTGATGTGCATGTCGGCGAAACTTGACGTTGGGGGATATACCTGATAGATGACGCCGGACGGAACAATCAGTATCGTCGACTGTTCAATTAGTTGCCTGTAAGCTCACCGACAAACCGCGAGGTCCGGTGGTTGAGCTTTGTGACATATTTTCGTGGTGAGGGAGAGGATTGAGAGGGGGAGATGGCGATTACGGGGTTTTGTCTTCCCCTCAAGTATGCGTGCCGAAAGGGTCGCGGGTTCATTTCCCACCTCTGACTTGCACGGGGAGTTAATGTAGTCAGCGTGTGCAGTGCGTCCATGAGCCGCCTACCGGGCCGTTTTCATTTCAAGGAGAAAGGAACGTGGGAAGATTACATCTTAGATCTGATCTGACGAAATGTAAAATCAAATCCCAAGTCTCTGAGACCGCCACTGGCTCCTGGTGCCAATTGCCAAGGGCAAACCGAATTGAGGTGACGGAGATCAACAATTGACCAAGCTTGCCTCGTGGGTCCCGCTTTTGCGTGAGACAAGATACAGAAAGGGCAAGGGAGGGCACAGTGGCGTTCCAAATATCACCTACACCTCAAACAGAGAGTTCCTGTTGAGCATGGAAACGGAGAGAGGGGTCAACCCACTGTTTTAAGTTGAAAAGGTACTTGCCCTGTTGGGCTCGGTTGTATGAGGCGAGGTCCCTGGGTCACAGCATCGATTGAGCGTGTGTGAATTGCGCGCTCACTGCTACGGACGAAAAACCTCAGTGGCCGCAACGTGCCCATAGACCGCATGATGGGTTGCGGCGGCGTGTGTAGTAGTAACCAACGCTGACAGCGAGTGTAGTTGGAAATGCGGAGCGGGTTCCCTAACATATCACCACGCCACGGTTACGTACCGAGCCACTCCCATTTTGCATCCCTCTCCCGCATTTCCATGCCGTTTGTCACTCTTTCGCATCCCTCGGGCTGGCTAATTCCGTCCTCGACGACTACCAGACAATTTTGAACACCCACATCAGGCATCCTCTCTGGATATGTTGGTCCCTAGGATATTACGAATCGCGCCCAAACGGTATCGTAACCCGTCTGACTCGGAGTCCAGACCTGTCCTTCTCATTCTCTCCCCACAGGCGGGCTTGTTCGCCTCCCCAAGCATCAGTCGGGCCATTTGCAGTGCCTTCCAGGACCCACGATTTGGCTCTCGATATAAGCCATCATAGAGGACTTTTGTTTTTCAGACGGCGATCAATCCCTTTTTCAACAATGCACACATCCCCGTCGAAACGATCACCCAGCAAAGTCCGAATTCGAGTGGGACTGCCGGGAAAAGCGGACTTGACGAGCCCACGTTTGTCCATCAGACCTCGGGGCTGTCCGCAACGAGGTGCAAGGTGCAAGGTGCGAGGTTGCGTCGGCGTCCCGTCCTTTCAATTCCAAATATTCACATAAACGAAGACAAATTATAGATGGCCCCGCCCTTCCGTGCAACGGCCAGCCACGGTCATGGTCCAATACGCCGTCTGGTTGCTCCCAGAGCGGCACTTGACTTCTGCGGAAAGGTTATCCTCGTCACGACGGGTCTAAAACCCCGTTATATCCCAATCACTGTATGTCGCCGCATCAATCAATTCACCGCATGACTGTACGACAAGGTTGCTCTCACCTCGAGGCTCCAGCAGCCCCTCAGAAGCGGAGAATAGTGCCAGAGCTGACGTGCTGATCCGTAGCCACTTTTCATCAAAGCAAATCTTAATCCCTTCCCCGTCTCGCTACCTCGCGGCCGTGGCCGTTCTGGGAACTCCGATGGCGCATGTATGTCCACGAACACGGACGACGGGCCCTGCCGTTTGGGCACGAATAGGGCGCTCGCGTCGTTCCATGCCTTGACCTGCGCCTGTCGGTGACTCTGTGCCGTTACTGCCATGATTGGAAGGTGGCGCCCTGGCCATCTCAGTTGAGACCTCGAATCATTCCGTCATGTCCGGCCTCTTAAGCGAGCGCGCGCACGACCGATTTCATCGCACCTGGACGACATCCTGAGGAATGTGCACCCTATGCATTCATTTCGCCACCAAGTTTACCCCTACGACAAACATGGTTCTTCCCACGCTCGCTGTCGCAGAACAATGGTACGACAGGCTCCTCA
>Ga0209488_10001452_pt1 | contig 20295 bp, 11 predicted proteins | sample Rivendell_Oct201_8_FD_188349 | JGI IMG/M metagenome (GOLD analysis project Ga0209488, IMG submission 188349) | Vadose zone soil microbial communities from the Eel River Critical Zone Observatory, Northern California, USA -... | ecosystem: Environmental > Terrestrial > Soil > Vadose zone >...
CCGAATTGAGCCCTACCTCGGCAGCGCCGTCGCCGGCCAGCAGCAGCTGCAGCAGGCGCTGCGCCGGTTGCCGGCCGACGCCAAAGACCTGCACTACCACTTCTTGATCGACCGCGCCCGCCTGGAAGCGCTGCGGCACCACTACGGCACCGCCTTGCAGACCCTGCAGGCGGTCGAGACCGCGCCAGCGGCCAGGCACCTGCCGCGCGTGCGGATGCGACTGTTCCTCTACCGTGGTCAGGTCCGGGCCCTGCTCGGCGACGACGCGGCGGTAGCCGACCTGCGTGCGGCGGCCGACGATGCGGCGCGGTTGTCGCTGCCGACCTATGCGGCACGCGCGCAGCTGTACCTCGGCGAACGGGCCCTGCGGCATGGTGACCGCGAGGGGGCGCGGACCTGGCTCGAAGGTGCAAGGACGCTGGCCGCCAGCGGCGGCGATCAGCTTGCTGCGGCGTTCATCGCCCTGGCGCTGGCCGACCTCGGCGTGCCCGATGACGGATTGGAAGAACGCGTGCGCGCGCTCGGGATGCCGTCGCTGCGCGCCGCGTTCGAGTGCGTCCGTTCCGACCGCCTGCGCAAGGCCGGCCTCGACGAAGACGCCCGCGCCGTGGCCGAAGCTGCCTTGGCAGCGGCCGCTGGCAGCGACCTGCCGCTGTCGATCCATCTGCGCCTCCTGGCCACCGCCGAACGGCGCGCCACCGCCCGCAGCCTGCTGCAGCAGATCGCCGAACGGCTGCCGCGGCGGTCCATGCGCCGCCGGCTGCTGGCCGAATGGCGCGAGGCGACGAGAATATGAGCTTGCCGATGCCCACGCCGCGTAAGGTTCGACGTTGAAGCGGACCCTGACTGCGACGATCGCCTTCGTCCTTTGCTGCATCCTCGCCTGCGCCTTCTGGTGCAACCGCGAGACCAACCGCGGCGTCGATGGTCCGCTCGCGTTCGATCTGCTCGATGCGCCGCCCGGCCACGGCGCACCATTCTCGGGCGCGATCGGGCTCCCGAGCGCCGATCGACAGGAACGCGATGACGTCACGCCGGTCGCGATCGTGGATGCCTCGGCGCCGATCGGCACGCTCACGGTGATCGTGTCCTCCGCCGACGGCCGGCCTGCAGGCGGCGTCGTCATCCGTACCACGGCGGTGCACGCGTGGAACGCGTGGCTGGCCGAGCGCGATGCCACCACCGATGCGGATGGCAGGGCCAGCCTTCTGCTTGCCGCCGGCGACTACCAGGTCCGTGCCGCACTCGGCGGTCGCAGGACTGCAACCGTGGTCGCCGAGCAGACCACGCGCCTGCAGCTGGTGTTGCCGGCCGGCTACGGCATCGACGGCGTCGTCGTCGACCACCGCGGCGCGCCGGTCAGCGGCGCCGAGATCCTGATCACCGACGCCGAAGCGGTGGCCCGCGCCGTCGCGGTGACGACCACCGACGCCGGCGGCCGCTTCGTCCTCGATGGCATCGACGGCCCGCACCTGCTCGCCGCGCGCCATGCCGAGTTCGCGCCATCGCTGCCGCACCTGGTCGAGGGCGCGGCGGGTGACCACCTGCGCCTGCGCCTGGTGTTGCACCAGGACCATGGCATGGTCCTGGGCAGGGTCTGCAGCGGCGACGGCCAGCCGGTGGGCGGCGCAACCGTGCTGCTCGGTGGTGACGCGCCGAGTGCGGACCGACGCACCGAAGCGGGCCGGGCCACGTTTGCGCCGCCACCGCTGCTGACCACCACCGACGCCGCCGGCAACTTCGCCGCCACGGCGCTGGAGCCGGGCAGCTTGTCGCTGCAGATCCGCCATCCGGACTTCGGCGCCTACGCCGGCAGCGTGCAGGTCACGGCCGGTGCCACCACCATGGCAGACGTCGTGCTGCTCCTGCCTGCGAGCGTGCACGGCGTGGTCCGCACCGACCAGGGCGCGCCGGGTGCCTTTGCGATCGTCTGGTCGGGCGAACGCCACGCGTTCGCATCGGTCTTCGCGCTGTGCGACAGCAACGGCGGTTTCCGGCTCGCCGGCCTGCCCGCCGGCGTGGTCGCCCTGCACGCCAGCCGCATCGGCGCGGGCGAGGCATCGACCACCTTGACCCTGGTGCCCGGCCAGGATGCCGAATGGCTGCCGGTGCTGGCGATCGCCCGCGATGGCGCGGCACTCCGTGGCCGCGTGGTCGACGCCGGCGGCCAGCCGCTCGCCGGCTGGTTCGTCTCGGCGATGGCGGCCAACGGCACCGGGCCGATGGTGGCGACGGCGAACGACGGCCGGTTCAGCATCGACGTCGCGGCCGACGCGGTGCTGCAGGTCCGCGTCGACGAGCAGGTGCCGACCACCGGTCTGCCGCGGCTGCTGCGCCAGGGCGTGCGTCCTGGCGGACCCGAGCTCGAGCTGCGCATCGACGACGCCGCGGTGGCGCAGGCGAGCTTGCGCGGTCGCGTGGTCGATCCTGACGGCCGCGGCCAGCAGGCCGACGTCGAACTGCTGCACCGGCAGCTGCTGCTGCGCGGCAGCTACCGGACTGCAGCAGATGGCACCTTCGCCTTCGCCGTGCCGGCGGGACGCATGCGCGTCGAAGTCACCGATGGCGAACACCCGCGCGTCAGGCTCGGTGAACAACAGTTGCCGCCCGGCGGGCAACTCGATCTCGGCACGATCACCCTGCAGCTCGGCGCCGCGGTGTTCGGCCGCCTGCTCGGCCCGGACGGCCAACCGCCAGCCAGCGCGCTGCTGCGCGTACTGGACGATCATGGCATGCAGGTGGCCGGCGCCGAGTACGCCGCCGGGACGTACCGCACGGCGGCGCTGCCGCCCGGCAACTACGTGCTGGCGGCGCAAGCCGAGGGCCTGGCACCGAGCCGTACCGACGTCACCCTGGCCGCTGGCGAACAACACCAGCTCGACCTGGCACTGACCGCCGGCGTGCAGCGGAACATCCGCATCACCGCACCTGCTGCCATCGATGCCGCCGAGATCGGCGTTGGTGTCCTGGACCGCAATGGCCAGGTTCTGTGCATCACCACGGTCCGGCTCGACAGCGGTACCGGCGGCCACGTGCTCGAAGGCGTGCTCTGGGTCGGCCAGGGCCACTTCCAGGTGGTCGCCATCGCCGGCAGTTCGTGGCGCGGCGACTGCCAGTTCGACGTCACCGACCTGTCCTCGCCCACAGCGCCACTGCAGATCGTCATGACGTCGCGTTGACCGTCGCTGGCCGATGGACACGGTCCGTCGGCGTGGTCATGATCAAAGTCCGCGTACCCGATCCGGGGCGCATCGCGACCATGCTTGTTCGTTCTACCGTCTTCCTTGGTTGTGCCGGCGCCGCCGTGGCCGCAGCGCTCCTCGGAGTCGGCACCGACGCGCAGCCGGTGGGCCCGGCGGCGACAGGTTCCGCGGCACCAGCCCTGGCAGCAACGGCGCTGGCAGCAACGGCCCGGTCAGCGCCTGCCCCGACGGTGTCAGCCACCGCGCCGCCACCGCGCTATGACCGCGACATCCGGCCGATCCTCGCCGACCGCTGCTTTCGCTGCCACGGCCCCGACGCCCAGAAGCGCAAGGCCGACCTCCGGCTCGACGAGCGTGCGGGCGCCGTGGCGACGCTGAAACACGGCGAGCACGCGATCGTGCCCAGTGACCTCGAGCACAGCGAACTGTGGCGCCGCATCAACGCGCACGATCCCGACGAGCAGATGCCGCCGGCCGACAGCGGCAAGAAGGCGCTGACGGCAGCCGAGCGCGGACTGCTGCAACGGTGGATCCTGAGTGGTGCCGACTACGAGCCGCATTGGTCGTTCGTGCCACCGCAGCAGCCGCCGTTGCCGGTGGTGCGCGACGTCGCCTGGTGCCGCACCGGCATCGATCGCTTCGTGCTGGCGCGGCTCGAGCAGGAGGGCGTGGCGCCGGCTACGCAGGCCGACAAGGCGACGCTGGTGCGCCGGCTGTTCCTGGTCATCACCGGCCTGCCGCCCACGCCCGAGGAGAGCGATGCCTTCCTCGCCGATGCCCGGCCCGACGCGCTGGTGCAGTGGCTGCGCCGGCTGCTCGCCGAGGAGCCGTACCGCAGCCGCTACGCCGAGCGCATGGCGGTGCCGTGGCTCGACCAGGCGCGCTACGCCGACACCTGCGGCATCCACACCGACGCCGGCCGGCAGATGTGGGCCTACCGTGACTGGGTGCTGGCCGCGCTGCGCGACCACATGCCGTTCGATCAGTTCGTGCGCGAGCAGCTGGCCGGCGACCTGCTGCGGGAAGCGACGCCGGCGCAGAAGGTCGCCAGCGGTTTCAACCGCTGCCACGTCACCACCGACGAAGGTGGCGCCATCAGTGACGAGTACCTGGTCGAGTACGCCGTCGACCGCACGGCGACGATGGGCAGCGTGTTCCTCGGGCTGACGCTCGGCTGCGCCCGCTGCCACGAGCACAAGTACGACCCGATCTCGCAGGAGGACTTCTACCGGCTGTACGCGTACTTCGACTCGATCGAGGAGCCCGGCCTCTACTCGCAGGAACCCGACAGCAACCGCGCGTTCGAGCCGTTCCTGCCGGTGCCGTCGGCGGCGCAATCGGCCGAGCAACTGCGGCTCACGGCCGGGCTGGCCGCGGCGAAGACCGCGCTGGACACGCCGGTACCGGCGGAAGACGCGCAGCAGCAGGCGTTCTTCGCCGACCTCGAGCAGCGCACCGGCCTGCATTGGGCCGCTGCATCGGTCGTCGCCGCACAATCGACCGGTGGCTCGGCGCTGACGATCGAAGGCGACGGCGCGGTGTTCGCCTCCGGCGCCAACCCGGGCCGCGACGAACACGAGATCACGCTGCGGACCGAGGCCGAAGACCTGCGCCTGTTGTGCCTCGAAGCGCTGGCCGACCCGCGGCTGCCGAACGGCCGCGTCGGCCGGGCGCCGAACGGCAACGCCGTGCTGACCGGTGTCCGCATCGAGGCGCAGTCGCTGCGGGATCCTGGCCTGGTGCAGACCGTGCGCACGAGCTGGGCCTGGGCCAGTCTCGAACAGCAGAACGGCGACCACAACGTGGTCAACGCGCTGTCGGGCGACGATGCCCGCGGCTGGGCGGTGGACGCACACAACGTGCCCGGCAACCGCGTGGCGCTGCTGCTCGCCGAGCAGCCGTTCGGTTTTCCTGGCGGCACCGAACTGCACGTGCACCTGCTCTATCGCTCGGTCTACAGCCAGCACGTGTTCGGTCGCGTCCGGCTGTCGGTCGGCAGCCTGTCTGCCGACGGCGCGGCGCTGCTGCCCGAGGCACGCAGCCGCTGGTACGTGGCCGGCGCCTACCCGGTCGCGCGCGATGCCGCGTTCTCGCGCGCCCTCGGTCCCGAGCTGCTGACCACGCTCGATCACGCGCAGAAGTTCGACGGCAAGACGTTCCGGTTCGACGAGAGCCTGCGCGACGACCGCGTCAATCGGCTCGCCGACGGCACCAACATCCACTACGTCGCCCAGGAAGTGTTCGCGCCGACGCCGCGCGAACGCGAGCTCAGCCTCGGCAGCGACGATGGCTTCCGGCTGTTCCTCGGCGGCAAGCAGGTGGCGGCGCGCGAAGTCGAGCGCGCTGCTGCGGCCGACCAGGACCGCGCCAAGGTGGAGTTCGCCGGCGGCCGCAACCTGCTGGTGATGAAGATCGCCAACACCGGCGGCGCCGCCGGCTTCTACTGCCGGACGCTGCCGCGCAGCGGCGAACTGGCGGGCGACCTGGTCGCGGCCCTGCTGCCGCCTCTGGCGCGCACGGCGGAGCTGCAGCAACGGCTGCAGACCGCCTGGCGTCTGCAGTTCTCGCCCGGCTACCAGCAGCGACGCCAGCACCTCACCGAGCTGCAGCAGCAGCTGGCCGAACTCGACAAGAACATCCCGCGCACGATGGTGATGAAGGAGCTGGCGCAGGCGCGCCCGACCTTCGTGCTGATGCGCGGCGCCTACGACAAGCCGGATCCGCAGCGCCGCGTCGACCGCGGCGTGCCGGCCGCCCTCGGCAAGCTGCCCCCTGGTGCGCCGGCCGACCGCCGTGGCCTCGCCGACTGGCTGCTGGCCGCCGACAACCCGCTGCTCGCGCGCGTGTCCATGAACCGGCTGTGGGAACTCGCGTTCGGCACCGGCATCGTGCGCACCAGCGACGACTTCGGCATGCAGGGCGAGTGGCCGAGCCATCCCGAGCTGCTCGACTGGCTGGCGGTCGAGTTCCGCAGTTCGGGCTGGGACATTCCGCACATGCTCGAACTGCTGCTCGGCAGTGCCGCGTGGCAGCAGAGCTCGGTGGCGCGACCCGACGTCGCCGCGCGCGATCCGGACAACCGCTGGCTGTCGTGGTATCCGCGCCGGCGCCTGCCGGCCGAACTGCTGCGCGACCAGGCGCTGTACGTCTCCGGCCTGCTGGTCGAGAAGTTCGGCGGCCCATCGGTCAAGCCGTACCAACCCGACGGCCTGTGGCAGGAAGTGGCGATGCCCGCCTCCAACACCCGCCGCTACCAGCGCGGCATGGGCGACGAGCTGTGGCGCCGCAGCCTCTACACCTATTGGAAGCGCGCCTGCCCGCCGCCCAACCTGCAGGCGTTCGACGCGCCGACGCGCGAGTTCTGCACCGTGCGCCGCATGCAGACCAACACGCCGCTGCAGGCGCTGGTGCTGTGGAACGACGAACAGTTCGTCGAAGCGGCGCGCAAGCTGGCCGAGCGCACGCTGCTCGCCGGCGGCGACGATGACGCGCGGCTGCAGGCGATGTACCGGCGCTGCACGGCGCGCCTGCCCGACGACCGCACGCTGGCGCGGGTGCGCAGCGCGCTCGCCACCTGGCGCCAGCGCTACGCCACGGCCGACGCCGATGCCAGGGCGCTGCTCGCCGTCGGCCAGGCGCCGCCGGCTGGCGCCCTGCCGCCCGCCGAACTCGCGGCCTGGACCATGGTGGCCAGCGCGCTGTTCGCCCTCGACGCCACCCTGTGCACCGATTGAGCTGCCGCATGCACCCACTTTCCCAGCACTGGCTCGACCTCACCCGCCGCCGCTTCTTCGCGCGCTCGGCCAGCTCGCTGTGCTCGGTGCTCGGCTCGACCGCATTGCTGTCGATGCATGCTGCCGAGCGGCGGCGAGCGGTACCGGCGGCGGGCGAGCAGCCGGTGATCGAGCCGCATTTCCCGCCGAAGGCCAAGCGCGTCATCTACCTGCACATGGAAGGGGCGCCGAGCCAGCTCGACCTGTTCGACTACAAGCCGGGACTGCGCGCCCGCTTCGACCAGGACCTGCCGGATTCGATCCGCAACGGCCAGCGCCTGACCGGCATGACCAGCGGCCAGACGCGCTTCCCGGTGGCGCCGTCGATCTTCGAGTTCACGCGCTACCAGAACCGCCAGGACGGCGCCTGGATCAGCGAGCTGATGCCGCACCTCGGCGGCGTAGCACACGAGCTGTGTTTCGTGCACTCGATGCACACCGAGGCGATCAACCACGAACCGGGCATCACCTTCTTCCAGACCGGCAACCAGCAGCCGGGCCGGCCGAGCTTCGGCTCGTGGATCAGCTACGGGCTCGGCAGCAGCAATGCCAACCTGCCGACGTTCGTGGTGTTGATCACGCAGGGGTTCGGCAACATGCAGGCGCTGTCGGCGCGGTTCTGGGGCAACGGCTTCCTGCCGAGCGAGCACCAGGGCTGCAAACTGCGCAGCAGCGGCGACCCGGTGCTCTACCTCGCGGACCCGCCCGGGGTGTCGCGGCAGGACCGGCGGACGATGCTCGACCTCGCCACCGAGCTCAACGAGCGCGAGGCCGACCACTCGCTCGATCCCGAAGTGCGCGCGCGCATCGCCCAGCAGGAGATGGCGTTCCGCATGCAGATGTCGGTGCCCGACCTGACCGACCTGCGCGGCGAGGACGAAGCGACGCTGGCGCTGTACGGTCCGGACGCGCAGAAGCCCGGCACCTTCGCCGCCAGCTGCCTGTTGGCGCGCCGGCTGGCCGAGCGCGGCGTGCGCTTCATCCAGCTGTACATGCGCGGCTGGGACCAGCATGGCAACCTGCCGGGCGAGATCCGCCAGCAGTGCAAGGCGACCGACCAGCCGATCGCCGGGCTGATCACCGACCTGCGCCGCCGCGGCCTGCTCGACGACACCCTGATCCTGTGGGCCGGCGAGTTCGGCCGCACGGTCTACAGCCAGGGCACGCTGACGAAGGACAACTACGGCCGCGACCATCACCCGCGCTGCTTCACGCTGTGGCTGGCCGGCGGCGGCATCGCTGCGGGCACCAGCTACGGCAAGACCGACGACTACGGCTACAACATCGTCGACAACCCGGTCGACGTGCACGACCTGCACGCCACCATGCTGCAGTTGCTCGGCTTCGACCACGAACGTTTGAGCTACTTCTACCTCGGCCGCGACTTCCGCCTCACCGATGTGTTCGGCAAGGTGATCAAGCCGCTGCTGGCGTGAGGCCGGTGCCGCGGCTCGCCGGCTTCTGCTAGACTGCCGCGCCGATGACCTCTTCGTGGCTCGGTGTGTTCGGGCGCCTGCATCTGGTCGTGCTGCACCTGCCCATCGGCCTGCTGATCGGTGCTGCCGCGCTCGAGTTCGGCGGCGCGCTGCTGCGCCGGCCGGCGGCGCGCGGCACCATCGCCGCCCTGGCCTGGCTCGGCGCCATTGCCGCCGTGACCGCCGCCGGCAGCGGCTGGGTGCTCGCCGGCGAAGGCGTCTACGTGCAGCAGGACGTCGATCTGCACCGCTGGCTCGGCATGGCGGTCGCTGCCGCCAGTCTGCTGACCGCAGTCACGGCGCTGCGGGCAGGGCGGCGGTGGTTCCGCCTGCTGCTCGCGCTCACGGTGCTGTTGCTGCTGCCGGCCGGCCACCTCGGTGCCAGCCTGACCCATGGTGATGCCTATCTGTTCGAGCCGCTGCGCGCACAGCCGGAGGCGGGCACGCGCGGCGGCACCGCGGCCGGCGCACCGGCAGCGACGACGCGCGGTGGCAGCAACCCCGTGCCCGACGGACTGCCGCAAGCGTCCGGCGCGTTCACGGCCGTCGTCCAGCCGATCTTCGCCCGCAATTGCATCGGCTGCCACGGCGACAAGAAGCAGAAGGGCAAGCTGGCGCTGAACACCGTGGCCGGGATCCAGAAGGGCGGCAACAGCGGCGAGGTGCTGGTCGCCGGCAAGCCCGACGACAGCGAACTGATGCGCCGCTGCCTGCTGCCGCTCGACGACGAAGACCACATGCCGCCCGAAGGCAAGCCGCAACCGACTGCGGCCGAGCTCTCGGCACTGCGGGCCTGGATCGCCGCCGGGGCGCCGTTCACCGGCCCGGTCGACGGACTCACGCCGGCGCCGGCTGCGCCGGGGAGCCCCGGTGGTTCCCAGCCACCGCCGGGCGGCACGCCGGACGAGAACGGCGGCCGCAGGGAACGGCCCGACGACGGTGACAGCGACGGCGGCGAACCACCGGAGGCGCCGGCCGAAGCACTCGCCGCGCTGCGCCACGAGCTGGTGCACACCGCCGCGATCGCCCAGCACAGCACCCGCCTGTGGATCGACTTCGCCGCCACGGCGCCGCGGATCGACGATGCCGCGGCCCAGCGCCTGCTCGAACCGGTGCGCGCGCAGGTCACCGACCTCGGCATGGCGCGCACGGCGATCACCGACGCGACGCTGCAGTTCCTGCAGCGGATGCAGGGCCTCGTACGCCTCGATCTGCGCGGCACCGGAGTCACCGACGCCGGTGTGGCGCGGCTGCGCCGCCTGCCGCACCTGCAGCATCTGGTCCTGGCACAGACGAAGTTGACGGACGCGGTGGTCGAACATCTGGCGGCGATGCCGGCGCTCGACGCGGTGTACCTGTGGCATGCCGGCGTCTCTGCCGAGGCGCTGGCGCGCCTGCGCAGCGCCCGCCCCGGACTGCGGGTCGACGCCGGTGACACCGGACCGGCGGCGCCGCTCACCGCCGAACCGCAGGTGCAGTCGACCAAGGGCGAGCCGCCGGTGCCGGCGGTGAACGCCACGGCACCCGCGGCGCCGCCGGTGAACACCGTCTGTCCGGTCAGCGGCAAGCCGGTCGATCCCCGCTACCTGCTGTTGCACGACGGCAAGGTGATCGGCTTCTGCTGCCCGAACTGCCCGGCCGAGTTCAAGGCCAACCCGGCCAAGTACCCCTTGAAGTGAGTGCACGGACGGCGGGCCGCCGCGCCGAGGCCGGCGCGGCGGGAGCACGTGGTGGCGCGCCGCGCCGAGCGGTCGCCGCTGCTCGGTTCGCGCGGCCCGGGAACGTTTGCCGGCGGACCCGCAATGCCGTGATTCTCCCGGATCCGCAACGTCCTCTCGTCTGGGTACCTATCCAGTCCGGCGGGAGCCAGCCATGCCACTCTGCGCGAGCTGCGGCCATGCAGCTGCAGAAGAGTTCCAGTTCTGTCCGCACTGCGGCACGCGCAGCGTGGGTCAGCATGCCCATGGGCTGATCGGCAGCACGCTGGTCGGGAAGTACCGGCTGGTCGCCGAACTCGGCATCGGCAGCACCGGCAACGTCTACCTGGCCGAGCACGTGGCGCTGCGGCGACGCTTCGCGATCAAGATCCTGCATCGGGAACTGCAGGTCGACGAGGAGGCACTGCACCGTTTCCAGCGCGAAGGCATCGCCGCCGGACACCTGCAACACCCGAACGCGATCCAGATCTTCGACTTCGACCGCAGTGAGGACGGTCGTTTCTTCCTGGCGATGGAGTACGTCGACGGCAAGAGCCTGCGCGTGCTGCTCGACGAACGCGGCGCGCTGCCGTTGGCCGAGGCCATGCCGCTGGTCCACCAACTGCTGTCGGTGCTCGAGGCCGCGCACGCCGCCGGCATCGTGCATCGCGATCTGAAGCCCGAGAACCTGATGGTCAGCACCGGCGCCGACGGGCTGGTGTTGAAGGTGCTCGATTTCGGCCTGTCCAAGCTCGTGCACCGGCCGTTGGCGGCGAGTCTGATGACGCACGCCGGCCGGGTGCTCGGCACACCGATGTACATGGCGCCCGAGCAATGGCGCGGCGAAGAGGCCGACCATCGCGCCGACCTGTATGCCGTCGGGCTGTTGTTGTTCGAGATCCTGACCGGCAAGCAGCCGTTCACCGGGCGCGACCTGGCCGAAGTCATGCTGCGCAGCACCACCCAGTCGGTGCCGCCGCTCGCCGAAGTCGCACCGGCTCTGGCGCTGCCGCACGGGTTCGACGATTTCCTGCTGGTCGCGCTGGCGAAGTCGCGCGCCGACCGCTGGCAATCCGCCGCGGAGATGCTGGCCGCGCTCGAGCCGCTGGATCCGGCCAGCCGCCTGCCCACGGCCGCACCGCGCCGCACCAGGGCGCGGGCGCGCCGCCCGCAGCCAGCGCAACCCCGCCGCCACCGCCGGATCGTCGCCGGCACCGCGGCGGCAGCAGTCGTGGCGCTGGCCGCGTTGCTGTGGTGGCGCGGCAGCAGCGCACCGGCAGCGGCCGCGACCGCTCCGTTGGTGCGGTCGAAGCCGCTGGATGCCCGCTCGGTGGAGGAACGCGCCTATGTCGAACTGCTGGACGTGGCGGCCGACGAGTTGCTGCACGGCAACCACGACGCCGCGTTCAACATGGCCGAGCGCGCGATCGCACGCCCATGCGTGGATGCCGAAGGCTACCTGCTGCGGGGCCGGGCTTACCGTAGCCGCGGCGACGGCGAGTTCGCCCGGGCCGATCTGCAGGAAGCCGAACGGCGCTATCCTGACTGGACCAGGCCGGCGGCGGAACTCGGCTGGCTGCTGCTCGAGCGCGGGGACATTGCCGGCGCCGACACCGAGTTCCAAAAGGTCCTGGCGCGCGCCGCCGACGACGCCGAAGCGCTGGCAGGAGCCGGCGCCGTGCTGCTGGCGAACGGTGACGACCGGTCGGCGCTGCGCCTGCTCGAGGAACCGGCCGCAAAGCACACCGACTGTACCGCGCTGCAGCTGCACTTCGGCCGCGCGTTGCTGCGGGCGGGCCGCACCGACGCGGCGATCGCGGCGTTGGTGACGGCGCGGCGACGCGACGCGCGCTGCTGGCAGGCCGACGAGGGCCTCGGCGATGCGCAACTGCAGAGGGGCGATGCCGAGGGCGCCGGGCAACGCTACCGGCAGGCGCTGGCTGCAGGCGCCCCGCAAGCACCGCTCACGGTCAAGCTGGCCAACGCCCTGCTGGCCTCCGGGCAGGTCGCCGAAGCCGAGCACAGCATGCCGCCGGCGCCGGCCGCACAGGACGCGGCGTTCTGGTCCGAGGTACGGGCGCTGGCCGCCGTGGATCGGGCGGACCACCCGGCGGCAACCGCAGCGCTGGCGAAGGCCGTCGCGAGCACGCGCTCACCACCACCTGCGGCGTTGGCGCTGCTCGGCGCGCTGTACTGCCTCGCCGGCGACTTCAGCGCTGCGATCACTGCCTGCGAACGCGCCGCCGCCGGCGACGAAGGGCTGGCACCGGCCTATGCGGTCTGGGGACTGGCGCTGCATCGCCGCGGCGAGTCGCAGCTCGGCAGCATCCACCTGGAGCGCGCCGTCGCGCTGCTGCCGCGTGACGCCTTCCTGCACCGGACCCTCGGCCTGCTGCATCGCGACTGGCTGCTGCAGCCGCAAGTCGCGCTGCAGCACTTCCTCGCCTGCCGTGAACTCGGTGACAAGGATGCGCGCGTGTCGGCATGGATCGATGCGTTGACCGCCGCCGGGGTGCAGGCGGCCGCTCCGGACCTGCCGGCGCCGACGACCGCGGCGCTGCCGGCCGACCCGCTGCAGCGCGCGCGGTTGCGGGCGCTCGACGGCGTCATGGCCAGGGTCGCGAGCACGCTCGACGTGTTCGAGGACCATGCGAGCTGGGACAAAGCCTGGGAGGCCCGCAGTGCGCACTTCCGGGTCGTCACCACCCACAGCTTCGGACTGGCACAGGACCTGGCCAGCGGTCTCGAGGTCATGCTGCGCCACGTGCAGGAGACGCTGGGCGTCAACCGGCAACCGAGCCGGCTGCTGCCGGTGTTCGTGTTCGGCACGATCGCCGAATACAACCAGTTCGGCACCCAGAACGGCCAGGAGCACTCGTCGATGTACGGCAGCTTCTACGCCCAGCAGCACGCCGAGCGTCCGGTCGCCGCCGTGTTCGACCAGAACCCGGTGTTCCTGCGCATGCAACTGACGCACTCGATGGTGCACGAGTACCTCGCCGATGCGTTCCCGGGCCATCGTCTGCCGGTCTGGGCCGACGAAGGCCTGGCCGCCTATTTCTCGATGTTCTGGGACTACCCGTGGGGAGTCGCCGAGTTCCAGCGACTGAAGGCGGCGGGCAAGCAGCCGCCGCTGCGGCAGTTGCTCGCCGAGCCGATCGCCGCCTACCCCGGCTCGGCGCACGAGCGCTTCGTCACGCTGGCGATGCTGTACTACTGGCTGCTGCTGTATCGGCCGGACACCGCCACCGGGCCCGAGCAGGCGCCGTTCCGCGACTACCTGCTGGCGCTGCTGGCCGGCAAGGATCCGACCGGGCTGCCGATCACAGCGCTGCTGGGCTCTGCCGATGCCCTCGAACAGGGACTGCGCGACTATCAGTTTCCGCGCTGACGCCGTCGCCAGAAGAAGCCGTGCCGGCCGAGCGCGCGCCGCAACTTGCTGCCGAGCCGGGCCCACGCCTGCCGTCGCTGCGCCACATCGAGACCGAGGCCGCGCAGGAAGCGCAGCCCGTCGCTGCGGCTCGGCGCGACCCCCAGCAGGCCTTGGTGCTTGTGCAGGTGGCGCATGAGCCGCACCAGCATCGCATCGCGCAGTGACTCCGGCAGCGGCTTTGCCAGCACCGCCTTGTCGAGGTCGACCAGCACGGCGCGCACCTTGTCGCCCTCACCGGCGCGGCACAGCACGTTGTCGAGGTGCAGATCCGGATGCCGCAGTCCGGCGGCGAACGCCAGGCGGATCGTCACCGCCGCGGCCTCGATCGCCCAGCGGCGCAACGACGGCCGGGCGGCGCAGAACGCCGGCAGCGGCTGCGCCTCGGCTTCCAGTTCGGTCAACAGACGCAGGCGCCAGAACGCGCGGTGCTTCTGCCCGACCGCCGCCAGCGGCGTCACCACCGGCACGCCTTCGGCCCGCAGCGCCAGCAACACTTCGAGTTCCTGCCGCGCGCGCACCGCCGCCCGGTAACGCTCGCCGAGGATGCGCGCCAGCGCGCCACCGCGCCGGAACGGCCGCACCACGGCGCACAGATCCGGCCGCAGCTGCAACAGGCCGACACCGCCGCGACCTTTGGCACCGGGCAGCGGCGCCGGTTGCGCCCACAACGCCGCCACCGGCAGCGCCGCCAGGTCGGCGCGAACCCAGGCGATGGCGCGCCGACTGCGGAGTTCGACGAAGCCTTGGGGCGCGGGCACCGCGTGATGATACGGGAGCCTGCGTGTCGTTCTGCTACCCTCTGTCGTCGATGGCCGAACCGAACGTCGCAGCGACCGCGGCGCCGCCCGGCGCAGCTCCGGCAGCCGCTGCGCTGCCGCCTGCTGCCGCGGTACTGGTGATCCGTTTGTCGGCGCTCGGCGACGTGTTGTTCGCGCTCGAAACCGTGGCGTCGCTCAAACGTGAGCGGCCGGACGTGCAGGTCGACTTCCTGGTCGAGGATCGCTTCGCCGCGTTGCTGCAGGACCATCCGCAGCTGCGGCGCGTGCTGATCTATCCGCGGCGCCACCTGCTGGCCGTCCCCGGCAGTCTGCTGCGCCTGCGGCGCGAGCGCTGGGACGCGGTGCTCGATCTGCATGGCATCCTGAAGAGCGCCCTGCAGGTGGGTTTCACCCGTGCCGGCCGCAAGCTCGGCTTCGCCGCCCCTGCTGCGCGCGAGGGCAGCCACCTGGTCTACGACCAGGCGGTGGTGCTGCCGTCGCCGCTGCCGCACCGCGCCGACGGTGGCTACCACTTGCTGCGGGCCCTCGGTCTGCGCGGCGAGCGCTGCGCGCCCCAGCTCGCGGCCGTGCCGCCTCCAGCGGAGCTGCTGGCCGGGCTGGCGCGGCCCATCGTGCTGCTGCACCCCGGCACCTCGGCGTTCGCGGTGTTCAAACGCTGGCCGGTCGAACGTTTCGCCGCTCTTGCCCAGCGCCTGTCGGCCCGCGGGCTCGGCGTCGCCGTCAGCCACGGCCCCGGCGAGGCCGGTCTGGCGCAGGCGGTGGCGCAGGCAGCACCGCGAGCGCGCGTGGTCGATGGCGGCGCGCTCGGGCTGCGCGGCCTGGCCGGCGTCGCCCGCGAAGTCGACGTCATGGTCGCTGCCGACACCGGGCCGCTGCACCTCGCCGCCGCCGTCGGCACGCGCTGCGTGGCGCTGTTCGGACCGAAGGACACTGCCCGCTTCGGTCCGCGCGACCACGGCAATGTCCACCACGAGGTGCTGTTCCACGACGTGCCGTGCCGGCCGTGCACCCGCCGCGATTGTGCCTCGCCGCAGTGCGTGCTCGGCGTCGGCGTCGATGCGGTCGAAGCGGCGGTGCTGCGCGCGCTCGTGGTGTCACGATGACCGCGATCCCGACCACGGTGATCCGGCATGTGAAGGAGCGGCTCAGCAAGTGCTCGCTGCGACACTTGCACGGCCGGCCGGAGCTGCTGTTCCTGCGCGCGAAGCCGGGGTTCAGCTTCGATGCGACCGGCTTCACGCTGCTGGTGGTCGACGCGCCGGTGCTGACGCCGGCCGACGCCGGCCGGCCGCTGCTGCTGCTGGACAGCACGTGGCGCTGGTTGCCACAGCTCGCCGCCTGCGTGCGCGGCGCACCGGTGCCGCGCTCGATCCCGCCGGGGGTCAGGACCGCGTATCCGCGCAGCAGCAAGCTGTGGCCGGATCCGGAGCGCGGCCTCGCCTCGGTCGAAGCGCTGTACGTCGCGCGCCGGCTGCTCGGCGACGATGACCCGTCGCTGCTCGCCGGTTATCACTGGCAGCAGGAGTTCCTGCTCGCACTCGCGCTCTGACTACCGCGCGCTCGCGCGCGCGACGTCGGTGACCGGATGCGCGCCCTTCTGTCGCAGCAGCTCCACCAGCATGTCATGGCTGGTCTGGCGCGCGAAATCGACTTCGGCCTCGGTCGCGCCGACCAGCAGGTAGAAGTCGACGCGGCCCGACGGCAGGTCGAAGCTGGGTTCGAAATGGCTCGGCGTCTCGACCAGCAGCCATTGGATCGCGCTGGCGAACTCGGGCGTGATCGAGCCGAGCAGCGGCACGCGGTTGCCGTACTCGAACAGCGCGGCGCCGGGATAACGGCCGACCGCGACCAGCAGCTCGTAGGCCATCAGGTTGTGCAGCAGCTGCACGCCCCACTCGACCGGCTGCGGCGTCTGCAGCACCAGCTCGAAGCCGAGGCCGGAGAAGCCCGAAGGATCCTTGCCGGGCGCATCGAGATTCCACGGATTGCTGAGGCCGGACGTCACGTACAGCCAGCTCGTGCGGTTGCCGTTCGGCGGACAGGCGAACACGCCGTGGTGCAGCCAGCCGGGATGCGCGGGCTGCTGCTGGTAGCGCTGGTAGGTCAGCAGCGACGCCGGATGGATGCCGCCGCCGAGATCATGGAAGCGCGCGCGATAGACCTTGTCCTCGCGCTCGGCCCACACGTTCTCGAACCATCGCTGCCAGACGTCGCTCATGCTTGCACCCGGGCGCGCAGTGTATCGGCCGGGTCGGACGACGCCTGGATCCGATCCGTCTCGGCGGCCGCGGAATGGCCGACGCCGTGGGCGGTTCGTAGAGTCGACGCGCATGCAACGGCAGGAAAAAGCCCGGCGGATCCAACGGCTGCTCGACCAGCTGATCCCGGAGACGCCGGTGCCGCTCGCCCACCGCGACCCGTACACGTTGCTGATCGCCGTGCTGTTGTCGGCGCAGTGCACCGACGAACGGGTGAACCGCGTGACGCCGCTGCTGTTCGCCCGGGCTGACACGCCGCAGGCGATGCGGGCGCTGAGCGCAGCCGGGATCCGCGCGATCATCCGGCCGTGTGGCCTGGCGAACACCAAGTCGAAGGCGATCCGCGCACTGAGTCAGATGCTGGTGCGCGACCACGGCGGCAGCGTGCCGGCCAGCCTCGACGCCCTCGAACGGTTGCCCGGCGTCGGCCACAAGACCGCGAGCGTCGTCATGGCGCAAGCCTTCGGCATCCCCGCGCTACCGGTCGACACGCACGTCCACCGGCTGGCGACCCGTTGGGGCCTGACGTCGGGGCACAGCCGCGAGCGCACCGAAGCCGACTTGAAGCTGCTGTACGCGGAGCGCGACTGGCCGCGCCTGCACCTGCAGCTGATCTGGTTCGGCCGTCGTCATTGCCCCGCCCTGCGCCACGACCCGAGCCGCTGCCCGATCTGTTCCTGGGCAGCGACCCGGGCGACGATCGCGGCCGCGCAGCAACGGCGCGCGCCACGACCAGCCCGTGCTCACCGCCGCGGGCGGTAGAACTGCTCGCGCTGCGACTTGGACAGGTAGAAGTCGACCAGGAACGGATTCCAGGCGTGCTCGTCCTGGGCGAACGAGTCCATCTCGGAGTAGACCGCGCCGCGATCGACGAACTCCTCCTGGAAATCGATCGGCTGTACGCGCAGGCCGTGCCGCTCCTCCTGCAACACCAGCGGCACCAGCTGGCCGGTGCCGCCATCGTCGCGGCGGTAGACGATCGAGCGCGCGCGCTGCATCACGAACACGCGCTTCTCCTCGTTGCGCTTGAACAGCGACGCCATGTGGATCGAGAACACGTCGGAGTGGGTGGTCAACAGCCGCTGGAACTCGGCCTTGGTGTCCGGATTGGGCAGGTTGGCGAACTCGGGCACCTGCTCCAGATCGCCGACCTCGGCGAAGAACTTGTACTTGGCGTCCTCACCGAGCCGGAGATCGCCGAAGTCGGCGGTGTTGGTCTTGCTGACCGCGTTCTGACTCTGGTCCTGGTCCTTGTCGTCGATCGTGTTGCGGTAGCGCAGGATCGCTTCGATGACGTCGTCGGGGATCTGGTCCGCGGTCATCAGCGAACGCAGCACCGGGCGCGACGCGGTGTTGATGTTGATCTTGATGCCCTGGCCCTCGGGCTGCGGCGGCGGCGCGTTGGGATCGTTCGGGTTGCTCTGGTTGCCGGCGCTGGCGGCGGGGTTGCCACCGGCGCGCGCACCCGGCGCCGACGCGCTGCTCGCCGGGCCGCTGCCGGGCGCGGCGCCACTGGCCGGTGCGCCACTGCCCGGTGCGCCACTCGCCGGCGCTTTCGCCTGCTGGCGCGCCACCTTGTCGGGGTCGCCCGGATCGAGCGCCAGCGACGTCCAGACCGTCAGTACCGACTCGAGGCCGAGGTACACCTTGCCGTCGAACACCTTGTCGTAGAACAGGTCCTCGTTGACCGACTGCAGCAGCAACAACTCGTCCAGCTGCAGCGGCACGGAGGTCTCGCGGATGCGGCCATGGTCGTCATCGGTCTTCAGCTTGGGCCGCGGCAGGGCGTCGGTGCCGTTGCGCTTGGCCCAATCCTCGAGCTCGCTGACGATGTGTTCGGCATCGGTCATCGACAGATCGAACTCGCTGTCTTCGCGCAGCTTGTCGAGCAACCGCACCAGCCGATCGCGACTCGCCTTGGCAAACTCGGCATCGGGACTCCACAGCGACAGGATGTTGAACTTGCGGTTCTCGTCCTCGACCCAGACGTAGGTGGTCAGGTCGCCGTCGGCGAACGCCTGCGGTTTGAACCAGGCGTCGCGGCTGCTGTCACAGCTGGCCGACGGATCGGACTCGCCGGCGCCACCCGCACCGCCATCGGCGCCGGCTGCCTTGCTGCCCTGCCCACCCGCCGACCCGCCCGGTGCCCCGCCCAGTGCCTGGCCGAGCCCGCTGCCACCTCCGTCGCCGCCCTGCGCCGCCGCCCCGGCGAGGTCATCGAGCAGCGATTGCTCGATGTCGGTCTCCTTGTACTGCATCTGGTTGTGGATGCGCGCCAGCAGGGCTTCGTTCTCGCCGGTGTGGCGCAGCATGCGACCGCGCACCACCAGTTCGGCAACCAGGATGTAGAGCATGACCGCGAAGATCATGGTCAACACCAGGGCGAACCCGCGCTGGTTGCCGGGACCGGGAGGCTTTCGGGCGGAGCAGTTCATGTTCGGCGAGCCGGTTGGACGGAGATGATAGCCGTTCCTTCCGGCCGGCGCGGCCTGCCGGCCAGGATCCGCATCCGGCCATCGCGCCGGCAGCTGCAGCGACTAGCCGTCGGCGCGTTCGGCGCGAGCGCCGCGGTCGGTCACGATCCGCGGCGTGATGATGAAATCGACCTTGGTCTCCTGCTGGGTCTTCGAGGTCGAACGGAACAGGAAACCGAGCAGCGGAATGTCGCCGAGGATCGGCACCTTGCTCTCGCTGTCGATCGTGCTCTTCGAGTTCAGGCCGCCGATCACCAGGCTGTGGTTGTGCCGCAGGTAGACGGTGGTCACCGCGGTGCGATTCGACGTCACTGGCGTCACCACCGGCTCGGTGGCGGCGAAGTTGGTGACCGCCGAGACGTCGGCGTAGATCTGCAGGATCACCGTATCGGTACCGGCGATCACCGGGATGATGTTCATCTTCACGCCCACGGGCTTGAAGGCGATGTCGGTGGCGACGTTGGCGCCGAGCTGATCGATCCTGGCCTTCGGGAACGGCACGTCGGTGGTGGTCGAGATCGCCGCCACCCCGCCATTGCGGACCACCAGCTTGGGGCTGCTGGTGACATCGGCGAGGTTGTTGGCCTCGAGCGCCTGCACGATCGCATTGAGTGCCCAGGTGTCGTGGATGCCGCCGAGCGTGAACGCGCCGACGTCGGTGATCGGGTTGCCGCCGAGCACCGGCTGGCGCAGCGGGAAGATCGAGGTGTAGGCCTGCACCAGTTTGCTGGCGCTGAGATTCCGCAGGTTGGCGGTGGTGGCGTTGAGGGCGGTCACGCCGAACGCCAGCGCACTGGCGCTGGTGTACTCGATCACCTGCACCGTGATCTCGACCTGCGGGATGCTGCCATAGAACTGATCGAGTGCGTCCTCGAAGGCGGCCAGCGCCGACGGCTGCGCGGTGATGATCGCCAGCGCCACCCGCGGCACGTCCTTGAGGTCTCCGAGCGGCAACGGGGCGCCGGTGACGATCGGCAGGACCTGGGACGGCGCCGGGACCTTGTCGGCGATCGCAGCGCCGCTCAGGATCTCGAAGTCCGGGATGTAGGTGACCTCGACCTCGCGCCCGCCGAGCATCCGCCCGAGCACACTGCGGGGCGTCTCGCCGCCGATCTTGGTCCCCGGCGTCGGCACCGGCAGCGGTGGTGGCGGTTGACCGGGGACGGCGATCCCCGGCAGCGGCTGGCCGGGGACGATGTCGGC
>Ga0209488_10001453_pt1 | contig 20294 bp, 17 predicted proteins | sample Rivendell_Oct201_8_FD_188349 | JGI IMG/M metagenome (GOLD analysis project Ga0209488, IMG submission 188349) | Vadose zone soil microbial communities from the Eel River Critical Zone Observatory, Northern California, USA -... | ecosystem: Environmental > Terrestrial > Soil > Vadose zone >...
GGATGCCCCGGCACGCCGCGAAACCGCTCTGAAAATCGAGCCGCATAGCAATTGTCGCAACCGGCGCTGATCTTCGTGCAACCCGTGACCGGGTTCCATGTCGCATCGGTCCATTCGATTGCGCTGTTTTCAGACATAGCTTTCAACCTTGAAACCGTGTGGTTGCGGCGTGCCCTATTTGGTCACGCGCAACTGCACGCCCGCGCGCTTTCGCAAGTAGCCGATGACGCTGAACAGGTTCTTCGCCTGCGGATTACCGCGCGGGCCGAACATGCGGATCAGGCTCTTGGGCTGGGCGCCCGTGGCCTTGCCGAGCTGTTCGAAGCCGACGGTCGCCTTGATATAGTCGCGGAGAATCGCTTTGCCGGCATCCACATCGCCGGTCAGCAGGGCCTCGATGCCCTCGCGCAACCGCGCCTCGGCGAAAGCCGGGTCGTCCGCGACATGCTGAACGTGTTCCTGAAAACGTTTCGTCGCCATCATGGGCCTTCGCTCATCGCCTGCCGCGCCCTGCTCCCACTTCTCGTCCCGCCGGACGACCGGCACATAACCATCGCACCCAAGTTAAACTTGGTCGCGGGGTAACACAAGTGTTACCCCGCCGTCGCGACGCGGGCCAAACCGGGTCAAAGCCTGCGGGCCGGCGGCAGAATCTCCAACTTTAGTCTTGCCGATATTCGGTCTGGATGATAAGAACAAAACATGAACATATGCGTCCGTCAATCAACGAGCAAGGAAAACTTCAAGCCGCAGACCCAGGAGACAGAATGACGACAGCCCCCGAATTCCCCCTCGTGGCCGGCGCCGCGCAACGCCCGGCCGGTTTGACCTTCCTGGCGCCGCCGCCGCTCTTCGCGGGCGAAGATACGGCCGCCTATGACGAGCTGCTGGCGCGCGTTTCCGGCACTGTCCGTCCGTCCGACATTCTCGAGGAAATCTGGCTGCGCGACGTGGTCGACCTGGTGTGGGAGGTCTTCCGGTTGCGCCGGCTCAAGGCCGGCCTGATGACCGCCGTCGCCCACGAGGGCATGGCGCAGGTCTTGCGCCCGCTGATCCCGGACAACCTGGAGGCCGCGCAAAAATGGGCGGCACGCGATGAGGCCTCCGTGGACCGCGTCGACCGCCTGCTCGCCACTGCGGGCTTCACCATGGATGCCGTCATGGGGCGCACCCTGGCGCTGCGCATCGGCGAGGTCGAGCGCATCGACCGCATGACGATGGCGGCGGAGGCACGCCGTAACGCGGCCCTGCACGAGCTCGATCGCCACCGCTCCGGCTTCGCGCAGACGCTGCGCCGCGTCACGCGGGAGGTCGAGGACGCCGAGTTCGAGGTCGTGGCGGGCGACGATGCGCAGGAAACGGCGCAAAACCCGGAACGCGCCGCGTGAGCGCCGCCCGCCGGCGAGAGGCGAACCGCGCCAACGCGCGCCGGAGTACCGGCCCGCGCACGCCGGAGGGCAAGGCGCGCGTGGGACGCAACGCGCACCGTCACGGCCTGAGCCTGGCGCTGATGGCCGATCCCGCGCTCGCGCGCGAGGTCGAGGATTTGGGCCGCGCGATTGCCGGCGAAGGCGCCGACGCGGAACGCCACGCGCTGGCCTGTCGGATCGCGGCCGCGCAGATCGACCTCGTGCGGGTGCGGCGCGCGCGCCTGGACATCGTGTCGGGCGTGCTCGCGGATCCCGACGCGAGCGCGCGGCTCACCGCCATGGACCGCTACGAGCGGCGCGCCCTGTCGCGGCGCAAGTTCGCCATCCGTGATTTCGACACGGCCGCCTGGGAGAAGTCCGCCCGCGCCGCCGCCGGCCATTTTGGCAGAACAAAGCCATTTGAGGAAAAGCTAATGAATTCAATGGAGAGTGCGCGGCCTATGGCGAGGGCAGATGACTAGGATGGCGAGATCCGAGCCGCCGCGCATTTCGGCAGAACAAAGCCATTTGAGAAAAAGACAACGAATTCAACGAACCCATCGAGATCGCCATGGCCGGGCATGACGAGTCAGAACCAATATCCACGCCCCCTGCCCTCAAATCCCCGACACGAACTTGGCCATGATGACGATGGTCATCACCTGCATGGTCCCCTGGCACGCCACCGCGAAGAAGAAGCCGCGCATCATGCGGGTGATCTTGTCGGTGTCGGGGTTGGGCTTGGTGAGCTCCAGGCAGATCAGCAGGTTGGTCGGCAGCAGGTAGCCGGTGCCCTGGATGGTCATCAGCACCACCAGGGTGAGCGCCGCCGCGACCCAGCCGTAATACGGCCAGGCGAGGTCGAGAAAACCCAGGTCCTTGGCGAGATACCAGCCCGAGGTGCCGGTGATGATCGCGAGCGTCGGCATCAGGAACAGCGTCTTCGGCACCAGCCGCACGATGATCTCGCGCCGCGCCGAGAAATCGATGCGCCGCAGGATCGGGCCGACGATGAACCCCATGAACAGGTCGATGCCGGTCCACATCACGCCGCAGATGACATGGACGAAATTGAGGAACCAGCGCTCATGGCTGGCGATCGCGGCGATCATGACGGCGATCGCCGCGCCGGCGTACCAGAGATAATGCCAGCGGATGACGGATGGCCGGGCGTCGGCGGTCAGTGTTGCCATGCGTGACCTTACCATTCGGCGCGGTGGGGGCCAAAAGGCGTCTATCGGAGCAGATCGTTGAACTCCGGATGGCGGCCCATGAAGGCGCTGACGAAAGGGCATTTGGGCACCACCTTCAGGCCCCGCGCCCGCGCCGCCTCGAGCACGCCGCGCACCAGCGCCGAGCCCACGCCGCGGCCGCCCAGCGCGGGCGGCACCTCGGTGTGAGTCAGCGTGATCACGCCGGGCGCCATTTGATAATAGGCATAGGCCGTATGGCCGTCGGTCTCCAGCTCGAAGCGATGGAACGCGCTGTTGTCGCGGACGCCGGTCATGCGATCACTCCGGCTTGATGCCGGCTTCCGCCACCACGGCCGCCCAGCGCTGCGTTTCCGCCGCCAGGAAGCGCGCGAAGGCGTCGGGCGACAACGCCCGCGGCTCGGCGCCGAGCTTCGCCAGGCTGGCTCTCATGTCGGGTGAGTTCATGCCCTCGTTGAAGGTCGCGTTGAGCCGGGCGATGACACCCGCCGGCGTCCCGGCCGGCGCCAGCATGCCGCTCCACAGCGTCGCCTCCAGCCGCGGCAGGCCGCTTTCGTTCATGGTCGGCACGTCCGGCAATTGCGGGCTGCGCGCCGGCGCCGTGATGGCGAGGGCACGCATCTTGCCGGCCTCGATATGCGGCAGCATGACGACAGGCGTGTCGAACATCATCTGGATCTGCCCGGCCAGCAGGTCCGTGATGGCGGGCGCCGAGCCGCGGTAGGGAATGTGGGTCATGTTCACGCCGCCGACCAGCTTCAGCAATTCGCCCAGCACATGCGGCTGCGAGCCGACGCCGGCGGAGCCGAAATTGACCTTGCCGGGATTGGCCTTGGCATAAGCAAGAAGCTCGGCCACGGATTTCACCGGAAGCGTCGGCGAGACGCACAGCAATTGCGGGCTGACGGCGACCAGCGCCACCGGGGCGAAGGCCTTGGCGAGCTCGTAGTCCACGCTCTTGTAGATCGACGGGCTGATGGTGAGCGCGCCGACCTGCGAGATCAGCAGCGTGTAGCCGTCGGGATCCGCGCTCGCCACCGCCTTGGCGCCCACGGTGCCGCCGGCGCCGCCCGGGCGGCTCTCGACGATGACGCTCTGTGCGAACATCGACGACAGCTTTTCCGCCACCAGGCGTGCCAGCACGTCGGTCGGTCCGCCCGGCGGATAGGGCACCACGATCTTGAGCGCGTGGTTCGGGTAGGCCTGCGCCCGCGCGTCGCCGGCATCCGACAGCCCGATGCCGGTCGCCACGACCAGGCACACCAAGAGGCGCTTGGCGATCATCGATTTTTGCTCCCCGGGTTCTCGATCGCCATTGTGGCATGCGGCGGGAGCTTCCGCCTATCCACGTCACGGCCGCGCCCGAGCGCGGACCCGACGAGGCAAATCGGCCGCGCTATTCCGCGGGCTGCGCCGCGGTCCCGGCGCGGCGCCGCCGCGAGAGCTCCGCGATCCAGCGGCTGACCACGTAGAACACCGGCGTGAACAGCAGCCCGAACACGGTCACGCCGATCATGCCCGAGAACACGGCGGTGCCCAGCGTCTGGCGCAGCTCCGCGCCGGCGCCGACCGCCCATACCAGCGGCGCCACGCCGAAGATGAAGGCGAGCGAGGTCATCAGGATCGGGCGCAGCCGCAGCCGCGCCGCCTCGACCGCCGCGGCCCAGCGGTCGCGGCCGGCGTCCTCGAGCTGCTTGGCGAATTCCACGATCAGGATCGCGTTCTTGGCGGCCAGCCCGATCAGCACCACGAAGCCGACCTGGGTGAGGATGTTGTTGTCCTGGCCGCGCAGGATCACGCCGGTGATCGAGGCGACGAGGCACATCGGCACGATCATGATGACGGCGAGCGGCAAGGTGAGGCTTTCGAATTGGGCGGCCAGCACCAGGAACACGAACACCACCGCGAGCGCGAACGCGAAGGCGGCCGTGTTGCCGGCCCTGAGCTGCTGGAAGGCGAGCGTCGTCCACTCGTAGCTGAAACCTTCCGGCATCATCTCGGCGGCGAGCTTTTCCATGATCTGGATCGCCTGGCCCTGGCTGTAGCCCGGGGCGGCGCCGCCGTCGAGCTCGGCGGCCGGATAGAGATTGTAGCGCGGGACCCGATAGGGACCCGAGATGTCGCGCACCGTCGTGAAGGACCCGAGCGGCACGGTGTCGCCCGTCGAATTGCGCACCCGGATCTTCAGCACGTCTTTGGGATCGTTGCGGTACTCGGCATCGGCCTGCGTGGTGACCCTGAAGGTGCGGCCAAACAGGTTGAAGTCGTTGACATAGGAGGAGCCGATATAGACCTGCAGCGCCGCGAACACGTCCGCCACGTTGATGCCGAGCAGCTGCGCCTTGGTGCGATCGATGTCGAGATAGAGCTGCGGGGTCGAGGTCTCGAACAGCGTGAACACCTGGGAGAGGCCGGGCGTCTGGCTGGCGCGCGCCGCCATGGTGGCGGACAGCGCCTGCAGCGCCGCCGCGCCCTGCCCGCCGCGATCCTCGACCATCATGCGGAAGCCGCCCGCATTGCCGATGCCGGCGACCGGCGGCGGCTGCACCACCAGGATGAAGGCATCCTGGATCGGCGCGAGGCTTTGCATCAGCGCGGCCGTGATGCCGGCGGCGGATTGCCGCGGGTCGCGGGCGCGCTCCTCCCAGGGATCGAGCGTGAGGAACACCGCGCCCGAATTCGGCGCATTGGTGAAGGTCGCGCCCGAGAAGCCGACGATGTTCACCGCATGCCCGACGCCCGGCGTCTTGAGCGCGATGTCGACCGCGCGCTGCTGCACCGCGTCGGTACGCGAGAGCGACGCGCCGGGGGGAAGCTGGATCACCACGATCAGATAGCCGCGATCGACCTGCGGGATGAAGCCGATCGGAGTCTTGCGGAACTCGTTGAGGCCGTAGGCCAGGATGCCGACATAGACCAGGAGCACGATCGCCGAGATCCGCACCGTGCGCGACACGACGTATCCGTAGCCGCGCCCGAGCGCCTCGAAACCGTGGTTGAACAGCCGGAAGAATCCGTGGATCGGCCGTTCAAACCACCGGTCGCGATGCCGGGTATCGTGCGGCTTGAGCAGCAGCGCGCACATCGCCGGCGACAGGGTCAACGACACGATCAGCGAGATGATGGTCGCGCCCGCGATGGTGAGCGCGAACTGCCGGTAGAACTGGCCGGAGATGCCGGTGATGAAGGCGGACGGCACGAACACCGCGCACAGCACCAGCGCGATCGCGATCAGCGCCGAGCCGACCTCGTCCATGCTCTTGACCGCGGCGTCGTGGGGCGAGAGGCCGGCCGCGATGTTGCGCTCGACATTCTCCACCACGACGATCGCGTCGTCGACCACGATGCCGATCGCCAGCACCAGCCCGAACAGGGACAGGTTGTTGAGCGTGAAGCCGAAGGCGGTCATGAAGAAGAAGGTGCCGATCAGCGAAACCGGGATCGCCACGATCGGGATCAGGGCGGCGCGCCAGGTCTGCAGGAACAGGACGATCACCAGCACCACGAGCAGGATCGCCTCGCCGATCGTCTCCTGGACCGCCGTGACCGACTCCTGGATGAATGCGGTCGGGTTATAGACGATCGCGTGCTTGATGCCGGCCGGGAAGCGCTTCGACAGGACGTCCATCATGGCGATGATGTTGTTGGCGGTCTGCAGCGCGTTCGAGCCGGGCCGCTGGAACACCGCCAGCGCCACCGCGGGATCGCGATCGAGATAGGAGTTCGACGAATAGTCGACGGCCGCGAGCTCGACCCGGGCCACGTCCTTGAGCCGCACCACCGCGGTGGCCGTCTGCTTCACCACGATGTTCGCGAACTCGTCGGGATTGGCGAGGCGGCCCAGCGTCTGGACGGCGATCTGGAAGGCGCCCTGCTTGTCGGTCGGGGGCTGGTCGAGCACGCCGGAGGCGACCTGGATGTTCTGGCCCTGCAGCGCGATGACCACGTCGCCGGCGGTGAGCGCGAGCGCCTGCAGGCGGTCGGGGTCGAGCCAGATGCGCATCGAATAGTCGCGGCTGCCGAACACCGTGATGGAGCCGACGCCGTCGACGCGCGTGAGCGCATCGGTGATCTCCAGCGTCGCGTAATTCGAGATGAACAGCGTGTCGCGCGACTTGTCGGGCGAGTAGAGGTGCACGACCATCATCAGGTCGGGCGAGCTCTTGCTGACGGTCACGCCGATATTGCGCACGTCTGCCGGCAGCCGCGGCTGGGCGATCGCCACGCGGTTTTGCACCTGCACCTGCGCGATGTCGAGATTGGTGCCGAGCTCGAAGGTGACCGCGATGGAGAAGCGTCCATCGGCGCTCGAGTTCGACGACATGTACATCATGTTCTCGACGCCGTTGATCTGCTGCTCGATCGGCGTGGCCACCGTCGAGGCGACGACGTCGGCGCTGGCGCCCGGATATTGCCCGGTCACGTTGATGATCGGCGGCGCGATCTCGGGATATTGCGCGACCGGCAGCCGCGAATAGGACACGCCGCCCAGGATCACGAAGATGATCGAGACCACGGCGGCGAAGATCGGCCGGTCGATGAAGAAATGGGAAATCCGCATGGGATCGGCCGGCCTTATTTCATGACCTGGGCCGCGCCCGGCGCGGGCGGCGCAGCGCCCTCCTCCTGCGGAGTCACCTTCTGTCCGGGGCGCGCGCGCATCAGGCCGTTGACGATGACCCGGTCTTCGGGCGCGAGCCCGTCCTTGATCACCCGGAGATTGTCCGAGACCTGGCCGAGCGTCACGTATTTCTGCCGCACCACATTCTCGCCGTCGACCACGAGCAGGTATTTGCGCGCCTGCTCGGTGCCGATCGCGGCGTCCGCCACCAGCAATGCCTGGTAGGAAGGCGAGCCCGGCACCCGGAGGCGGCCGAACATGCCGGGCGCGAACACGCCGTTCGGGTTGGCGAAGACCGCGCGCCCGCGGATGGTGCCGGACGAACGCTCGATGACGTTGTCGAGGAAATCCATGCGGCCCGGGTGGCTATAGTCCGGCTCGTCGATCAGCCGCAGCGACACCAGGGCGCTGCCGTCGCGGCTGGTCATGTCCTGTCCGGCCTTCGAGAGGCGCTCGTAGCGCAGATACGAGGCTTCGTCGAAGGTGAACTCGAAGCGGATCGGATCGAGCGACACGATCATGGCCAGCAGCGTCGTGTTGCCGCCGGTCCCGCCGGTCACCAGGTTGCCGGGCGATACCCGGCGGTCGCCGATGCGGCCATCGACTGGCGCGCGCAGCTCGGTGAATTGGAGGTCGAGGGCGGCCTGGCGCGTCGCCGCCTCCTGGGCGGCGACCGAGGCGTCGGCGACGCGCTTGGCCTGGGTGCGCTGATCGAAGGTCTGCTCGGTGATGGTCTTGTCGCGGACGAGCTGGGCGCCGCGCGCCAGATCGGCCTCCGCAAACGCCGAGTTGGCGCGCGCCTGCGCCAGATTGGCCCTGGCCTGGTCGAGCGAGGTCTGGAACGGCCGCTTGTCGATCGAGAACAGCAGGTCGCCCTGCTTGACCATCTGGCCGTCGGTGAAATGCACCTCATCGAGATAGCCCGACACCCGCGCCCGGATCTCGACCGAATTGACCGCGACGAAACGGCCGACATATTCGTCCATATCGATCACGGTCCGCCGCGTCGGATGGGCGACCGTGACGACGGGAGGCGGCGGCGCGGCCGCCTTCTGGTCTTCCCCGCAGCTTGCGAGCAGGACCGCCATACCCAAGGCGACGATCAGCGGGGCAAGGCGCGCGAAACGGAATATCGACATGAGTTCTCTGCTGGCCTCCCAGTGGGCGGCAATCCGGACATTTGTGGGGCGCGGGGCGCACTCGGAACGCGGGCCGCACCATTGTGAGCGCGTCCCGGCGGTCTTTTGAATCCGCGGCGCACCCCCCATATCTGGGCGCACGCAGCCTGTCTATCCGCCACGGGGCTGAGCTGGCTTGCGTCCCATCCAGGGTACAGCCATGTCCTTGTCCAATAACCTGAAATCCGTTTCCGCCAGCCCGCAGCCCGCCGACGACGCCGCGCTGCTCGACGCCTATTCGCGCACCGTCATCGACGTGGTCGACAGCGTCAGCCCGGCCGTGGTGCGGCTCGACGTGAAGCCCTCGGAGCAGGCCCGCCAGGGCGGGTCCGGCTCCGGCGTGATCGTCTCACCCGACGGACTTGTCCTCACCAACAGCCACGTGGTGGGCGGCACCTCGCGCCTGCGCGTGACCACGGCCGACGGACAAAGCCTCACCGCCGTGGTGGTGGGCGACGATCCCGACACCGATCTGGCGCTGCTGAGGGTCAACGAGAGCGTGACCCTGCCATTCGCGCCGCTCGGGGACTCGCGGCACCTGCGGCGCGGCCAGCTGGTGATCGCGATCGGCAACCCGCTCGGCTTCGAGTCGACCGTGACGGCGGGCGTGGTGTCGGCGCTCGGGCGCTCGTTGCGCGCGCGCACCGGCCGGCTGATCGACGACCTGATCCAGACCGACGCGGCGCTCAACCCGGGCAATTCCGGCGGCCCGCTGGTGTCGTCGCGCGGCGAGGTGGTCGGCATCAACACGGCCATCATCATGGGGGCGCAGGGCATCTGCTTTGCGATCGCGGCCAACACGGCGAAATTCGTGCTCGGCGAGCTGGTCCGCCATGGGCGGGTGCGGCGCGCCTATATCGGGATTTCGGCGGCCAAGACGGCGCTGCCGCGACGGCTGCGTCACGAGGCCGGGGTCGTCCAGGAAAGCGCGGTGGTGGTGGCCGGCGTCGAGCCCACGAGCCCGGCCGATCGCGCCGGGCTGGTGGCGGGCGACATGCTGCTCTCGCTCGACGGCCAGGCGGTGACCGGCGCCGACGACCTCATCCGCATCCTCACGGGCGAGAAGATCGGCCACAAGGTCGAGATCGAGCTGCTGCGCGAGCGCAAACGCCAACAGGTCTCGCTCGAGCCGCAGGAGCGCCAGCGCCGGGCCGCGTGATCAGGGCAGAGGAGGCCCGTTCCGGTCGGTGACCGCCGGCGACTTGCGCCGGCGGCGGAAGGCCGCGAGCCATTCTGGCCCGAACAGCAGCGCGAGCGCCCCGCCGTAGACCACGCATCCGAGAGCCGCGAGCGCCGCGAGCCTGAGCTCCGCGCGCAACGCCGGCGCGTCGGCGAGCAGACGCTCGATCAGGCGATCGCCGGCGAGCAGCGCGACGGCGAGCACGAGTCCGGCTCCGGCGAGCCGCACCGCCGATCGTTTGAGACGCGCGTCGACGGCGATGAGGCGCGCCCGCTGGGCGTACCAGACGACCAGCGCGAAATTGATCCAGGCGCCGACCGACGTCGCGAAGGCGAGCCCGACCTGCGCATAGTCCTTCATGAGCAGGATCTTGAGCCCCACATTGACCACCACCCCGGCGAACAGCGCCTTGACGGGCGTCGCGGTGTCGCCGCGGGCGAGGAAGGTCGCGGAGACGCTGCGGATCAGGACGAAAGGCACCAGCCCGATCGCATAGGCCGCCAGCGTCGCGCCCGCCGCCGCGGCGTCCGCCGACGTGAAGGCGCCGCGCGCGAACAGCGCCCGCATGATGAGGTCGGGCACGATCAGGAAGGCCGCCACGCACGGCACCGCGAGCAGCAGCGTGAACTCGATCGCGCGGTTCTGCGAATGCCGGGCGCCCGCCTCGTCGCCCGCCGCCAGGCGGCTCGCCATCTCGGGCAGCAGCACGGTTCCGGCCGCGATCCCGATCACGCCGATCGGAAGCTGGTTGAGGCGATCCGCATAATAGAGTGCCGAGAGCGCGCCGGCCGCCAGGAAGCTCGCGATGATGGTGTCGGCGAAAAGGGCGATCTGGGTTCCGCCCGAGCCGAGGGTCGCCGGCCCGAGCGCCTTGAAGAAGCGCCTGACGTCGTCGTCGAGCCCGATGGCGCGGAAACCCGGCAACACCTTGTTGCGCCGCGCGTCGCCGGCCACCAGCAGGACCTCGAGGCAGCCGGCGAGCAGCACCCCCCAGGCCGCCGCATGCCCGGCGGTCGGGAAAAACACGGCAAGCGCAAGCGTCACCATCATCGAGAGATTGAGCAGGATCGGCGCGGCGGCGGCGGCGGCGAAGCGATGAAGCGCATTGAGAATGCCGCCATAGAGCGTCACCAGCGAGACCAGCAGCAGATAGGGAAACGTGATGCGCGTGAGGTCGACCGCGAGCGCGAAACGGCCGGGATCATGCGAGAAGCCCGGCGCCAGGAGCCCGATCACCGCCGGCGTGAAGGCGAGCGCGACCACGAGCAGCACGGCCTCGACCGCGAACAGCAGGGTGAAGATGCGATCGGCGAACAGCCGCGCCGGCTCGGCGCCGCCGGTCGAGCGGATGCGCGCATAGGCCGGCACGAAGGCGGCGTTGAAGGCGCCTTCGGCGAAAATGGCGCGGAAGTGGTTGGGCAGGCGAAGCGCGACGAAGAAGGCGTCGGCGACCGGCCCGGCGCCCAGGATCGCCGCCAGCATGATGTCGCGCGCGAAGCCGGTGATGCGCGACACCAGGGTCAGGCCGCCGACCGTGAGGATGCGTTCGATCATGGATCGTTCACTGAAATCCGCCGGCCCGGACGGGGCGTCCGGACGGCCGCACGCGCGCCTATCTGGTGAGCGCCCTGTGCACCGCGTCGATGATGCGGTCCTGCGTCGGCTCGTCGAGATAGGCGTGCATGGGGAGGCTGATGACCTCGTGCGCGAGCCGCTCGGACACCGGCAGGCCGCCGTCCGCGCTAGGGAAGCGCGCATAGGCTTCCTGCCGGTGCAACGGCTTGGTGTAGTAGATCGCGGTCGGGATGCCCTCGTGCTTGAGGGCCGACGCCAGCCCGTCGCGCCGCCCCGGCTCGAGCCGGATCGTGTATTGGGCCCATACCGAAGTGTAGCCGTCGGGGATCCGCGGCACGCTCGCCACATTGCCGAGCGCGTTGTTGTAGCGCTCCGCCGCCTTGTTGCGCGCCGCGATCTCGTCGCGGAAGATTTTCAGCTTCTCGATGAGCACGGCCGCCTGGATCGTATCGAGGCGGCCGGTCATCCCGATGCGCACATTGTCGTATTTGTCGGCATTGTGGCCGTGCACGCGCAGGCTCTTCAGCAGCGCCGCAAGCTCGTCGTCGTCGGTGAAAACCGCGCCGCCGTCGCCGTAGCAGCCGAGCGGCTTGGCGGGAAAGAAGCTGGTCGCGGTGGCGTCCCCGAGGGTACCGAGGGGACGGCCCTTGTAGTCCGCGCCGAAAGACTGCGCCGCGTCGTCGAGGATGAAGAGGCCCTCCGCCGACGCGATCGCGGCGAGCGCGTCGTGATCGGCCGGCAGGCCGAACAGATCGACCGGGATGACCGCCTTCGGCTTGAGGCCGAGACGCTTCGCTTTCGCGATCGCGCGCTCCAGGCTCGCCGGATCGATGTTGAAGGTGGCCTCGTCGACGTCGGCGAACACCGGCGTGGCGCCGAGCAGCGCCGCGACCTCGGCGGTGGCGCAGAACGTGAAGGCCGGGCAGAACACCGCGTCGCCGGGCCCGATGCCCTTCGCCATCAGGACGAGCACGAGCGCGTCGGTGCCGCTCGCGCAGGTGACGGCGTGACGGGCGCCGCAGAATTGCGCAAGCGCGGTCTCGAGCATGCGCACCTCGGGGCCGAGGATGAACTGGCAATGCGTGGTGACGCGGGCGATCGCCTCGTCGATCAGCGCGCCGAGCCGGTTGCGCTGGGCGGCCACGTCGATGAACGGAATGGGCTTCGGTTCGGTGCGAGCCTGCTGGGCCATGGGATGTCCGGACACGCCGTCAGCCCGCCACGCGGCGCGGCCCCTTGCGCGGCGCCGCGATGTCGTCGGGCCGGCCGTTGAGGCAACGGATCGCGATTTCCAGGCTCGCCGCCCCTTCTTCGCCGGTCACCGGCGGCTCGGTGCCGGTGCGCACCGCGGTCACGAAGGCGGAAAGCTCGTCGCGCAGCGGCTCGGAGTGACCGACCGACAGATGGCGCATGGAATAGCTGCCGTCGGGCTGGAAGCCGAAGCATTCGGTGACCTGGCGGGTCAACAGATCGCCGATCACGTATTTGCGCTTGGTCGCCACATGAACGGTGCGCGCCTTGAACGGGGTGAGCCAGTTGGTGTTGATATGGGCGAGCACGCCCGAGGCGGTGCGGAACTGCAGCAGCGCGATGTCCTCGCGCTCGGCCTTGGCGCTGCGCAGCTGCGGCTGGACTTCGATGATCTGGGACCCGGTGAACCAGCTGATCAGGTCGATGTCGTGCACCGCGAGATCGATGACGACGCCGACATTCGACATGCGCGGCGGGAAAGGTCCGACGCGGGTGATCGCGATCGAAAGAATGTCCTCCTCGCGGATCGCCTCCTTGATGGCCTGGACGGCCGGATTGAAGCGCTCCACATGGCCGACCATCAAGGTCACGCCGGCGCGGCGGGCGGCCGTGATGATCTCGCGGCCCTCCTCGACCGTGGAAGCGATCGGCTTCTCGACCAGCACGTGGACGCCGTGGCCGATGGCCGTGAGCGCGATGCTGCGATGAAGATGGGTCGGTGCCGCGATCGAGAGGGCGTCGACCCCGAGCGCGATCAGCTCGGCGACGTCCGCAACCGCCGCGCAGCCGAGCGAGCGCTCGACGAAATCAGCCTGCTTGTCGTCCGGATCGGCGACGCCGACGAGGCTGACGCCCGGCATCTCGGCGAGCACGCGGGCGTGGTTGTACCCCATGACGCCCACCCCGACGACGCCGACGCGCAACGGGGCTGCATCGGCTTTCACGGCTTTTACCCTGGACACGCAACCCCCGACTCGTGAGCCACCACGCCTTTCCCTAGCACGGCCCGAAACGGCTGGCGACCGCAAACCGAAATCCTCTCAAACACGTTTTGAGTCAGGGAGTTACATCACCGCCAGGACGGTTTGGCGAGCCGCTCGACGGCGCGCAAGGCGTCACGGCGGCACCGCGTAGCGCCCCTCACTCCCGCTCGTAGAGCCGGTATTGGCCTGCCGTCGCGACGACACGAAATTTTTGGGCGTCCGCCGCAGGCAATTCGATAATACCGAATATGCAGAGCGGCTTGCCGCCGGGGTCGACCGGCGGATTGACGCCCTCGCGTCCAGTGAAGCCGTAGAACCTGTCCCCGACACTATAAGAGACGAAATCCGGATAGCGCTTCGCCAGCTGCAGGTCGAATTTCTCGGCGAAAATATTTCCGAACAGCAGGCCCGACAGTTGCGCACTCACGCCGTTGGTCTGCGGAATGAGCGACCCGCATCGCTCGCCCGCGATCCGCCGGATCCTGTCGACATCGCTCCGCTCCTGCGCGTGGCGGCCCGGCAGATCCGAGTCGAAATACCGGAAATTCGACGCCGCCGGAACGACGCCCATCGTCAGCACGATGGCGAAACATATGGCAGAGAAAGCCGGTCGGATCGCTCCCAGGGCCGCGACCGCGACGCCGCTCGAGACGGCAACCGCCACGATCGCGGGAACCATATAGCGGCCGGCCGGATGTTTGACCGTCATCAGGAACTGCAACATCAAGACGACAAGACTCAACAACATGAACCGCGCGGGCGGCGAAGGCTTCGCCGGGCGTCCGCGAAGCCAGACAGCGAAGACGCCAGCCAGGCACGCGAACAGGAAAGCCGGCGCGTTTTCGGAAATGAGAAATTGCGCGTTGGCCGCCATCGCCGCGATGCCTGGCACCCCGACCGACCCTTCGCCATAGTGGCCGGTATGAATTCCGATATTCACGATCCAGGTGATCAATTTCTTGTACATATTCGCCATCGGCAGCGTCCAGAAAACGAACGAGCCGAAGCACGCGGCGAGAAACTTCGCTTTCGATTTCGTCGAAGCGAACATGAAGACGTAGAGAATCAACGGAAAAACCGTGACCTTGGTCGCGAGGCCGAAGCCCAGGATCAAGCCGGCGATGATCGAATCGTGCGGGCGTTCGGGCCGGCTGTCGGTCGCAAGCGGCAGGAGCGCGAGGCCGAGGCCGAGAACGACGGGTATGACCAGGATCTCCGTCCCCAGCACGCCAAAGGATTCCGCAACCGGCGGTGAGATCACGATGCAGATCTGGAGAATGCAGGCCGCGAAGATATTCCCCGTGAGCTTGTAGAGCCAGATGCCGGCCAGCGCGGTCATTGCCGCGGCGACAAGCTGCACAAAGAGGAAAATCCCGGCCAGATAGATTTCCGGCCGCGTTATGATTTCCTCGATCGGGCAGATCGGATTGCGGCCATCCATCGCATTCATCGCGCCGATGACGAAGGCCCCGATGATCTGCAGCGGCGTGCCCGGATGATCGATATGACGGGGGTTCTTGCCGCACGACACCAGAAGCGAGTTCATCAGATAGATGTAAGCCGGGTCGACCCGGCCAATGAGGTAGAACGGCCCAATTCGCCCGCGGTTCAGGAATGGAACGAGCCAGATCGCCAGCGGCGCGACCGTGAGGACGAGGATACCCAGGGCCGAGGTCATGGGCCGGCGCCCGATCCAGGCCGGTATCGTGGCCCGCACCTGGCCTTGCGCTTCCGGGTTCACGGGCTGCGTCGTGCTCATCACGTCATGCAGAACCGGGACTGCCGCGGTCAGCTGCGACGATAGACGTCATCCAGGCGGATGATGTCGTCCTCGCCGAGATAGCTGCCGGTCTGCACCTCGATCAATTCGAGCGCGATCCGGCCCGGATTGGCGAGCCGATGGACCGAGCCGATCGGGATATAGATCGACTCGTTCTCATGCACGGTCTGGACCTGCTCGCCGACCGTGACCTCGGCGGTGCCGCGCACCACGACCCAGTGCTCGGCGCGATGGTGATGCTTCTGCAGCGACAGCTTGCCGGCGGGCGCAACGACGATGCGCTTGACCTGGAAGCGGTCGCCCCCGTCCACCGACTCGTAATAGCCCCAGGGGCGATGGACGCGGCGATGCTCCCTCGCCTCCGCCCTGCCCCGCCGATTGAGCTCGGCAACCAGCGTCTTCACGTCCTCGGCACGCGCGCGCGGCACAACCAGCACGGCGTCGGGCGTGGTCACCACGATCAGGTCCTCGACGCCCATCACCACCGTGAGACGTCCCTCGGCATGGACGATGCAGCCCTTCGAGTCGACCGACACCACCGGGCCGGTTGCCGAATTGCCGCCGTGATCGCGCGACGCGACCTCGAGGATCGCGTCCCAGCTGCCGATGTCAGACCAGCGGAAGCGGCCCTCGACCACGGCCGCGCGTGCGGTCTTCTCCATCACCGCGTAATCGATCGATTTCTGCGGCGCGCGGGCGAAGGCCTGCTCGTCGAGACGAACAAAGCCGAGATCGCCGGCCGCGCCGGCGACCGCCTTCTCGACCGCCTCCGCCATGGCGGGCTCGAAGCGCGCGAGCTCGGCGAGCAGCGCATCGGCGCGAAACAGGAAATTGCCGGAATTCCACAGATAGTCCTGCGCCACATAGGTGGCGGCGGTCGCGGCGTCCGGCTTTTCCACGAAGGCCGCAACCCGGCTCACGCCCTCGAAGCCGAGCGCTTCGCCGCGCCGGACATAGCCGTAGCTCGTCTTCGGCGCGGTCGGGCGGATGCCGAAGGTGACGATGTGCCCCTTGGCGGCGGCGTCCCGTCCGGCCCGGCAGGCATCGGCGAAAAGATCGGCGTCGAGGATGACATGATCGGCGGCGATCGCGAGCACGATCGCGTCGGGGTCGCGCTGGCGCGCAAAGGCGGCGCCCGCCGCGATCGCGGGGCCCGAGTCACGTCGTATGGGCTCGAGCACCACGGTCGCATCGATGCCGAGCTCCTCGGCCTGGTAGCGGGCGAAAAACCGGAAGGCGTCGCTCGTCATCACGATCGGCGGCGCGAACAGATCCGGCGACGATACCCGCATGAGCGCCTGCTGATAGGTGGATTTCTCACCCACCAGCGGCAGGAACTGTTTCGGCATGGCGTCGCGCGACACCGGCCACAATCGCGTGCCGGTGCCGCCGGCGAGAACCAGCGGGACGATGCGGGGCGAGGCCATCAGGATACGCGGCCAAAGCGGCGGGAGAAACGGATCATGACGATCGCCTCATGATGAGAATGAAGACCTGAGAGCTTAATGGATGGGCGCGTCGATCGGCTCATTGCCTTTGCGCGCCGGCGTGTCGGACGTGGCGGGGGGCGTGGCTGAGGGCGTGGCTCGTGGCGGCTCGTTGCCGCTGATGGACTTCAGATAGGCGTCGTAGCCCGGCGTGCCGGGCCGCGGTGGCGTTCCCTCCGGCAATCCACCGGCCCATGGCGGCAGGGTATCGGCGACGAAAGAGCTCAGTGACGAACAGGATGCGACCAGAAGACCCGCCACCACAACGCCGATCATGGGCACGCTACGCATGATCATCTCGCAAGTGATGCGCCTGAGGAGAACCCCCGCGCCGCCCATTGCGGGCGCCGCTTTCATCGATCGAATGCGATTCCTGCGATCATACCCGACCCGAACTCGCAGCGCCATTCAACATTGACCGGTCCGCCAGCATCGCGCCGAGCCAGAAGAACAACAGCCTGCCCTCGACGAAGGTGGAGAAATGGGAATTGGCGAGACTGGTCGCGCACCAGCCGATAACGGCCGCGACCGCGAGCTGTCGATAGGGCGTCGGGGCGGGGCATGTCAAAGCGCGAAAGATGAAGAACAGGAGCGCCGCAAACCCGATGACCCCTTGCTCGCCCAGGGTCTTGAGAAACTGGTTGTGCGGATCGCCGGACTCGAATCCCTGCCAGCCCGGCACGCCCTGGATGTAAGGCCGGTAGCCATCCCGGAACCCCCCGGTACCGACCCCGAAGATCGGGTTATCGCCGATCATCCGCAGCGTATTGCGCCACATGACGACGCGCTGCCCGAGCGACGTTCCCTCCTGGCTCTGATCGACCGTCTCGATTTCGTGCAACGCCTGCGTGATGCGGCCGCGCCCGATCGTGCTCACGGTGAGGATTACGGCAAGGCAAACCAGCACGGCGGCGCCGGCTATCGCCTTTGTGTGCCACGATCCCTTGGCCAGCAACACGACGGTCACGACCGCCATGACGATCAGCGACAGATAGCCGCTGCGCGCCCACAGCACGAAGACGATGTCGAACAGCAGCACGGCCAGCACGGCCGCCATCGCCGGCCGGTTGTGGCCGAGCCAGCGGTCGCCCGCAAACGCCTCCGGGCGCAGCAGCGCCGCGATACAAATAATGCCGGCCAGGGAGAAAATGATGCCCTGAACCGCATAGTTTCGAAAGACGACGCCCAATCCGAGCCATGACGGCAGGCTCAAACCCCAAACGATGACCAGCGACGCCAACGCTCCAGCAAGACAGGTCACAACGATGACTTTGAGCACCAGCCGTTTCGAAGCCTCGTCATCGAATACCGCAGCGGCCAGGGGCAGCAGCAGCATGCGCCGCCATCCGAGAAGCGCGCTGAGCGAATCGGCCCATGAGGCCGGGCCGTAAAGCGCCGCCACCGCGGTCACGACGGCAAGCGGGAGAAAGCCGACCACGATGGGATATCGCAGGGCCCGGCATAGCCGCCGGCGCGGTTCCGGCAATGCCGCGAAGACGATGTAGCTCGCAAACTCGAACCCGATGGAGATCGAGGTCGACACCAGCATGGCGACGACGACACCCAGCAGCAACGTGCGGGCCAGCGCGATGCTGCCGTCGGGCGGTATCTTGACGTTCAAGGAAAAACCCATGCCGCCGCGGTTCTCGATTTGCCCGACCGAATGCGCCCTAACGCTTGTGGTAGCCGCGGTACCAGTCGACGAAGCGCCGAACTCCGTCCTGGACCGGCGTATCGGGCGCGAAGGCGACCGCCTTGCGCAGGTCGTCGACGTCAGCAAAAGTTTCCGGCACGTCGCCGGGCTGCATCGGCACCAGCTCGCGGATCGCGGGCTTGCCCACCGCCTGCTCGATCAGCCGCACGACCTCGGTGACCTCGACCGGCGTGTGGTTGCCGATGTTGTAGACGCGCCAGGGAGCGGCGCTCGATGCCGGGTCGGGCCGATCGCTCGACCAGCTCGCGTTCCCGTCGGGCGGCCGGTCGACCAGCCGCACGACCGACTCGGCCACGTCGTCGACATAAGTGAAATCGCGCCGCATGTTTCCGTGGTTGAACAGCTTGATCGGCCGTCCGGCGAGGATCGCGTCGGTGAACAGCCACATCGCCATGTCGGGACGGCCCCACGGTCCGTAGACCGTGAAGAAGCGCAAGCCCGTCGTCGGCAGGCCGAAGAGATGCGCATAGGCGTGCGCCATCAGCTCATTGGCCTTCTTGGTCGCCCCATAGAGGCTGAGCGGATGATCGACATTCTGCGCGGTCGAAAACGGCATATGCGTATTGGCGCCGTAGACCGATGATGACGAAGCATAGACGAGGTGGCGGGACTTCGCCTGCCGGCAGCCTTCCAGGATATTGAGAAAGCCGGTCAGGTTGGCGTCCGCATAGGCGTGCGGATCGACGAGCGAATGGCGCACCCCGGCCTGCGCCGCGAGATGCACCACCTGGGAGAAGCGGTGCTCGGCGAACAGCGCCGCCATGCCGATACGGTCGGCGAGATCGAGCCTGACGAAACGAAACGACGGGACCTTTGCGAGCTCGTCGAGGCGCGCCTGCTTGAGCGCCGGATCGTAATAGGCGTTGAGATTGTCGAGACCGATGACGTCGCGGCCATCCGCGGCGAGACGGCGCGCGACATGGAAGCCGATGAATCCCGCGGCGCCCGTGACGAGGATCGGCTTATCCGGCATCGGCGTATTCCGTCCTCTGAAAGCTTGTCCGCTCGCTCACAAGCGCCACAGCTCGACCTCGTCGGGCTTGGCGGCGCGATCGAGCAGGGATTTCACGTCGAGCACGATGCCGCCGCCGGGCTTCAGCAGCTTGCGCATCAGCGGCCATCCGCCGCGGACATAATCTTCATGGCCGACCGCCAGGACGACCGCATCGGCCGGACGGAGCGCCGGCATCGTGGCGAGCTTGATGCCGTATTGGTGCTCGGCCTCCTGCGCCGGCGCGAGCGGATCGTGCACCTGCGCCGCGATTCCGAACGACGAAAGTTCGCGAACGATGTCCACGACCTTCGAATTGCGGATATCGGGCACGTTCTCCTTGAAGGTGAGGCCGAGCACCGTCACGACCGGGGCGGCCCCTCCCCGTTGCATCAGCAGCCGGGCGCATTCGCGCGCGACCCGGCGGCCGACGCCGTCGTTGATCTGCCGGCCGGCGAGAATGACGCGAGGCGCATAACCCGCGCGCTCGGCCCGATGGGTGAGGTAATAGGGGTCGACCCCGATGCAGTGGCCACCGACCAGCCCCGGATGGAACGGCAGGAAGTTCCATTTGGTCCGCGCCGCCGCCAGCACGTCGGCGGTATCGATGCCGAGCGCATGGCAGATCTCGGACAGCTCGTTCATGAAGGCGATGTTGAGGTCTCGCTGGGTATTCTCGATCACCTTGGCGGCTTCCGCGACCTTGATCGACGGCGCGCGATGAATGCCGGCGGTCACCGCCGAGCCGTAGACCTCGGCCACGACGTCGAGCGTCTTCGCGTCGAGCGCCGCGACCACCTTGGTGATGGTCTCGAAGCGATGCGCCTTGTCGCCGGGGTTGATGCGCTCGGGCGAATAGCCGACCGTGAAATCGCCCCCGCATTTCAGGCCCGAGGCGTTTTCCAGAACCGGAA
>Ga0209488_10001454_pt1 | contig 20283 bp, 17 predicted proteins | sample Rivendell_Oct201_8_FD_188349 | JGI IMG/M metagenome (GOLD analysis project Ga0209488, IMG submission 188349) | Vadose zone soil microbial communities from the Eel River Critical Zone Observatory, Northern California, USA -... | ecosystem: Environmental > Terrestrial > Soil > Vadose zone >...
CGGTTGTCCTCGGTGACGTCGAGGTCGAGGATCTTGAGGATGTTGTCGTGGCCGATGACGTTGACCGCGCGCGCCTCGTTGAAGAAGCGGTCGACGATCTTCCGGTCGGTGGCGTACTGCGGATGCAGGAACTTGATGGCGACGCGCGAACCGATCACCGGATGCTCGGCCATGTAGACGGCGCCCATGCCGCCCTTGCCGAGCACCTTGACCACCTGGTAGCTGCCGACCGTACGGCCGATCAGCTCGTCGTCCAGCTCCACGCATGAGAGATCGAGCCCGTCCTCTGGACAGTGGAGGATTTCCACGTCGTATTGGGTGTGGCACTCCGGGCAAGTCCGGGACACGACGTCTCCGCAAGTCGGCGCGCCGACAGTTGACGCCCCCGCGGAGGGTGCTGTCAAGCGCTCGAAAGACCAGCCGGAATGCGAACGTACGGCCGATCTACTTGAGGGCGTCGAGGACGTCGACCACGCCGTCACTCGATTGCGGAGCGCGCTCTTTCCTCTGTCGTTTCTCGGGCCGCGGTCTCTTGTCCGGAACGTGCGCCACGGCGGAGGTGGCGACGGGCGCCGGCTTGAGCACGGCCTGCACCGTCTGGGGTTGATCGGCGATCACGTCCATCGCGTAGTCGATGTAACCGCGCTTGCGGAACTCGAAGTGCACCTTCGCGTTGCCCGGCACTTCCAGGCTGAACGGCGCCGCGCCGCGTTTCTCTCCTCCGTCCTTCCAGGTCGCAACCACGTCTGCGTCCAGCGGCTCGGAGACGACCGAGAGGAAAACGGACGCCAGCTCCTGTTTCGCCGCCGCTTCCGGAGGCGGTCGCGGCGCGGGCCGCGCCGGGGGGCGCTCGGCGCGCAACACGACGAACGCGCCGACGGCGAGCGCAGCCACGGCGACGGCGGCGATGCCCGCGAACAACGCCGTGTGCCCTTGTCGCGGAGGCGGGGTGAGCTGGGTGGGCGGCACCGAGGAGCGGCCCGTCGCGGCAGCGCGCTGCGGCGGTCGTGAAATTCCCGGCCGCGCGTTCGGATTGGAGATGCGGTTCTTCGAGACCGGACCGGTGGGCCGGCCCGGAGTCCTTTGGCCCGGGAACGAGGGCGGCCTCGCGTCCACCGGAAGCATCTCCGCGTCCGAGTCGTCGGCGTGCGGCAGCTCCTTCGAGATGCCCAGCTTGTCCATGCAGGCCTCGATCGCGTGCTTCAGCTCCTTCATCGAGGCGTAGCGGTCCTCCTGCTTCTTCTGCAGGCACTTGAGGATGATGGCCTCGTACGCCTCGGGGATCTGCGAGCTGAGCGAGCGAGGGTGGGGCGGCGGAAGCTGCAGATGCCCGATCAGCACCTCGCCGAAGTTCGCGCCCGGGAAGGGAAGTCGGCCGGTGGCGAGCTGGAACATCATCACGCCGAGCGAGTACACGTCGCTGCGGCCGTCGATCTTGTTGCTTGCGCCGGATCCCTGCTCGGGGCTCATGTAGGCCGGCGTGCCCATCACCATGCCGGTCTGGGTCTTGCCGGTGGAGGCTCCGGCGTCGTCGGCGATGCGCGCGATGCCGAAGTCCACCACCTTCACGAAGTTCTTCTTCCCCTTCATCGTGATCAGGTAGACGTTGTCCGGCTTCAGGTCGCGGTGGACGATCGCGCGCTTGTGCGCCGCCTCGAGCGCGTCGCAGACCTGCACCAGGATCGGGCCCGTCACCTCGAGCGGAACGGGCACGTTGTGCCTGAGGAGCGCCTGCAGGGGGCGGCCGTGCAGGAACTCCATGACGAAATAATGGCGCTGGTCGTCGGTGACGTTGAGGTCGAGGATCTTGAGGATGTTGTCGTGCCCGATGACGTTGACCGCCCGCGCCTCGTTGAAGAAGCGATCGACGATCTTCTCGTCGTGCGAGAACTGGGAGTGGAGGAACTTGATCGCGACGCGCGAGCCGATCACCGGGTGCGTCCCCATGTAGACCGTTCCCATGCCGCCCTTGCCCAGGAGCCTGTCCACGCGGTAGCTGCCGATGGTCCGGCCGATCAAGTCGTCGCTCAGCGCGAGGTCGGTCAGCCCACGCCCGTCCTCGGGGCAGTGGAGGACCTCATCGTCGTAGATGTTGTGGCAGTCGGGGCAGGTGCGCGACACGGCATCCGGAGTTGAATCGCGCCGGGACGGTAGTGTCAAGCATCCAGCCGCGCCCGCCCATGTTCGCGGTTAGACTGGGCTTCGATGCGCTTCGCCAAGCTCCACGGCCTCGGCAACGACTTCCTCCTCCTCGATCTCCGCGGAGGCGGAGAGCCGTTGCCGGCGGCGCGGGCGCTGCATCTTTGCGATCGCCATCTCGGCGTGGGTGCCGACGGCGTCCTGACGCTGCTCCCGGGCGGCCGCATGCTGGTGCAGAACGCCGACGGTTCGATTCCCGAGATGTGCGGGAATGGCGCGCGATGTGCGGCGCTCTGGATCGCCACCGAGGGCTGCACCCGCCCGGGCGCGGCACGCGTCGAGCTGATGACCGACGCTGGTCCTCGGCCCTGCCAGGTCGACGCGCGCGAAGCGCGGCGGGGGCTGGTGGAGGTGGACATGGGCGTGGCCCGGATCGACCCGTCCCGGCGGCTCGCGCGCTGGCAGGCCATCCCGGTTTCGATGGGCAATCCACATCGCGTCCTGTTCGTCGAGAGCGGCGCTCCCGCGCTGGCGGCGGAAGCGGGGCCCAAGCTTTGCCGGGCCGAGAACGCGAACATCGAGTTCGCGCAGCGCACCGGTCCCCAGCGTTACCTGGCAGCCGTCTGGGAGCGGGGAGCGGGGCTGACGCAGGCCTGTGGGACCGGAGCGTGCGCGGTAGCCGCAGCGGCGGTGGCGCGAGGCGAAGCACGCCGGGATGAGGAAATCGCCGTCGAGCTGCCGGGGGGAACGCTGAGCATCCGTGTCGACGCGCAGGACAGGGTGCGCATGCGAGGCCCCGCCGAGCTGGTATTCCTCGGCGAGCTCCCGTGACCGCACTCGAGCGTAGCCGCAAAGGCGCCTTCGGCGGCAGCCCGTGTCTGAGGCTCAAGCGTAGGCCCTGAGTTGGCTCCGGCGCCGGGGCTAGAAGTACAGGCTCCAGTGCAGCGTCAGCGACTTCGCCGGCGACCGTGCCAGGCTGGTCAGCGCCGGCTGGCCGGCCGGCACGAACGGCACGTAGCCGGCGTTGGCGGCGGTGATGCTCTGGGGTCCGAAGGCCGACTGGCCGCGGTTGAGCGCGAACTCGACCATGAAATGGTTCTGCGCCTTGTTGATGTAGAAATCGAGGCCCGCGCGGAAGTTGCGCGTATCCGCCAGATGGACGCCGGTCTGGCCGAAACCGGTCGTGGCGACGCACTGCGCCGGCAAAACGTCCGATGGGCAATCGTCTGAGGTGAAGTACTCATACGAAACGTACGGGCGCACGAAGTCGTAGCGGAAGCCGAGGTCGGCCGAGAATCCCTTGCCGGTGTCACGCGATCCGTTGCCGTTCCCGTACAGGTACCCGCCCAGGATGAACACGAGCTCCTGCTCCTCCGAGAGCGGATAGTCGAGGAACACAGTGCTGGTGAGCGATCTCTGGTTGCTGAGGCCTGTGACGACGCGCAACGCCTGGGACTGGTACGTGCCCGCGAGCGAAACGGAAAGGATGGGGTTCTTGGCGAAGTAGATGCTCTGGTACAGATAGCTGCCTTCCTCGCTGCCGATCACGTCGAAGTTCAAGAACAGGGCGAAGGCTGGATAGCGGTGCGGGTTCAGGCCGGTCGATACGTTGGGCAGCGTCGAGCCGGGCTGCACGCCCTCGTACACGCCGCCGCGGAAGCCGAGCTTCTTGTCCAGAAACCACCCGCGAGCCTGCAACCCGGTGGTCCGGGTGCCCGGATACACGGCCGCGGTGAAGCCGCGCAGCATGTCCGGGTGCGAGTCGACGGTCGGCTGGTTCGAGCTGCTGGTAATGGTGAAGCGGGAGTTCGGATAGAAGACCAATCCGCCCTCGAGCAGCAGGACGTTGTCGCCCTTGGTGCCGAACGGACCCCATGCAACCCAGGCGTCCTGGACGATCATGCGGCCGGTGTAGTTGCCGAACTTTCCGAAGTTCGCGTTGTCGACCTGGAAGTAATAGGAAAAATTGCTGCCTACGTCGCCGTTTACCTGGAGGCGGGTCCTGCGCACGAACAAGTCGTAGCTGGCGTCGGTTCCGTTCGGGCTCCCGTTCTCGTTGATCTGCATCTGAGGTTGGATGAAGACTTGGAGGTTGAGCGTCGCGTCTTTCGTCGGCAGCGGCACGGCGACCGCGTGGGCGGCGGCGGAAGCGAGGCACAGCAGCGATGCAGGAAGCAGGCGCAGGGTCTGACGCATCCGTCCCCCTCGGGTGGGCGCTCCGAACGAAACGTAAGACGTTTTTGTAGGCGCTTGTCAACTCCCCGATCCCTATTCGTCGAGGAGCTCCTTCAGGACTTCCCTCCCGGATGCGGTGATCCGGACGGTCCGGGTGATGTCCTTCCCCAGGTCTGGATTGATCAGTCGCACCGTGTGCTCGCCAGCCGCGAGCAGCAGCGGCTCGTTCAGAGGCGTAACGCCGACGTCCCTGCCGTCCACCTCCACCTTCGCCCAGGGACGGATGAGCAGGACCAACTCGCCCTTGGCGGTCACGACAGGCGCCTCGCCCGGAACGGCCTGCTGGGGCGGCTTGCGGGGACGCGCCTTCGGCGCCGTTGCCGCAGCGGCCTGCGGAGGCGGAACGGCCGCCTGCGGCTCTGGCGCGGGCGGGGCGGGCGCTGGCGGTGCGGCTTGCGCCGGCCCTGGATCCGCCGCGACTGCAGCGGCTGGAGGTTCGGGTTCTGCCGGCTTCGGCTTCTCCTGGACCTGGGGGAGTTCTTCCTTTTTCTCCGGAGGTGCGGGGGCTGGCGCAGTGTCGACAACCGCGACCCGCTCGATCGGCACCGAGTCCGGCGGAGGTTCGCCGCGCCGCATCAAAATGACGTACCCGCCGGCCCCTCCGACCGCCGCGACCGACAGGAACGCGGCCACCCCGTACGCGACTCCGCGGCGGTCCCGCGCCGGCGGAGGGGGCAACACGACGGTGCGCGGCTCGCGAGTCTGACCCGGCGCACGCCGGGCCGGCACCGGCCGCACCGCTCCGGTTCCGTTCATCTCCGCCTCGAGCGCCTGCATGGCGGCGCCGGTGTTCTCGTCGGGGGCGGCAATGGGGTCGGCGTAAGCCTTGGCGAAATCGGAGATGCGGGCCTGCGTGATCGTCTGGCCCAGCGACACCAGCAGCGCTTCCAGGTCAGCCTGGAGGTCATGGCAGCTCGCGTAACGGGCCTCGCGGTCCTTCGCCAGCGCCCGATCGAGCACGGCCACCAGCCCCGCCGGAGCGTCCGGCCGCAGAGTGGAGAGCGGCGGCGGATCCTCGGTCATGATCCGCCCGATCAGCGAGACCTCGCTGTCTCCGGCCCAGGGCCGCTGGCCCGCGAGCAGCTCGTAGAGCACGACCCCCAGCGCGAACACGTCGGTCCGGCGGTCCAGCGCATCCCCGCGGAGCTGCTCCGGCGGCATGTACGCGACCTTGCCCTTGAGCGTCCCGGTGCGGGTGGAGGAGCTGGAGTTGGCGGCCTTGGCAATTCCAAAGTCGACCACCTTCGCGGCCCCGTTGCGGTGGACCAGGACGTTGTCGGGCGAGATGTCCCGGTGCACCAGCCCGAGCGGCCTTCCACCCGCGTCTGTCAGCTCGTGCGCATAGTGCAGACCCGCAGCGGCCATGGAGACGATCTTGACGATCTCCGGGATCGGGAGCCGCTCGCCGCGCTCGAGGGCGCGCTTGGCCGCCGCCCGGAGCGAGGGGCCGTCGATGAACTCCATGGCGATGAAGTAGTTTCCATTCGCCTCGCCCAGGTCGAAGATGCTGACGATGTTCGGATGGTCGAGGCGGGCGGCGAGCCGGGCCTCGTTGAGGAACATCTCCACGAACTGCTTGTCGCGGGCCAGGTGGGGCAGGATCCGCTTGAGGCAGACCAGCTTCTCGAATCCGGCCGCTCCGGCCTGGCGGGCGAGATACACCTCGGCCATGCCGCCCGAGGCAATCAGCCGGACCAGCTTGTACTTGCCGATGGGCGTCGTCATCGCGCCCTGCAATGCTACAGCACGCCCAGGGGGCGACCTAGAATTTCACGGGCGTTTCGCGAGGTCGCGCAAGGTGTGCTGCACGCCTTCCAGCTTGCCGGAAAGCGCGGACGCATCGACGGCGTGTGCGCCGTTTCCCTGCCGCACCGCCTCCAGCTTGCGCCGGGCGCCGTCGATGAGCTGGGCGGCGCTGGCGATGTCCTGCTGGGCGTCGTCCCAGGCGAGATCCGCGCGCAATGTGGTCAGCTCGGCCACCTGCGACCCGGTGAGGCCGGGCAGCGCATTGGCGCGGTCCACCAGCGCCGCGGCCGTGCGATCGTCGCCCTTCTTCCCCGCGTTCCTCGCCCAGCTCCCGAGCAGGTCGAAGAGCCAGCGATCGAGGGCGTTCTGCTCGTCGAACTCGGTGTCCGCGGGCGGCCTCTCACCGGCGGGGATCGCGAACGGCGCGTACACCTTGTCGGTGGGCGGCAGTGGCGAAGAGCCGGTGGGGAAGAAGCGTCCCCGCTCGATCACCAGCGCGTTTCCTCGGGCGACGGCGCGGAAGCGGTGCTCGTTCCGATCGGACGCCAGCCACCAGACGGTCCCGAACAGCGCGGCGATGACGACCCAGAGAATGAACCGCTGCAACCCGCCTCCTCTCTTCGGCACGCTCTGCTCAGCCATTCTTGAGGACCCCGATGAAGGGAACGTTGCGGTACTTGTCGCCGTGGTCGAGCCCATAGCCCACCACGAAGCGGTCCTCGATCTGGAACCCGAGGTAGTCGATGGGGATCCGGGTCCGCGCCCGCGAAGGCTTGTGCAGCAGCGTGCACAGCTTCACGGAAGCGGGCCGGCGGGTGGCGAGGTTGTCGAGCAGGTACCGCATGGTGAGGCCGGTATCGACGATGTCCTCGACGATCAGGACGTGCTTGCCCTCGATGGGCTGGGCGAGGTCGCTGGTGATCTTCACCACGCCGGAAGACTCCGTCGCCTCGCCATAGCTGGAGAGCCCGATGAAATCGACGCTCAGCGGCAGGTCGATGGCCCGGGCCAGGTCGGAGATGAAGATGTAGGAGCCCTTCAGCACCCCGAGCAGCACCAGCTCCTTGCCCTGATAGTCCCGCTCGATCCGCGCGCCCAACTCCCGCACCCGCTCCGCGATCTGATCCCGCGTAAACATCGGTTCCAAATCTTGCGCTAGTTTCACTTCAGACTCCTTCTTCCCTTCCGGTAGCGTTTACACATAGGCGTTGTTCATGATCTCGCCGAAGCCGCCGCCGCCCGGGACGATGTACTGCTTGTCGTCGAGGCCGCGCTCGCGGTCCCAGTGCGTTCCGGGGACCGTGTCGAAGATGTCCTCCGGCGAAAGGCCCCGGTCGAGCCGCAGGGCGTAGACAATGGCCTCGGGATGGGTGGTCGTGATCCGCTTGAGATACTCCGGCGTCACGATCAGGTTGGCGGCGATGATCTTCCGGGGCTTGCCGATCACGTCCTTCTTGTAGGCCTCGATCGCGGTGCACATGCTGCCGCCGGTGGCGCCCATCGGGTCGGGAAAGAGGAGGATTGCGTCGTCGACGTCCCCCCCGATCTTGCTTCCGAAGATCTTGGCACCGGTCACTTGCGCCGCCTCGTCGAGCACGCGGGCCATGACGAAATGGTCCTGGCGCACGACCCGGGGATCGAGCAGCGTGTTGAGGAAGTCGTAGGTGATCTGCGAGGGCAGCGTGCCGGCGCGGGCGATGTTCACGGTCACTGCGCGCACCTCCGGATCGATGGTCTCTCCGTGGAACACGCCGTGCGGCGTGGAATCGATCATGCGCGTCGCGGTGGCGGTGGCGCGGCGGGTGAACTCCGCATTGACGATCACGCGCAAGAGGTCCCGGTAGAGGACCGCCACCAGCGTGTTGATCTCCGGCTGGTAGGTCCCCTTGGCGCACAGCCTCGCCAGCTGCGTGAGGGCGAGCGGATCCGCCAGGATGCGGACGTTGCTTCCGTAGCGATGCTCCAGCTGCGGCGCGCTGTAGGGGATCCGGTCGTAGGCATGGTCGCGCATGGGTCACCTCCCGAACGGGACGAGCTCGATCCGGCCGTTCACTTCGTCGCGCTCTTCTTGGGCGGCAGGAACCGGAGCCAGAGGTCCGCGTCGACGCCCTCCTTCCCCGGGCGCACCTCGAACAGGAGATCACGCAGGTCGGCGGCGCGCTCGGCGAACAGCCGGGCGCCCTGCCCTGCGATGCCGCCCTGGGCGCCGGCGGCGCGCTCGATGGAGCGCACGATCCCGGCGATGTCCACCCAGAAGTCCTGTTGGCCGGGGACGTCGAAACCCGCGATGCCGATCTTCTTCAAGTGTTGGCCGAGCGATTGCCCTTGCGGCGCCAGCACCCGGGCGAGGATCCCCAGGTCCGCCAGCGTGAGCTTCTTCGGCTGCTTCTTCTTGCCCCCGCGCCCGCCCGCGGCCGGCTCGGGAGGCGGCGGCGGACCGCCCAGGGCGAGGAAGAGCACGTCCTCGCGAATGGCCGCCTGCGCTCCGTCGCCCAGGCGGAACCAAGCGGCGCCGTTCACATCGGCGCGGTCGGTGGCGGGCCGGAGCCGCATCGCCCGCTCCAACGCGGCCTGCACGGTCTGTGGGCTGGTGAGCTGCGCGGCGACGATGAACGCGGACCGGTCCAACGACCCCACCTGCTCTCCCAGGATGGCCTCGATCAACGAGCTCGCATCGAGATAGACGGCGATCCCGACGTTGCCCGCGAATGACGGAATGAGGTCCTTTTCCAGGTCGAGGCTGGTGGTCTCCTGGATTCGATCGCGCAGGCGGACCGCATCGGCGCCGGCGGCGCGGGTCAGCTCGCGCCAGAGGGCCTGCGGGGCCGCCGAGATGCGCGCGTAGGCTGCGGCATCTCCGGGCAGCCGGGAGGCGAGATCGGGCGGGGTCAGCAGCGGCTTGAAGGCGGCGACCAGCGCATCTCCCGAGAGATTTTTGAGCTGCGCGAACATCTTGATCTGGAGAAGCTCGCGGTTCTCCGGCTTGTCGTAGATGGAGAACGCCGAGGTGCCCAGCTCGTTCAAGAAGCGCCCGTTGCCGGCCGAGCCGCGGTCCGGGGCGCGCGAGTAGAAGATGGCGTCGCCGCTCCCGACATGCCGGATCGCAGCCGTGAATCCCGGTTCGGCGGCGAGCCCTTTTTCCGGCGGCAGCGCCGAGACGGTGCGCAGCGCGACCGCCGGGTCGCTCGCGCCGGCGAGGCGAAGATACAAGTATCCGTACCTCTCCAGCACCGCGACGTTGTCTCCGGAAGCGTTGCGGCCAACCAGGATGGGCGTTCCGTCGGGCAGCTTCGCGTCTGCCAGCTGAAACGGCCCGCCACCATAACGTCCGACGGTCCGGGCGGAGGCGAGCAGGCGGCGCGCCGCCGCCAGCGACTTGTCAACGTCGGAGATCCCGATGGCGAAGAGCAACGCTTCGGGATCCTGGGGCACGGTGAAGAAAGCGAGGCCCTCGTCGGGGTCGAATCCGTTCTCTTCCGCCGCCCGGGGATCCAGCACGTCGAATCCGGTCCCTTCGCTGAGCGCGCGCGCGAGGTCGCCGAAGAGAGTGCCCAGGGCGAGCTTGTCGGCGACCTCGCGGTGGACCGCCATCCGCGCCCAGGGCGAAGGCACCATGAACGCCGCCCGGACGTCGGGGGGCACCGCCATCGGCACGGTCCGCCGCAGCACGGCGACGTGGGTGCGGGCGGCGCGGGTCTGGCCGTCCTTGTCCCGGACCGTCTCCACCACCGTGTAGACGCCGGCGCGGGGGTAGGCGTGGGCCACGGAGACGCCCTGCTGCGGCGGCGTGCCGTCGCCGAAATCCCACAGGATCTGCGTGCCCTCCGGGATTTCCTGCGGCTGTCCGAAGCGCACGGGCACCCCGGACCAGGTGGTCCTGGAGCCACCCGGATCCGGGTTGATCCGCTTCGCGCACGAGAGGAGGACGAGCAGGCAGCAGAGCTGGCGCGTTCGCATGCGGGGGCGGGTTTATCACACGGGCGAATCGCGAGTGGGGGCGCTCCCGTCGCGGCGAGTTGACAGCGACGCGCCGCACCGTTAGAGGTTTCAGAAAGTTTTGAAAGTTCAGGGGTGCAATGACGGCGCTCTCATCGGCGGGTCTGGCGGAGCTCCAGGAGGCGGCGGCCAGTCCGCTGGCGCGCCCATCGGCGGCGCAGCTCCTGCCCGGGGCGCAATCGGCGGAGGGAATTCCGCGGCTCGAGCGCCTGCTGGTCGCCGCGGCGAAGCGGGCGCCGAAGGAGCTGACCGGCGCCGCGGTCGACCTGGTCCGCGCTGGTGGAAAGCGGGTCCGCCCTTTGCTGCTGCTCCTCTCAGCCCGGGCGGCGGCGCCTCGGCATCGGGCCCGCGGGCGTGTCGCTCTGGCGCTGGTCGCGGAGATGGTGCACTCCGCGACCCTCCTGCACGATGACGTGATCGACGATGGCCTGACGCGCCGGGGACTGCCCGCTCCGCGCGTGGCCTACGGCAACGGCGTTTCCGTCATCGCCGGCGACTGGCTGCTCGCCGCCTCTCTCGAGCTGGCGCTGCGCGCCTCGGCTCCCGGCGCGATCGAGGCGCTGGTGCGCACTCTCCGGCAGCTGGTCGAGGGAGAAGCGCGGCAGATCGCGCTGCGGGGCAAGACGGACTTCACCGCCGACGATGCTCTGCAGATCGCCCATCTCAAGACGGGCTCGCTGTTCGCCTTCTGCGGCGAGGCCGGAGCGCTGGTCGCGGGCGCCCCGCGGGAGCTCGCGGCCGCGCTGCGAGACTTCGGGATGCGGGCCGGGTCCGCGTTCCAGATCGCCGACGACCTCCTCGACTTCGAGTCCGACGCGGCCACCCTGGGCAAGGCAGTGCTCGCCGACGTCACCGAAGGAAAACCTTCGCTCCCGCTGGCGATCGCTCTCAAGCGCTTGCCGCCTCTCCGCGAGGAGATGGCAGCCTTGCTGAAGCCCGACGCCGGCTGCGCGGAGGAGGAGCTGCGCGCTCGGGTCCGCGCTTTCGCCGGGCGGCTCTCGCGCACCGGCGCGCTGGGGGCCGCGCGCCGGATCGCCGAAAAAGAGCGCGACGCGGCCCTTGCCGCCCTGGAGCACGTCCCCCCGAGCGCCACCCGGGAGCTGCTCGCCCAGGTGGCCAGGGCCCTTCTCTCTCGGACGCATTGAACGATGCCAAACGCCCCGACATCCAGTATGGACGCGGGCATGGGACCCAGGGAACAGGAGCGCGAGCTCCTCCACGAGGCGGCCGACGCGGTCGGAGCCCTGATGGAATTCTGGGGCTTCAAGCGGGTGATGGGGCGCATCTGGGCGCTGCTCTACCTCCGGGGAGACGAGCTCTCCGCCTCCGAGCTCTGCGATCAGCTCTCCATCTCGTCGGGCGCGGCGTCGATGGCGCTCTCGGAGCTGGAGCATTGGGCGGTGGTGCGCCGCATCCGCCGCGCTGGCGACCGCAGGGAGTACTTCGAGGCCGAGACCGATGTCTGGAAGATGATCTCCCGGGTCCTGCGCGAGCGGGAGCTGACGCAGATCGAGCGGACCTTGGAGGTGTTCGAGCGCGTGCGGGAGAAGCTGCGGACCTTGCCCCTGCCTGGCGAGCGCCTGCGCCTCGACGACATCGCGGAGCGGCTGGGCAAGCTCGTCGACCTGGCTCGGGTCGGGCGCGGGCTCCTGGTCGCCCTGGTGCAGCAGGGACGCGTCGACCTGGGACCGCTCATGCGGTTCGCCCGGCCCCGGCGGGGGGGCTAGAACTCGACAGAGACGCCGAAGCGCCAGGAGCGGTCGGTCAGGATCAGCGCTCCGCTCTTGCCGAAGTTGTCGAGGTAAGTCCACCCGTACTCCGCGAACAGCGACGTGCGCTGGATGCCGGTATCGATATACGCCTCGCGCGCGAGCTCGACGTCGATCACGTTCAGGCTGAGGGCGATGCCCAGCGCAGCCGTGTAGCCGTTCGTCCAACCCTTTCCGTTCCCGCCGTTGGTCGGGTCGCTCGAGACGTCTCCCTTGCCGTTGTACGACATCCAGAGCGCGCGCATGAGCCCGACCTGCGCGTAGGGGATGAAAGGAAATCGCGACCACCGATTCGCGAGCCAGTCGAAGCGGTAGGTCGCGATCAGCCCGAAGGGAAACACATTGAGGACGGTCGTGTCCTGCGAGGGCTGCGGGCTTCCGGGCGGCGAGGAGCGCAGGATGGCTTTCCCGTAGTTCTGCCAGAACCCCGCGGTCGCGCCGATCAACAGCGCCCCGAACGGGTGCGCGACTTCCCAATCGAACTCGAGCTGGTACCGGAGCGGTCTCCGGGTCCCGAAGACGTCGTGATACGGCGTGCCCGTCAGTCCCGGCTCGGAGTCCACCTTGGGATCGTAGCGGTCGAGCTTGAACCCGATCAGGAAGCGCGGGTGGCGCTCGGATTCGTCGGCGCGCGCAGCGGGCCCGAGCAGCGCGAGGAGCGCAACCAGCGAGGCGCCGTTGCGCGCTTTCGAACGCCGGCGGAGCAAGAGCGACAGCGCGATCGCGATGCCCGCGATCCAGACGGAGGCGCCGCCGCTGGCGCACCCGCGCGCGCTGCCGCCCTGGTCGCGGTAGTGGTTGTAGAAATCGGCCGTGGCCACGGGGATGCCCACCACTTCCACCGAAGGCTGGGAGACGTTGCCGTAGCTGTCCGTTGCGACGATGGTGATGAAGTAGCCCGCATCGTTCTGCAGCGGCTGTCCGTCATCGGTCGTCTTCACGTCGGCATTGGTGGAGGTGACCGTGGCCGCGACCCCGCCGTCAGTGCCGCCGATCTCCGGCTCGACGTGCACGTCATACTGGACGATGATCTCGGCATCGTCCCCCTTCGACCAGTTGAGCTTGAGATGCCCGTCGCCCGGCGCGACGCCGATGTTGATCGGAGGAAACGGCGGCGCCAGGGCATATTTCACGTTCACCGACGCGGTCGACACGCTGCTGCCTCCAAACACCGAGCTGAGCGAGTACTGCACGCAGAGCGTGTTGGTGAGCGGGTTCGCCGACGAGCGGCTGGTGACGTCCGGATCGTCGCAAGGCTGGACGCCGGCATCCGACGTTGACAAGACCATGTCCGACGCGGACAGCGTGGCGGAGGCTGTCTGCGAGGTCGGGGTGGCATCGAGGAAGGTCCGATCGGGCGAGGTGGTGGCGCTGGTGCTGCTGCACGCGCCGCTGCCGTTGCGCGCGCCGATCAAGCGGACCCGGTCGGTTCCGGTAGGCGTTGTTTGCAGGTCCCATTGCGCAAGCAGCTGCAGACTCTTGCAGTCCTTGGCCCCGATCCGCACCTCCTGGCTCAGGCCATTGACGGTCAGCGTGACGGCGCTTGCCGTGAGGGGCGTGAGCGCGGCGAACAGAGCCGATACGATGCGCATGTCGCGTCCGGTCATAGCAAGGAAGGGGCCAGCCTGGCAGCCGGTGCGCCGCCCGCAGGTGGCGGTCAGCAGTGACAAATTGTCATCAAAGCCTAGGGGCGAGCGGACAGCTTGTCAGCGTGCTCGCGGATCAGCAGCTCCGCGATTTGCACCGCGTTGGTGGCGGCCCCCTTGCGCAGGTTGTCGCTGACGACGAAGAGCGCAAGCCCGTTCGGCTCCGTCAGGTCCGTGCGGATGCGGCCGACCAGCGTCTCGTCTTCGCCTACGCCGAGCAACGGCATCGGGTAGATGTGCTCCTTGAGGTCGTCGACCACTTTCACGCCCGGCGCCTTGCGCAGGATGTCTCGCGCCTGGTCGGGAGTGATCGGCCGCTGGAAGAAGAGGTGCGCCGCCTCCGAGTGACAGTAGAAAACCGGCACGCGCACGCAGGTGGCGGAGACCGCGAGTCCGGGGAGCCCCAGGATCTTGCGGCTCTCGTTCACCATCTTCATCTCCTCCTCGGTGTACCCGTTGCCGCTGTCCTTCCCGATCTCCGGCAGCAGGTTGAAGGCGATGCGGTGGGGGAATTTCTCGTTCTTCAGCTCGCCCAGGCTGAAGAGCGCCCGGGCCTGCGTCTCCAGCTCGTCGACGCCCTTCTGGCCTGCGCCCGAGACGGACTGGTAGGTGGAGACGATTACCTTCTCCAGGCCGGCCTGGTCGTGCAGCGGCTTCAACACCATCACCAGCTGGATGGTGCTGCAGTTGGGGTTCGCGATGATCCGGCGCCCGCCCGGCTTCAAGGCCAGCTCGACGTCGCGCGGGTTCACCTCGGGGACTACCAGCGGGCAGTCCGGCTCCATGCGGAAGGCGCTCGAGTTGTCGATGACCACCGCGCCCGCCCGCGCGGCATGGGGAGCGAACTCGCGCGAGACCGTGGCGCCCGGCGAGAAGAGCGCGATGTCCACGCCGGCGAAGGCTTCCGGCTTCAGCCGCCGCACCATCACCTCGTCGCCCATGAACTCGAGCTGCTGCCCTTCGCTGCGCTCGGAGGCGAGCGGGACCAGCTCGCCGACCGGGAACTCGCGCTGCTCCAGCACCTTGATCATCTCGCGGCCGACGGCGCCCGTCGCGCCCGCGATTGCCACCTTGTACTTCCTCATCTCATCCGCCTCGGGCTGGAAACCCCTGCACGTAGTCGGGTGCAAGGGCGAAGCACGCCGCCGCATCGTACGACGCCCCGCGCAAGCGCGGTAGACAAACGCGTGCGACCGCCGCCGCGCGCGGGGGACGGCGCACGAGGCGGGCGCCTTCCGGCAGGCGGAGGTCCGCCGCCAGGATCACCTGCACAGGACCCGAAGGCGCTCCGTCCCGGAATGGCTGGACGAACAGCTCACCCCTGCGCGCCTCGGTGGCCGCATAGACCACACCTGGCTCCTCGAGCGCGATGGCCTGCAGGCTGGAAGCCCCGGCGATGGGGAGCCGCCGGGCATAAGCGATCGCTTTCGCCGCGGCGAGGCCGACGCGCAGCCCGGTGAACGAGCCCGGCCCGATCCCCACCGCGACGGCGTCGATCCCGTCCAGATCGCCGAGCGCAGCCGGCAGGACGTCGCCCGCCCTGGCGGGCGGCCCGACGAGCTGCTCGCGCACGATCCGCTCGTCTTCCAGGAGCGCGCAGGAGGTGGTCGGCGTCGAGGTATCGAGCGCGAGGATCCTCACTCGAACCACTTCCGCATCGCGTCGTTGCGGAAGGCGTAGAGCATCAGCGTGAGCAGCAGCGCGATCCCGACCACGTTCGCGACCTCGCGGAAGCGGACCGAGAGGGGACGGCGGCGGATGCCTTCGATGAGGGCGGTAAGCACGTGGAACCCGTCGAGAACGGGGACCGGGATCAGGTTCATCAGGCCCAGCACCACGCTGATGGCGCCCATGGTGAAGACCAGCTCGCGCCAGCCGCTCTCCGCGGCCTTGCGGGCGACGTCGGCGATCATCAGCGGGCCCCCGATGGCGCGGCTGGAGATTTGACCGGTGACGATGCGAGCGATGCCGATGGCCTGCTTGCGGACGAATACGAACGTATTGGTCACGGCCCGGGCCGCGGCGTCCGGCAGGGAGTACCGCACCCAGATCCGCTCGGGTTCGGCGAAACCGTTCAGGTCCGGAGCAGCGCCGAGGTCCGGGACGTCCTGCAGCACGCCAGCCTCGTCGCGTTCCTTGCGCAGGTGGGGCGTCACGGTGAAGGTGAGCTCCTTGCCGTCCCGCCGCACCGTCATCCCCACCGGCTGCATTCCCGCAGCCTTGATGGCGGCCTCGACCTCGTCGCTCCACGAGAGCGCCGGCTTGCCGTTCACGGTCAGGACGCGATCCCCGCGCCTGAGGCCCGCCTCCTCGGCGGCGCCACCGGGCTGTACCGCGAAGATCGTCAGGTCGCTTGCTTCCAGGCCGTAGGCCCCCGGCTTGTCGGGGCCGGGGACCGCGAGCGACAGCGGTTTGTACGACCAGAGCGTCCCGCCCGGCGCCTGCACCGGCTCGGGCCGCAGCACGTCCAGCTTCGCCGCGTCCGTTCGCGAGCCGAGCTTTTCCTCGAGATCTTCCCAGTTGGGGACCGGAGCGCCGTCCAGGTTCGCCACCTTGTCGAACGTCTGCAGCCCTGCGCGGCCCGCGGGCGAATCCGGCGATACGACGGTCGCCTCGGCGGCCCTCGGGGCGGGCGAGATGCCGATCCGGCCTTGCTTCACGGTCTCGACCGCGTCGGTCTCTTCATGCACGGCGGGAACTACGCGGAGCGTAAGGCGCTGCCCTCCGCGCTCGATCTCCATCGCCAGCGGCTGCCCGGCGTGGGCGCGAACCTTTTCCTGTAGCGCGCTCCAGCCTTCGACGGGCTCGCCGTCGATGGCGAGGATGCGGTCGCCATAGCGAAGCCCTGCCTGCGCCGCCGGCGACTGTGGCTTGACGTATCCCACCCTGGCGGCGAGGTCCTGGTGCGGCGCCGCGAACACCACGAAGTAGAGGACGATGGCGAGGATGAAGTTGGCTGCCGGCCCGGCGAAGGCGATGAGGCCCTTCTTCCAGGGCGGCTGCTCGAGGAAGCCGCGGCCGCGGTCCTCCGGCGCCACCTCCTCGTACGGATTGTCGCCGGCAAACTTGACGTAACCACCTAGAGGGAGGAGCGAAACCCGGTATTCCGTGTCCTTCCCCTTGAAGCCGAACAGCTTGGGACCGAACCCGATGGAGAAGCGGATGGCCCTGACGCCCAGCGCCTTCCCTACGACCAGGTGGCCGAGCTCGTGAAAGAACACCACCACGCTGATCACCAGCGCGAAGGAGAGCAGGGTGAAGCCGGCGGACTGGACGAATGCCATGGACCTCACAGTGTAAATGTGCATGGCAATCTCCGCCAGCCGCGTCAGGCAAGTAGGCTTGCACACAAGAGGACAAACGGGGCGTTGAAGAGGAGGGCGTCGATCCGGTCGAGGAGGCCGCCATGGCCGGGAAGGAGGCGTCCGCTGTCCTTGGCTCCAAAGGCGCGCTTGAGCATCGACTCGGAAAGGTCGCCAACCGGCCCGAGGACGGCCGCGCCGGCGCCGATCAGCGCCGCGCCCCATGCCGGCAGCTCGGGGATCCAGATGCAGGCCACCGTCATCGCCCCCACGATGCTCCCCAGGGCCCCGCCGAGCGCTCCCTCCCAGGTCTTGCTGGGCGAGATGCGCTCGTAGAGCTTCCGCCGGCCGAACGCGCGCCCGACGAAGTAGGCGAACGTGTCATTGAGCCAGGTGACGGTCACGGCGAGGACGATCCACCACTCCCCGCGCGGCAGCTGCCGCAGCGGGATGAGCGTCGCGAGCAGGAGCCCGGGATACGCGGCGCCCAACACCGAAAGGCCAATCCGGCGCGGCGCGTTGCCGATCTCCCGCTCGAACATCAGCGCATCGGCGAACGCCACCATCACCACCGCGGTGAGCACGGCCGACGCGTCCAACCCAGCCAGCCAGACTTCGTGCAGCAGGGGGATGAGGAAGGCGCCGCCCATCGAGATGATGGCCGCCCCCGTCAACTCCGCGCGGGGAAGCTCGTTCAACTCCATTGCGGCCGCGGCCGCCGCCACACCGATCAGGATGGCGAAGGGAAGCCCTCCGCGCCAGATCAGCCAGAGGACGCCGGGCAGGAGCACCATCGCAGTGACGATCCGGACGATCAGGTTCCGGTTCCGGTCGGTCATGCCGAGGTGCGAATCTGCGCGCCGGTCTTGCCGAAGCGGCGCTCGCGCTTCTGGAAGTCCTCCAGCGCGAGCAGCAGATCCAGCTCGCCGAAGTCGGGCCACAGGGCGTCGGTGAAGTGGATCTCCGAGTAAGCGAGCTGCCAGAGCAGAAAATTGGAGACGCGAAACTCGCCGCTGGTGCGCACCACCAGCTCCAGCGGCGGGAGCCCCTCGGTCCAGAGGCGGTCCTCGATGGCGCGCGCGTCGATGGAGTCCGGGTGGAGCCGGTCGGCGGCGATCCGGCGCGCCATGGCGATGATCTCCTCCCGTCCGCCATAGCTGAGGGCGAGCGTCAGGGTCATGTCCGTGTGCTGCGCGCTGTCGCGACGCAACGCCTCGAGGGGATCGCGGACGCGCGAGGGCAGCCGGTCCAGCTCCCCGATGGCATGCAGCCGGATGCCGTTCTCCATGATCTCGGGGCGCTCGCGATTCAGGTAGTCGCGCAGCAGGTCCATCAGGCCGGACACCTCGTCCGGGGGGCGGAGCCAGTTCTGCGAGGAGAACGCGTACAAGGTGAGCGCGTTGAGTCCCAGCCGCCGGGCCGCCCGGGTCACCTCGCGGACCGAGTCGCTGCCTCGGCGATGACCCTCCAGGCGGGGGAGCCCCCGCTGCTCCGCCCAGCGGCCGTTCCCGTCCATGATGATCCCCACGTGCCGCGGGAGCGGGCCTTGGGCCACCTCCGCCTTGAGCTTGGCGATGTCCCGTTCGATACGAGGCATGACGGCGCGCGCAACATAGCAGGAATGCTGCGCGGCGCGTCGTTCGGGTTAGGTTATCTTCGTGCGAGGTTGGTTTGGCCCATTCCGCATCGAGCGGCAGGTTGGCCGCGGCGGGCTCGGCGCGGTCTACCGCGCGGTGGACTGCCGCACGGGCGAGACGGTCGCGCTGAAGATGCTGCCGCCCGGAACGGACGCGTCCGCGACCCGCAGGCTGCGGCGGGAGTTCGACGCTCTCCGCCATCTCCACCATCCGAACATCGTTCGCGCCCTCGATCTGGGGGATGTGGACGGGATCCCCTGGCTCTCGATGGAGTTCGTGGACGGCATGTCCCTGCGCGAGTGGCTGGTGGTCGCGGGAAAGCCGAAGCTCCTCGAGCCCGAGCCCGAGGCGGACGCTCCCGAAGGCGTGGATCTCGACGTGCTGTTCGAGGAACCGGACTCCGGCGCGCTGCTGGCCGCGGCGCGCGGCCACAAGTCTCGCCTGGAGACGGGTCTGGAGGCGATGCTGACGGACGAGGAGCAGGTCGAGCAGAACAACCCCGATCGCCTGCACGCGCTCTGCGAGGCGCTGGCCCAGGTGTGCGACGGCCTCTCCTTCATCCATGCGCGCGGGCTGCTCCACCGCGACGTCAAGCCCGGGAACATCCTCGTCCGGCAGGACCGGCGGGCGACGCTGGTGGATTTCGGGCTGGCGAAGCGGATGACGGATCCGGAGATCACCGACCACGGGCACGTGGTGGGGACCTACCGGTACATGTCGCCGGAGCAGGCCCGGGGCGAGACGCTGGACCGGCGCGGCGACCTCTATTCGCTCGGGGCCACCCTCTACGAGCTGCTCACGGGCAGGCCAGCGTTTCCGCACCGGAACCAGCTGGAGCTGTTGGAGGCGATCATCCACCAGGAGGCGCCCGACCCCTCGCGCATCAATCCGGGCGCGCCGGCCGCACTGGGCAGCCTGGCGGAGCGCCTGTTGCAAAAGCGGCCGGAGGAGCGGCCGCAGAACGCGGCGGAAGTCGCGCTCCTCCTGCGCGTGATCGGCCGCGGCGTCTGGGGATTCTCGGAGCCGCTGCTGGTGCCCCGCGCCAGCGCTGAGCGTGGGTAGTCCCAGCAACAGCAGGACTCGCGCGTCATCATCCGCCCCAGCGTCAAATAGTCTCTCGCTCCTTCCTGTTTGCGGCGTGCTGACGCCGCCGGCCCGCAGGTGGGGCTGCGGCTGCGGACATGCAAAAACCGCGCGCCTGCCGCGTGACTCTGAAACAACTCTCGGCGGAGCGGTTTTTGAACTTGCCTCGCCCCACCCGCGCGCCGCCGGCTCCACGCGCGACGCGACCTGGCGGCGCGAGCGAGTGTCGCGCGAGAGCGTTTGTGGTTTGTGTTTCTTCCCTCACTCAGCGAAACCACCGCGGGGCGCGGTGTGCGCCTTGCCGACTCAGGAAGCCGCGCGCAGATAGACGACGGGGTGCGTGGCCCTCGCGCCGACGCATCAGAAAGCATACGTCGCGCAGAACGCGCCGCCCCGTGTCTCTCGCTTCACGTGAAGTGCCTCGCCGGCGGGCTCGCTTTCTGCGTGGCGGCGCAGGGCCATGCAGGCCGGCGGCGTCTCAGCGAACGATACAAAGGGTCGCTACAGGACCTCATCCGACCTTGAGCCACTCGGTGAATGCGTCAAACGAAGCGGCGCGTCCGAGAAAGGACTCGACGAGCTTCGCAGCAGGAGCCCCGCCGCCGGGTTCGAGGATCGCGCGCCGGTACCGCGCGGCGGCGGCCGGGTTCAAGAGCCCGTCTCGCTGGAAGACTCCGAAGAGATCTTTCGCGATCACGAGCGACCACATGTACGTGTAGTAGATGGCGGA
>Ga0209488_10001455_pt1 | contig 20271 bp, 24 predicted proteins | sample Rivendell_Oct201_8_FD_188349 | JGI IMG/M metagenome (GOLD analysis project Ga0209488, IMG submission 188349) | Vadose zone soil microbial communities from the Eel River Critical Zone Observatory, Northern California, USA -... | ecosystem: Environmental > Terrestrial > Soil > Vadose zone >...
GAAGTCGTCCACCGAAAGCATCGTCAAAGTGACAATATCAGAAGGTGAGACTCTTCTGATACTAATTACGCCTTTTTCTCATTGGATATAGCTTCCATGAGACTCTTCGTTCCTCGAGTTGAGAGTGAATCTCGCTCCATGGAGCCGCTTGGCGTCTTTGTATCGGATGTCGACGTCCTTCTGGAATTCAAGCCTGAAGGAAAAGTACGTTCTCAAGCTTGCGCGGTTCTATCCTGACGATTTTCTTCAGGAGGAAACAGTGGTGTCGCTATCCATCATGGGTATCACAGTGCAAGATGCAGTGAATCCAATCCCGTACCCTGTCCTGTCCTCAGCAACTCAGCGCGGCCTAGTAATCCATTTTGTTTTGTTGACTAGTGTGTATGTATACTCACTTGACATATAGTTCTCGGCACCGAAGCCGGTCATCAAGCTACTGTTTTCATCAATTGCCTTTCCCGAAATTAATTCGAAGGAATCCCGAGTCAAATTAGGTTTACATGGGTTTACGCTGAACGCCTTTCCCGATGTGGAAAGAATAGATGCCCTACTCGCATTCGCAAAGCCTCCTCCAGGTGTAAGTGATCTTTCCTATCAATTTGACCGTAATAGTCATCATACCAACACCAGGTATTCGAGTCTGTTGTTCCCAGTGAGCGTACTCGAATCACAGTAAAGATCGGAGACGGATCAGTGCGATTATTTGCTCCACATCATACTGGAGCCTTCGTTATTCATTTTGGGGACGCCGATCTCAGCACAGAGGTGGTTGGAGACTCGCCAGAGATTCAGTTACGTATAGCCGGACAGGCACTGACGACATTATTTACCGACAACCATCTCGACGCTGTACAAGCCTCGAGTAACCGAAGTCAGCCCGACGTTCAGGGACCACAATATTGGAAGGCATGTCCTCGGCTACTTATTTCTTACCCACGCCTGACCCCGCGCAAGAAATTGGGATATGCGCTCATAAGTGAAGTTTCCGATCTTGCACTTACGCTCAGGCGGTCCAATAATGGCACAGCTCAATCTGAGGTTCACCATCCAAGATCCTCCCTCGCATTTTCCTGACACAATTTTCAGGTTACCATTGATCGAATCAACATTCGTATTCACCTTTGCGCTGATACAGGATCCGCTTTGGGACTATATTTTGGTGATCTTGGAACAGCTTTTGAATCAGAACGTAGTCGACAGTACGTACTGTCTTCTGTGAAAATGACCATAGCGTTGACTATCCGTCCAGGGATATTCCCTCCGAGTCCTTGTCAAAGGGCCCGACCGTTGTGTCTGCCCAGGAAAGTTCATCAGACGAACTCGCATGTAAGGGCCAACCAATCGTTCTATATTTTCATGACCTTGACATACCTGGCCCAGACTCCATTGATCAGCACGCGTTTCGAAGCATCCCCGAGGTCGGTGCGGCTCCAGATATGATCTACGACGATCTCCCCTCCAACCCAGACTATCTGGACGTATCTTTCGGGGCCGCGGCCGGTCTCCGCGAGCTTAATGACGACGACATAACAATGGATGATCCAAGCGAAACTGAACAGACGGACCACGCAAACTTGCCGTCGTATTCTGCCGACCATAGCGTCGTATCTAGCGTAGGAGGTGAGACCATCAAACTCCTGAATCCAAACGGGTTGCACGTTGTCGAGAACTTCTTCAATACACTACCTGCGTTAGTAGAAACAAGCCCTCAGTAAGTGTCAGATCCCATTCGTCTATAATCGAGATAGTAATCGTTATTTAGGCTAGCAGAAGAGTTGGATCGTATTGTCATACGTCAAGGCGAGCTCACGTTATTCTTCTATGAGGGTTATGACTGGGCCGCGACTCGTAAAGTCATCGAAGACGAAGTGAAGAAAATGAAACGCCGCCTCACTCGAATCAAACAATTAGTCGCCAGCGGGCAAACCTACGACCCTAGCATTGATCCGACAAACACCGTCCTGTTCAACTCTATTCACCTTGGCCTCGACCAGGATGCAGATGAAATGGAGCCGGATGCACTGATCGCAGCCATAGACGAGGAGCTAAAGGAAGATATCGAGACCGCGAGCGTCAGTTCATGGCAATCCCTACGACCTACGCCATCCGGCAGGCCACACGTCCCACAACCAAGACTACACGGCCGGCGCCTCACTAGATCACGTAGCCCGAGCATTGAGATTCACCTATCTGGGTTATTCACCGAAACTGTCAAATTTGTTCCAAATGACGAAATCGTGTCCAGAACATTCGCCACAGTCAGGGATGTCGAAATCCTAGATCATGTGAAGACATCTACCTGGAGAAAGTTCCTCACGGCTCTTCGCTCTGATTCGCGTGGCAACATTCGGGAGACGGGATCTGACATGGTTCGCATAGAATTGCGTAGCGTTCATCCTGTGCCAGGAAATACTTCGGAAGAGACCAGGTTACGCGTGAGTTTCTAAATCGCGGTCCTAGAACATTTCAAGAGAATCCTTTTTTTACAGGTTAAGATTTTGCCCCTTCGCCTTCATGTTGACCAGGATGCATTGGACTTCCTTAAAAAGTTTTTCAACTTCCAAAATCCCAATGTCTCATCACAACCAGAGCCCAGAAGCGAAACATACCTCCGTATGTGTTCATTTGTTTTTTGGCGCCACTACTTTAACCTCAGGCGTGGGTGGATCACAGAACGAGCAGAAGTCTATCCAGTTGTATTAAAATTGGACTATAAGCCGAGAAGAGTGGACTACAGAGCCTTGAGGGATGGAAGGACGATTGAGCTAATGAATTTCTTCCACTTCGATGGTGCTGAAATGACACTGAGACGTCTCACGCTTTTTGGGGTGAGCAGTCGAACCTCTCTTTTGATCTGTCTAGGAATGACGACCCCACTTTTTCATAGGTCGCTGGATGGCCAAAATTTTTTGACATGTTGAACGATTTGTGGACCCCTGACGTCAAAGCAACTCAACTTGCGGATGTAATCTCAGGTGTCTCACCTATCCGTTCAGTTGTGAATGTCGGTTCAGGCGTTGCAGATCTAGTTCTGCTGCCAATCGCTCAGTATAGAAAGGATGGTCGCGTAGTTCGTGGACTACAAAAGGGAACGAAGGCTTTCGTCAGGTCTACAGCGATTGAAGCCGTCAAGCTTGGTGCTCACCTAGCAACTGGAACGCAGGTCATCCTAGAACAGGCCGAGAACGTACTAGGGAGTAAATTTAACGAGACCATCCTCGCTGAAACAGTTCCGCATCCATCCGAGGATGCTATTGATGCAGACCTTCACGATTCAGTTTCGGACAGTGAAACCGCAGATCCTATCAGTAGGTATGCCCAACAACCGGTTGACATACGGGAGGGTATACAGTCAGCGTACACGAGCATGAGGCGAAATCTCAGCTCAGCGGCCCAGACTATTCTTGCAGTTCCGATGGAAGTTTTCGAACGTTCGGGGACTGAGGCAAGTTCTAACATATTTGTTCTTACGGGAGTTCTATTTACCTTCGTCCAGGGACCCGTACGTGCCGTTATTCGAGCAGTACCGATCGCCGTCTTGAGGCCAATGATTGGCGCAAGCGAGGCGGTCAGTAAGACCTTGCTTGGACTTCATAACTCTTTGGACCCAGAGATTCGCCACGAGAACGCCGCAAAATACAAGCACCGATAGATAGAGTACGAACTCGATCCCACGCTCTTACGAATGCATACCCCTCTGTAGATGTGCCTGTATCATGATGTTGTAAAATCATAGCCACATGTGTCTTTAAATACGCAAAGGACCAGTAACCCGCACCAACAACTAGTCGACCTCCATACCCATAGTTCGACCTTCTCCGACAACAAGAGCACTCATAGGTTTCTCTAATTTCTTGATTTTTGTTTTGATCTTCTCTGGAGATGGCGCATCGACCATCGGTTCGAGCAAGCGAACAGATGTTCGACTTTCCGATAACTTCTTCTTTCGATGAGTTTTAAGTTTCTCCCGACTGGTGGCCATCCTGGACATCGTTCAGCCCCCTCACTACGTGAAAGCCTTTGTCGAAATACCTGTTCTTCCAGAACGCATGTTCTCTTCGTTTCTTGACTTCCGCAACTCGTTTCATTGCATGGAGAGTGGTCTGCATGAGATCGCGGTCATATCGAACCGGGACGTTCCTGCGTTTCTCGAAATCAATAGTAGAATCCTATGGTTGATTATGGTAAATGCAACGGGGAATAACAGAGAGAAACTGGAGACGCACGATGACCATCTCCTTCCCCGCAGCTTTTCTGAAGGCCTTAGTCCACCTCACTTTTCGCGGGTTTCGCTTCATCCTAACGCAGGTATCAGAGATCGGAATCCGGCGAGAATAAATGAGTGTCCATCTTACTTGAAGTTTTTATGGCATCTACACGTCGGATGAAGCTGAAAGTCAGGCCGATTCAAACAGAAGAAGATACGACTTACTTGGAAGTGCAAAATCGAAAAACCTTTGCATCATTTCTAACGAAGGCGGTACCTAATCGCCCACAATGAATGGCTGGATGTATATATATTGTGTCCCGCACCGTGACCAGGATATACACTTTTCGAGCAGAAATAACACTTTTCAATGCGCATTGTCGGTGAAGAATAAAGTTATGTGGATGCGCTGACTAATTGGTTTTGTGCGTGCGCCTCGTCCCTTGGGCTGCACACAGCTCTTTCGTTCACGTCCCTCTCCCTCCTCCATCATGTCCTCGCCTCCCCCAGAGCTAGAATCTCGAGAAGGACGACGAGAAGACAACATGCTCGTTGATGCAGAAGAAGCCGAACCTAATGATGCCCTTTCAGCTGATAGCTCTGAAGAACCAGACGAAGACGAGGAGGAGGCGCGTCGAATCAGGGAGGGTTTCATTGTGGATGAGGACGATGATGAAGAAGAGGTTCCAGATAAAGATGAAAGAGAGCGTAAGCGCAAAAGGCGCAAAAGGCATCATCACCGACGAGGTCCGTTCAATTTGTATCCACCAGAGCGAAAGCCTGACGTGCGCCACCTCGCCTATAAGCCCTAGATGAAGACGGGGTTCTAGAAGACGATGATCTTGAACTCCTTGAAGAGAATACCGGAGAAACCTTTGCACGTAGCAAGAATAAGTTAACTCGTTTAAGACGTGGGCGCGATACCGGTTCTTCGCCTGTCGCCTCTTCATCCCGGCGCAAGTCGGTGGTCGAGTCTTCGGAAGATGATCTTGATCCGAGGGGCCCAACGGCCTCGCGGACAAATGACATTTCCCACATCTGGGACGACGAGAAGGTTGCTGGTGGCCGCGAGGACGAAGAAGATATGGACGACATGGATAACTTCATCGACTATGACGATGAGGAGGAAGGCCATGGTGATATGGACGAAGAGGAACGAGAAGAACGAAGGAGAGAGCGCAGGCGGTTAGAAAAGGAACGACGAAAAGCCCTCGGGTCCCATCCAGAGCTGACCGGTATTGACGCAAGGTGGGTCCGAAGCAGGTAACATTGGCTGAATGCTGATCATCCTTAGCGCTTGGGATGAAATTTACGAAGTATTTGGTGATGGCCGGGACTACGAGTGGGCGTTAGTTGAAGACGACGAGAATTACCATGATGCCCCTGCTAAATTTGACACGACGTTCCAAGATGTGGGTTCCAATTTTGTCTTTTGTCTCTTGTATTTATGGATGCCATCAGGTCTTCGAGCCATCCGAAATTCGTGACAGATTACTTACTGAGGAAGACGACTTGATTCGCTATCAGGATACGCCAGAGCGTCTCCAGCTTGCTGCATCGACTCTTACGCAGTCATCGGGTCTGTCTACACTCGTGCCACTAACTCTCGATGATCTGGATGATGCTTCGACTTGGGTCCTAACTCGTTTATCAGACCGCAAGGAGCGAGACTACTTCCGTCAAGATGGGCAATATTTCCACCTTCTTGAGGAACTTGTTGCCTCGATCACATTCTCCCTCAAATCCATGTTTATTCAAGAGTTTGAGGTTCCGTACATTTGGGTACACAAACGTGACTACATCTCATATTTCAACGCTCAAGATATTCGAACTCGAGTCGAACTGCTGTCACTGGGCGAACTCTGGCGTGTCTTTGACCTTGGCCAGAAATATCGATCGCTTCTCGAGCGAAAAAGGGTCCTTGAAGCCTATTATACGCGCCTGGGTGTCACCGACGAATACTACGAGATGGAAATTCGGCGGAAGATAGACAGCGTGGAAATGGTCTCAGATGCTACCGAATGGCTAGGGTTGAACTATAAGAACACCACTAAGAACAGGGACCAGTTCGAATTACGCTTCCACGACGATGAAGATCCGGCCGCGAGCATCAGAAAGAAAAAGCTTCCCAGTCGAATCTCTTCGTACGAACTAGCGAAACACAGTGTAGTCTCGAAACTTGCTGAGGTATGGTTGCATACCTTCAGCATTCCCAAACTGACGTCTTGCAAAGGGTTTTGGCATAAAACCACAAGAGATCGTTATGAATTTCGTGTCGGGAACGAAATCTTACTGGCCGGATGATCAGGAATTGGCACCAGAGTCGTTTGCAGAACAGTTTGTGGATCCCGATCCCACCAAAGCTCTCCCAGCCTCGGAGCTGCTTCGTCGTGCTCGAATGATCATTGCCACGGAGCTAGGCAAGGACCCACTTTTACGCCAAGTGATTCGACAGAAGTTCAAGGCTTTCGCACGAGTCTCTGTCCTACCGACTGAGAGGGGTTTGAACAAGATCGACGAGCATCATCCGTACTTTGTACGTCTCTACTTAACACTATGTCACTGGTACTTATGCTACAATAGGCGTTCAAATATCTGCAAAATAAACCAGTGGAAGATCTCCGCACGACACCCCAGTTTTTGAACATTCTGGCAGCTGAAGCAAATCACTTCGTGACCGTCTCAATTACTCTGTCAGACGACGAAAAGAACGACTTCGAAAACGAGCTGTCTGCTGCGTTTGTTTCCGATAGTTTCAGCGACACAGTCAACGCTTGGAATGCCGAGAGAAGGCGAGTCATCACCGAGACTATTGAGCAACACCTCATGCCCCACGGGGCCAAATGGACCCGCGAGTGGCTACGAGAGGAAGTGGAGGACTTACTGGCTCGGCGGTGTGGCGAATCGCTGCGCGAGGTAAGTTCGTCCATGTAACTAGCAACCGCCGGCTAAGAACTGAATTCTCTCAGAAAGTAGATGTTGCGCCTTTCAAAGTAGGCGATTTCCAACCTGGGGAAACACCAGCTGTTTTGGCTGTATCGTGGGGCAAGGGTGACCCTCAAAAGGACCACATTACACTTGTCTTTTTAGACGAGGCTGGTCGTCTCCGCGAACACACTAAGGTTGACAACCTCAATGACCTTGAGTACCAAGAAGAGTTCAGGGACTTCGTCCGCCGTCGTAAACCCGATATCATTGCAATCGGAGGTTTTTCCGTGGCCACCACCAAGTTGTCATCACAGATCAAGGAAACCCTTCATGTCACGCGTCCTGAAGATGGTTCTTTCAATAATCCTAACGAAGCCCAGGAATTTTCCCGAATAGCTATCACTTATGTCTTCGACGAGGTCGCGCGCAAGTACCAGCACAGCCAACGTGTAGGCGATGAATTTGCTGCGTTTGGCCCTATGATCAAGTACTGCGTTGGGCTCGCTCGCTACTTGCAGAATCCGTTGAATGAGCACACCGCTCTGGGCTCGAATATCACTTCAATCACTTTCGAGGAGGAATTCCAGCAGCTGATACCTACAGAGAAGCTCTTAACGGCGTTGGAACGAGTGTTGGTTGACGGAGTCAACCGCGTTGGGGTAGACATCAACCGTGCCGTAACGGATCCTTACTATCAACACCTCCTTCCTCACGTTTGTGGTTTGGGACCCAGGAAGGCCCAAGCCTTAGTCAAAAAAATCGGTGCACTTGTCAGTCCCTTCGCATCTTGTGTTTTTTACTATGTGCTCATCCCTCTCCAGGGAGGAAATCTTACAAATCGTGATCAATTCGTCAAGGCTTCCTTATTAACAACGAAAATTTTCCTGAACGCGGCCGGCTTCCTTCGTATTCCTCAGGAATCGTCCTATTCCAAGCCGTCTAAGGCAAGGAATACTGAAGACTCTGATGTCCAGGACCCTCTGGACAACACACGTATCCACCCCGAAGACTATGACCTTGCGCGAAAGATGGCTACGGACGCACTTGAACTTGATGAGGAAGACATCCACGGAGAACACCCCTCGCACGTTGTGTCACTCATCATGGAGGATGATGACAACGTGAGGAAGCTGGACGAGCTCAACCTGGACGAGTTTGCCATCAGTCTCATGGATTCGGGAGGAGAGCGCAAGCGCCATACACTGAACTTGATCCGTTCTGAACTCATCAGGCCTTTTGGTGATAATCGACGGCCACTTCCAAGACCCACCGACTGGGAAGTCGTCACCATGCTTTCGGGCGAAACGGAACGCACCTTGCGAGAGGGCCTCATTGTCTCTGCTTTGGTTTTGTGGTTAAGGCAGAACACCGTGGGCGTGCGCCTTGATTCGGGCCTTGAGGGTCTCATCCAATCTGATTACGTCACGGATGAAAAGAACGGGCCCGTACGTGTCGACAACTTTGTGAGGAAGGGCCAGACGATAGCTGCGGTGATTGTGGCTGTCGGGATCAACTTGGCTCACGACAGCGTCCTCGTTGAACTTTCCGCCCGACCTGCTGACGTGCATGAGGGTGACAGTCAATTCCGTCGAGTGAAGCACGACGAATGCTGGAACTACTCAAGATGGGATAGAGACAGAGAACTGCAGGAGAGGAAGAAGCGTGCAGAAGTTGACAGGTCCCGCCGCGTCATCAAGCACCCCAACTTCCACAATTTCAACTCCCAAGATGCCGAGGGCTATCTCGACCGACAAGAGCGAGGTGACGTCGTAATACGACCTTCATCCAAAGGGATGAACCACCTCGCTGTAACGTGGAAGGTAGACCACAAACTATACCAACACATTGGTAAGCCAAATCGCGCAGCATCGTCTTCCCATCCTCAACGGTTTAAATTTCCACCCCTAAACATAGATGTTGTTGAGCTGAATGCTGACCCAACCGGACAAAGCATTGGAGGACAGCTTGTAGTTGATGGAAAATATGAGTTCTCAGATCTAGACGAGCTTATTGTCAATCATGTCCAAGCCTTAGCACGTCGAGTCGAAGAACTGATGGCGTTCGAAAAGTTCAAACCGGGTCCAGAAGATGAACTTCGTACGTTATTGCTTTGGTTGACTCGGCGGGCATCTCATCTGTTTGATTCCTTAGATCTTTTCTTGAAGAATTTTGTCGCTGCGAACCCATCAAAGAGTGCATACGGTTTCACCCTCAACCGGAAGCGTCCTGGCCACTTCAACCTTTGTTTCCTGGCGAACAAAAGCTCAACGGTTCAAACTTGGGTGCGCTTGTTCACTGTTGACCACTACACTACCGACTTAATTTCCACTTAGCCCGTTCGTGTCGCCCCAGAGGCCTTTTACCTTTTCGAAACCCCTGCGACTGGTGTGCCAGAGCTTTGCGACGCTTTCAAACTGCGTCAGATCCACGATTCTCAGAATTTGGGGGGTGGTGCTGGTGGAAAGACCCCGTACGCGGCACGCACGCCAGGTCGTACACCAGCTTTATCAGGGATGGCCACGCCGGGACGTACATCTATACGCCAACCGGGGCGCACTCCAAACCCCTACGGTGGACAAAGTGCTCACCATCCCACAATGGCCGGACGCGCAACGCCAGCGCAATCGACTGTGTCCGGGTTTGCGCAGACGCCATTGGCTGGATATCAAACACCCTTTGGTCAGAGGACTGCGCCCCCCACTGGATTTGGACAGCCTGATCCGGTTGGTATGAACCAACGAGCGACACTCATCCAGAACGACGGCGGTTGGGGCGCAGGGTCTGGGAGTTGGTAAGGATAAATTACAGTCAGGAACAGCCCTCTGTTATCGTATTTGTTTTAGCATTGTTGTCTACTCGTCTCTCGATGCCATCTTTTCGTTTGTATTTGCAGCCTTGAATTTGTGTCGTGTGATCAATTTTGCCCCATGACATAAAGCGTTGCGTGACGTTGCGTAACGTGAATGAGATCATGGTGTTGATCCGAGTCAGCGCTAATCCACACACTTCCACGCCTCCCCCTCATGTCCGCAGACATTGAACTGGACGATCTATCCAATAAGCCCTCGGCGCCGCCAGATGCCACTGCGTACTCTGGCTCAGTATCACCTCCAACGTCTCTGGAGTCGAGAGAGGGCTCAACCGCTTCCTGGACTTGGGCCACATCTGCCATGTTCGTGGGTTACGGCTTACGGCAGTCACCACCGCAGTGGTCAGCATTCTCACAAAAAACTTTGATCCATCCAGCTTGTTGGGATGGTCGTGTGCCCTCATATTCTTTCCTCGCGCCCTTCTCCTTGTAATTGGCCAGCCCCAACGATTAACGCCACTGGAGTCCTTCTTGGCGTTACATTTCGGCCTTCTATTGGCATTTTCGGTCGTTGGACTCATTGGCAATGTGATAGTTGTTTCACATTTCCTCCCCCCCTGCCAAAATAATATAATAATAATAAGATTATCAGATTCCTTCGTCCACCCCCGCCGTAATTCCCGCGCGGGACAGTGGCACGGGACGGCCTTCTAACCATCCTCTTATCGTGTCTATGACGTCGTTTGCGCTTCTGAGCGCGTTCCTCTCGTACAATACTACAGGCGCAGGGAGCTTGCCAAAAATTTACTCAGCGAGCGCGAGTCTGATAGGAATTTGGGGCCTCTGGGTGGTAAGTGGACCCGCCGCCGCGGCGGACCTTCGCATGTGTTGGTGTGCCACAAGTCCCTGATCCCACTCTTTGGCGGGCGTGCCCACCCAGATCATATTCGCAGGCCCGGTGGTGGTTTCTAGAAAAACTGGAGCCGACAAGCACACGAGCGCTTTCATTTTCGGCAACAAATCTTCTGCGTCAGAACAGAAGAAGCGATGGAAGAGAGATCAGCAGAGCAAGTGACAGACGCACGGATATCTTCGCACAATCGGACCGTCCTCGTGTCGTGGTGCTCATTATGAACCAATGAAACATGTACAGCATACGTAGCGGAAGAGGCATAGTTACCTCGACCGGGTCCGATTTCCCATGAGGTGAAGTGGTGGCGTATCGTATCTCGGCGAGGGTACCGAAAGTAATGCCTGTTTCTGGCCTGACAGGTAGACTACCTCCCTCCACCCCTTCCCATTCCCATCAATTTGAACATGTCACTCATATTTGGCATCCCTCCACCCAATCCGCCCAGACCCCCGACCTGACTCATCATGCGTTGCATTTCTTCCAAATCCATTTGATCACCACCTTGGCTCTGCATTAAAGTTTTCATCATCTCCTGAATCCCGCCTCCACTTCTCATTTGTCTTTGCATCTGTTGGAGCATACCAGGTGGTAGCGCATTCTGAAATTTAAAAAAAACACGTGGAGTTGAAATTGCAAAGGCACGCGATTGAGGTATCAAAATCACGTACTTGCATCGCTTGAATTTGCGCAGGCGTGGGCATTCCACCAGCTCCACGTCCACGCCCGCCCGCCGCATTTTGAACTTTTTGCATCGCCTGAAGCCATCCGTTCTTACCGCCTGCTTGCTTTGCCATATTTGCCATCATTCGATATTGACAAAGCAGTTCCTCGACCTCCCGTACAGTTGTCCCGCTGCCACGTGCGACCCTTGTGACACGCCAAGTGAGGTCGATCGGCTTACCATCCTTTGCGAACTCCATGAACAGAGAACCGTCGGAGTCCAGCTCCTCTGAAGACATGCTATCGGTGATGTATATCATGCGTTTCATGCGAAGAGCACCCTCTTCGTCGGAGCCTTGTAGAAGTTCTTGAGGGAGACCTGGAATCATCGACGCGATCTTGGATATCGGACCCCTAAAAATGGCGTCTGTGCAAAGGAAGGGCATCCACATTAGGGCCACATACAAATTCATAACGTTCTGGATTTGTTCTCGCCAATCGCGGATGCTTAATTTTCCCTCTTCCAGCTTCTTGGCCATCTCCTTCTGTCTGTCGGGGTTTTGTGTGGCCAAATCTTGCATATGTTCCATCAGACCTTGCACGTCGCCAAGGCCTAGAAGCTTCGATATGAACGGTTGGGGTGAAAACCGATCAAGGTCGGTTAGATGCTCGCCAGTTCCCAAAAAAATTATTGGTGTTTTCGTGGCAGCAACGCTTTTGGCAATAATCAATCGTCAGACTTTCATTCGTACTTGGGAAATCGCGTACGCAGAAATAGCACCGCCGCCTTTGGCATGTCCATCCATTTTCGTGACGATGATAGCACCAAAATCAGCACTCTCTTTGAAGGCGCGACTCTGGGCTTCTGCTGCCTGACCTGAAATTATAGTCAGGGAGTCCAGCGAAGGGCGCGAAGGGCGGTGTTATTTACCGATGCTTGCATCCAGAACCAATATAGTCATGTCAGGCTTGACCGCGCTGCCAATCTGCTTCATCTCTTCGAAGAGCTCGCTCTCCTGTTTATGCCGCCCCGAGGTGTCAACAATGATCACCTCGAATTTCTCTTTTTTGAATTTGGTGACACCTTGAGCAGCGATGGTCACTGGGTCAGTTTCTGTGTATGAACCGAAGTAAGCAACCTTCGCCTTGGTTGCAGACTGGCGGGTCTGATCGAATGCGCCAGCACGGAACGTGTCTGCGCAGACGATTGAAGATTTTAATCCACGCTTCTGATAGTGTACAGCTAGTTTGGTACATGTCGTGGTCTTGCCATTTCCCTAAGACAGGATAAGGATGGGCAATACGCAATAGCGTTCCACGTGCCTGCAGACCGACAGCCATGATCACATTCGGATATCCCTTCTTCGGCTTGTAGGGCTCTATCCCAGGATCCACCAAGTTAACGAGCTCATCGAAGACCGCCTACGGAGAATGTTAGATGGACGGAAGGGAACTAGGAAGTGAGATCATCTGTACTTTTTGTACCGCGTTCTTCTTGTTTGATTCCCTGGCCTTTTCTCCGCCACTTTCCAATATAGCTTTCAGTTTTGTGCGGACTTTTTGCCGCAGTTGAGAGACCAGTTTGACGTTGACATCAGACTCAAGGAGCGCTGCGCAGACCTCTTTCAAGAGCGTATCTAGGACCTAAGATCTGTAAATATATGCGTGCAATAAGTGTGTATCTGAAAAAACCTTTTCGTCGACGACGGGTATTCTGTTCAGTGAAGAGAGTGCAGCGTTGAGTTTCCTGCCCAAGTCTGAGAGGACCATGGTGTAGAAGCGAAGTCGTTTAGATTAGGCCGCACTCCGGTCCGCGTCAATCCGCGATCTGTTAACTGTTTGGTAACTTCTTGACCAAGTCCCCAATGCCAGGCAGCGATAGTGACGAGGACATCGACGACGCCGAATTCGACAATGAAGGAGAGGAAGATATCGAACAAGAGATATTTGATGCCATCGAGGCTGGCGCGGAGGACGCGACGGATGGTGACGCTGTCTGATATTTCATCTATACTGTTACAGGGCACATGGCACCGCTGACTGCCTTGTAATAGGAATCCCACGACGAGGACTCCGAAGAAGAAGACGATGAAGAGGACGAGGATGATGATGTTGTCCTCGATTCAGCTGCCCCCGAGGCCGTCGAATCTCCTGTTCCTCCATTATCTGCAGTTATTCCCCCAGTAAAACTTCCATCTCCCGCGTCCACGCTCCAACGGTCACCTAAAGGCACGTCTCTCCCTGGACTGTATAAGTCGTCTTTGCTGACAGCCTTGCCAAAGATCCAACGCCCCCCTCGCCGAGAACGCGCTCACTCTCCCCGTTACCCCCACGGCATTCCCAGTTACGACCTTCGGTTCTATATCCCCGTTCATATACTGTAGAAGCTATCTGCGCACTCCCTCACCCGGTGCCGACGCATTCGCTTGCCTCTACCCCGTGCATGACACACCTTGTCACGGGCTCGGAAGATGGTTACATTCGAGACTACGACATATTCACCGCAGTAAATGGCAAGGTATTCTTGACTGCCCCACAGCGTCACCACGCAGGTGTAGTCGAAGGCACCATGAAAGCCGGCCAGGTTAGGTCATGGTGGGAGAATCCCGAAACACCTACACCGCCCGCGGATACGGGGCGCGCACCTGTCCACAGTCTTGCCTTGCATAGTGAGGCCCTGTGGGGTTTGTCAGGAACTAACGTTGGTCACCTTTGTTCCCCTGTAGTATTCAATATGTGATTCATGTAATCTTCAGACAGGTCAAATCAATCTTTTCACTGTGAGACACGAACCAGGTCGTTTATTCCATGTAATGCAGGGTCACCGCGGCCCTGTTTCTGCGCTTGCGCTTCAGCATGACGAGCGGGGCTATTTTTCCGCCGGCTGGGACGGCCAAGCCCTGGTACGTTATACGCCTGGTCGGGGATCACCACGTTACGAGCACACTCCCGTACCAGCAATGGGACCTTGACACTGGCCAAATAGCGCGGCGTTTCGTCGCTCACGGTGCTCAGCTCGCTGCGCTCGCAGTCCGTCCACTAAACTCCGATTATCCCAACGTGCCTCTCCAGTTCAGCCAGATCAAGAGTGCACCTAACGTTTCTGTTTCGAATGACCATGGACGACCCGGCAGGCCGTCCCACTCTGCCACCGGAGAGGACCACTCCAGTCATCCGGGTACACAAACTGGTAGGTGCGCGCATGTTGAAACTTTACAGTTCATGCCCGCTTCACATGACCTTATAGAATCTCGCCAACTTGCGGATGTAGATACACATTCAGACGCCGATTCCTTGTTTGGAGATGAGCCTGATGCAGAAGGGGAACCCGATGATTCCCCAGATGGAGCCCCGCCCGCCCCTTCGTTGCTATCCATACCTTCTGCAGGTCTCGCCTCCGCGTCGTTGCCAGCATCTCTCGCCGGTGCCAAACCCGCCCCGGTACCAGCACCAGCACCGAAAAATGCGCCTCCGATCCTCGATGCATCTTCATATGCAACGTTTTCTCAAGATATCATTATGACGGCAGCCATGGATGGCCAAGTGGTTCTGTGGGATTGCCGAGCTCCATCCGGCCCTGGTTATGGTGTAGGCCGTTTGTGGATGAGTGAGAAAACACCTCCATGGTGCCTCTCGGTACGGCATTGATTCCGCGCTAATGCATTTAGTGTCGTGTGACACCCCCCAAATTCTATGTCGTTCTAAACTTCCTTTTGTAGGCATGCTGGTCCCCAAATGGAGGTCAGATCTACGCTGGAAGACGAAATGGAACCGTTGACGTGTGGGACGTACGGCAGCTCGGACGATCTGGACCCGCGGAGGTACCACGTCTTCTGAAGACGCTAAGGAATCCCCCAAGCTCTGGAATTGTCAGCTGCGTTGTCGCGTTCCCTGATGGGCGCCATGTTGCCTGGTGAGTGGCGCAATGAGGGGTGTAAAGGTGGCGCTTGCCAGGACTAGGCACGCATACTTTGGACCTCGCTTTCCCCTATCGACAGGTATCCCCATTCGCCACGGATGATCTGACGGACGACCTTTACAGTGCCTGTAGCGATAACATTCGATTATGGAATGCGGCAGAAGCCGGGGAAGGAGATGCCAGGGGACGTATGCAATTTAAGATCATCCCCGGGCACCATGGGGGAATGGTCTCTCAGATGTGTAAGTCAGACCGGAGAAATTTGAAGATCCTTGGCTGACTCTGATTTGTCTGATTGCCCATTTTTGAAGTGGTTGACCCGGGCGCGCGGTTCCTCGTGAGTGCTAGCGGGAACAGGGGGTGGCATGGGGAGGCCACGAAAACTGTTTTTGTGCACGATATCAAGCCGAATGTATGAGCGGGTATCTAGTCAATTCGATAAGTGTTTTCCATGAGCGGCCTTTTCCGCTGTAGAAGGTCGATTTGTCGGGTCAGTGGCTTGGGAAGGGACTACTATCAAGGTAAGGTGTTCCTTCATTTGAAATGGTCCGATGGATCTCTACACACACGCTCGGAAGTATATCAACCCACCCCGGTTCGAGCCCTCCTCGTCCTGCTCACGGGTCACTTTCCGTTCAGGCTTCCTGTCTTCTCCCTCTCCAGCCCCCAATGTGCGTCAAGTGCGTTCCCCCGGAGCTCGTTGACCTCGCACCACACGACCACGACCGGTTTTTTCGCATCGTCAGTGGTAGGAGGTGCAACAGCCTGAACACGTGTTATCTGATGCCGGCCGATGAGTGCGAGTTGAGGGTACGTCGTGAGATCTTTGGCTGGTCATCCGTCGGATAACCCACGCCGTTATCGAAACCGTGTCTCGGCATGTTCCCTTCCCCTCCCCTCACTCATCCTTCATATCTTCTCAGCGCTTCGAGCTGTTCCATCGAATGATCCGGTTTGTGTTCGGGAATAAAAACTACGTGGGGCCCGTGGAGAAAGTCCTCTCGCCTGATCGTGATACGGGAGGGGAAAAGCTTCGAGTCCTTGACATGGGTACCGGCGGCGGACTTTGGTGAGTTGGGAGATCAAACCTTATAGAGCGCGCGTCTATTCATCACTCGGTCGGGGGGGGCTGGCTCACGTATTCAGGGCGGTGGACATGGCGGACGAATTTCCGCATGTCGATGTCACGGGTGTGGACCTTGCCCCACTGCAACCCCGGTAAGCTCCAAAGTTTTTCTCATGCACGTCGTACGTTGGGGTTCATCCATTCACCCCCCCACATGCCCTGGCCGCCACAGGGTCGTACCTTCCAATTGCACGTTAGTACTAGTCATCACGTCCTTTAGTCATCACGTCCTTTGACACTGACATCGTCTGATCCCCCCTCTCCTTCCCTCGTGGGCGCATTTGTTTTCCCCCCTCGAATTTAGGTTCGAACTTTGTAACCTTGACTGCGACTGCTTGCCATATCCTTCCAATTCATATGATGTCGTACACGCCCGCAATATGCATTCAGGGGTAGGTCGCGTGCCACCTTTTTTTTCATCCCCACACGAGCGTCACTCTCACACCGTATGGTCCCTTTCCCTCGTACTGGGTCAAGATCCGTGATTACCCCCACTTCTTAAACGAACTTACACGTATCCTCCGCCCCGGTGGCGTGCTCATCCTTATCGAGTGTGACCTTCGCCCCATCGCGGACGGCAAGTTTACGTCCGCCCACGCTAAATCAGGAATACCCGGCTGGTGTGCTGTGGCAGAAGGAGTTCAACGCGCGCTCAGGAAGCGTGGCGTTGATACGATGGTTCCGGAACGCATGGGAGAACTCGTCCATAATCTCGGATGGTATGACCATGTCTTCCAACAGCATGCCGACATCCCCGTTGGTTTTTGGCCGAAGGGTATGCGCTTCTATCCTGCCTCTTTGATTTATCTTCACATCTTATGCAGATCCAACACTTCTGACTGTCGGCCAATTAGCTTGGATGGAGTCTGACCTACTTATCCTTGCCATCCGGCCCCTCCTGCTGGCGTCGGGCCTTGATGAGAAGGAGGTTAAGATGCTTACAGAGGCTGCTCAGCGTGACCTATACTACCCCCTCGTGCACATTGAGAACAGGTTACACGTAGTCCATGCCATAAAAAGCGCGTTAGCGTCGTGATTCATGGCACCGAGCTCCGGGTCTTTCTTGCTCTTTTAAGCTTCACCACATGTCGATACTATCACCCCTCACGCTATACCCCCGTAATTCAGATCACCATCGTCAATCACATTCTCGTACAACGACATAACCCGCATCCTTAAGCAGTTGAAACATCTCTATTCCCTCCAAGTGCATAAACGAACGGCCACCATGAAACCCGCATAAGCGACAACAGGGATCCTGCCAGTCGGTGGTGGTGTGATAAGAAAGAAGTGGCCAACAGGGACGGCCAACACTGGTTAGAGACGGATAGAACAAACAGTTTCGCCGAGAACAAGATCCTCAAAAGGTGGGGACCGAGCCACTCAGGCCGCACCTGCAGTGACGTCGTCCCTCTGAGCGAACTCTTGAAGAACAGCCAAAGCCTCGTTGACCTTGGCACCCATAGCATCCGGGGACTCGAGCAGATGCAGTAATTCCGAGTTGTCCATCTCAAGAAGCATGCCCGTAATTTTGCCAGCGAGCTCGGGTTGCGATCTGGACCCAAAATGGGGTTAAGAAGCTAAACCTCCACGAAGAACACTTACGGGACAATCCTCATATAGATCACCTCGCCAAGCATCTGTTTTTGTTCCATCGGAGATGCACTGGATAGGAGTGCGGTATCCAAGGGAGTGCCCGTAGCAGGAGGGGCAGTGCCGCCCTGAGCTGGCGGAGGTCCATTGCGGGTGACAGGCGGATTACCCTTGTAGCCTTGCGGAGGTCGGCCTCCGACTGGCGCAACACCGGGAGCACCACGGGGGGGTGGGATGCTTCCCTGAGGGCCGGGACGAGGAACCGGCCCACCACCCGCAGCCGGTGCTGCAGTCGCACGCGGAATGCCTGGTTGGCCGGCAGGACCGCCTTCACGGGGAATGGGAGGACGGGGCGCTCCGCGGGGGTACCCAGGAATACTGCCATACCCTTGCGGAGGCCCCTGACCATACGGGGCAGGGAGAGGCATGCCTGGACATCATATTAGTACGAGTTCCTTCCAGTCTTGGATTTATGAGCATACTAGGCTGAGGATATCCTATTATACCGCGGCCACTCTGAGGGGGATATGGACCGGGACCAGGCGGATAGTACACAGGGGGAGCACCGAGGTAACCTCCAGGAATGCCAGCCGCCGCAGCTTGTTGTAACCTGATCTGATTCCGCTGAGCAATCTGGCTTTCCAACTGCTGGCGGCGAACTTCACGACGCTGAGCGAGAGAAACGTAGAGAGGTTTGGTCCCAATTATTTTGTTGTTCATGTCGGCGACGGCCTTGGTAGCCTCATCAGGAGACGAAAAACAAACGAAGCCGAAACCCTTCGATGTCCCTTTCTCGTCGCACATAACCTTGCAACTTGTAATAGTACCGAAGGGTTCGAATTCAGCTCGAAGCTTCTCGTCGTCGATGTCATCTTCGAGGTTCTTGATGTAGAGGTTCACACCTTGATACTTGCTCATCTTCTCCTGTTTCGCTGCTTCGTATGTCTTCCGCAATTCGTCTTCGCGCTCTGCCTTCTTCTGAGCGCGAGAAACAAAAAGCTTCTTGCCCTTGTATTCGAAGTCGTGAAGGGCCTCCACGGCCGCTTGTGCCTGCTCATGGGCGTCGAAGTTGACAAAGCCGAACCCCTTGCTACGACCTTCGTCGTCAAATTGTATGACAGCAGAGGTAACCGTGCCGTATTTCTCGAAGAGTTCGACGAATTCGTCTGCCGTCACTTCAGAGTCGATATTTTTGACGTACAGGTTCGTGAACTGTGAGCGCATTTCATCAAGCTTGGACTGACGCTCCTTTATATAAACGTGAGCTAGTGTACAGCTCAAAAAAGGAGCTTCTGACCTTTCGAGAAATATGATGCCCAACGTAGACCTTCTTATCATTGAGAAGCATTCCATTAACAGCCTTGATGGCGGCCTCGGCGGCCTCAGCAGTCTCATAATGAACATAGCCATAGCCACGGGAGCGGCCTTGTTCATCGGTAGCGACCTTGCAAGATAGGACGTTACCGAATGCGGCGAAGGTATCATGGAGGGCCTGGCAGCGATGAGTGCGTTTCCCTCATCAGGATGCGCGTTAAGACAAACCTTGTTGTCAATAGCATCGTCTAGATTCTTGATGAAAATGTTGCCCTGACCGGTCTTACGCAAGGCGGGATCACGCTGAGACCACATAATGCGGCTGGAGATGGAGATAAATCCAACGCAGAACAAAACCTAAACTGTACTGACCAAGCGCGCCCTTTAATGAGGGAGTAGTTTAGTTGTTCCAGTGCCCGCTCACCTGAGCGCCATAACGTAAGTCACGTCGACGGAGCGGGAGGTGGAAGAGCACGTACCGTCACTCGCGTTGAGATAATTGACATAAGCATAACCCAAAGAACGACGTGTGACAGCATCACGACAAACGCGGATGCTGCGCAAAGACCAGAACCGTAATGAGCTCGCGGGACTCCGAAGAGAGTCGTTGGGAACTCACCTAGCAACCGGACCAATCATATTGAAAATCTCGAATAGCATAGCCTCGGTGACGGTGGGATCCAGTTCACCAACATACAGGGAAGCAGAGGGAGCGGACGCCACAGAAGGCGGAGGAGGGTTGTAGGACGACGCGGCCGGGGCCGGAACAGAAGGGGCATCCGAAACCTGAGGAGGAACTTCC
>Ga0209488_10001456_pt1 | contig 20259 bp, 12 predicted proteins | sample Rivendell_Oct201_8_FD_188349 | JGI IMG/M metagenome (GOLD analysis project Ga0209488, IMG submission 188349) | Vadose zone soil microbial communities from the Eel River Critical Zone Observatory, Northern California, USA -... | ecosystem: Environmental > Terrestrial > Soil > Vadose zone >...
CGCGTGAATAATTTACTTTACAGGGTGAGGGGTTGTTGCTAGCATTTAACGTAAATTATACTAATCGCGCCTAACCGGCCATACCTGAAGGGGAAATCCCGGTTGCAGCTGAATTTAAATTTCGATATTTTCAAGCCGAAAGCGCCGCCGCTGTTCGGGATGGACATCTCCTCGTCCTCGGTGAAGCTGGTGGAGCTTGCCGATGCAGGCAGGGGAAATCCGCGCGTCGAGCGTTACGCCATCGAGGCGTTGCCGAAAGACGCGGTCCTCGACGGTAACATCACCAACCTCGACGCCGTCGTCGATGCAGTACAGCGCGGCTGGAAGAGAATGGCGACACGCACGAAAAACGTCGCCTTGGCCCTGCCCACGGCCGCGGTGATCACCAAGAAGATCATCGTACCGGCTGGGCTGCGCGATGAGGAGCTGGAGGTTCAAGTCGAAACCGAGGCCAACCAGTACATCCCGTTTGCGCTCGAGGAGGTCAACCTGGACTTTCAGGTGGTGGGACCTTCTCCGTCGGGACCGGAAGAGGTCGAAGTGCTGATCGCCGCCTCGCGCAAGGAAAAGGTGGAAGACCGCGTCGCGGTGGCCGAAGCTTCGGGACTCAAAGCCATCGTCATGGATGTCGAGTCCTACGCGATCCAATCTTCCTTCGAGCTCATTCAGCAGCAATTTCCCGATAACGGCAAAGATCAGAATATCGCACTGGTCGATTTGGGCGCGAACGTCATGAACATCACGGTGCTGCGCAACGAGCAGACCGTGTACACGCGCGAGCAGGCGTTCGGCGGCAGTCAGCTCACGCAGGACATCATGCGCGTGTACGGGATGAGCCTAGAGGAAGCCGAAGCGGCCAAGCGCTCCGGGGGGCTGCCGGAGAACTACGAAACGGAAGTGCTGCGCCCCTTCATGGAGAATGCGGCGCTGGAAATCCAGCGGGCGGTGCAGTTCTTCTTTACATCGACCCAGTACACCTCGGTCGAGCACGTTCTGCTCACGGGAGGCTCAGCGGTGATTCCGGGGCTCGACGAGATGGTGCAGAGCCGCACCCAGATCAACGCCCTGGTTGCCAATCCTTTCGCGAGCATGGCGATTTCGCCGCGCGTCTCGTTGAAGAAACTGGTCGCGGATGCGCCTTCGCTGATGGTCGCGTGTGGGCTTGCCATGCGGAGATTTGACCCGTGATTCGCATCAATCTTCTCCCATGGCGCGAAGCGCGCCGCAAGGCCCAGCGCCAGCATCTCGGCGTGCTGGGAGGCATGGTGGCCGTGCTCGGGCTTCTGATCGTCGGTGCCGTGCACCTGACCATTGCGGGATACATCTCGGTGCAGAGTGACCGCAATGAGTTCCTGAAAAGGGAAAACGTCAGGCTTGACAAGGAAATCGAGGAGATCAAAAAGCTGAAAACCGAGATCGCGGCTTTGCTCGCACGCAAGCAGATCATCGAGCGGCTGCAGGCAGACCGTGCCCAGGCCGTCTATCTGTTGCAGGAGCTGGTTCAGCAGGTACCCGATGGGGTTTACCTCAAGGCAATCAAGCAGACGGGCTTGAAAATCAACATGACGGGCTACGCACAATCCAACGCGCGAGTCTCGACCCTGATGCGTAATTTCGCGGCGTCGCCCTACCTTGAGAACCCCGACCTGGTCGAGATCAAAGCCGCGCTCGTTAGCAACAAGCGAGTCTCCGAATTCATCATGAACGTGAGCCTGAAGCAGGTGCAGACCGAAGATGCCGGCAAATCGGGTAAGGCCGCACCCAAGGCCGCTCCGGCCAAAGGCTGAGACTCGATGCAGAAATTTCTCGAACAGTTCAAAAATCTCAATACGCGCGATCCGGGCGCATGGCCGCCGTTACCCAAGGCGATGCTGCTGCTCGGGGTGCTGATCGGCATCGTCGCGCTGGGTTACTTCCTCGATTGGCAGGAAGAGATGGAGTCGCTCGAGGCCGGGCGCGTACAGGAAGCGAAGCTCAAGGACGAATACGTCGCGAAGCAGCAACAGGCAATCAATCTCGATCTGTACCGTCAGCAGCTTCGCGAAATCGACAGCTCCTTCGGCGCGCTTCTGAGGCAGCTTCCCAATCGGTCGCAAATGGACGCGCTGCTCGTGGACATCAACCAGGCCGGCCTCGGTCGCGGCCTCCAATTCGAGCTGTTCAGGCCGGCTGCAGCAGAGACCAAACGCGAATTCTACGCCGAGCTTCCGGTCACGCTGAAGCTCGCCGGCAGCTATCACGACATGGGGCAGTTTGCGAGCGATATCGGGCAGCTCTCGCGCATCGTCACGCTGAACGACATCGGGCTGACAGGAGGAAAGGACGGCTCGCTCGTCATGGACGTCACGGCGAAGACCTTCCGTTATCTTGACGAGGAGGAAGTGGCGGCCCAGAGCCGGGCGGCAAAGGGCGTCAAGGCGGGCAAAAAATGAAGGCAGTCGCCGCCATCGCGCTCGGGTTGCTGCTCGCGGCGTGCGGGGGCGAGGAATTCGGCGACCTCAAGTCCGAACTGAAAGACAAGACCAAGGATCTGCGCGGCAGGATCGACGCCCTGCCGGTCGTGAAGCCTTACGAACCGGTACCCTACAAGGCTTTCGATCAGGCCGATCCTTTCAGCAGCGCGAAAATCGAGCTGGTCACGAAATCGGCGGGCACCGGCGGCGGCGGTGGGCTCAAACCGGATCTGAACCGGCCGAAGGAACCGCTGGAAGCTTATCCGTTGGAGTCGCTGAAGATGGTCGGCGTGCTGCAGCAGAGGAGGGCGAATTTTGCGCTGGTCAAAGCCGATGCGGGCCTGTACCGCGTCAAAGTCGGCAACTACATGGGCCAGAATTTCGGCCTTATCACCTCGATTACCGAAAGCCAGATCCAGCTGCGTGAACTCATCCAGGACGCGGTGGGCGACTGGACCGAACGTCAGAGCACCCTGCAGTTGCAGGAAGTCGGAGGAGGGAAATAATGAACGATGTCGTCGTGCGAAGATTTATTCAGGGGGTGATTTGCCCATTCGGGCTGCTGCTGCTCGTGTCGGTCGCCTCGGCGCAGCAAAACAGCATCGAAAACTTCGACGTCACGCAGAGCGGTGGCCAGGTACTGATACGGTTGACTCTGAAGAACCCGGTTGCGTCCACCCCGGGTACCTTCACGATCGCCAATCCGGCGCGGATCGCGTTCGATTTTCCCGATACCACCAACGGCTTGGGACGGAACAGTCAGGACATCGGCGAGGGGGTGTTGCGCTCGATGAACGTGGTGCAAGCGGGCGAGCGCACCCGCCTGGTGCTCAATTTGCGAAACATGGTTCCGTACGAGTCTAAGATCGAAGGCAGCAGCCTGTTGATCACCTTGGCCGCCACGGGGGGCGCGCAGCAGGCGGCGACCGGTGCCGCGGCGCGTTTTGCGGAAGGCAGATTGGACCTCCAGCACGCGCTGAAGGACGTCAACTTCCGACGCGGACGCGGTGGCGAAGGGCGAATCGTCGTCGAGCTTTCGGACACGTCGACCGGGGTGGATATCCGCCAGCAAGGACAAACGGTCATCGTCGATTTCCTCAAGACGAGCGTTTCCGATGTGTTGCGCAAGCGTTACGACGTGGTCGACTTCGCGACTCCGGTGCAAACCTTCAGCGTTTTCCCCCAGGGCGACAACGTGCGCATGGTGATCGAACCGCGCGGTCTATGGGAGCACAATGCCTATCAGACCGACACGCAGTTCGTGCTTGAGGTGAAACCGATCCAGTACGATCCCAACAAATTGGTGCAGGGGACGCGCAGCGGCTATTCCGGCGAAAAGCTGTCGCTCAACTTCCAGAACGTCGAAGTGAGGAGCGTGCTGAACGTCATAGCGGACTTCACCGACCTGAACATCATTACCAGCGACACGGTGGGCGGGAACCTCACCCTGCGCCTGAAGGACGTACCGTGGGACCAGGCACTCGACATCATCCTTCAGACCCGCGGCCTCGACATGCGCAAGAACGGCAACGTGATCTGGATCGCGCCGCGCGACGAGCTTGCGACCAAGGAGAAGCTCGCCCTGGAGTCCAGCGCGCAGATCACTGAACTGGAGCCGCTGCGCACCGAAACTTTCCAGCTCAACTACGCCAAGGCCGACGCTTTTGCGAAGCTCCTCGCCGATCCCCAGCAGCGCATTCTTTCCAAGCGTGGCGCCGCCTCGGTCGATCTTCGCACCAACCAGGTGTTCGTTCAGGACGTCTCAGTCCGTCTGGAGGAGGTGCGGAAGCTCCTCGGCCAGGTCGATGTCCCGGTGCAGCAGGTGCTCATCGAGGCGCGGATCGTCGAAGCCAACGACACGTTCGCGAAGAATCTCGGCGTGCGCTTGGGCAATGTGGCCCGCCCGGTCGTCCAAAACGGCAGCAGCACGGGTCCGAGCCCGATAGGCATCAATGAGTCGGGTGTTGCCGTGACCACGACCGGGACGCTCGAAGATTTCTCTAACTTGTTTCCGGTAGGCGGCGGAACCATATCGACCAAAACTCCCCAAAACCTGAGCGTCAATCTGCCTGCCGCGCCGGTCGGCAATGCCGCGGCCGCAGGGTCCATCGCACTGTTGATCACCAATCGACTGACCGGAGCGCTTCAACTCGAGCTCTCGGCTCTGGAGGCCGACGGCAAGGGCAAGATCATCTCGAGCCCGCGGGTGATGACCGCGAACAACGTCGAAGCGCTCATCGAGCAGGGAACCGAGTTGCCCTACCAACAGGCAACTTCGAGCGGCGCGACCTCGATATCGTTCCGCAAGGCGAACTTGGCGCTCAAGGTGAAGCCGCAGATCACGCCCGACGGCAACATCATCATGAACCTGGACATCAACAAGGACTCGGTGGGCCAGAGCACCAACGCCGGTTTCGCAATCGATACCAAGCACGTCCAGACCCAGGTGCTGGTGGAAAACGGCGGCACGGTCGTGATCGGCGGTATCTACACCCAGACCTTGCAGACTACGATTACCAAAGTGCCGTTCTTCGGAGACCTGCCGTTGCTCGGGGTGCTGTTCCGCAACAACTCCCGCTCGGACAACAAGACCGAGCTCCTGGTGTTCATTACTCCGCGCATCGTAGAACAGCGCATCATCAGCCAGCGCTGACGCTGCAGAATCGCATAACTCTCGAGAGGCCGGCAAATGCCGGCTTTTTGCTTTCGAGCCCCATATGGGTGGGTTGCTACAATATCCCCGTGAAGACAAACCACAAGCTCTTCCTGGTGGGCATGATGGGCGCCGGCAAGACCACGGTCGGTCGCCAGCTCGCCAAGCGCCTCGGCAAGACGTTCTACGACGCCGACCGCGAAATCGAGGCACGGACCGGGGTGCGCGTCGCCGTGATCTTCGATATCGAGGGCGAGGCCGGGTTTCGCAAGCGCGAGTCGGACGTGATCGAGCAGTTGACCGCACTGAACGATATCGTGCTCGCTACGGGGGGTGGCGTGGTCCTCGATCCCCGTAACCGCGACAACCTCAGGACCCGCGGCTTCGTCATCTACCTTCACGCGCTTCCACCGGTACTGTGGCAGCGCACGCGCGCCGACAAGTCCAGACCACTGCTGCAGGGGGGCGACCCGCGCGAGCGGCTCGAGGCGCTTTACGCCGCGCGCGATCCTCTTTATCGGGAGGTCGCGGACCTGGTGATCGAGACCGGCCGCCAGAGTATCGGCCCCTTGCTTGCGCAGGTGCTTGCCCGATTCGACGAAGCATGCAAACTCTCAGCGTAGCGCTCGGGGAGCGCTCCTACCCCATTCACGTCGGCGGCGGGCTTCTCGATCGGGCCGACCTCATTGCGCCTTTCCTGGTGCACAAGAAAGTGGCCGTCGTCACCAACCCCACGGTGGCGCCGCTCTATCTCGAGCGCGTCGCCGGAGTGCTGGCGGGTGAGGGTGTCGAGGTGGTTCGAATCATCGTTCCCGACGGCGAGGAGCACAAGGACTGGCGCACCCTGAATGGGATCTTCGATGCGCTGCTCGAGCAGCGATGCGCGCGTGATACTACGCTCATCGCCCTGGGGGGTGGGGTAATCGGGGATTTGGCGGGCTTCGCCGCCGCCACCTATTTGCGCGGCGTCCCCTTCGTTCAGATGCCGACCACGCTGCTCGCTCAAGTGGATTCCTCGGTTGGCGGCAAGACCGCGATCAATCACCCGCTCGGGAAGAACATGATCGGCGCTTTTCATCAGCCTCAGTTGGTCGTGGCCGACATGCGAACCCTGGAAACCCTGCCCGAGCGAGAGCTGCGCTCTGGGCTCGCCGAAGTGATCAAGCACGGCTTGATTCGCGACGCGGCGTTCTTCGGCTGGATCGAGGCCCATCTCGATCGCCTGTTGGGGCGCGATCCGGAAGCGCTGGAACATGCGGTGGTGCGCTCAATCGCGATCAAGGCCGAAATCGTCGGCCGGGACGAGCGCGAGGGCGGCTTGCGCGCGCTGCTGAACTTCGGCCACACGTTTGGCCACGCTATTGAAACGGGCCTCGGTTACGGTGCTTGGCTCCATGGCGAGGCCGTGGCGGCCGGAATGGTCATGGCGGCCGACCTGTCGCGCCAGCTTGGCTATCTTTCGGAAGCCGACACTGCCCGCGTCCGTTCGCTGTTCGAGCGCGCGGGACTTCCGACCGCCGTAAGGGGAATCGCGCCGGAGCGCATCCACCAATTGATGCGGCTCGACAAGAAAGCGAGGGGAGGCCGCCTCCACTTCGTTCTGCTGGAGCGGCTGGGGATGGCATTGCTTCGCGCCGACGTACCGGCTGGTGCAATCGATCACACACTCTCGCGGCTTGCCGCTTAAGTGAGTGCTAGCGGTGCCTTGGATTGCGTTCCGCGGCGCTGCTCTAAGCACTTGAGGCAGCAAGGAAACACAGGTATAGTCAAAAACCCGGCCTCGAGAAGTGCGGAATGAGCGGATTCCGCCGCCGGCAAACCCCATTCGTCCGAACGCAGCGTGATTCTGAACGAGCCCCAGGGTCTGTACCACCCCGCCAACGAGCATGACGCTTGCGGCGTGGGTTTTGTCGCCCATATCAAGGGCAAGAAATCGCATTCGATCGTCGAGCAAGGTCTCACGGTATTGCGCAATCTCACCCACCGGGGCGCGGTGGGCTGGGATCCCAAGCTCTCGGACGGGGCGGGCCTGCTCATCCAGATCCCCGACAAGTTCCTCCGCGAGGTCATGGCAAGGCAGGGCCTGAAGCTGCCGCCTGCAGGCCAATACGGTGTCGGCATCGTCTTTCTGCCGCGCGACCCGGCCTCTCGCTTCGCCTGCGAGTACGAGATCGAGCGCGCGATCAAAGACGAGGGCCAGGTACTGCTCGGCTGGCGAGACGTTCCCGTGGACAACAGCGACCTCGCGGAATCGGCGAAGCGGATCGAGCCGGTGATCCGGCAGGTGTTCATCGGGCGAGGCAAAGGAGTGACCGTCACCGACGCACTGGAGCGCAAGCTCTACATCATCAGAAAGAGTTCGGGCCACGCGATCCAGGCGCTCAAGCTCGCGCACGGCAAGGAATTCTACGTTCCCTCGATGTCGGCGCGCACCGCGTGCTACAAGGGCATGCTGCTCGCGCACCAGGTCGGCCAGTACTACAAGGACCTGCAGGATGCGCGCGTCGAGTCCGCGCTCGCCTTGGTCCACCAGCGATTTTCGACGAATACCTTCCCATCCTGGGACCTGGCGCACCCGTTCCGCATGATCTGCCACAACGGGGAGATCAACACGCTGCGGGGCAACGTCAACTGGATCCGCGCGCGCCAGGGTGCGATCTCGAGCCCGGTTCTCGGGCGAGACCTCGAGAAAATCTGGCCGCTGATCTACGACGGGCAATCCGATTCCGCTTCGTTCGACAATGCGCTGGAGCTTCTGGTCATGGGAGGGTATTCAGTCGCGCACGCGATGATGATGATGATCCCCGAGGCTTGGGAGAACCACACGCTGATGGACCCGACGCGGCGCGCATTCTACGAATACCACGCCGCCATGATGGAGCCTTGGGACGGACCCGCCTCGATTGCGTTTACAGACGGGCGCCAAATAGGCGCGACGCTCGACAGGAACGGCCTGCGGCCCTCGCGTTACATCGTCACGGCGGACGACCTCGTGATCATGGGGTCGGAATGCGGCTGCCTGCCGGTGCCCGAGGAGAAAATCGTCAAAAAGTGGCGCCTGCAGCCAGGCAGGATGTTCCTCGTCGATCTGGAGAAGGGTCGGATCATCGACGACGAAGAGCTCAAGAACACGCTTGCGGGCGCGAAACCCTACGCGGAATGGATCGAGCGCATCCGCGTAAAGCTTGACGAGGTCGAGACCGAAAAGACCCCGCCGCTGAAGAGTTCGGTGCGGATGCTCGATCGCCAGCAGGCCTTCGGCTACACGCAGGAGGACATCAAGTTCATCATGATCCCGATGGCGACGAACGGCGAGGAACCCGTCGGCTCGATGGGCAACGACTCGCCGCTTGCCGTGCTGTCGGACAAGAACAAGACGCTGTACTACTACTTCAAACAGCTGTTCGCGCAGGTCACGAACCCTCCGATCGACCCGATCCGCGAGGAGCTGGTGACGTCTCTGGTGTCTTTCATCGGACCGAAACCGAACTTGCTCGGCATCGACGAGATGAACCCGCCTCTCCGGCTCGAGGTATCGCAGCCGGTGCTCGACTTCTTCGAAATGGAGAAAATCCGGCACATCGAGCGCTACACCAGCGGCAAGTTCCGCTCGTTCGAGCTGGACATCACCTACCCCCTGGCGTGGGGCAAGGAGGCGGTCGAGGCGCGCCTCGCGTCGCTTTGCGCACAGGCCGAGGATGCGGTGCGCGCGGGCTACTCGATTATCGTGATTTCCGACCGGCTCGTGGAGCGGGAACGCGTGGCTATCCCGGCGCTTCTGGCGTTGTCGGCGATCCATCAGCACCTGGTGGGGAAGGGTCTGCGCACGAGCGCGGGTCTCGTCGTGGAAACGGGCTCCGTGCGCGAGGTGCACCACTTTGCCCTGCTCGGAGGCTACGGCGCCGAAGCGGTGCATCCGTATCTCGCCCTCGAGACGCTGCTCGATCTTGCGGCAAAGGGCGAGCTCGGCCCGGATCTCGACGGCAGAAAGGCGATCAAGAATTTCGTGAAGGCGATCGGCAAGGGCTTGAAGAAGGTGATGTCGAAGATGGGCACTTCGACCTACATGTCCTACACTGGTGCGCAGATCTTCGAGGCGGTGGGCCTCGCGAGGTCGCTCGTGGACAAGTATTTCACCGGCACCACCTCGTCGATCGAAGGCATGGGCGTGTTCGAAGTCGCCGAAGAGGCGATCCGCATACACAAGGCCGCGTTCGATGACGCCGATCCGGTGCTGCAGTCGATGCTGGATGCGGGGGGCGAGTACGCCTGGCGCGTGCGCGGCGAAGAACACATGTGGACGCCCGACGCGATCGCGAAGCTGCAGCACTCGGCGCGGCAGAACTCCCCCCAGGCGTACAAGGAGTACGCGGCGATCATCAACGACCAGTCCCGGCGCCACATGACCTTCCGCGGCCTGTTCGAATTCCGGCTCGACCGCGTGAAGCCCGTTCCGATCGAGGAGGTCGAATCGGCGGCCGAGATAGTCAAGCGCTTTTCGACCGGCGCAATGTCGCATGGTTCGATCTCCGTGGAAGCACACACCACGCTCGCGGTGGCGATGAACCGCATCGGCGGGAAGTCGAACACCGGCGAGGGCGGCGAGGACCGCAAGCGCTACGCGACGGTGAAGGCCGGCGAGACACTGCGCTCGCGTCTCGGTGCGAATCGCGTCGCGCGCGACATCGAATTGCGCGAAGGCGACGTGCTCAAGTCCAAGATCAAACAGGTCGCCTCGGGGCGCTTCGGCGTGACCGCCGAATACCTTGCGAGCGCCGAACAGATCCAGATCAAGATCGCCCAGGGCGCGAAGCCCGGCGAGGGCGGGCAATTGCCCGGGCGCAAGGTCTCCGACTACATCGCCGAGATCCGCTACTCGACTCCGGGCGTGGAGCTGATCTCGCCGCCGCCGCACCACGACATCTACTCGATCGAGGACCTGGCGCAGCTGATCCACGATTTGAAGAACGCGAATCCCTCCGCGTCCATCTCGGTGAAGCTCGTCTCGGAAGTGGGCGTCGGCACCGTGGCTGCAGGCGTGTCCAAAGCGAAGTCCGACCACGTCACCATTTCCGGGCACGATGGCGGCACGGGCGCCTCGCCCTGGTCGTCGATCAAACACGCGGGCACGCCTTGGGAGCTGGGCCTGGCGGAGACCCAGCAGACGCTGGTGCTCAACCGCTTGCGCGGCCGGATCGCGGTCCAGGTGGACGGACAGATCAAGACCGGCCGCGATGTGGTGATCGGAGCGATCCTCGGCGCCGACGAGTTCGGGTTCGCCACCGCGCCGCTCGTGGTGAGCGGCTGCATCTTGATGCGCAAGTGCCACTTGAACACCTGTCCGGTAGGCGTCGCGACCCAGGATCCCGTGCTCCGCAAGAAGTTTTCCGGCAAGCCGGAGTACGTCGTGAACTACTTCTTCCTGGTCGCCGAAGAGGCAAGAGAGTTGATGGCCCGGCTTGGCGTACGCAGATTCAGCGAGCTGATCGGCCGCACCGAACTGCTCGACATGAAGAAAGGCATCGAGCACTGGAAGGCGAAAGGGCTCGACTTCTCGCGGATTTTCAAGATGCCGGAGATGCCGGCGGAAGTCGCGCGCTACAACACGGAAAAACAGAATCACGGACTCGAGAAGGCCCTCGACAACCGGCTGATCGAGCTTGCGCAACCCGCGCTCGAGCGCGGCGAGAAGGTTTCGATCGACATGCCGATCCGCAACGGCAACCGTACCGTCGGCACGATGCTCTCGCATGAGATCGCGCGGCGTTACGGGCACGAGGGCTTGCCCGATGGCACGATCCACGCCCGGTTTGCCGGGTCCGCAGGCCAGAGCTTCGGGGCTTTCCTCGCCAAAGGTGTGACTCTCGATCTGGTAGGCGATACCAACGATTATTGCGGGAAGGGGCTTTCGGGCGGCCGCATCGTCGTCTCACCCTCGCCGAAGTTCCGCGGCGAGCCGACCGAAAACATCATCACCGGCAACGTCGTCCTTTACGGCGCGATCGCGGGTGAGGCGTACTTCCGCGGCGTGGCCGGCGAGCGTTTCGCCGTGCGCAACTCGGGCGCCACCGCCGTCGCCGAAGGCGTCGGGGACCACGGCTGCGAATACATGACCGGGGGGACCGTCGCCGTCCTGGGTGTCACCGGGCGCAACTTCGCCGCTGGAATGTCCGGCGGCATCGCCTACGTGCTCGACCTCCATGGCGAATTCGTGAAGCTTTGCAACACCGCCATGGTGGACTTGGAGCCTGTCCTTGCCGAGTCCGAGCAGCAGGGCAAGGTGTCGCACGAGCTCTGGCACATGGGTCAGGCAGACGAGGTGATCCTGAAAGACGTGATCGCGCGGCACGCCAAGCTCACGAACAGCCGCCGCGCCACCGAGATCCTCGAAAAATGGACCGACTATCGTGCGCGTTTCGTGAAGATATTCCCCAAGGAATACAAGCGCGCCCTCGGCGAGCTCGCCGCGGCGAAACGCAAGGCGGCAGCCTAGATGGGGAAAGTCACGGGATTTCTCGAGTTCCAGCGGGTCGAGGAAGCGCACCAGGAGCCCGAGCAGCGGAAAAAGCACTATCGGGAGTTCATCCTCCGCCTCACCGAAGAGGAGGCGAAAGTCCAGGGCGCGCGTTGCATGGACTGCGGCACGCCGTTTTGCATGTCGGGCTGCCCGGTGAACAACATCATTCCGGATTTCAACGATCTCGTCTACAAGCAGGACTGGCAGCGCGCTATCGAGACGCTGCATTCCACCAATAATTTTCCCGAGTTCACCGGACGCATCTGTCCGGCTCCGTGCGAGGAAGCGTGCGTGCTGCGCATCAATGACGACCCGGTCGGCATCAAATCGATCGAGCACGCGATCATCGACAAGGCGTTCGAGGAAGGCTGGGTAAGACCGCAACCCGCCGCGCATAGGACCGGCAAGAAGGTCGCGGTGGTGGGCTCCGGTCCAGCGGGGCTCGCTTGCGCCCAGCAGCTCGCGCGCGCCGGGCACGACGTCACGATGTTCGAAAAAAACGACCGGATCGGTGGCCTTCTGCGCTATGGGATACCCGATTTCAAGATGGAGAAGTGGCTGATCGACCGCCGGATCGATCAAATGAAAGCGGAAGGCGTGACGTTCCGTACCGGTGTCTTCGTCGGCAAGTCTCGCCCCGGAAAGGGCGTCACCGACTGGGCGGCGGAGACCGTGGCGCCGGGGAAAATCATCGCCGAGTTCGATGCCGTGGTCCTTTCCGGCGGCGCCGAGCAGCCGCGCGACCTGCCTGTCCCGGGGCGCGATCTCGACGGCGTGCACTTCGCGATGGAGTTCCTGCCATTGCAGAACAAGCGCGTGGCGGGCGATTCGGGGGTGCTCGAGCTCGGGGCGGGCGGCAAGCACGTGGTGGTGATCGGCGGCGGGGATACGGGCAGCGACTGCGTCGGCACTTCCAACCGGCACGGTGCGAAATCGGTCACGCAGTTCGAGCTGCTCGCGAAGCCGGATGATCCCGACCATAACCCGGTATGGCCGAACTGGCCGCTCAGGTTACGTACCTCTTCTTCTCACGAGGAGGGCGTACACCGCGACTGGTCGGTCGCAACGAAGGAGTTCGTCGGCGAGAACGGAAAGGTGAGAGCCCTGAAAACGATTCGCCTGGAGTTGAAGGACGGCAAGATGAGCAAAGTTCCGGGATCGGAATCGATGCTGCCCGCCGACCTCGTGCTTCTCGCGATGGGATTTGTTTCGCCGGTGCCTGCCGTGCTCGAGGCGTTCGGCGTCGAGAAGGACTCGCGCGGCAACGCCAAGGCGACGACCGACGGAAAAGGCAGCTACGTCACTTCGGTTCCCAAGATTTTCGCCGCGGGCGACATGCGCCGCGGCCAGTCGCTCGTCGTGTGGGCGATCCGCGAAGGCCGCCAGTGCGCTCGCGCGGTCGACGAGTCTCTAATGGGTTTTTCCGAGTTGCCGCGATAAGTGCATCCCGGCTGAATTCCCTCCGCTTCTCGTGAACATCGTCATTCTCGCCGCGGGTCCGGGCAAGCGCATGCACTCGAGCACGCCCAAGGTGCTGCATCGCCTGGCGGGCCGGGCGCTGCTCGAATACGTTTTGGATACCGCGAAACAACTCTCGCCGAAGGTCGTCTGCATCGTCTATGGCTACGGCGGCGAGCTCGTGCGCCGAGCCGTTGAAGAGAACGGCGCCGTATGGGTCATTCAGGAACCCCAGCTGGGCACCGGCCACGCCGTGATGCAGGCGGCGCCGCATCTCGACGAGCGCTGGCCGACACTCGTCCTCTACGGCGATGTCCCGTTGATTCGCGCCGACACGTTGAGACATCTAGTCGAGGCGACGGGGAAGGGGCTGGGCCTCCTGACCGCGACGCTCGACGACCCCGCCGGATACGGGCGCATCCTGCGGAACGGAAAAAAGGTGGTGGGAGTCGTCGAAGAGAAAGACGCCAACGCCCGGCAGCGGGCTCTTCGCGAGATCAACACGGGCATCGTCGTGGCGCCCACGAAGAAGCTCAAGGCCTGGCTTGCGAAGCTGCAGAACAACAACGCGCAGAAGGAGTACTACCTCACCGACATCGTCGCGCTCGCGACGAAGGAGCGCGTACCCGTGACGGCGGTCCAGGCGGACGCGGCGTGGGAGACGCTCGGCGCGAACAGCCGCGGCCAGCTCGCGGAGTTGGAGCGCATCTACCAGCGCAAACTTGCCACGTCGCTCATGGAGCAGGGGGTGGCGCTCGCCGATCCGTCGCGCTGCGACGTGCGCGGCAAGCTTGTCTGCGGACGCGACGTGGCGATCGACGTGAATTGCGTGCTCGAAGGCGAAGTAGAGCTCGGTGACGGCGCGTCGGTCGGTGCGAATTGCGTGCTGAGAGACGTGACGGTCGGGGCGGGCACGCGCATCGAACCTTTTTGTCACCTGGAGGACGCCGACATCGGCGCGGACTGCCGCATCGGGCCCTACGCGCGCATCCGTCCCGGCACCCGCACGCGCCTCGCAGAGGGAGTGCACATAGGCAACTTCGTGGAGGTCAAGGCGAGTAGCATAGGCGCAGGTTCCAAGGCCAATCACCTCACCTACATAGGCGACAGCGAGGTGGGAAGAAACGTCAACGTGGGCGCCGGCACGATCGTGTGCAACTACGACGGCGCGAACAAGCACCGCACCGTCATCGAAGACGACGTCTTCATCGGTTCGGACACCCAGCTGGTCGCGCCGGTGCGCGTGGGCCGGGGCGCGACGCTCGGTGCGGGAACCACGCTCACCAAGGACGCTCCGGCAGGCGAGTTGACTCTCTCTCGCGTGAAGCAGGTGTCGATTCCGGATTGGCAACGGCCGGTAAAGAAGAAGTGATCGAAAGGCAAACCGCATGTGCGGAATAGTCGGAGCGATAGCCAAACGTAACATCGTTCCTGTCCTCATCGAAGGACTGAAGCGGCTCGAGTATCGCGGCTATGACTCCGCCGGGGTCGCGGTCCTCGACGGCATAGCCGCGGGATCGCGGGCGACCTTGCGCCGTGTGCGCTCGACGGGCCGCGTCGCGGAGCTGGAGAAGCTCGCCGGTTCGCAGGGCCTCGCGGGGGACATCGGGATCGCGCATACGCGCTGGGCCACCCATGGCGTGCCGTCGGAGAAAAACGCCCATCCGCACATCTCCCGCGGGGTGTCGGTGGTGCACAACGGCATCATCGAAAACCACGAAGAGATGCGCAAGCGCCTGCGCGCCAAGGGCTACGAGTTCGTCTCCGATACCGATACCGAGGTCATCGCCCACCTGGTTCACTCGAATCTGCAGTCGGGCGCGACCTTGTTCGATGCCGTGAAAAAAAGCGTGGTCGAGCTGGTCGGCGCGTACGCGATCGCGGTGGTGAGCGAGTCCGATCCCTCGCGATTGGTGGTCGCGCGGCACGGGGCGCCGCTGCTGCTCGGCCTCGGCGACGGGGAGAATTTCGCCGCCTCCGACACCTCGGCGCTCATCCAGGTCACGCAGCGCGTCGTCTACCTGGAGGACGGCGACTGCGCCGAACTCACGCTCGACGGGGTGCGCGTCAGCGACTCGGGCGGCAAGGCGGTAAGCCGACCGGTGCATGTTTCGCAGCTCACCGCCGACGCGGTCGAACTGGGGCATTACCGGCACTACATGCAGAAGGAGATCTTCGAGCAGCCCATGGCGGTGGCAAACACCCTGGAGATGGTGACGAGCGCGCAGTCCATTTCCCCGCAGCTCTTCGGCGCGGAGGCGGAGCGCATTTTTGGCGACGTCGATTCGGTGCTGATCCTCGCCTGCGGCACGAGCTATCACGCGGGGATGGTGGCGCGCTATTGGCTCGAGGCGCTGGCCGGCGTGCGCTGCAGCGTCGAGATTGCGAGCGAATATCGTTATCGGAATTCCGTGCCGGACCCGAAGGGGCTGGTGGTCACCATTTCGCAGTCGGGCGAAACGGCGGACACCATCGCAGCGTTGCAATACGCCAAGTCACTCGGGCACCGCTACGCACTCTCGATCTGCAACGTGCCGGAGTCCTCTCTGGTGCGCGCGTCCGACCTGCGCTTCCTCACGCGCGCGGGACCGGAGATCGGCGTAGCCTCGACCAAGGCGTTTACGACGCAGCTTGCCGCGCTGGTGCTCCTCACCATGATCCTCGCCAAGATGCGAGGCCGGCTGCCGGCGGAGCGCGAAGCGGAACTGCTGCATTCGCTTCGGCATTTGCCGCGGGCGCTGGAGCGCGTGCTGCACGTGGAACCGCAGGTGAGGATGTGGTCGGAGAAGTTCGCCCAGCTTCAGCACGCCCTGTTCCTCGGGCGCGGCATCCACTACCCGATCGCGATGGAAGGCGCGCTGAAGCTGAAAGAGATCTCCTACATCCACGCCGAGGCCTACGCCGCCGGCGAGCTCAAGCATGGGCCGCTCGCGCTCGTGGACAAGAACATGCCGGTGATCGCCATTGCGCCCAAGGACGCGCTTCTGGAAAAACTCAAGTCGAACCTCCAGGAAGTGCGCGCCCGGGGCGGCGAGCTGCACGTGCTCGCCGACGAGGACACCCGCATGGTCGCGGGCGACGGCATCCACGTCATCCGAATGCCCGATCACGCCGGTCTTCTGTCGCCGATTCTGCATACCGTGCCGCTGCAGCTGCTCGCCTACCACGCGGCGTTGGAGCGCGGCAACGACGTGGACAAGCCGCGCAATCTTGCCAAATCGGTCACGGTGGAATGAAAGTGCGCGTCCCGGCCGAAACGGATAGCTGATGGGGTCCGTGCGGCGGTTGACTTAACGTTTACGTAAACGTAAAGTAGCCTCCCGGTTCTCCAGCCCGGGATCCGGACGCATTGGGGCAGCCATGACCGATCTGAGTGCCTCCCGGCACACCGCGTACAAAGCGAAGAACAAGATCCGCTTCGTGACAGCGGCGTCGCTTTTCGACGGCCACGACGCCGCCATCAACATCATGCGCCGCATCCTGCAGGCAAGCGGCGCCGAAGTCATCCATCTCGGCCACAACCGCGCCGTCGGCGAAATCGTCACCGCCGCCCTGCAGGAAGACGTCCAGGGCATCGCGGTTTCCTCCTACCAGGGCGGTCACGTCGAGTACTTCAAGTACATGATCGACCTGCTGCGCAAGCACGGTGGCGAGAACATCAAGGTGTTCGGCGGCGGCGGTGGTGTGATCGGGGCCGCGGAGATTCGCGAGTTGCAAACCTACGGCATGACACGCATTTATTCGCCCGAGGACGGCCAGACAATGGGCCTCCAGGGCATGATCAACGACATGCTGGCGCGCTGCGACGAGGACTTGTCAGGGCACGCGCCGCGCGACTTGACCGGCGTAAAGAGAGGCGACCGCCGGGGGCTTGCTCGTCTGATCACGGCGCTCGAGAACGGCGCAGCCGATCGCAAGCTCCGCGAACAGATGCTGAAGGAAGCCGGGGCTCTTTCCGTGCCGACGCTAGGCGTGACCGGCACCGGCGGCTCTGGCAAGTCCTCGCTCACCGATGAGCTGGTGCGCCGCTTCCGCCTCGACCAGGAAGACCGGCTCGACATCGCAATCCTCGCCGTCGATCCTTCGCGGAGGAAATCCGGCGGGGCTCTGCTCGGCGACCGCATCCGCATGAACGCCATTGAAGGGGCGCGCGTATTCATGCGCTCGCTTGCCACGCGCGGCGCTGAAAGCGAAATCCCGAAGAGCCTTCCTGACGCGATCGCGGCCTGCAAGGTCGCGGGATTCGATCTCGTACTCGTAGAGACCTCCGGTATCGGCCAGGGCGATGCGGCGATCGTGCCGCTCGTCGATGTTTCGCTCTACGTGATGACTCCCGAGTACGGCGCGGCGAGCCAGCTCGAGAAAATCGACATGCTCGATTTTGCGGACTTCATCGCGATCAACAAGTTCGACCGCAAGGGCGGCGAGGACGCGCTGCGGGACGTTCGCAAACAGTATCAGCGCAACCGCAAGCTCTTCGACCGCTCCGCCGAGGAGATGCCGGTATACGGCACCATCGCCTCACGCTTCAACGACGACGGTGTTACCGCGCTCTACCAGGGCATCCTGCCCGCGCTCGCCGAGCACGGTCTGAAATTCAAACCAGGGGCGCTTCTCCCGATCAAGGCGCGCGCCTCCTCCGCGAGGAACGCGATCGTACCGCCGGCACGCAGCCGCTACCTTGCCGAGGTTGCAGACACGGTGCGCGGCTACCACGCTCGCGCACGCGAGCAATCGGGAACGGCCCGCGAGCGGCAGCAGCTGCTTGCATCGAAGGCGATGCTCTCTGCGGCGGGCAAGGACGCCGTGATTCTGGATCCGCTCATCGAGGAGAAGAACGCCAAGCTCGACGCGCATTCCAGGCAGCTCATCGAGGACTGGCCGGAAACGAAGAAGACCTACGCGGGCGACGAGCGGGTGGTCAAGGTGCGCGAGCGGGAAATCCACACGCGGCTCAACACGATTTCGATTTCGGGGACCAAGGTGCCGAAAGTCGCGCTGCCGGGCTTCGAGGACCATGGCGAGATCCTGAAATGGCGCATGCGCGAGAACCTGCCCGGTTCCTTCCCGTTCACCGCAGGGGTATTTTCCTTCAAGCGCGAGAACGAGGATCCGACGCGCATGTTCGCGGGCGAGGGCGATCCCTTCCGCACCAACCGCCGCTTCCATCTGCTGTCGAAAGACATGCCGGCGAAACGCCTCTCGACCGCGTTCGATTCGGTGACGCTCTACGGCTTCGACCCGGATCTGCGCCCGGACATCTACGGCAAGGTCGGCAATTCGGGCGTATCCATCGCCACGCTCGAAGACATGAAAGTGCTCTATTCGGGATTCGACCTGTGCGATCCGGCGACGAGCGTCAGCATGACGATCAACGGGCCGGCGCCGACGATCCTCGCGATGTTCCTCAACTGCGCCATCGATCAGCAGATGGACAAGTTTCACGCAGAAAACGGTCGCGAACCAACGGCCGCCGAGCGCGGAAAGATCAAGGCGGAAGCGCTTTCAACCGTTCGCGGCACGGTCCAGGCGGACATTTTGAAGGAGGACCAGGGCCAGAACACCTGCATCTTCTCGACCGAGTTCTCGCTCAAGGTAATGGGCGACGTCCAGGAGTACTTCATCGATCACGACGTGCGGAACTTCTACTCCGCGTCGATCTCCGGATACCACATCGCAGAGGCCGGCGCGAATCCGATCTCGCAGCTCGCTTTTACCCTCGCGAACGGCTTCACGTTCGTCGAAGCCTACCTTGCACGCGGAATGAAGATCGACGATTTCGTGCCGAACCTGTCGTTTTTTTTCAGCTACGGCATGGAGCCCGAATACGCCGTGCTCGGGCGCGTGGCGCGGCGCATATGGGCGGTGGCGATGCGGGACAAGTACGGCGCGAACGAGCGCAGCCAGAAGCTCAAATTCCATTCGCAGACATCGGGACGCTCGCTCCACGCCCAGGAGATCGCCTTCAACGACATTCGCACCACGCTCCAGGCGCTGATCTCGACCTACGACAATACCAATTCCCTGCACACCAACGCCTACGACGAGGCGATCACCACGCCCACCGAGGAGTCGGTGCGCCGCGCCATGGCGATCCAGCTCGTCATCAACAAGGAATGGGGATTGGGAAAGAACGAGAATCCGAACCAGGGCTCGTTCATCGTCGAGGAGCTGACCGATCTGGTCGAGGAAGCGGTGCTGAAGGAGTTCGAAGCGATCGCCGAGCGAGGCGGCGTCCTCGGAGCGATGGAGACCGGTTACCAGCGCGGCAAGATCCAGGAAGAATCGATGGTCTACGAGCACCGCAAGCACGACGGCTCGTACCCGATCGTCGGCGTCAACACCTTCCGCAATCCGCACGGTAATCCGGTCCCGCAGAGGCTCGAGCTGATCCGCTCGACCGAGGAGGAGAAGCAATCTCAGCTCAGTCGCCTGGCCGAGTTTCACGAGCGACACAAGACCGAATCCGGGCCCATGCTGAAGCGCCTCCAACAGGCGGTGATCGAGGACGAGAACGTCTTCTCGGTGCTGATGGACGCCGTGCGCCGCTGCTCCCTCGGCCAGATCACCTCAGCGCTGTTCGACGTGGGAGGCCAATACCGCCGCAATATGTAGGACGAGGGAAACAACATCCCCCCGGCCCCTACGCGAAATGGCACGCCACCACGTGCCCGTGCCCGACGTCCCTCAGCTGCGGCTCGGACCCGGGGTCGGTGCAAACGGCGGGGCGGCCCTTGTCCTTGTACAGCGGGCAGCGCGGGGCGAAGCGGCAGCCGCTGACCGGTTGCTCGAAGTCGAATACGCCCCAGTTGCGGCGGCGCTCGCGCTCGGCGATGGCGCCGCCGCGGGCGCGCGGACTCACTTCGGTGTTCTGCTTGTCCGCGAGCGACGACCACAGGACGCCCGTGTAGGGATGCCGCGGCTGGTGCGCGATCCTCTCCGCCAGACCCATCTCGACGATGCGTCCTAGATACATGACCGCCACTTTCTGGCTGACCAGCTCGACGACCGGGAGATCGTGCGAGATGAACAGATACGTGAGCCCCAGGTCTTTTTGCAGGTCGCGCAGCAGGTTCACCACCTGCGCCTGGATCGAGATGTCGAGCGCGCTCGTGGGCTCGTCGGCCACGATCAGGCGCGGGCGCACCGCGAGCACGCGCGCGATCCCCACGCGGCGC
>Ga0209488_10001458_pt1 | contig 20242 bp, 23 predicted proteins | sample Rivendell_Oct201_8_FD_188349 | JGI IMG/M metagenome (GOLD analysis project Ga0209488, IMG submission 188349) | Vadose zone soil microbial communities from the Eel River Critical Zone Observatory, Northern California, USA -... | ecosystem: Environmental > Terrestrial > Soil > Vadose zone >...
AAAACCCAGGGTACCATTTTGGGTTCCACCGCGGAAAACCCAGGGTACGCGGGATTGCCGCCTTCGGCGACAATCACCCAGGCTATGACCGATTTATCCGCATGAATGATGCATAATGACGAGCAAAAGATTACATAATTTGAAAAGCTTGTACTTATGTAAGCAGATATTCTGGCGCACAACACGTGACCAGAATTTAGGTCAGCAAGTAAATGTGGACGGGTGACCGATCCTGCCGCAGCACTACAGTAGCTCAATCACTGCGATTAATATTGCAATACTCAATCTCAATCCTATTCTAAACAATCATTCTATCACCGAGCTCTTCGGACCGACAGAATGACACGATTTAACCCAGACAAATGGATCGCACAGCTCATGCGCTGTGAGCACCTCCCCGAGTCCGACATGAAAGTTCTCTGTGATCGCGTACGCACCATCCTCATGGAAGAGTCCAATATACAACCTATCTCGAGTCCCGTCACGATATGCGGTGACATCCACGGCCAGTTCTGGGATCTCCTCGAGCTGTTACGGAAAGGCGGCTCCGTCCCAGAGACGAGTTACATATTCATGGCACGTACGTGGCACGCGCAAGACGTCTCACCTCGCTGACCTTTTTTCTCGTTCTTTTTCTGTGCAGGGGGACTTTGTGGATAGGGGACATTATAGCCTAGAGACGGTGTCTCTTCTCCTTGCTCTAAAAGCGCGGTGCGTGAGCCTGAGTATGCCTGTGTAACCCTTGACGAGCTTTCAGCCAAGCTATCCCGACAAGATCTCGCTTCTTCGCGGAAACCACGAGAGTAGACAAATAACTCAGGTGTATGGATTTTACGGTAGGCTCTTCTGCCCTGCGCATTCCATCGCTGTCCGACACATCATGGAGAGGAGTGTCAGCAGAAATACGGTAGCGCCTCGGTGTGGAAAGCATGTTGTAATGTGTTTGATTATCTCAACCTTGCCGCGGTGCGCCTCCTATTTCCATTCACATATAGCTTTACTTGCTAGATTGACGTCTCAATCACGCGCCCAGATAATCGATGGCGAAGTACTCTGCGTACACGGAGGGCTTTCGCCAGACATCCGTACCCTTGACCAAATTCGTGTTCTTTCCCGAGCGCAGGAAATTCCGCACGAAGGCGCATTTTGTGGTGAGTCGCTCCTAATCCAAATCTGCGACGTAATGACCAAATATCACAACAGATCTCATGTGGTCCGACCCAGATGACATCGAGAACTGGGGTGTAAGCCCACGTGGCGCTGGGTGGCTCTTCGGTGGAAGCGTTACGCGAGAGGTTTGGCCCCCTTTCCTTCTTTCTCTCATTTTCTGAGATGTGTACGCAGTTCAACCACGTCAACTCGCTTTCACTCATCGCACGCGCGCACCAACTCGTGCAGGAAGGCTACAAGTACATGTTTGACGAGGCGCTCGCCACGGTGTGGTCAGCGCCAAATTACTGCTACCGCTGTGGGAACATGGCCGCGATTCTCACGGTTCAGGAGAACGGAGCGCGTAGCTTCACGGTGTACGGACCCGCTGAGGAAAACGAGCGCGACGCGGCGCAACAACGGACAAGACGTGCGGTGCGTTACTCGTTCGTCCCAATGGGGGCTATTTCGAGATGCTCATCCAGGGATTTGTTTTTCTCAACAGGGGACACTACCCTATTTCGTTTAGATCAGAACGCCACATAGATTCTCCGTCGTGCCCTCAGTTGTTTTGCTCAGCCTTACATCGGTGCTTAATTCTCTGCCCCAGGGCACTGTGCTACTTGGTGTAGCTGGCGATCTTGTGTTTCATCGCATTGTCATTGGTTGAGCGCCCTTGTCTTGACTTGAGCTGATTATATGGGCGATTCACGTGGCTTTGGTCGCATCGAATTCGTCATTGCCCAATGGCCGCGTTTTGCTCACTCTTCAAAACCTGAGTGGCAATCACTGAATGGAAAGACTGTGAGAGCGATCTGTGTTGCTTTTGCCCAAGTGATTCTCGAGCCAGAAACGAAAACCAGCGCCCAAGTACGCTCGTACGTCTCCTTGCCTTCGTCGGGTTCTTGAATATGAACCCTCTACCACCTGAAATTTGCGTTATAGAGGGGGCGGGCCTGGGCGAGCGGTTTAGTGTTCATCCCATTAAGGGATAATTTTAATCTGAATTACAACTTGCATAACAAAATTGTACTTCTCAAGTCACCGATTATCTCCTCTCTTACAGCTCCCGTTCCCTTTTAGATGAGACCTCTCGAACATGAAACGGAATTTCCATTATTGTTGACCCGGCTGCTGCCACAACAGATATTGTTGTGCGTTGGACCTTCCGTATTCCAAAATCTTGCATTGCTGCCGCTTCACTTCCTCGCTCTCGTTTGCTTCGCTAAGACCGATCAAGTTTCCTCTCCAAAAGCAAAGACTCTGCGATGATCCGAGCGGGCGCCTCGCGTACTTGTTCAATAACAAAGTTACGTTGACCTTGATAACCTAAAATCACTGCACTGTACCATTCAGCGACCTCATCGACGCATTCTCTGTGCGCGCGTAGTTGATATAGGAGATTCCAGCTAACGTTTTAACATCTGCTCAGGGAGGAACAGCCAGGAAAACAGGCTCCTGGGAGGCCAAACGATCATCATCTCCCCTCTCAACACTCGCATCTGTGAAATGCCTGGCGAGCTGGGCGATTTCCGCCTCTTCGACAATCGGTCCGGTATGTGCAGACACCCTACGGCTGAGCCCGGAACGGTTCCTTCGCGACGGCGTGTACAGGGTTAAGGACTCACTTGACGTTGATGCGGATGGCGTAGTGGCGGCAACGAGGCGGTAGCCATGTCATGCAGGGCATTAATAGGGCCGAACTCACCATCCTGTTGGGAAGCTGCACGCCGAGCAACAGAAATGTGGATTTTTCAAGGGAGAAAAAAGGTGGCTACTCACTGCCAGCGCGCGCAGAAGAACGGAAATGTCAGGGTAGTAGGACTGATTTGAGCGTGATAAGCTTGGCCAGCGCTCACACACGGCCCTGCCATCCTGGATCGATACCGCTTTCAAAATGATACTGTATACAGTTGTCGAGGAAACTGAATGGTTGATTTCAACCGAACTAAAACTGTTCCTGAATACCCCTTGCAGGTCAGGAACGGTAACTGTAGAACGGCTGGATCGCGACTAAGTTAGGAGTGCCAGTGTGTGGGGTCCGGAATAGCGGCGGAACCGTGAACAAGTCCGCTTGAAGGTGCTCGTGACTGTAACCGGCGCAACAGAAACCCCGGCCTAACCGGGGCGCACTGGCAAGTACCTTGATCGGAACCTCCATTCATTTCCTATTCCAAGTCGTTCTTTGCTCCAAGATTGTATGGAAACAGGATTGCAAAAATACGTATGGTGCCGCGTTGCTGTGTCATGCCTCTTAATCCTCCGTCGTGGACTCGTGGTTAATTTAGTGCTTCATTCTGTCGAGTTAACCGAATGTATTATATTGAGAGAGACACATATCGCCGCCATCATTATGATTGTCATCCCTGATGTGACATTTAGAAACCACCCCAAACGCCGCACGGCCAACGTTCAACGCAGGGCTGGGCCAGAGGGTCATCTGACGGTCTGTTCCAGTCCTATTCTCTATCACAGACTTCTATGGAAGCTGCCAGTGGTCATCACCGTGACTGACAGTCTGACACTGAGCCACTGACACAGACAGGTCATCATTCCATTACTAGGCTAGCGCGAGTCCCTCAATGCCTTTAACAGAGGAAGTGACGAGACTGTGGTCATCTAATTTGGCAGCACTGACAGAGTCCATGAGGACTATTACTACTACTGGTGACGACCATCAGCAGAACTTCTATATCGCGTATACGAATCTACAGTTCCCGACCCTATAACGTGAAAGGCGACATCAAACCCTGCGGACCAGCAAAAGTAAAATGGAGGCCATGCTGAAAACATTTAAAAAGCCTAACAATTGAACATCGGTAGTAACTCCCGTACTTATCACATCCACCAGTGCCATCTCTCGTGTCAACGCTTCTTACTCCAAGTCTCCTTCCGATGTATGTACTTTCCAGTTATTTCCTTGATATTTCTAAACAACCTCTTACAGCCTCAAACTATGGCTCGAAGCAGCTGTGAGTGATCGTGCCACACATTTCTATTTCTCATCTAAAATGATTACTGGGCGTTCTATCCTTGAAAGACTTCACCATTACAAATAAAACCGGGAGTTACGTAGGATTGTGGTACGGCGGCAAAATCGTCGAGCGTCTGAAGCGGGGACAAACTTCGAGTCACTACTCAGAGCCCGGAGTGTACCAGGCGGAGTACATGTTTGTAATCGAGCCGCCCACGCCGGGGCCGCCGGAGCCTGGGCCGATAGAGGTATTGCTCGAAGTCAAGGTCTCTCGTATCAAAGACGCGTCAGATAACACCTACACTACCACTCGTAATAATGGGAGTTTCTCGGTGGCAGTAGATTTTGATTGAACCCTGATTGGTAAAGCTTTCTGGTCACTGCACCCTTCGCTTGCTTACGCGCTGTCCCCAGACACCCATCGACGTTGGCCACTGGCAACACGAGCCCAAATTCACTTTGGGCATTTTTGCTTATATGTTGGCATTTCCGTGTCGATGTCCTTAACTTTGTAACATGTACAATAGCTCAGGCTTGTTGTCCGAATCTCAGAGATTAGTTGCGTGTCCTAAAAACCGTTGATAGGAAATTTGGGTGGCCTGACTGTCCGATAGGGCTGTTGGAGATGCTGTGCCCTTCCCAATTAGGCGCTTGCCAGTGAAAGCGCTTCTGCCACTGGGAGCCAATTGTCTTTCCGATCCACATGTATTCGAACAGCTTGAAGTATTTTGTCCTGGACTCGGAGGATCGTGAGAAGCCATAAAGAACATATGTTACGCATATACATAGTCCAGAGGCCGTGATCAACTGATGCTTGTCGTTACGTATTTGGGCGTGCCAATGGCCACTGCACCAACGATGACGACTTGCTTGGACATGATTTGCTCTCAATAGATGACGGAAAGTGGTTATTGTGATCGACAGGGCAACGGGCTCTGAGGGTTCTGCGCACCCAGTTCTACGATGAGGTTTTATCATCCAAACAAACATGCTTGAGAATGCATCCCCTGGAGATGGAGATGCGACGAACGGACGTCACATCGAGATCGTCGATTATGTCAGCAGTAAGTGTTGCCTCATGTTATGTAAGCCAACCTATTGAGACGCATGTCGCTCAGGCTCAACGTAACTTACTGTACCTCCAACAGACAATCGCCCCGTCTATTACCCAACTGAAGTCACTGGGACCGATTGAATGATGGATTTTACAGCCCATGTGCTCTGAGCACTCTCCAATCCGACATGAAGGCACTCAGTGATCGCGTCTGCACTGCACGACCCTCATGAAAGAGTCCAACATCCAATCGGTCTCAAGTCTCGTCACGGCGATATGCCGTGACATCCAATGCAAACTCTGGAATCTTTTCGAACTGCTACAACTCCATCCCAGAGACCAGTTACATATTCATGGCACTTACCTGGAAACCTGGAAATGAGCGAGGATTCCCACCTCGCTGGCTTTCTCTTCCTAAAAACTTTTGAACAGGGGACACCATAGTCTTCAGACAGTGTCTCGTTTCTCTAAAAGCAGGGTGCGTGAGCCTGAGCAACCTCTGTACCACTTGAAGAGCCTTCTGAGTCAGTCAAGCTACCCCGACATGATCTCGCTGTTTCGCGGAAACCACGAGAGTAGACAACTAACTCATCCCTATGGATTTTATGGTAGGCTCCCTTCCCTGCACATTCCTTCCCCTGTCCGACGTCATGGAGAGTAGTGTCAGCGGGGAGCTGGTCGCACGGTAGCGCCTCGGTGCGGAAAGCATGTTATAATGCCTTCGATTTCATCAACCTCGCTGCAATAAATCTCCCATTCCACTCACAAATACAGGTTGCCAGATTGACTTTGCTAACGATGTGCTCCGATGATTGTCGACGAAGTGCTTTACGTAATCCTTTGTTACCGCATGAAGCACGTTTTCGGGGGTTCCCGAGGCCATGCCGGTCCCTTGCCGAGTTTCAAATGAATCTCAAATCGTCGTCCAAATGACCTACTCAAGCACTCTGAACGCCCCCAATGTCGACAATTGCTGGCTTCGCGTTGCCTCCGATTACAGCACTTCATCGTTCCAAAAACACCTCGTACATAACCACCACCGCCACCACCACCGCCCTTCCTCGAACTGAACTTTAGCCACCACCCTATCATCATCTACTAAGAACGAGAACCACCAAGGGGCTTTTGTCATTATGAGGCCCACAACTTCAGAGCCAGTTCAGCACGTGGAGGCGGACAACGTGCACAATGAGAAGGTGCTACTGGACGATTCAGACAAGCAGTCGTCCGTTTCCCCCGCGTTGCCGCCGCCCATTTCGCCCGACGGATCGTTGTCGTTGAAGAGCGTCGCCGGGTGGGAGGCCGCAGCGTCGGTCTCAGCTAAGACGCGACTTGCGCGCACGGTCCTGCACCATACGACCCTCGATAGTGCCTTCAAGCGCCGCGAGGCGTTCGTCGCGGACGTGCACGTCTTCAACACTGAGCTGGACTTCAAGACCGGGCCCATCACGGACCAGAAGAATAGCGAGCGCTGCTGGCTCTTCGCCGCCACCAACGTGCTCCGGTACGAGATCATGAAGAAATAGCTGAGGGTTATCCTTCTTCTTGTCAGTCCTACCTGTTCTTCTGGGATAAACTCAACAAGGCCAATTATTACCTCGAGCTGTCAATCGAGGAAGCCGGCCGTCCGCTCGATGATCGCCTCATTACTCACCTTGCTGGCGATCTGGTTAGCGATGGTGGCCAGTGGGACATGGTCGTTAACTTGCTTGAGGTGAGAGGAGTCACACGACCTGGGCTTGAGAGATTGTGTTGACAGATACACTGCTCCTCGGTGCTGTAGAACTACGGCGTGGTCCCGCAGCCCGTTTACCCTGAGTCAGCTCACTCGTCATCTTCTGAGCCGCTGAACAAACTTCTCAAGACCAAGCTTCGCGAGCATGCGCTCGTCTTGCGCGACCTCTCTTCGTCTCTGCGAAGCACGGGACAACTCTCTGAGGCCGATGTCATCGCTACACTTCGTTCCAAGAAAGAAGAGCTTCTACGTGAGGTTTATAACGTGATAAGCGCGACGCTGGGCGTTCCTCCTCAACCGAATGATAAATTTGTCTGGGATTACTACGACAAGGACAAGAAGCATGGGCGGTGGGAAGGTACCGCGAAGGAGTTTTATGCGGTTCGTCTTCGTCTCAAACGTCCTTGGTTTGAACGGGGAGATCATCTTGTTTCTTCATTTAGACATTCTCAAAATATCCAGCGTCGGATTCTTTCTCTCTAATCAACGATCCTCGTAATTCCTACTCGAAGCTTTACACAGTAGACAAACTCGGTAATGTCTGGGGTGGAAGACCTGTCCTCTGTATGTCAGGTAGTCATTGATTATTATCACCGCTAACACATATCTAGACGTTAACACGGAAATTGAGAATTTGAAGAATGCGGTGGTAAACGTATGTATCGGCACTGCCACGGTCTCTGTAAAACTGACCTATTTGTCTGTGCCAGTCGCTCAAGGCTGGCCACGCCGTCTTCTTTGGCTGCGACAGTGATCAGTTCTCAGAAAGTAGTTCAGGAATAATGGACATAGAGCTGTTTGAGTATGAGGTGGGTGTCTGTCCGCTTTGTCCCCGTCATCTCGTAATCATGGTTTATCGATGACCTTGAAGAATGCGTTTGATATATCACTGTCGCTCTCTAAAGCCGACCGCTTGCGCACGAACGAGTCCGCGATGACCCACGCTATGGTCATCTCTGGCGTCTACCTCGACCCCCAAAGCGGTAAACCGCTCCGTTACAAGGTGGAAAACTCGTGGGGTGAGAACGGTGGAGAGAAGGGCTTCTTTGTGATGACTGATCGGTGGTTCGACGAGTGAAGTCCATTTTATGTCCCTACAGTTGTGACCCTCCACCAACTGACGAATCTTTTGTGCAGATTCGTGTACCAGGTGGTTGTGCCCAAGACTTTGGCTACCAAGGAACTCGTAAAGGTTTACGAGAGTGACGATAAGGTCGTTCTTCCACCTTGGGATCCTATGGTAAACCGCCCATCTTATCTCTTATCATTCTCACTTATGCGTGTATCAGGGCTTGCTCGCCTAACGACTTACCGTTGGGATTTAATGGAGACGCTGAACTGGAAATGTAGAACTGTTGCATACGTTGTTTCGGCCATTGCACTTTGTTACTGATGAGAGATGATTTGCTTTTGATATACCCCTTTCCATGATCTAGAGATGACATTGTAATCACCGCGAGGCGGCGCTGAGCAATGAATCCAACAGCCCATCTCCGAGGAATCCCCACGTCGCCTGAACTCATCAGGAAGACATCACGGGATCCTCCCAGCTAGCGCCGGTGGTCTCTTCCCTTCTGCTGAGTGGCGCTTCTTCAACATAAATGGTTCTATGCTATGTAGCACGGCATGTACGTATAGCCCTGCCTTCCACGCTCTAGCAATAGATGCCCTCCGGGTCTCTTCAGTTAGTGAAACGGTCGCATCATGTCCGTGTGAGAAAATCCCGGTACCAGCTGCAAGCCATACGGTTGATATCCGTACAGCATGACCAGCACTGCAGCACCTTGATGAGTTCCGAGATGTCGGGTGGTCTGCCAGTGTATATATACTGTGAGTATTGTCCCTGACTTCAATTTCACGGAGCGGAAGATCCGATGAGCCTCTGCATACCCTGCGTGTCTAGCTAGGAAGAGGTTCATCTGAGCAGCTTGTTCGATCATATGATACCGAAATAAGAAGTAGAACTTGAGGGAACGTGGCAACAGAAATATCCCTTAGACGAAAGCGTACCATGCAAGTATCGAGACGAAATGATATGGTGTGAGGAACAGAAGAGTTGCCACGAGGCAGAGAATGAATTTTATCGAGAGCTATGACGTTCGGGGTGCCTTTAATTGCTCTGCGTCGAATGCAGCGAGAGTGGCGGCCACGGGCTGCCAATCTCCCTACAACTTGAATCCTTTTTTTTTGAATCCTATTATTGTCCGCTTACAGGCGTGCCACTCCTCTGTCCGTCGCCTACCTCGGGCCAGGCTTGGCCCACATAAGGTTAGGGATGATGAGGTGTCCGTGTCCGCGGGGCTGCAGAAGCCCCATGTAGGACTTCCTGTACGTATTTACAATAGCGAGTGTGTTTTACCTACTGTGTTTTAACGAGTGGAAACTAACTACCCTACGGAGTTCTGGAAACCATTGTGCCAGTGGAGTCGCCATTGCTGTGTCATGCATCGAGGGGTTGCGCAGACCAGGGGTTTCCTCCAGGGGACACTACCATATTTCGCTTAGATCAGAACAATCAGGAAACTTGCCACTTACTTTTTTGGACTCGTACGAGTGAAAAAGTCGAAAAGTCGACAAGGAACCTAGAATCTAAAAAAAATTGATTCCCAAATTCATTTTCAGGAGGAGTGAAGCGCAAAAAACCCTCTTTTTTAAAAAAAAGTCGACAAGTAAAAAAAAACAGATAATGGATATTTTCCTGATGCCGTAGATTTTCCGTTGCAAGCTCAGTTGCTTGTTTTGCTCAGCCTCACATCCGTGCCTTCTTCTCTACCCAAGGAACTGTGCTATTTGGTGGAGCTGCCAGGCTATACTATGTGTTTCATCGCCTCGCTGTTGTTCAATTGTTCGAGCCCTGGTCGACTTGAGTTGATTTCAAATGCTGATTCACGTGGCTTTAACGGGGTCAAATTTGTCACGATTCAATGCTACGCTCCACTGCCACTCCAATACTTGAGTGACAATCGCTGAATGTAGAGAGCGACCTGGCATGGCCTTTCGTTTGGTGGTCAAAATCGAAATCCCAAGCTACTTTGACTCCAACAACAGAAACGTAATTAGCGCTCATGCCTGCATCGTCACGGTCACGCTCTTGGTCTCACACAGCCACGCCTCCTGTTTTGCCAAGGAAGCTCAGCGATGCTGTACTCTATGCATGCGTCACCTGTCTCATGTCTCATCCTTGAAACTTGTACTACTTGGCCGTCATCGCCATGGTTGTGATATTTGCATTCTATATCAACCTCTTGAGTAATTACAAAAAAACATTGTTGGAGGTGTTATCTTCCCTCTCTTACAGCTTGCGTTCCCTTCAGATGACATCTCTCGCACACGAAACAACACTTCCGTTCTCGATGACCCGGTTGCCACATGCTCGTCACAACAGAAATTTCAGAAATTTCTTGCGTGCTTGATCTTCATTATTCGTGCATTGCTGCTCGTTACTCCTGTTCGCTTCGTTGAGGGACACATAATCAAGTTCCCCCTTAAAGAACAAGGACTGTCGCCTTTCTCAGCTCTTGTGCCTCGCGCATGATCCGAGCGGGCCCCTCGCGTTCTTGTTGTACCCTATTCAAGAACAAAGTCAGGTTGTCCCTGATAACCTGAATTTACTGCACTGTACCATTCAGCGACCTCGTTGACGCATTTCCGAGGGCTCGCCTTGTGCTTGAGCAAATACCTTTGTAGGCTAGCAACCTAAAAAAAAGGTATATATGTGGGAAACAAGGTGATTGAGAGAAAAACGGCCATACGCTCATCTCCTCAGGGATCGCATCTGAAAAATGTCTGGCGAGATGGACTACTTCCGCCTCTTTGAGAATCGGCTCGACTTGTGCACCCCCCCTCCGCCCGGGACGATTCCCCTGCGGAGGTGGCGCAGGCCCGAAGAAACGCTTGAAGATGTCTTCCGCCTGCCGCTTTGTCGCGTTGGTGAGCTTGACGCAGAGGTCCATACGTCCAGACCTGGTCAGCGCGGGATCGATACGCTCGAGGTGATTTGTCGTGGCGAAAATAAGCCTGCGGAAGGTGATTAAAATGAGACGAAAACCAAAGGTGTGTTGGTAACAAGGACGCACCGGCCCTCCTTAGCCCAATCCAGGCTGGTTCGTAGACCACCCGGAATCAGTGTGGAGCCACCATTTACTTCTGTTGCGGCGTTGGTAAGTTTCATCAAAACACAACCCGACGTAGAATCTCGATTGATACCATTTTCAAAGGCAGTGTCCAAGTCCTCCAAGAGGATAATGGAACTGTAAGATGACGCGTCTGAGGAATATACACCATGCCATCGATCCAAGACTTCGGGAATCAACTCACCGCGGTGGGACATCTCCCATGAGGTCCCTCAACGTGTTATCGCTCATTCTATTCCTCGAGATTAACTAGGCAATATCGCGAAGAGCTGGATACAAACCCCTTTGCCAGTGAGAAGTTAACGACGTAAATGTCCAGGCCAAGCTCGCCGGCGAGTGAATGAATTAGTTTGCCGCTTCAAGACAACGTCAGCACATCCTTTCATTTCGGGGTATAGGCGTACCTTTCCGGCCCGCCATGTAGCAGATAGCCACGTCGGAAGGATAGCCCTTTCCGAGTACAAGACCATAAGTACCTCCATCGTTCCGGGAAATAACACAGAAACATTACCCCGTTCCGCGTACCTGTCCTCTCATATGGGCTCGTATCTCTGTAAACTCTGAGTAATGGACGTACCAGTCTTCGGAGCGCAGGAAATCTCGGCAATCCGCTAAAAGCGTCTCCTTGACCGCGGGTTCCAAGACTAGCGAGTCCATGGGGAGCATTTGGCGTGCGCCGTTCCGTTTCCAACCCGAACATATTCTTGGGAAATCAGGTCGGGTTTTGTCACTACAGGTTGATTGTGTCTTACGGGTCTGCCAAGAAAATGTGGACACGGTGTTCCGCGTCCTTCTCATATTCACGTTTTGCTTCCAGCACGAGCCGCTTGAGGATGTCATTACTCCGCGCAACGACGCTACATGTCATCGGAACAATAGAAAAAGGATTGATGACCCGCAGGGCGCACCTTATTTTCAAAGCTGAATACTGGCCATAGTCCTGGTATCGACGAGTGGGAGTTATCTGAAATGCGGCGAACTGAGTATCCCGCGTCTACGGTCGTCACGTGTATGAGTGCCCACCTTCAACCAATGGCCACGGTAGTAAATCGTGTGCGTGGTGTCTAGCGACGACACTCTTCGGACAAACGTGGTTATGTCGAGTAAACGAGGTCCTTACCTGGGCAGGGCGTGAACATCACCCTCCGCTTGTCGCCGTCAGCATCATCCATTTCTTCCTCTACAACCACTGTTGTCGACTGGTTCAACTGATCCCGAGACGTTGAACGTGTCGTGATCTCGAACTCTTGACTGCGGTTCCAAGCGGGCTGCTATTTTTTCGCAGAGGGTGACCACAATGTAATCAGCCAGTTCTCTATTGTACCCGGGAAGGACGTAACTTACTTTGGAAAGCCAATGCATCAGCCTGTCAGGGTAAGGACATGAGAGCACGTGTGATGGGGTGATAAGATAGACTCGCCAGTCGTATGGATGGTCCTCCTGGTTGAAATGCGCCGTGAGATAGAACGCTAACCGACGTTGTTTTCTTTAAGCCAGCCATATCACTTCGCAAGGAAATACGAACAATCCACAAATCCATTCCATGCGGATATCGATGCCCTCCTGACTGTCTCGACTGTGCCTCCAAGGATAACCAGTCCCTGAGATACTTTAAACTATGACTAAGAGGGGTGAAGGAGTGACTATCCACACCATCACGTCTCCAATTGAGTTGATGTTGAGACCAAGCGGTGTGAAAATGCCCTTGACGGCGTCCATGTTTGTGAAAATGCAGCGCAGTGGGGTGGGTCAGGAGAGGGGAACCTGAAATTGGCTCAGGCTTTTATAGGATTGAGACGCCTCGTGTTAGACGCTCATCCTAAACCAGAAAGATCGGCCTTGTGGTCCAACAAGCCGGCGAGAGCGCGTGCAATAGAGACGATCAGCGTCCTATACCTGTGCCATGTCCACGACGTTCTAAAGTTGAATACGAATACCCATCAACATGCCAAGAAATGACGGCACGTACACAGATTCTCTTTATGAACTTGGGGGTGTTGCTATCATGTGTGCGGAGTTGCAGTGCCACTACATCACATGAGCCTCTTGCGGGTCGGTCTTCCTCTAGCTCAGACACCGTACTGTTGCATACGATAGGACCCAAACCTCGGCGGTCCTGCGTGCACGTTGGTGGCAAGCCAGTTCTTTCCGAGTTTCGGCTGGAGACCAGGGGGAACAAACGGCATGCTGTGCTGCTGTGCTCTAGGAGCCCCACGGCGTAAACAATTGAAAGCGATGACAGCGGTCAGCCACATAAAACAAGAACCCCTACAATGCGGCAGTAAAATTAACAATAACTTGTTTTTTGCTACGTAGCCAGGACAGGCTGAGTCTCTAGAACACATTGCCATCACGACAAAAAACATCAATCACGCGGACGTGGTGAAACGACGGTAATGGCGGAGCCGAAGAGTCAGCACGCACAGCAATACAGGGCCGGTGGCACGAGAGGACAGGCCCGGGTACTCGATTCCAAATTACACAAAACAGGCCAAGCGCATATGTACTCCGTCTTTTGGTTCTGAATGAGCCCAAATTGGGAAAGATCACAAACCGAAGGAACTGAAAGCAATCCAGATAGCAGCGAATCGAACCGAGGTGTGGACCTGTAGCTGTAGACCATTTGGACCTCCAATACTTCCGACACCACGCTATGAGGATGAGATCGTGATCCCGAATGAGAGGATGCCCTGAAACAATAATAGAAGTATGGCGTTCAGCTGATCGAGCATAGCCTATCAGCCGAAGGGCTGTGATAATGAGCCACGTACAGAGAAGCATGCCAGCGCGCGAATACGCATGCATGAGGGGGGAGTGCTTTGGGTGGAGCAGGCCTTGGGCGGAGCAGGCTAAAAGGTGATAAGTCATCGCCCATTGGCGGCGTATAGCCGCTGAATGATCACATGAGATCAAGCGGGTGGATACAACCTCAAGAAGAGATGAATCAATCAAAACTACGATGCAAAAGGAAATAAAAATGGTAAGAAGTGGTCGGTTGTAGTTGAAACGATCAAAAACGCGCGTCTAGGGGTGCATGAGAATGGGTATATATAACCAGACGGCGTACGATCCGTCACCTACAAATAAGGAGGGAAATTGTGCAGCAACAGATCACTTGCCCCCAAAGCCAGTAGAAGTAACGGGGAAAACAAGTCCTACGATCGAATAGCCTGACCGTCTAATCGTGACCAAGCAACGGAGACACAATGCCGCCTATGTTTTTGGTAAAGACATCCGGTTGATAGTGCACATGCTGTAGGGGAGCCGAGAAACAAAGAACACGGTGGTGTAAATTCAGGGACAAGGATGATGGTCCCAGTCCCAAAGGCTGGGCTATTGATCTACAGGTGAACCAGGTGATACCGCGCTTTCTGGAAAAGCGTCACAGGTGACTCGGCTCAGCGCAGTAATTATCCACGACGGCTGACGCAGCACGACAAATATATCGTCCTCACGGCCGAATCACGTTTGTATGCGGATTGCTTTCGTCCTCACCATGTGCCTGTGCCACTAGACAAATATATAGGCCCTTGTTAAGGTGTAGAATAGGATACGCCGGGGCTGACCGGCATACGCACGTGCTCGCCCACTCTAGCCGCAAAGATGACGCCGGACGGTATGCGCACGGCTGACGACGCGGAGATCGCGCGCATAGCGTTCCACGCGCGGCGGGATCTCGTCGTGCCGGCTGGCTGGCCGACGCATGCATTCGACAAGGGATTCTGCTATCTCATAGGGTTTCCGAAACGGCGACGGCGAGGGAGACAAGGTCAACGCAGTCGCACACCGCGTTGTGCAATATGCCGACCTTGGAAGTCGTGTAGTACAGGAAGCCATTGGCACAGCAAAGTACAAAGAGGCGGAACGGGGAATCCACGCGAAGAAATTTGGTAAGGTTCAAGGAACTTGTTCTGGGACGACCTGAATTAATGATATGGACCGGAGGGGTGGCAGTGGTAAACTTACACCCCGAAAGAAATATATATATTATACGTACGTACATGACGCGGGACAACAAAATGAGAGTCGCGTTGACTCTACTACAGCGGGTTGTAAGGCAGGGGTTGACCACGAGCAAGTGTGTTGGCATTCGTGGATGACATGCGCAGGCGAAGGGGGACAAATCCTAGTATGGCAATGACAGATAATAAGAGCTCGGATGAACCTCTTTTCCCTTCTTCGGAGTTACGTTACGCTGGTAGATGGTCAAGAAACGAAAGGGGGGAGGGGAGGGCGACGAGACACGTAACAGGAATCGAATAAGAGGAGGTGGAGAGGGAGCGGAAAGGAATCCCAGTTCGTCCTGAAACCTGTCGGGGACTTATTAAGAAGTTCTTGGCTACCTCTGTTGCGACGTTGTGTGGGAAGCTGAGGACTAGATTTTTAACGCATCGCGACAGAGAGGCTAGCCCATCAGCGCATTAGGAACTGTCATACAGCAATACAGCAGTTGTGATGGCACGAGGTGCACGAGGCTTTGTACATGTTTACATCAAGGTACTTTTAGCAACCCCCTTAACTGGAGGCAATACCTACCGAAATTCTCAGTGTTGACATTTCAAGAAGCTATGACCGTGCTCGATGCTGGCCCTTAATTTCCTGAGAACGATTGTCCAATCACAATATATTTGCCTTTTTATCAATACCTACCTTTAATCTGAAGAAGTGGCGAGAATTGGAATGTGGGGCTGACTACTGTTTCACCGTCGAGGATCACCGCTACTACTTTCGCCTCACTGGTAGCAAACGTCTTCTGTGTCTGGACAGTATCTTTACTATCACCAGCTCGTCGTGTGCAGAATCAGCAGCAGGTCTCTTCCTTATCACGACATCGTCAAGAAGTAATCCTCGGACAATAGCAGTGAACAAGGTCATCAGCAGTGTCGCGCAGTGGCTCTTGTGCGTCTTCGCTTGGCATTCCCTTCTCTTGTCATGGTCATTCTTTAGCCGTCTTCCTGCTCGGAGCATTCTCAAACACATAACCGATTGTAGCTAGAGCAGGATCTTGATGTACTTACCATTAACCCTATCAATGCGGGTGTGTAGGGTTTCTAGATCTGCAGAGATCTGGTCAGCTGCTTGCACAAAACATGCCAAGCATGTTACACGATCATGTTCTAGTGTCAAGTTCTGTTTTCATATAACACCTTTTCCCTGCATAATCTCCCGCTGCTGTGCCATCGGCAAGGGAAAGCCGGAAAAACGTTACCTTCGCACTCGTCATAGTTGTAACGGTTTGACAAGAAAACAAACCTCCCACAGGTTGTGTGATTCGAAGGAAGTTGGCTGTTTCTGGATGTTGTCCTATGTCTGATGATCGCCCCTCGGCTACAGCAGCACCAAAGTCCACCCCCGAGAACCCGGGCCTAATGTCCAGAGCCGTTCTCACCAGGGACACATCACAGGGTCCTTCCAACTAGGGCCTACGGCGTCTTACATCTAACAAACTATTTGATAGAAATCATAGAATCACATTTTACGTGTTACGACCGCAATCTCATGTGAGCAGCTGGATACCGTACGAGTATTGATGTATGTGCTTCTGACAGAGAAGCCGATCAAACAAGTTTGACAGATTGTCCCCCGGCCGGAACATCCTGTCATGGTGGCGAGTTTTGATGGCGCCTATGTCACTTCATTCGGGCGAGGTACTTACATGAACAAAGAGCATTAAACACGGTCGTGGACGAAGAATGTCGAGATTAAGTGAAGGATGAAAAGGTTGCAAAAACAGAATGAAAGGGGATCTATAGCAGCAAGAACGCCGAACGTTCCATGTAACGTCACAGGCACTCAGAACTCAGATGTTGAGTGTGAAGGAGGGCGCTCTCGTTACAATCGAAATGACACCACCTCAGATATCCTGATCGCGAAATTGATAAGTGGATGACTCGGATCCACGATAGTAAAACATTGACCGACACGGGCAAGTGTACGATGTCAGACTCGGAATTTGTGGTGTGACTGATATAGAACAAGATCAGGGTTAGGTTACGACTCGTTCTGAGCATCTTTTTTTGACTGCCGTCTGAGTTCAAATTATGTAATCCTAATCCCATCACATGACGCCCAATCCCGTTTTGAGTTCACTCTCCAGATCCAGATCATTCTGACTCTTGTTTTCTTCCCCCTCCTCCTTGAGACACCGCTCGCAGTTACACTGCCCAAATCCCCATGCATATAGCTGCGAGCGCCGCTCACGTACACCCAGAGATGGATCCACATAGGGAATCACTAGCTCCTCGCCAACTGCGATGTCACGTTTCGCAACGGCCATGATGCGCGAAAGTGCAGTGCGCCGGTCGAGGTGTCGAACAGAGATATTGGGGTTACAGTTATGGTTCAAATGCGAATGCAATGTGTACAACCCCCCATGCGCCTCAAGGTCTGTCGGGTCGAAATTTGTATACTCTACTTGTCAGTGATGAGAAAAGAAGACTACGCACTGAGACTCATGCGTCCGAGTCCATGAAGGAAGCCATCGTACGTGAACAGTGCATCCGTGACCCCCTTCGGGAGTGGCCTCTTTAGCAATTTTGCGAGTTTTTTCTGCAGAGCCGCATCTGGCGGCTTCACAAATGCCTGCAGGAAAACATTGTATGCGGCCTGCCAAGTAGCGCGGTCCGGCTCCGCGCCATGCAACCTGTTGAGCGTAAGAGTGCGAATGCGCACACCACCCATGCATGAATAAGCAGGTGCAGGGGAGTACGAAGAGGCAGGGCCCACCAGCTCCCTTTTGCCCGTTCCTCCATCCCGAGGTCGGCAAGTGCCGAATACACGCGCCACTCCTCATCGCCACCATCAGCCTGCTGGCCCCCCTGCTGTTGCTGGTGCGTAAGGAGCAGTCGCGCCGTACACTGCGCGAGCGCGTGGAGCGCCATCCAAGCGTTCTTTCTCGCAAATGTGAGGAGAGGAACACTCGCCGGATTCTGCGCGGCGCAGAGTAATGGGTGGGTGTGCTCTGACCGCTTGAGGCACAGGCGGTTGCAGAAGCGCGCGGAGCACGCGCCCGAGGCCGAAGAGCAGCTTGGGACGAGCGAGGATGACGATGAGAGACGACCTATGAGGGGTGTGGTGCAGTGGGCGCATGCACGAGACGCGAGCTGCAGATCGTATATCTCCCTGTTTAGAAGATAAAAGAAAATCGATCTAGATATTAGGAGGGGAATAGGTGGGGTATGTGTGTGCTAGGTGAAGTAGACTCACCACTCGGGCGCTATGATGAATGGATCCTCCTTCCACACGAATTGACCCTCGGAAATCGGCACCTTCGCGACAAGCCCTTTCCCTTTTCTCGTGTCGAAATACTTGACCTCGACCGCTACCGTCCATTTGGCGATGTCGAGGCCTTCGATGAGTGTAGACGATGGATATACGTGTGTTTCAGACGTAACTTGAATTGAAGACTCAGTGGCGACGGATTCAAGACCCTCATCTTGCCGAGGTGAAGCACGGCCCTCCAAGTTTTTCAGGATTCGTCGCAAACGCTTTTCGCTCACGGCCCACCCTGGGTTCTCGGAAAGCAGGAGGATATGGAGCTTTGCGATACCGAGTGTCGGATGACCCTCCTTGAGAGATATGACAGCGGTCTTGAGGTCCTCTTCGGGGGGTGAGATTGGTGTTGTTGCCACAGTGGACATGAGAGCACCAGTCCGGAGAGTTCCTGCGGGAAGGCCTGGTGGACGGCATTATGTGTGACTCTGCGGCCCGCAAGTGCGTACTGTTCTGCCCTCCATCATTCGAGGTCATTGGCCTCTAACTAAAACCATATTGTATTGACAAGCGATAGAAGGTATCTATACCATAGCAAGATAAGTATTCTGCTATTTGCAGTAACTCCGGTTCATCATAACGTAAAGACTGATCAAAAAATCGGCACTGAAGACTCGGACAAGCAGATAAGTATGGAATTCTAGGGGAGGCAACTTCCGGATAGAGATGGTGACGCAGCCCGACTCGGAGGTGGCTATAACTGGGAGAGTACCCCCAATGCCCTAGCCGGGAAGTCTGGAGGTCCCTTGTAATGCTGCAGGAAAATTGGATTCCCCAGCCGCCTCAGCCCCTCCAACGCGTGGTCAATGTGTGGGCCTGTTTGTCCTTCGAACATATCGCCTACGAACGCCAATAGCTCGTCTGTTATGTAGTCCGGGTACTTGAATTCGGACACGAGACCGGAACATGACACAATGGCATGGAGAATGATCTTTTGCGTCGCAAGGCATCGTTTGCGCTTGCTCCAGTTAGATGTTATTGCCTGAAAAGTGCCAATGTATAGTTGTTTAGATTGGGTTTCGCTTGAAGAGTATGCCGACAACAGCTGCTTAAGTGCGATCAAGAAAAGCTCGACAGTGAACTCGAGCCCACTACCGCTATGCAGATCTTGGAAACGCCATAATTGCCGTTGCAACAGACCTTCCTCCCAAAGGACAGACTGATCCTTGAAAGTCATCAGGTCTTCAATTGCTTCCTTCCATTTCCGAAGATCCCGTCCCTCAAGTGTAAGAATATCCTGGAGTCTGGGAAAAATAGAGTATAGTCCTTCGATGCATAATTCGGGTCGTGCGAACTGCACCTCTGGATTGTTGAGTTGGTCGACAGCTAGACTGAAAGGGAAGGGGTATTGGTGCTGGCCCATTTCGAAGCCGGGTAATTCGCAAATTCAGTTTTGCGTGGCGGCGTGAACTACGGGTCGGGTGAGAGTCTCCCATGGGTCAAGGTCACGGTCACGCATGCAAGATCTTCGCTGCTCATACATTTTCTTGAAGGTGGACAAGTCATTTTGGTGGTCACGGAGGATCTCCTTTAACCTCTCTACTCCTGACAAATCTTCTTCCTTTTTTGCGGACACAACCTCTCCGTATATGACTGCTAGAAAGGTCCAGAAGTCAAAAAGAAGGGCATCGATCTGCTCTATACCACCAGTTGGGCCTTCCATTGCAGAAATGGTCCCTCTCAGATCGAGCTGCATCTGCAAGTTGTCTTTTAATATCAATCCAGTGGCCAAAATCGAAAGGCATGTCCAGCACGTGACGAACGACTGGTCAATCCCAGCCAAACACGACTTGCGCACGTTTTCGAATTGGCCAATGTCTCTCAGCAGTTTCCCACTATCTCCAAGCCACTCAAGTTTTTCCTCGAGGGGGAAGACAAGTAAAGCTGCGGTTTCGACACATCCCCGCGTATGCCTCCTCCACTGT
>Ga0209488_10001459_pt1 | contig 20242 bp, 17 predicted proteins | sample Rivendell_Oct201_8_FD_188349 | JGI IMG/M metagenome (GOLD analysis project Ga0209488, IMG submission 188349) | Vadose zone soil microbial communities from the Eel River Critical Zone Observatory, Northern California, USA -... | ecosystem: Environmental > Terrestrial > Soil > Vadose zone >...
CGGCCGTTGCCCATCTCGATCGCGACGCCCGCGGAGTCGTAGCCGCGGTATTCCAGTCGCGCGAGCGCCTGCAGCAGAATTGGCGCTGCCTCGCGCTGTCCCCCGCATGTATAGCCGACAATGCCGCACATTTCGTCTTACCCGCCCCTCTCCGTCTTGCGACGCCGTTTTTCTAGAAGCCCGCCAACCAAGCCGACCCGCGCAAGCTGCGAGCGCTTCCTGCGGACGCGCCGAACGATCTCGGCGCTGCCCAGCAAAGAGCCGCAGTGCGAGCAGAGGTGCAGCCCGCGAGTCTGATGGCGTCTACATTCGTGGCACAGCACGGAGTTACCGTGCTCTCAAGTTCTGGGCCGCGCGCCACGCATGCTCCGCTGAGCGTGCGACGCTGGCATCTGCGGCGCGGCTGCTGCATCACGGCGTCCCCGGTGTTGCAGGGATGCGCTGCCGCGACGCGACCACACCGTCTTCGACTTCCAGCTCTACTTCACTTCCCTCTCCGAGCCCTTCCTCGCTGGTCCCGTAGCCCGCGAGGTAGTAGTAGCCGTACATCCCGCCGGGCTGGACGTCGTTCAAGACGACGCCGAGCAGCCGGATGGGCAGGCGGCTGACCATCGTGAGATGCATGCGGGCGATGTCGAGGTTGGTCGCGCCGGTGCGCAGCACGAGCAGCATCGCGCCGGTGAGCGTGCCCAGGGTGCAGGCGTCCACGCCGGCGCCCAGGGGCGGGCTATCGATGATGACGGCGTCGTAGCCGCCGCGCACGCGCATCACCAGCTCGACCATCCGCTGCGAGCCGAGCAGCTCCGGCGACTCGCGCAGGCGGCTGCCCGCGCCGACGAAGTGCAGTCCCTGGTAGCTCGTCGCCTGCAGGACCGCCTCGAAGGGCGTCTTGTCGGCGAGGAAATCGGTGAGCCCGGGCTTGCGCTGGACGCGCAGCGCGCGATTCAGCACGCCGCGACGCGCGTCGCCGTCGATCAGGAGCGTGCGCTGGCCGGACTGCGCGCAGGCGATCGCCAGATTGCGCGAAACGAACGACTTGCCGTCGCCGATGCCGGGACTCGTCACGGTGAGGAGCAGCGGGCCGGCGCTGCCGTGCGCGTGCACGACGTTGAGCCGGATCGTCCGCATCGCGTCCTGCATAATGGCGACCTGCGGGTCTTCCGGCCCGGCGTTCTTGTTTTTCACATGCGGCAGCGCGCCGAGGATCGGCAGGCCGAGCTCGTGGATGACCTGGTTCAGGTTGCGGACGCGCGGGTCGAAGTGATCGAGCACCACCGCGGCGACGACGCCGAGCGCCAGCCCCGCGAGGAGTCCGAGAATCAGCATCCGGTGGCCGGCGTCGCCGACGGGCGACTGCGGCGGCACGGCGAGATCCAGGACTCGCACGTCGGCAGTGCTGCTGGCCTCCGCGAGCCGGGCTTCGTTGTAGCGCTGCTGCACGCCCGTGTAGAGCGTCGCCGCGATCTCGACGTCACGGCGCAGTCGCGCGTCCTCGACGGCGCGTTGCGGCACCGCCTGCAGCTCCCGGCCGCCCGACGCGAGCTGCGGCGACAGAACCGCCTGCCGCGCGTTGATCTGCTTGACGAGGCCGCGCGCCAGTGCGGGAATCGTCTGCCCCTCGAGCTCCCGAAGGTCCGCGCGCGCGCGCTGGACCATCGGATGCTCGGTGGTATAGCGCTCCTGCAGCGCGCGCAGGTCGGCGCGCTTCGTCGTGAGCTCTTTCAGCGCCTGCGACAGGTCGGGCGAGCGCTGCACCGCCCCGATCAGGGCGAGCCCATCGATGCTGCCGCCGGTGTCGCTCGCCTGGGCCAAGACCTGGGTGATCGCGCTGGCGTCGCGGCGCAGCTGGTCGCCCTCGATCTTCATGCCGTAGTAGTCGCCGCGCGGGGTCGCGCCGCTGAGCGGACCGGTCGTCGTGTTGCCGGTCTGAGGCGCCTGCCCCTGGCCGATGTCGGGCGCGAGGGTGATGGTGCGGGATCCGAAAGTCGCCAACGCCGTTTCGGACTTCCGGAGGTTCGCCGCCGCGGCGTCCAGCTGATCGCTCAGCAGGCGCGACAGCTCGGTGAGTTTGGCCCGCTTCAGCTCCGTCGCCACGTCGACGTAGCGCCGGACGACGGCATTGACGGTCCCTGCCGCCGCGGTGGGATTCGCGCTCGTCATCGAAACGCGCAGGAAGTTGCCGCTCTGGTCGATTGCCGCGGTCAGACCCGTTGCGAGTCCACTCGCGGCGTCGCGGATCGAGCGCAGCGTGAAGGTGATCTCGTCGCCGGCGGGCAGCACGCCGGGGGCAGGCGCCCACCGGAAACCGAGCGGCCGGCCGATCGAGTCGCCGACGGTGCCGTGTTCGAGCTCCGGTCCCTTCACCGCGCTGACGCGATAGGTCTTGCCGGAGCGATCGATCGCGACCTGATAGGACCCGGGCCGGTAGTCTTCGGCGACGGTGAAGGCCTCGAGCGCCTTGTTGTTCTTCGGGTCCGTGATCAGATAGCGCCGCCGCTCCCGCACGACGTCGTCCAGCACGACGAACGACTTGAGCAGGTCGACCGACGCGGCGGGCGGCAGCAGCTGCTCGCTGCCGATCGGGCCGCGATTGGGCGCCGCGGCGCGCGGCTCGGTCTGGATCCACAGTGTCGCCTGGACTTCGTAGCGCGGCGGCAGGAAGCGGCTGGCCAGCATGCCGCCCGCGACGCCCACCACGGCGAGTCCCAGGATGAGCCAGCGATAGCGCTTGACGGCCTGGGCGTACCGGCGCCAGTCGAGCGACTCGTCGGACTGGCGGCCGAAGGGGTCGAGCGCCGTGGGAGACGCCGGCGGCGGGTATGCCGGCGACTTGGGCTGAGATGGAACGGGAAGCGTCACGGGATTCCGATACGCAAGGGTAGTACCGCGCCACGGCCGGGAGGCGGGCGGCAGGGGGACAATCGGGCGGACCGGGAGTGTGGCACTTCTGCAACAGTCGGGTGTTTAATCCCGGCGAGCTTGTCGCGTAGTCGCAACGAACCATACTGACTCAACTAAAAAGTCCGCCGTCACTTGGGCCCCCGTCCCGGCCCGATCTGTGCTCAAGGGGAGGCGGACCTTCTGCGAGGAATACCAATGGCGTCATCGGCGATTCCGGCCTCCGAAGTCAGCGGCCTTGGTCATCTGACCCCGGAGCTCAAATCGAGTATCCGCGTCCTGATTGTCGACGATGAGCGTACCCTGCGCGAGAGCTGCGCCAGCGTGCTACGCTACGAAGGCTATCAGGTCAGCATCTGTACCCGCGGCGATGAAGCCCGGGAGACCCTCCGGAAGACCAAGTTCGACGTCGTCCTGCTCGACCTCTACATGTCGGAGGTCCCGGGGATGAAGCTGCTGCGGACGTGTCTCGAGACTCACCGGGACACGATCGCGATCATCATCACCGGCAATCCGAGCGTCGATACGAGTCTCGAGGCCCTGCGCGCCGGCGCCTGGGATTATCTCCCGAAGCCGTTTTCCGGCACCCACCTCCAGATCCTGATCGGCCGTGCGGCGCACGCCATCGCGGTCGCGCGCGAGTCGCGCGCGATGCAGGCGGCGTTCGCCAAGGACAACGGCAACAGCGAGCTGGTGACGGTTCTCGGCGCGGCGCCCGGATTCCGCCGCGTCATGGATCTCGCCCGCAAGGTGGCGCCGACCGACGCGTCGGTGTTCATCACGGGCGAGAGCGGCTGCGGCAAGGAGCTGATCGCACAGTTCATCCACTACCACAGCCGCCGGAGCAGCCGGCCGCTCGTCGCGGTGAACTGCGCCGCGCTGCCCGAGCCGCTGCTCGAGTCGGAGATGTTCGGCCACTGCAAGGGCGCCTTCACCGGCGCGGTGCGCGACAAGCCCGGCCTGCTCGAAGCGGCGCACGGCGGCACGCTGTTGCTCGACGAGCTGATCGAGATGTCGAAGCCCATTCAAGCGAAGCTGCTGCGCGTGATTCAGGATGGCGTGGTGCGTCGCGTCGGCAGCGAGACGACCGACGCGGTCGTGAATGTGCGGTTCGTCTCGTGCACCAACCGCGTTCCCGAGGACTCGGTGGCGGAGGGTATCCTGCGCGAGGATCTCTACTACCGCCTGCGCGTCGTGCCGATTCACGTCCCGCCGCTGCGCGACCGGCCGTCCGACATTCGCCTGCTTGCCGAGTATTTCCTGTCGACGTACTGGAACCGGCACCGCGGCGCGACGGACATGCCGAAATTCTCTGAGGCCGCGGTCCGCACCCTGCGCGCGCGGCCGTGGAAGGGAAATGTCCGCGAGCTGCAGAACGTCGTCGAGCACATGGTCGTGCTGCTCGAGCCCGGCGGCGAGATCTCGCCCGAGGACATCCCCGCCATGGGCGATTCGTCCGACGAGGTGGTCGGCCCCGCCGCGTGGCGGCCGACCGAGGTCTCCACCGAGGAGCCGTACTACACGGCGCGCGATCGCCTGGTCGCGGAGTTCGAGCTGCACTACCTCACCAAGCTGCTGGCGCAGGCGGGCGGCAACATGAGCAAGGCAGCGCGGGCAGCGGGCGTGGATCGGACGACGCTGTATCGGCTCATGGAGAGACATGGATTGGACCGGAAGGTGTTGACGCAGAACGGTAACTAATACCGAATAGTCAATGTCCGATGATCAATGTCCAATGGTCAGTAATTCAATGATCGTTGGACATTGTTTCATTCGGGGTTTGGTGTTACACCGTCTCTACAGCCCACTGTTGTCGGTCCACAACAAATTGCCCGATTTTCAGGCACGGCAAGCACACACGGCGCGGCACGTCCCCTGCGTTAGCGAGGGGCAACCTGAGCCCTGGTGCACTTGTGACCGCTACTGCAGCCCAATTACCCCGTCGTCGAACTGTCGCCTACGCGCTGCCGAACGTATCCGACGTGGCGCGACGCCTGTTGAGCTTCATCGTCGCGGCGATCGGCATCGTGCTGGTCGCCCCGCTGGTCCTGTTAATCGCGATCGCGATCAAGCTGACGTCACCAGGACCCGTGCTGTACACCCAGACGCGCATCGGAATTAATCGCCGGCGCCGGCTGCCCGCGGGTAACAACTATCGCGAGACCGACCGCGGCGGGAAGCCGTTCACGATCTTCAAATTCCGGACGATGGTCCCGAACGGCCACGGCCCGACCACGCCGAGCGAAGTCTGGGCGACGCCCGACGATCCGCGCGTCACGAAGATCGGCCGCATTCTCCGGCTCTACCGGCTCGACGAGCTGCCGCAGCTCTTGAACGTGCTGTTGGGCGATATGGACATCGTGGGACCGCGGCCGGAGCAGCCGAGCATCTTCGCCCGGCTACGGCGCGAGATCGATCAGTATCAGGAACGGCAGCGCGTACGGCCGGGAATCACGGGATGGGCGCAGGTCAATCAGCAGTACGATCGCTCCATCGAAGACGTCAAACGGAAACTGCAGTTTGACCTTGAATACATCCAGAACAAATCATTATCTCACGACCTGCAGATCATGCTGCGGACGTTTGGAGTGGTCACGAGGAAGCAGGGAGCCTGGTAGCTAACGGTGCGCTTGAACGATCCCGGCCAACACCGTACCTGCCAGCCGATGGCCGGCAGCATTCCAGTGGCCGTCTTCAGGAAAGACTAAGTTCTCTTTCGACGCCGCAAAGCGTTCGCTCGGATCGACGCACTCGACCGCCGCTTCTTTGCAGATCTGACTGAACCGTTCGCTCACGTGGGCGAGCCGTGGCTCCGGAATGAGCATCACCACCAGCCGCGCGCCGCGTGCCGTGACTTCCCGCTTCATCCGCGCCAGCAGCTGCGCCGTCATCGCAATCGCCGAGTCGGCGGCGGGACTCGGTTTGTCGGCGAACGGCAGGAATTCATCCGCCATCTGCGCTCCCCCGAGCTGCGCCTGCAAGACCGTCGAGCGCCGCAGTGCGCGCTGCGCGAGCCGTAACAGGTGTGAATGATCCACCAGCCAGGCCTTCAGCGATCGCGGCGGCGGAGGTGCGACGGTAGCGAGCGTGCGCGGCACGGGCACACCGGTCAGCACGAGCGAGTCGCCGGCGAGCTGGAATAGGGGCTTCGCCCCGCGCGGATAGCTCGCCCGGTTGTTGTACCAGATGTCGTTGACGCAAAACAGCACGACGACGAGGTCCGGCGCGTAGCGCTGCCCTTCCGATCTGAGCCAGAGCAGCTCCTGGTCGGTCGAATAGCCCCCGGTCCCGAGCGCGACGATCTGAACGCCGGGCAACATCCGGCCCGCGACCTCCGCAATCCTGTCCTGCAAGGGGACCGTGTAGGCCTCGAGATAGGAGTCGCCGAGGAGCACGACGCGATAGGTGCCGGCGGGCTTGGCGTAATCGACGAGGGGGCCGCGATAGGCGTGCGCGTTGTAATCCATCGCCACGTTGAATTCCGGCGTCACGTAGCGACGATGCGCGTCGGGAATGTTTTTCCACCCGCGCACCGAGTCGTACTCGACGAACAGCTGTTGGTGGTCCGTGTACGCCGGCGGATAGTCGGCGATGGCGAGCCCCACCTCGACGAGAAGCAGTGCTCCCACCAGCGTGGCTATTGCGAGCGCCACGCCTTTGAACGCCTCTTTACGCCGTTCCACGCCTTTGCGTCTTAAAAGAGCGTGTAGATGAACGGCGCCAGTGCGGAGCCCTGGGCAAAGATCAAGAGTGCGCCGACGACCAGCATGACGAACACGATCGGCAGCAGCCACCACTTTTTGCGGGCCCGCATGAAGCCCCACATTTCTCCCAGCAATCCATGTCTCGCCATAAATCCGTCCTCTAGTATTGGTGTTGCATTTGATCGGCGGCTCTCGGCTTCTGCTCTCGCGTCACCCAGTACGTCGTGGCATCGCGCGGGGCTCCGAGCGGTTTGCGGCCGAACAGGCGCAGGACGAAGCCCGCGGGAGCGATGACGACGAAGTAGATCACGGCGAGGAAGATCGGCGTCGTGACCTTCGAGATCGCGTGCGCGATGCCCATCCAGAAACGCTGGACTGGCCCCATGTACGTCGGGACCAGGGCGCCCGCGAGAATCAGCACGGCGCCCAGGCTGCCGAGGACCGTGGCGGTCAGCTGCTTGTGCCGCCACAGCGCGACGCCGGCAAGCACGACAAATGCCGCGCCGACCGTGAACGCGAACTTCCGCCCTTCGCTCGGCGTCAGTCGAGCTGGAATTCTCGTTGCCACTCTTTCTTCTCCTCCCACTTGGGCTGCGCCGTCTTGTCGAGCAGGAACGGTCCCAGCACCAGGTGATCGATATGCGTGCGCATGAAACACTGGTAGGCGTCCGCCGGCGTGCACACGATCGGCTCGCCGCGCACGTTGAACGACGTATTGACCAGTACTGCGCAGCCGGTCCGCTCCTCGAACGCGGCGATGAGGTCGTAGTAATTCGGGTTCGTGTCGCGGCTCACGGTCTGGATGCGCGCCGAGTAGTCGATGTGGGTCACGGCGGGAATGTCGGACCGCACGACGTTGAGCTGCTGGATGCCCCAGAGGCGCTGCTGGGCGTCGGTCATGGGGATCTGCCGCTCCTGCTTCACCGGCGCGACGAGCAGCATGTACGGCGACTCGCCGTCCATCTCGAAGTAGTCCGCCACCCGCTCGCGCAGCACGCTGGGCGCGAACGGCCGGAACCCTTCCCGGAACTTGATCTTGATGTTCATCTGCGCCTGCATGCGCGGGCTGCGCGGATCGCCGAGGATACTGCGCGCCCCGAGCGCGCGCGGCCCAAACTCCATGCGGCCGTCGAACCATCCGACGATTTTCTCGTCCGCGAGAAGATCGGCGACCCGCCCCAGCAGCTCGGCACGGTCCAGGCGCTGGTACGAAACGCCGGTGGTCTGGAGAAACGCTTCGATTTCGTCCGGCGAGAACGACGGACCGAGGTACGCGCCGCGCATCCGGTCCTTGTGCGGCGTGACCGTGCGCGGCTGATCCATGTGGCGGTGCCAGATGAGCTGCGCCACGCCGAGCGCGCCGCCGGCATCGCCGGCCGCCGGCTGGATCCAGAGTCGCTTGAACGGCCCTTCCCTGAGCAGCCGGCCGTTGCCGACGCAATTGAGCGCCACGCCGCCGGCGAGACAGAGATTCTCCATCCCGGTCTCCCGGTGCACGGTGCGCGCCATGCGCAGCATGATCTCTTCGCACACGACTTGCACCGAGCGCGCGAGATCCATCTCCCGCTGCGTCAGCGGGGACTCGGGCACGCGCGCCTTGCCGCCGAACAGTTTGTCGAACGCACCATTCGTCATGGTGAGCCCGCTCAGGTAGTTGAAGTACTCCTGATTCAGCCGGAACGAGCCGTCCTCCCGGAGGTCGACGAGCTTGTCGAGGATCACGTCGACGTATTTTGGCTCGCCGTAGGGCGCGAGACCCATGACCTTGTACTCGCCGGAATTGACCTTGAAACCCGTGTAGTACGTGAAGGCCGAGTACAGCAGGCCGAGCGAGTCGGGCCACGACAGCTCCTTCAACAGCTCGATGTCGTTCCCCTTCCCCACGCCGAACGACGCCGTCGCCCACTCCCCCACGCCATCCATCGTGAGGATCGCGGCCTGCTCGAACGGCGACGGGAAGAACGCGCTCGCCGCATGCGATTCGTGATGCTCGGCATACAGAATGTCGCCGTCGTAGTCGAGCGCCTTCCGCAGCTCGCGATCGAGAAACAGCTTCTCTTTCATCCACATCGGACCGGCCATGCGGAACTGCGCGAAGCCGCGCGGCGCCACGCTCAGGTACGTCTCCATGATCCGCTCGAACTTGAGCAGCGGCTTGTCGTAGAACCCGACCGCCATCAAATCCTGGGGACCAATCCCGGCTTCACCGAGACAGAAGCGCACCGCCTCTGCCGGGAACGCCGCGTCACCCTTCTTGCGCGTGAACCGCTCTTCCTGGGCGGCCGCGATGATCTCGCCGTCCTTGAGCAGCGCGGCCGCGCTGTCGTGGTAATACGCCGATATGCCGAGTACGAAACGCGGAGACTTGATCATGCGACCGAATCCTCTGCCCGAGCTGGAGGCGGCACGCTGCCGAGCACGCGCTTCAGCGCCGCGGTGATGAGGGCCCGCTCATTGCGCTCGAGCCCGATTACCCAGGCGCCGAGGGCCGCCAGCGGCAACAGCACCGCCACCTGCGCGAAGAAGACGAGCAGGTTCGACGCGGGCCATAGGACGTCGACCAGCGCATTGGCGAGCGCAAACGGAATCAGCGCGGCGAGCGGACGCACCCAGGCCTGCATCGCGAAGTCGTGGACGGGGATCTGCAGCCAGCGGCGCGCGTACCACGGTCCCACGATGAGCGACAGCGCGAGCCGGGGAATCGTCGTGCCCCAGGCGACGCCCGCCACGCCCCACGCGAGGCCGAGCACGATGCTCAACCCCACGTTGACGACGGCTTCGCCGACGTACGGCGGCACAAATGCCTTGTGGAGGTTCAAACCCATCATCGTCTGCGTCAGCACGTGATAGCTCGTGAAAAAGCACAGCCCGATGCACAGGACCTGCAGGAGATGGCCCGACACGTCGGCGTACGACGGCCCCATCCAGAGGCCGATGAACGTCGGGCCGCGGACGAGCAGCGTGAGGACGATGGGCAGAATGGCGAGCGCGCCGAGACGCATCGACGCCTTCAGGATGCCGGCGGTGGCCAGCGTCCCGTGCACCGCCTGGCGCGCGCTGACCAGCGGATACAACGCCTGTGAGACGCCGCCCAGCACCCGGAACACCGCCTGCGTGAGATTCCCCGCGATGACGAAGAACGTGACTTGTGCGACGGGCATGATGGCGGCGATCACCACGGCGTCCGACGAGAAGATGAAAATCGCCGAGACGTGGAGAATCATCGTGTAGGTGCTGAAGCGAAAGATTTCCCGCAGTGTGGTGCGATTGAACGCCGCGCGCTCGACTTTGAGCCATGGCTCCAGGCGCCACGAGGCGACGCGATACATCAGCGTGCGCACGGTCACCACGCCGAGCTGGATCAGCGCGAGGTCGACGAGATTGCCGCCCGACTTGAGGACGATCAGGACGCTCGCGGCACGGACGATCTCACTGCCGAGATCCAGGGCGTTGAGGAGCGTGAGGCGCTGCAGGCCGGCAATCACGCCGCCATACACGCCGCCAACCAACGCGATCCCGACCGTCACACCGCCGATCGCGAACGCGGTCGCCGCCTCCCGCGTGTACTCGGCCGGGATATGCATCGCCCCCGGGAGCACGAAGGCCAGCACGACGCCCAAGAGCGACGCGAGGATGCCGCCCGCGACGAACAGGAACATCGCGGTGCTCACCACGCGAGTCACCGCCGGCCGGTCGCCTTTCGCCTCGTGGAACGCCACGAAGCGCGTCACGGCGACCCGGATGCCGAGATCGAGGAGACCGAGGTAGCCGACGACGGACCCGATCAGCCCCCACAAGCCGAAGCGCGTGTCGCCGAGGTGGTGCACGATGAACGGCGACAGCACGAACGTGATCGCCGTGCCGACGACGAACGCGGCCCAGTTGGCGAGCACGTTCTTGACGGCCCTCACGACTTTGATCCCTCGCGCGTCAGCCAGATCTCGCGCCAGTACGCGTTGCCCGCGCGCGGGCAGTAGCGGTGATAGCGGCCGGTGCAGATGACGTTTTTCAGCAGGACGCAGTCGCCCGGGATCGTGATCATCTTGCCGGTCGGCTCGTCGATGATGCGTTTGACGCGGCGCTCCACCTCGAAGCTCGAGCCGCAGTTCGGCGTCATCTCGAGGTCGAAGTAGAGGCCGCGGTTCTTCTGGTCTTTATCGAGCGTCGCCTTGATGTCCTCGACGCTCTTAACGCGCACCTGTTCTCCGGGCGCGAGCCCGAGCTGCTCTTTGGGCGTGCTCGCGCGATCGCCGGCCAGCATCCGGAACGGCGACCCCCCGCGCAGGTTCTGGATCTTGTTGAACAGCCACACCTGCGCCTTGAAGCCGCGCACATGCTCGGTCATCCAGCGGAAGACCGACCAGGCGACCGACTTGAACAGGTCCCAGGGGCGCACGTTGCCGGACCGGATGTCGCGGACGTACTGCGGCACGTTCCAGGCACTGATCACTTCGGTCGCTTTCAGCATCTCCGTTGCCTGACAGCGGTACAGCGGCGTGCCGTTCTGGTGGGGCTGACGGGTCAATGCAACGAGACGTTCCTCGCCGCACCGCTGAGTGATGGGTAGGGGCGCGGCAGGCTGCGCCCTTACATCATGGTTCTCTCCGACCTTTTTCAGCCACGCCTCTTTCCAGAACAGCTCGCATCCCGCTTCGCAGTTGTCATGGAATGAGCCAGGACACCGCGTTCCCTCGAGGTGCACGGCGTCGCCGCCCCGCATCCGGCGCAGCGGCCCATGCGCGATCGTGTCGCATGTCTTATGGGCCGACTTGCGCACCGTGAACTGCCGGCCGCAGAACGACAGCATTTCGGGCATGAACGCGAGGCCGTCGAGCGTGCCGAGCTCATCGAGGGTCGCGAGGATCTCCTCGCGGCCTCTCACTTCCACCACATCACCGACGCGCAGGCTCATGCGAAGCTCCGGCGGAGGAAGGCACGGGCTTCGGACGCGAGATCGACGCGCTGCCGCACGGCCCAGCTCGCCACGCGGCCCCACAGCCGCAGCTTGGTGGGCAGCGAAACCGGCGCGCGCGCCACGGCGCCGACGTGCTCGCACAACACGCGCAGCTCCCGCGCGCGGAACGTGTCCGGCGTTGCCGGATGGAAGAAGCGTTGGAGCTCGACATGGTTGCGCTGATTCCCCGCATGTGTGCGCCGGTACATCAGGTACTCCGGGACCTCGACGAACGGCCCGAACAACGACAGCTCGGCCATCAGACAGCGGTCGCCCGCCAGGTAGGCGCCCATCGGCCGCGCGCGCTCGAGCACGGCGCGGCGAATTACGCCGTAGAACGGATTGTGCGTGATGCTGACGGCGCTCATCAATGCCGCGAAGCGCTGGACCTCATCCGCAGAGTCCAGCGGTAGGTGCTCACTGGTCCGCGTCACCGTTTCACCCTTGTCGTCGATGATGACGGCCTTCGGATACGCAAGGACCGCCTCGGGAGTCTGGTCCAGGGCGTCGACGCACCGCTCCAGAAACTGCGGATGACAGATGTCGTCGGCGCCGCACCACTTGAAGTACCGGCTGCGCGCGAGCCCGAGGACCCGGCGATGATTCCACGCGGCGCCATGATTCTTGAGCGAGCGCTCGAAGCGGATGCGTGGATCGCGCTGCGCATACTCGACGACGATGTCGGGCGTTTCGTCGCTGGACGCGTTGTCCGAGACGATCAGCTCGAAGTCGGTGAACGATTGCGCCTGGATCGAATCGAGACAGGCACGCAGGTAGCGCTGCCCATTGAAGACGGGCAGTCCGATCGTCACCGCGTTCATGGCTCGAGCAAGGCTTTGTGCGCGTGGAAGGCTTCGGCATACCCCTCGGGTGCGCCGGCTTCGATGCCGCGCAGCCGCAGCAGGCTTTCGAACGTGTCGCCGGTGAACCAGCGCTTGCTGCGCTGTGTGGCGAACGCCGTGAGCAGATGGCGAACCTTGGCCCGTCCCGCGCTGCGCGACAGCGGTACGTAGAGGTTGGGCCGGCCCAGATCGCCGTCGTACTTCGGCACCTCGTACTCCAGCACGAAGTGGCTGCGGAACGTGTTCCACGTCAGATCGGAGATCACGCGATGATCCTGGTGACGGTCGCTGCGGAAATGGGTGAATATCACGTGCGGCTGCTGCTCGGCCTTCAGCGCTTCGAAACGCTCCTTGATCTCACCATACTCCGACGGAAAGAAGCCGTCGCGGAATGCGTGCACCTCGACGCTGGATTCGCGCGCGCCTCGCAGCAGACGGCGCGCACTGGCGCGCGCCTCGCGCTCGCGCGGGCTGCCGCCGCCGCTGAAGACGACCCAGCGGCACTGCACCGGACGGCTCGCGAACAGAGCCCGCAACGTACCGCCGCACCCGATTTCGATGTCGTCCGAATGCGCGCCGAGACACAACACCGACAGCAGGCTCTTGCCGTTGCGTGCGGGGGGAAACGCCAGTCGCAACGCTCCGGCCCCTGCTGCGCCGTTCCGATTCATAGCTCCGGGACGAGGCTGAGCTTGCGCGGCTGTGTCCGGCGATTCGTGCCCGCGGACCCGTTCCCGTTGCCGTTCTTCCACACCTGCCACGGCGGGCTGCCCCGGGCGTAGAGATCGTCCAGCTGCTGCTTGTCCTTGAAGGTGTCCATCGATGCCAGGAACCCGTCATACGGGTAGGCGAGCAGCTGATCCTCGGCGATCAAGCGCTGGAAGGGCTCATACACCAGGTCTTCGCCGTCGCGGATGTAGCGGAAGATGTCGCGCTTGAACAGGAAATAGCCGCCGTTGATCCGAAGGTCCGTCTCCGTGATCGCCTTGATCTCGTTGACCCGTCCGTTCTCGCCCACCGACACGGCGTGGTAGCTGAGGTTCGGTTTGACGCAGACGAAGTTCGCGATCTTGTTGCGCTGTTGGAAATATTCGAGCAGCGTCGGCAAATGCACGTCGCTCAGGCCGTCGCAGTAATTCGCCATGAAGTACTGGTCGTCGCCGAGGTACTTCTCCACGGCCTTGAGACGGCCGCCGATCGTCGTGTTCACGCCGGTGTCGGCGAACGTGATCGTCCAGTCGGAGATGTCGCTGTTCACCAGGTCGAGCTTGCGGCCGCCGTTGGACAGGACGAAGTCGTTCGACACGCACTCGTCGTATTCGAGGAAGTACTGCTTGATGGCGTCGCCCCGGTACCCGAGGCAGAGGATGAAGTCTTTGTGGCCGAAGTGCGCGTAGTACTTCATCAGGTGCCACATGATCGGCCGGTAGCCTACGGGGACCAGCGGCTTGGGGAGGTTCTCACCCGCTTCACGGAGCCGCAATCCCAACCCACCGCAGAAGAGCACGACTTTCATGCGTTTGTGGGGGTGCAAGACATGTGCCCCCTATAGGCCGCTTTGGCCTATGCGGTCAGGTCAGCTGGCGCGGAAAGGTGTTGCACCGATGCCACACGCGAGAGCTCTTCGTAGCGCTGAATGTCACGAAGTGTCAGTTCCGCGGCATCGGTCCCCTGGTGGAATCCCCGGTACCAATCGACGATCCACTCCAACGAAGTGTCGATTGACAGGAGCGGCGCCCAGCCCAGCTCGTCCTGGGCTTTGCTCGTGTCGAGCCGCAGACAGGCCGTCTCGTGGGGCTGCCCGTCCTTCGGGTCGAGCTGCCAGCCGGCGCCGTTTCCCCAGAGGCCGGCGATCCGATCGGCGATCCAGCTGACGGGCCGGACCTCCCGACCATTCGGTCCAAAATTCCACGATGTCGCAGCGCTCGGATCGTTTTGCAGGAGACGCTCGGCGACGCGCATGTATCCGGCGAGCGGCTCGAGCACGAACTGCCAGGGCCGCACCGCCGCCGGATTGCGCAGCAACGCAGGCCGCCCCGCCTGCGCGGCGCTGACGAGATCGGGGATGAGCTGATCCTCCGTCCAGTCGCCGCCGCCGATCGCGTTCCCGGCTCGCACTGTGGCCACATTCATGTCGTAGGAATCGCGGTAGGCGGCCGCGACAAGCTCCGCGCAGCCCTTGCTGTTCGAATAGGGATCGTAGCCGCCCATCGGATCAGCTTCGGTGTGCGGCGGGGCGACGGCGCCTTCACGCGGCGCGTAGCACTTGTCGCTGGTCACGACGACGATCGCGCACGGCGTCGCGGCGAGCGCGCAGCGCACCGCTTCGAGCACGTGCACCGTTCCCATCACGTTGGTCGAATACGTCTCCACCGGCTCACGGTAGGAGCGGCGTACGACCGACTGCGCCGCCATGTGAATGACGACTTCAGGCGATTGCTCGGCCACGACGCGCTGCAACGTGGCGAGATCGCGCACGTCGCCGTGCACCGAGCGCATGCCCTTGCCGACGCTCGCTGCCTCGTAGAGGCTGGGTACGGTAGGAGGCTCCAGCGCGTAGCCCGTGAGATCCGCCCCGGCCCGCTGCAGCCACAGACTGAGCCAACTGCCTTTGAATCCGGTGTGACCCGTCAGGAGGACCCGGCGGCCTGACCAGAGCTCAGGCTTCACGAATCAACCCTGCCGCGAGCAGATCGTCCGCGGCGCGCCGGATCAGCGCAAAGGGCTGGCCGGCCCGCTCCGCAACGTCCAGCAGGCTGCGGGAGCCATCGGACTGATTGAGCACCCAGAGCAGCGCCATCTCGTAGCCCGGGACGCCCGTTCCGCCGGTTGTGCGATACAAACCGCGCGTGCCGAGCTGCGGCTCGCAATAGGGATTGTTGCTCGCGTACACACGATCGCCTTCGAGGATCTGCACGACGTCCATCAGCCGCGCGAACGAATCCCCGAGATGCGCCGGGGAGATGAGCGCGAGATTGTCAGCCGAGGTGTGGTACTCGGGGTATTGCCCGTTCGGCGTACGCATGAAGCACCCGACGGGCATGTCGAAGCCGGGCGAGCAGTACTGACGCTCATCGTAGCCGTAGGGGATGAAGTCGAAGATCTCATAGGGCGCGCCGGCGTGCCGGAACACCTGCTCCACGGCGCGATCGATCGCCGCGTTACCGCGGCGACTGCGCTTGTACGTGAGCTTGCCGCGGTCGCCGGCGCAGGCCAGCACGAGCCCATGTTGGACGCGCCGTGCCGCGGCGGTGTTGCTCGCGAGCCAGGTGATCGAGCCGATGGTCCCCGGGATGAAGAGCACGCGGTAGGTCCAACGGCGGTTGCTGCGCTGCATCAGCGCCCGCGTCGCCGCCACGGCGAGTGTGATCCCGGATAGGTTGTCGTTCGCCAGCGCGGGATGACAGGCGTGACACGACAGCAAGACCTCACCGGGATCGTCGCCGGGCAGCACGCACTCGGCATACGTCAGGTTGCCGGGAGCGAGGGTGCTGTCGATGCAGACCTCATACTCCCCTTCGGGCAGCGCATCGAGCGCGCGCTGCGAGAGACAGAAGCCCCACGTCTCGTGGTAGTAGCTGGTGCGGTACGGTATCCAGTCGGGACGCTCCGGCAAGGTGTGGAGATGCGGGCGCAACGCGGCCAGTGTCATGCGCCCCCGCACCGGCACCGAGTACTGGACGACGTGGAGGGTCGAGTCCTGCAGGTCGATCACCCGTTCGCCCTGGGCATTCGCGACCCACGCCTCGCGGATATTCCACTCCTGCGGCACCGTCCAGTCGAAAACCTGTGTCCCCGTTGGCGTTTCGGTGATCGTCAGCGGAATCAGCTCCCCGACGCGTCGAATGGTCTCGCGAAAACCGTCGCCCGTGAGACTGCGGCGCAGCGGATAGAGCTCCCCCGCCAGCTGGTGCATCGCCTCCCCGACGACCAAGGAGTTCATGGCATCGGGCGGCCATGCCGTCGGCGGGAGCTCGCCGGCGGGTGCCGTAACCGGTAACGCGGCCGCTATCGCGAGGTCAGCGAGTCGCATAGCACAGTCTCGAAATCCGGATACGAAGCATCGCGGGGGTGCAGGATCGGCGGCCGTTCGGGCCAGTCGATCGCAAAGCGGGGGTCGTTCCAGCGCAGGCCGCGCGCCGATTCGGCCGCATAAGCCTGCGACATTTGGTAGAAGAGCTGCGACTCATCCGTCAGCGACTGGAAACCGTGCGCAAATCCCTTCGGGACGTACAACGCCCGGCCCCGGGCGGCGTTGAGCTCGACACCGCGGTGTTGGAGGTAGGTCGGCGAATCCGGCCGCAAATCGATAATCACGTCCCAGATGGCTCCCTGGATGCAGCGCACCAGCTTGTCTTCCTCATCGGGAGCGATCTGGTAATGCATGCCCCGCAGCGTACCGCGACGGTAGTTGTGGGAGATGCTCGCCTGGACCAGGCGGGGGTTGAGGCCGGCCTCGGCAAACTCCCGTTCGCACCAGGCGCGCGCGAAGAAGCCGCGCGCATCGTCGAAGCGCTCGAGATCCACGATCATCGCGCCGGGGAGCGCGAGCGGGGTGAAAATCACCGGTACACCCGGAGCTCGGGAATCGGGATGACGAACTGTCCCCCCCATTCGCGGATGTAGCTGTGCTGGCTCATGATCTCGTCCCGCAAGTTCCAGGGCAGGATCAAGACGTAATCGGGCCGTGCCTCGCGCAGCCGAGCGGGGGGGTAGATGGGGATGCGCGTTCCTGGTGTGAACCGGCCGTGCTTGTACGGATTGCGGTCCACGGTGAAGTCGAGGAAATCGGTCCGAATGCCGCAGTAATTGAGGAGCGTATTCCCCTTTCCCGGCGCCCCATAGCCCGCGACCGACTTGCCGCGACGCCGCGCGTCGATCAGGAAGTCGAGGAGCTTCCGCTTCGTCTCTTTCACCCGATCGGCAAATGAGGCGTAATACTCGAGCCCATTCACGCCGGCTTTGAGCTCGCGCTCGCGCAACTCCTCGAGCGTACTCGTGACGGGGTGCGTGGAATCGGTGTCGTGCTTGGCGTAGATCCGCAGCGAGCCACCGTGGGTCGGCAGCTCGTCCACATCGAAGACGGTGAGGCCGTGCGCGCCGAAGATCTTTTCGACACACGTCAGCGAGAAGTACGAGAAGTGCTCGTGATAGATCGTGTCGAACTGATTGCCGGCCACGAGCCGCATCAGATGCGGAAACTCGATCGTGATCACGCCCCGGGGCGCGAGCAGAATCTTGAGGCCGACCACGAAATCGTTGAGATCGGGGACCTGGGCCATGACGTTCGCGCCGGCGAGCAGGTCGGCGCGGCGACCCTGGCCGATGAGATCGCGCGCGGTGTCCCGGCCAAAGAAGCGGACCTGCGTCGGCACCCCCCGCTCCAGCGCGGCCTGCGCGACGTTGGCCGCCGGCTCGATGCCAAGGGCCGGAATGCCGCGTTGCACGAAATACTGGAGCAGGTAGCCGTCGTTACTCCCGACCTCTACCACCTGGCTCTGCGCGTTCAGCCCGAAGCGATCGACCATCTGCGCGGTATAGGCCCGCGCATGGGAGAGCCAGCTATCGGCGTAGGAGGAGAAATAGGCGTACTCGGTGAAGATCTCCTGCCCGCTGACGTATTCGGGAAGCTGAACCAGCCAGCAACGGTCGCAGACCCGGACGTGCAGGGGATAGAAGGACTCCCGCTGGTCGAGCTGGTCGGCGGGAAGGAAGCTCTCGCACAACGGCGACATGCCGAGATCGACGAACGTGTGCCGCAGGGGAGCGGCGCAGAACCGACAGCTGGGCACGGTCGTAACCAGCATGGCCGCAGGGCCACTGCGTCGGGCGGCTTGCGGGATTGTCGTGGTCATCTGGCGCTTGTGAGCAAGCAACTTCCGGGCCCTGTCCTGCTCAGGCGGTGAAGCTCAATGCCTCAATACGTTGTGGCCGACGTGCAACAGTACGTCTCCCCCCTGCGACAAACGTGCGACTGCAGGGGGCTTGGTTCTTGCACGCCCCAAATGAACCATGCGTTTGCTCGTCATTAGTTACCACCATCCCTCCAACGGCGAAGTGGGTGGATTGCGATGGGCCGGCCTGGCCAAGTATCTCGGGGGCCATGGATGGGACACGTGGTACCTCACGGCGGCGCCGCTCTCGACGGCGCATGGGACACCGGGCGTGACCGTCGAATCCTGCGCCCCCGGTCAAACCGTCTCGGAGGTCTACCGGCGCATGCGCAAGGTGGCGCCAGTGCCGCTGCCCCCGCACCGCGCCGACCTGCCCGAGAACGGCAAGGGCAAGGGGCTGCGCGCCCTGCTCCGCCCGCTCGGTGCCATGCGCAGTGAGGCGTCCGGCCTACTGTACATGCTCAGCGAGGGCGAAGGGTGGACCATGCGGGCGGCACGCCGGGCGCGCGCCCTCATCGATCGGATCCAGCCGGACGTCGTGGTCAGCAGCGGTCCGCCGCACATGGCCCACGTCGCCGCCTGGCTCGCGACGCGCGGCAAGCACGTGCGCTGGTTCGTGGATCTCCGAGACCCCTGGGCGGGTCCCGTCGCCAAAGCGTGGCAGGAGCAGCGCGACCGCGGCAGCCGCATCGCCGAGGCGATCACGCGCTCGGCGGAGCGGCTGGTGTTTCGGTCGGCGGCTGGGGTGTTCACGACGACCAAGGAATTGGCCGCCGCCCTGACTGCCCGGTATCCGCACATCGCGGTTACGTGGGTCCCGAACGGCGCCGACGCGCAGGCCTTGCCGGCCCGAAGCGCGCAGCCGTTCCGGGGATTGGCGATCACGCACCTCGGCACCCTGTATGGCGGCCGAGACCCGGCGCCGGTCCTGCACGCGCTGCGGCTGCTCTTCGATCGCTTTCCGGAGGCGCGCCGCAATGGGACGATGTTCCGGCACGCGGGCCCGCAAGAGCCGGCGCATGCCGCAGCGACCCGGAGCGTCATCGAGGAGCTCGACCTGGGTGAGCACGTGACGATGCAGTCGCGGCTCCCACGGGCGGCCGCGCTCGACCTGCTGGCCCGGTCGGGACTGGCAATCGTCCTGGCCCAGGATCAGGACTATCAGATCCCGTCGAAGCTGTACGAGTCGGTGGTGATGGGGCTGCCGACGCTCGTCATCGCCGGACCGGACAGCGCGAGCGCCCGCGAAGGACAGCGCGTGGGGGCGTTCGTCGCCGCGCCCGACGAGGTGGAGCGCATTGCGCTCATTTTCGAACAGGTCTGGAAGGGCGCTCCGGGCGTCAATGCGTCACGGGCGGCATGCGACTACCGCACGCTGGCTCCGACCGTCGGGAGTCTGCTATCGTGAGAATGTTGCGCCTGCTGTGGCTCCCCGCCCTTGGCGCGCTCGCCGCGTGCCCCGTCCATGACGAGGAGAAGGGCACGCCCCCGCCGCCGGTCTCCATCGCGGATTCCGCCCGCATGGGAGGAGGATTGCCGTTGGCGGCAGACGCGCGCCCGTTCCCGGCGAGCGCGGCCTGTACGGACAGCGTCGCGCCGGCGATTCCCGCGGCGCTGCGAACGTTCTACCTCGACGCCAGCACGGGGAACGACGCCGCGGACGGGAAGACGCCTCAAACCGCCTGGCTCACGTTGGACAAGGCCAACGCCGCCGCGCAACCGGGCGACGTCTTTGTCCTCAGCGGGACCTTCCGCGGGCAGCTCATCCATCCCGCCCAGTCGGGTACGCCGGGTGCCAAGATCGTCTATCGCGGCATGACGGGAACCGTGATCGACGGCGGCAAGTACGACGTGATCGTTTGGCTCGACGGGCTCGCGCACATCGTCGTGGACCATCTCGAGCTGCGCAACGAAGCGGAGCCGGTCGTGATCCGGAATGGCTCGAACAAC